>Ga0316217_10002625_pt1 | contig 21353 bp, 18 predicted proteins | sample 1anoAmetaG_FD_203633 | JGI IMG/M metagenome (GOLD analysis project Ga0316217, IMG submission 203633) | Freshwater microbial communities from Trout Bog Lake, Wisconsin, USA - 1anoA | ecosystem: Environmental > Aquatic > Freshwater > Lake > Hypolimnion/Profundal zone | place: USA: Wisconsin...
CATCACTGTCCGTCTGGGCAACGATCACACCGCAGGCACACGGCCTGGCGGTCCCACACCCAAGTCCTCGGTTGCGGATAACGACCTGGGTGTAGGACGGCTGGTGGATGCGGTTTCTCATTCGCCGTTCTGGGACGATACGGCTTTTTTCATTCTCGAGGACGACGCGCAGGCGGGAGGCGACCACGTGGATGCGCACCGCAGCCTGGCGGTGATCGTGAGCAAGTATGCGCCGCACGGAGCGAATGGAAGGCCGTTTGTGGACAGCCGGTTCTACTCGACGGTGAGCGTAATCCGGACCATGGAGACGCTGCTGGGCCTGCCTCCCATGAACAACAACGACGCGCTCTGCTCGCTGATTTCGACGCTGTTTACGGGCGCGGGCGACCAGGCTCCGTACTTGGCTGATTATTCAAACCGCGACAACGGGCTCATCTACACGGCGAACAAGAAGACGGCGGTGGGCGCAAAGGAAAGCATGAAGATGGATTTCCGCCACGCCGATCATGCTCCCACGGAGAAGCTGAACGTGATTTTGTGGAAGGATGCGATGGGCGACGCGCCGGTTCCGGCGATGTTGAAGGTGCACTTGAAAAAAGCCGGGAAGGATGATGACGACTAGAGCTTTCCAGCCCTGAAACAGCAAGGCGGCGCTGGCCGAATCGGAATCGGTTCACCCTCTGAAACGCACAGCGCTCAAAGTGCTAAGATGGCAGGCGATGCACGGAGGGTTGGCAAGCATGAGCCTGTTCGATGGGAAGTGGAAAGTACGCGGATGCGCGCGTTTGTTGGCCGCGGGCATGGCCTGCGCGGGGATGGCTGTGGCGCTCGAAGGCCAGCAGGCTCCCCAGCTCACCATTCACTGGGATAAGCCCACGGTTGTGTCAAAGACCACGCCTACGCTGCAGGTGGTGGTGAACCCGCCGCTCAGGCCGGGCGAGGCGCTGGGCGTGGCCACGTACAAGGCGGTGAAGGAACTGGGCGCCGACTACGTTCGCTATGTGCCGTGGCTGCCCTATCCGCGGCTGGCCGTTGCCGAGCTGGAGCCGCCGACGGCGCAGAAGACGGCGTGGGACTTCAGCGTGATCGATCCCATGACCAAGGACTTCCTGGCCGCGACGGATGGGCATTCGCCGGTGATGAACTTCAGCACCAGCCCGGCGTGGCTTTACAAGACCAATAAACCTGTGACCTATCCGGCCGACCCGAACCAGGTGTTCTGGGACTATACGCAGGGCACGGAGTTGCGCGACCCGAGCGGCAAAGAGCTGGGCGACTATTATGGGCGGCTGGTGAGCTGGTATGTGAACGGCGGATTTACGGATGAGAACGGTGTGCGGCACGAGTCCGGCTACCACTACAAATTTCCGGTGTGGGAGGTGCTGAACGAGGTTGAATCCGAGCACAAGATGACGCCGGAGCAGTACACGAAGCGCTACGACGCGATTGTCGAGGGGATTCATCGCGTCAGCCCGGAGACCAGGTTCATGGGCATGGCGCTGTCCGGCGAGAACGATCCGCACTACTTCGAGTACTTTCTGAATCACGCCAATCACAAGGCCGGAATTCCGCTGGATTTTATTTCGTACCATTTTTATGCAGGCCCTTCGGCGACGCAGACTCTCGAGGACTGGCAGTACACGTTTTTCGACCAGGCGGGCGGATTCATCAGCAGGGTCCGCTACATCGAGGACATCCGCAAGCGGCTTTCGCCGGAGACTAAAACGGATCTGGACGAGCTGGGCGTGATTTTGCCCACCGACAACAAGGCGGGAGACGATGTGCCGCCTCCGGCAGCTTATTGGAACCTGGCCGGTTCGCTGTACGCGTTTCTCTACATTGAGATGTCGAAGCTGCAGATCGATATTTTGGGCGAGTCGCAGATGGTGGGCTATCCCACGCAGTATCCCAGCGTGAGCATGATGGACTGGACGCGCAACCTGCCCAACGCGCGCTTCTGGGTTCTGAAGCTGATCAAGGACAACTTCCATCCCGGCGATCAACTGGTGGAGACGCGGATCAGTTCGAGCGATCTGGGCGCGCAGGCCTACATAACGCCGGTCGGACGCAAGCTGCTGCTCTTGAACAAGCGCAACTGGGCGGTGGAAGTGCCGATCGAAGGCGCGGACAAGGCGACGGCGCTGACCGTGGACGAGCAGACCGGCGACAGCGAGGCGCGCGTTGTGAAGCCGGCGAACGGCAAGATCAAACTGGAGCCATTTGCCGTGACGGTGGTGAGCTGGTGAGCGGCGCCGCGGTTTCAGTGGATGCGGAGGGACGGCAACTGAAACGGTATGCGTTCATATTGCGCCTGCGTCCCGGCATGGAAGAGGCATACGAGAAGGCGCACCGTGCGGTATGGCCGGAGATGCTGGCGCTACTGAAGAGCGCGGGCATTCATGAGTATTCCATCTACCGCAGGGATGAGCTTTTGATTCTGACCCTGCGGGCGGTGGACTTTGAAGCGACCTGGAGCCAGCTCGACAACCATCCGGTGAACCTGCGCTGGCAGCAGACCATGGCGCCGCTTTTTGCCGAGCATGAAGGCTTGCGGCCCGGCGAGAGATTTCCCATGATGGAAGAGGTTTTTTATCTGCCGTAGCCGGCGGTCCGGGCAAAATTTCCTGGCGAAGGAATGTGAGGCACGATGAGCAAGGAGCGGCCATTACGGGCAGGGCTGTGCGGCATTGGTCTGGATGCCTACTGGAGCCAGTTTGCCGGGCTTGAGCAGCGGCTCGAGGGCTATGTGGAGCGGGTTGCCGCGCGGCTGGCGCGTCCCGGCGTGGAGGTGGTGAACCTGGGCCTGGTCGACACGCCTGAGCGGTCGCGCGAGGCCGGACACCAGTGCCGCCGCGAAGACATCGACGTGCTGTTTTTGTACGTCACCACCTATGCGTTGTCGAATACCGTGCTGCCGCTGGTGCAGCGCGCCGGAGTGCCGGTGGTGGTGCTGAACCTGCAGCCCGAAGCGGCGATCGATTACGCGGCCTTCAACCGGCTGGCGGATCGCACGGCGATGACCGGCGAGTGGCTGGCGTTCTGTTCGGCGTGCCCGGTTCCGGAGATCGCCAACCTGTTCCTGCGTGCGGGGATTCCGTTCCACCAGGTGACCGGCGTGCTGGATGAAGAGGCAACCTGGCAGGAGATTGAACAGTGGCTGGCGGCTGCGCGCGTGCGCTCGACGCTGGCCTCGGCGCGGCTGGGATTGATGGGCCACTACTACAGCGGCATGTTAGACATCATGACCGACGTGACCCAGGTTTCAATCGTCTTCGGCACGCATGTGGAGATGGTGGAAGTGGACGAGCTGAGCGCGCTGGCGGCTGAGGTTGCCGAGACCGATCTTGCGCGGAGGGTCAAGGAGTTTCATGCAGCGTTTGACGTGCAGCCGGATTGCCCGCCCGGGGAGCTGGAGCGCGCCGCGCGCACGTCGGCGGCGCTGGATGCATTTGTTGCGCGGCACGATCTGAACCTGATGGCCTACTACTACAAAGGCTCAGGCAATGCGGCCAACGAAGACACAATGAGTTCCATCATTCTGGGCACATCGCTCTTAACCGCGAGGCACATTCCCGTGGCCGGGGAATACGAGGTGAAGAACGCGCTGGCCATGAAGATGATGGATTGCCTGGGCGCGGGCGGGTCGTTCACCGAGTATTACGCCATGGACTTCAACGACGATCTGGTGCTGATGGGCCACGACGGCCCGGGGCATATCGCCATCAGCCAGGGCAAGACCAAGGTGCGGCCGCTCAAGGTTTACCACGGCAAGGTGGGCCGCGGGCTCTCGGTGGAGATGAGTGTGAAGCAGGGGCCGGTGACGCTGCTCTCGGTGGCGGAAGACGCGGAGAAGCGCTTCAAACTGGTGGTAGCCGAAGGGGAGTGCGTGGCCGGAGAGATTCTGGAGATTGGCAACACCAACAGCCGCTATCGCTTCCCGCTGAGCGCGCGCGGATTTGTGCAGGCATGGAATGCGCAGGGGCCGGCGCACCACTGCGCCGTGGGCGTGGGCCATGTGGCCGCGACGCTCATGAAGGCGGCGGCGCTGATGGGGATTGGGTTCCACAAGGTGTGCTGAACCGGCGATCTGCCTTGGGGACGCCGGCAAGCGAGCGGTTCACAGGGTGGGATGAGCGGGCAGGTATTGCGTCTGATCGGTGCCGGATAAAGGCAACTTCTTAGCCAAAACTGCCCTAAAACTGGTACGTTGGAGTAGAAGGGTTTTAATTTCCCAAATGGTCTCAAATCCCTATTTTTCTTTGGTAGTTCTGTTTGCGGCGGCGCTGGGTTTTGGCCTTGCCCCGTTAGGGCTGGCGTGGCTGTGGGCAAGGGTGTTTTCCCCGGCCAAGCCAAATGAAGTGAAGAACGCGATTTACGAGTGCGGACTGGAGTCCAAGGGCGACGCCTGGATGCAGTTCCGCTCGGCCTACTATCTGTATGCCATTATCTTTTTAATTTTCGACGTGGAGGCGGTGTTTCTGCTGCCTTTTGCGGTGGCGTTTACCGGGCTGAACCTTGCGGCCTGCGTGGCCATGCTGGTGTTTGTGCTGATGCTGATCGAGGGGCTGGCGTGGGCCTGGGCCAAGGGCGTGCTGACGTGGGCGTAAGAGCAGTTTTCAGTTGTCAGTGATCAGTTGCCAGTGCCCCTGGTCTCAAAATCGAGACCAGGGGCACCCGCAGAGATCAGTGGTCAGAGATCAGAGAGAACCTGGGAGCAAACGATGGCGGTTGATGAGGGATTGAAGATCGAACTGGGCAAGCAGGGCGTCTTCGTTACGACCATCGAGGAGCTCTACAACTGGGGGCGGCGCAGTTCCGTCTGGCCTATGAATTTCGGACTGGCCTGCTGCGCCATCGAGATGATCGCCACCACCATGGCGCGCTACGATCTGGCGCGGTTTGGAGCTGAAGTTTTTCGCCCGTCGCCACGGCAGGCGGATCTGATGATTGTCTCCGGTACGGTGACCAAAAAGATGGCGCCCCAGGTGGTGCGGCTGTACAACCAGATGCCGGAGCCCAGGTACGTGATCGCGATGGGAGCGTGCGCCATCTCCGGAGGGCCGTTCAAGCAAGGCTACAACGTGCTGAAGGGGATTGATCGCTACATCCCGGTGGATGTGCATATTCCCGGCTGCCCGCCGCGGCCCGAGGCGTTGTTGGATGCCTTTATTATGCTGCAGAAGAAGATGGATGCGCAGCCTTTGACCGGCGAAGGCCGGCCACGCTTTCTGGATGCCGCGGCGCAGGGCGAGTTCCCGGTGCCGGTGCCTGGAGAGCACGATCTGGAGCCGTCGTCGAACCAAGGCGTATGGACCGTGCCGGTGGTGATTCGGTGACAGGTGCAAGGACTAAGGGACTAGGGACTAAGGGACTAGGGGTCTAAGGGACTAGCTGGGAGTTTTGAGGGGACAGGGATTGAAGACGGTAGAGGAAATCAAGGCGGCGATTGAAGCCGCAGTGCCGGGCGCGGGAGTTGAGATGGTGCTGAACCCCAGCGCTTCAGGGCAGCACTCGCTCCGGATGACCCCGGATCATGCGGTTGAGGTTGCCGGCTTTCTGCGCGACGATGCGGAACTGGCGCTTGATTTTCTGTCGAACGTGACCGGGGTGGATTGGCCGGACAAGGAAGTAGCAGAGAAAGTTAAAGTGACGCGGACGGTGACCAAAACCGTGGACGGCGTGGAGCAGGCAGTCGAGGAAACCGTTGAAGAAAGCCGCAAGCACGTTGTGCCCGGATGCCTGGAAGTTGTGTACCACCTTTATTCGATCGAGAAGAAGCACGGGCCAGTAGTGCTGCGGATGAAAACCGTCAATCGCACCGATCAGGTGGAATTGCCGTCGCTGACATCCATCTGGCGTTCGGCGGAGTTTCAGGAGCGCGAGATATTTGACCTCTACGGAATTGTTTTTACCGGGCACCCGGACCTGCGGCGGATTTTGATGTGGGAGGGATTCAAGGATCACCCCATGCGCCGCGATTACGTTGAGCCGGACGACTTTGAGTACGAGCCGACGGCTCACGACGAGGTGCTGGCCCGGGCGAGGGCGCACAAGGCGGCGGTAGCAGAGCAGGAAGGAACGGTCGCCGGGCAATGATGGGGAACGGATTGATTCACGAGAAGAAGCCGGAAGGCTGGAACCGTCCCCAAGTGGTCAAGGAGGACGGCGAGGGAGAACTGCTGGAAGTGGCCATGGGGCCGCACCATCCCTCCACGCACGGTGTTTTCCGCATGGACCTGGCCCTGGATGGCGAGCGCGTGATCCGGCTGAAGCCGGAGTTTGGCTATCTGCACCGCAACCACGAAAAGATTGCCGAGGGCATCAGCTATCTGGCTTGCATGCCTTATACCGACCGGCTGGACTACATCTGTTCGCTAACCAACAACTGGGCCTATGCGCTGGCAGTGGAAAAACTAGCAGGACTGGCAGTTCCCGAGCGCGCCGAGTACCTGCGCGTGATTCTGGGCGAATTGACGCGGGTGCAGAACCACCTTGGAACCATCGGCTTTCTGATTCAGGACATGGGCGCCAGCGGGACGCCGCTGATGTACGCCTTTCGCGAGCGGGAAAAGATTCTGGACCTGTTCGAGGAACTGACCGGTTCGCGCATGATGTGCAACTACATGCGCTTCGGCGGCTGCCGCGTGGACGCCACGCCTGCCTGGCTGGACAGAGTGCGCAAAGTGGTGACGGGTCTGCCGGCATTTGTCGACGAATTTGAGGCGCTGCTCCGCTCCAACGAGATTCTGATGGCGCGTACCCAGGGGACGGGCATTCTAAGCCCAGAGCTGGCCATTAACGCCGGAATCACGGGGCCCATGTTGCGGGCCTCAGGCGTGAACTACGACATCCGCAAAGTGGACCATTACGGCATCTACGACCGCTTCAAGTTTCGCGTGCCGCTGGGCGATCACTGGGATGTTTATGACCGCTTCATGGTACGGCTGCTGGAGGCGCGTGAGTCAATCAAGATTCTGGAGCAGGCGCTGCAAGATATACCGGACGGGCCGGTGATGGACCCGAAGGCAAAAATACGCGGTTTCCGTCCCAAGCCGGGCGAGGCTTATGGGCGCATTGAGTCACCCAAGGGTGAACTGGGCTTTTATCTGATCAGCGACGGAGGGCCGAATCCCTATCGCTACCGGGTGCGGCCGCCGAGTTTGATTAATTTGACGGTACTGGAGGACATGGCTCTGGGCCAGAATGTGGCCGATGTGGTGCTGATCCTTGGCAGCGTGGATATTGTGCTGGGAGAAGTGGATAGATAGCTTTCAGTTGTCAGTGATCAGTTGTCAGTATTTGCTTGCTGGCTGTTTCAATCAACTGAGAACTGACGACTGTAAACTGACAACTATTTTGGAGGGTTGATTGTTAGGTGAAGGCATACTGAAGGGGCTGGCGGAGACGGCAAGAAATTTTGTCGGTAGCTATTTTTCCGCGGAGCGGCTGACTACGGTCCAGTACCCGGAGCAGCGGATCGAGCCCATCGAGGCCACGCGCGACTTTCCCTTCCTGGTGTACGACGGAGCGGACTGGGAGGCCGGGCTGCGCTGCGTGGCCTGCCAAATCTGTGAAAAAGAGTGTCCGCCCAAGTGCATTTATATCGAGAAGAGCACCGACAAGAAACCAGACGCGCTCGGCAAGCCGCAGTTTTATCCCGCAAGATTCGACATCGATATATCTGTTTGCATGAGCTGCCAGATCTGCGTTGAAGTGTGTCCATTTGAAGCCATCAAGATGGATACGGAGTTTGAGCTAAGCACGGATGACCGCTTCGGTGGCCTGCTGTACAACCGCAAGGAACTGGCCAAATCGAACGAACATTATCACAAGATTCATCCCACTGAGGCTGCCCAGGTGGATGCGCACCTGGCCCGTGAAAAGGCCAAATCCGATGCCAAGGCAAAGGCCGCAGCCGAGTCTGCTGCGGCCAAGGCTGCGGCCAGCGCCGCACCGCCGGCAGGAGGGGGAGACTAGGCCATGATCGCCAATCTGGACCAGATCTTCGTACTCCTCAAGCAATTTGTTATAGGCCTGTTGCCGGCCAGTTGGCAGCCGGCGGCTGGCGTGGTGCTCTGCGTGGTGGCCATTATCTGCGTCTTTCCAGCCCTGTTTGCCATTACCGTGCTGCTGGAGCGCAAGGGGCTGGGCCGCATGCAAAATCGCTACGGTCCCAACCGCGTGGGAATCTTTGGCATTCTTCAGCCCGTGGCAGACGGCATCAAGTCGCTTACCAAGGAAGACCTTGTGCCGCTGAGCGCCGATGCCGTGGTGCATTTTATTGCTCCTGTATTTCTGGTGGTGGTGGTGTTCATGGGCTATGCGGTGCTGCCCATGGGGCGGAACATGACGCTGGTCCATCTGGATGCCGCCCTGCTGTTCTACTTCGCCATCGGCGCTTCAACGGAACTGTCAGTCTTTATGGCGGGATGGTCCAGCCGCAACAAGTATTCCTTGCTGGGCGCGATGCGCGCCGTGGCCCAGATGATCAGCTACGAGGTGCCGCTGCTGATGTCGAGCGTGGCCGTGGTGATGATTACCGGGTCGCTGTCGCTGGACAAGATTGTGGCGGCGCAGAACCAGTACACCTGGGGACTGCCGCACTGGTACATTTTTACGCCCTGGGGCTTTGCGGGCTTTGTGATGTTTGCCATTGCGGCCACGGCCGAGACCAACCGCTCACCCTTCGACCTGCCGGAAGGCGAATCGGAACTGGTGGCCGGCTACTTTACGGAGTATTCGGGCTTCAAGTTTGCCGAGTTTTTCCTGGGCGAGTACGTGGGCATGTTGTCCATCTCCGGACTGGGAACCACGCTGTTTCTGGGCGGGTGGTCGGCGCCTTTGGCAGTTCTGGGCTGGGTTCCTTCGTGGTTCTGGTTTTTCTCCAAGATCATGCTCTCGATGTGCGTGTACATCTGGCTGCGCGGAACCCTGCCGCGGCTGCGCCAGGATCAGTTGATGAACTTTGCCTGGAAATTCGTGCTGCCGCTGACGCTTCTGAACCTGTTTGTGACCGCATTGTGGCGCTTTATGGGCGATGGCTGGGAGCGGTGGGTGGTTTGCTCGGCGATTCTGGTGCTGGCGTATGTAGTCATGGGCCGGACGGGGATGCACAGAGATCACTTAGGGGCGAGGAGATACCGCTATGCGGATTGATTTATTCCGTTTTTTGGGTAACTCGCGGTATTTCCGCCCACGCGCTTCGAGCCTGAGCGCAAAGGAAAGGAGCGGCTGCCGATGGAAATGATCTTCTATGGACTCGCGGCGCTGACACTGGCTGGAGGGTTGGCCGCGGTGCTGCTCAAGAACACTGTCCATTGCGCGCTGGCGTTGACGGTGGCTTTTGCCGGTCTGGCGTTTCAGTTCCTGGAGTTGGACGCGCAGTTTGCCGGCTTTGCGCAGATTCTGGTCTACGTTGGCGCGGTGGCCATTCTGGTGGTTTTTGCGATTCTGCTTACGCGCGGCTCAGAAACGCCGATGGACGGCGTCTTCAGCCGCACCTGGCTGGCCGGACTGGCGATTGCCGCGGCGGTCTTTGCCGTACTGAGTTGGGCGGTTCTCGGAAGCACGCGAGCTTTGCCGGGCCCAGGGGGCGCCCCGGCGGCGACGCCCACGGCGACGGTAATGCAGATTGGCAATGCGCTGATGGGCCGCTACGTGCTGCCGCTGGAGATTGTGGCCTTGCTGCTGACGGCGGCCTTGATTGGCGCGGTGATTGTGGCCATGCACGAGAAAGCAGGGAGCCTATGACACCGCTTGCGGGATATTTACTGGTGGCCGCGCTGCTGTTTGCCATCGGGCTGGCCGGCGCCCTGACGCGGCGCAACGCCATTCTGGTGCTGATCAGCATTGAGTTGATGCTGAACGCGGCCAACCTGAACCTGATTGCGTTCTGGCGCTACGGGCCGCATCCCGAGGCGCTGACCGGGATGATGTTTGCCATCTTCTCGATCGCCGTGGCAGCGGCTGAAGCCGCCGTCGGGCTGGGCCTGGTGATCTCAATCTATCGCCACGCGCACACCACGGATATCGATCTTATGAACAGGATGAAAGGGTGAGCGGATTGATGCAAGAGACCATTTCATTCACTCCGCAGTTGGCCGCTTCTCCGATTGCCGAGATTCTATGGCTGATTCCCGCTGTGCCCATGGTTGCCTCCGGCGTGATTGCCTTGCTGAAGCAGCCGAAACGCAGGACGGCCGCTGCGCTGGCCATCGGCTCATTGAGTTTTTCTCTGCTGCTGGCGCTGCTTGCATTTGTCCATGTGGCGGGCGCGTGGGCGCTCGGCGGCGGCATCCGCGAGACGGTCAACTTTACCTGGATTCAGGTTGGCTCGTCGCATGTGGAACTGGGCTGGGTGCTGGACCCGCTGGCGGCGGTGATGCTGGTGATGGTGGCCTTTGTGGGCCTGCTGATCTTCATCTACTCCACCGGCTACATGGAGCACGACGAGAACTACACGCGCTTCTTCTGCTTCCTCTCGCTGTTTGCCGGAGCGATGCTGGGCGTGGTGATTTCAAACAGCCTGCTGCTCTTGTTCATGTGCTGGGAACTGGTCGGGCTCACGTCGTATTTATTGATCGGGTTCTGGTATCAAAAGCCTGCCGCAGCGGCCGCCGCAAAAAAAGCTTTCATGACCACGCGCGTGGGCGATGTTTTCTTTCTGCTGGGCATCGTCTGGTTCTTTGCGCAGACCGGCACGCTGCTCTTCTATAACGGCGGCGCGGGTTCGCTGGAACCGGCGGCTCTTGCGGCGCTGCTCGCGCAACATGCCGCGCTGGGGCTTACCGCCGCGGGCGCGATTGGACTGCTGATCTTTGCCGGAGCCGCGGGCAAGAGCGGCCAGTTTCCGCTGCACGTCTGGCTGCCCGACGCGATGGAAGGCCCTACGCCGGTTTCGGCGCTGATTCACGCGGCAACCATGGTGGCCGCGGGCGTTTATCTGATTGCGCGTGTTTATCCGCTGATGCAGGCAGGCGCGCTGACCGGGGGGACGACGACCGCGTTGACCGTAGTGACCTGGGTGGGCGCGTTCACGGCGGTTTTTGCCGCGTTGATTGCCGTGGCGCAGAACGACATCAAGCGCATTCTGGCCTACTCCACCGTCTCGCAGCTCGGCTACATGATGGCCGGCCTGGGCATGGGCGGCGTGGCCGTAGGCATGTTTCACCTGATCACGCACGCATTCTTCAAGGCGCTGTTGTTCCTGGGCGCGGGCTCGGTGATCCACGGCTGCCACGAGGAACAGGATGTGCGGCGCATGGGCGGGCTGCGCAGCGACATGCCGCTTACCTTTGTGACCTATGCGATCGGCATGTTGGCGCTGTGCGGATTTCCGCTGCTGTTTTCCGGCTTCTGGAGCAAGGACGGGATTCTGGAAGCGGCGCAACACTGGAGCGTTGCCAAAGCGCCGTTTTACATGCTGGTGTTCGGCGCGTTGCTGACGGCGTTCTACATGACGCGGCAAGTCGGCTATGTGTTTTTCGGCTATTGGCGCGGGCACAAGACGGCGCATGAAAGTCCGGCGGTGATGACCGTGCCGCTGGCTATCCTGGCCTTCTTCGCCATGGCGTTGGGAGTGATTGGAACCCCCGCGTGGCCGTGGTTCAGAGCTTTCCTGGACGGCCGCGCGCTGACGTTCCATATGGACGGATTCGCCGAGCCGGGACTGATCGCGCTGATGGGCGGTTCGACGGCAGTGGTGCTTCTGGGTCTGGGCCTGGGCTGGTGGCTTTACGGTGGGCAGGCGCCCAAGCCGGAGCAGCCCGACGTGCTGGAAAAGGCCGTTCCCGTGCCGTGGGGCTGGCTGCACAACCGTCTGTATGTGGACGAGCTCTACGGCGTGACGGTGATTGCCTTTTATGAGTGGTGGGCGCGCGTGGCCGACTGGCTTGACCGCCGGGTTTGGGGCGGAGCGGTGGCCGGTGTTGCCTGGCTGTTCCGCGGATGGGCGCAGTTGAACCGATTCCTCGACACGAATTGGGTGGACGGCGGCTTTGACAAGGGCTGCGAAGAGCTGGCAACCGGCGGAGGCCTGCTGTCGCGGGTGCAATCCGGCCGCGTGCAAACGTATTTGCGGCTGCTGGCGCTGGCTGTTGTGGCATTGGTGGCAATTCTGATTTGGAGCAGCCGGGCATGAGCGGAATTCCAGTATTGACGCTGTTGACCGTGCTGCCGCTGGTGGGAGCGGCCGTTGCTCTTTGGTCCGGCAAGCACGCGCGCACCGTGGCCTTGCTGACCACGCTGGCCAGCCTTGCCGTGGCGCTGTTCGTGTGGACTCAGTTGCCGGCGGATGGAAGCATGGGGCTGGTGGAGAGCGCGGCCTGGGCTCCGTCGCTGGGCATCGAGTACCACCTGGGCGTGGACGGGCTGGGCGCGCTGATGCTGGTGCTGGCAGCCATTGTGACGCTCATGTCAGTGGATGCGGCAAACCGTGTGCACCACCAGCCGGGGCTCTACTTTGGCCTGGTGCTGTTGCTTGAGTCCGGGCTGTTTGGCTCGTTCACGGCGCTGAACTTTTTCCATTGGTTTTTGTTCTGGGAGCTGAGCCTGATTCCAGCGTTCTTCCTCATCAAGCTGTGGGGCGGAACGAGGCGCGGACCGGCGGCAACACAGTTCTTCGTTTATACGATGGCTGGCTCCGTGGCCTTGCTGGTGGCCTTCATGGCGGTGTTTCTCTCGACCGGCAGCATGGACTTCCCGCACCTGACCCAACTGGCCTCAACCGGCGCGCTGGAGCAGATGGTGACGGCGCACCTGGGCCCGGTTACGCTGTGGCTGGCGATCGGAGTTCTGGCTGGATTTGCGGTCAAGGTGCCGATGGTTCCGTTTCACACCTGGCTACCCGCGGCGTACGCTGAGGCGCCCTCGCCGGTGACCATGCTGCTGACCGGCGCCATGTCGAAGATGGGCGTCTACGGATTGTTGCGGATTGCGATACCGCTGTTCGGCCACCAGATTGCGCAGATCAGAACGCCGCTGCTGGTGCTGGCCGTGGCCACGGTGGTGATGGGCGCGTGGGCAGCGGTGGCGCAGACGGACCTGAAGCGCGTGTTTGCCTACTCCTCAGTGAACCACCTGGGGTATTGTTTGCTGGGCATCTTTGCGCTGGCGGTTCCTGCGGCGGGAGCCGCGGCGCAGGCCAGCCAGGCTGCGGCGCTGAACGGCGTGATTCTGCAAATGTTCAACCACGGACTCACGGCGGCGTCGCTGTTCTGGTTCGTGGCGATCATGCAGCAACGGAGCGGCGGGCATCGCGGAATTGGCGATTTTGGCGGGCTGCGCAAGCCGGCGCCGGTGCTGGCCGGACTGATGGGGATTGCGCTCTTCTCCTCACTGGGCTTGCCGGGACTGAATGGATTTGTGGGCGAGTTTCTCATCTTCCGCGGCGTGTTTCCGCTGGCCTGGGTTGCGGCCACGGTCTCTCTTCTTGGCCTGCTGGTGACCGCGGCGGTGATTCTCACCGTGATTCAGAAGGTCTTTAACGGACCGGTGGCGGCGCATTGCACCGGCTTCCAGGATATGCACCATGGCGAGCGGATGGCGCTGGCCCCGGTGATCGGCCTGATGCTGCTGATTGGCCTTGTGCCCCAATTGATCGTGGACAGCGTGAACCCCACGGTCGTTAACCTTTTGGCGCACTGGAGATTCTGATGTTTTCGATCTTTGCTGCAAACTCGGAATCGCTGCTGGCATGGACGATCTATCTATCGTTTGCCGGAGCGCTTGTCCAGGCGCTGTTGCCCAAGGGCAAGGCGGAACTTTCGCGCTGGCTGGCGCTGGTTGTTGCCGTGGCCGGACTTGCATTGGCCGTGGCGGGATTTGCGGCCGGCATGGGGCAGGGCCGCGTCATTATCGCCGATGTGCCCTGGGTACCGGCGATGGGGATTCACTTCCTGCTGGCTGCCGACGGCATCAGCCGCGTGCTGGTGCTGCTGACCGGCCTGGCCGCGGTGGCCGGAGTGCTGTTCAGTTGGAACATCGAACTGCGCACGAATGAGTTTTTCGCCTTCTACCTGGCGCTGATCGGCGGAGTGTACGGCGTCTTTCTCAGCTTCGATTTGTTTCTGCTTTTCGTCTTCTACGAGATCGCTATCGTTCCCAAGTATTTCCTGATCGCCATTTGGGGCTCGACGCGCCGCGAATACGGAGCGATGAAGTTGGCGCTCTACTCGTTTGTAGGCTCGTCGATGGTGCTGATCGGCCTGCTGGCGGCCTACGCCACGGCGGGCAGTCACTCGACCAGCCTGATTGCGCTGGCCCACGCCAACCTGCCGGTGAGCTTCCAGATGTGGTGTTTCCCGCTGGTGTTCACAGGGTTTGCGATTCTGGCCGGCATGTGGCCCTTCCACACCTGGGCGCCCACGGGCCACGTGGCCGCGCCCACGGCCGCATCCATGCTGCTGGCCGGCGTGGTAATGAAGCTGGGCGCTTACGGCTGCCTGCGCGTGGGCATCTGGCTGTTCCCGCGCGGTCTCGATCCGTGGGGATTCTCCTTCATTGGCGTCGGATCGTGGCGCGACGTCTTCGCGATTCTGGCGGTGGTGGGCATTGTGTATGGCGCGCTGGTGGCGCTGGTGCAGACGGACTTCAAGTTTGTCATCGGCTACTCCAGCGTGAGCCACATGGGTTTTGTGCTGCTGGGCCTGATGACGCTGAACCAGATTGGCATGACCGGCGCGGTGTTGCAGATGTTCTCGCACGGCATCATTGCCGGGCTGCTGTTCGCCATTGTGGGCCGCATCGTGTACGAGCGCACGCACACGCGGCAGTTGGCGGAGCTGGAGACGATGCATCTGTCAAAGCGGCTGCCGTTTGCGGCGTGGGCTTTTGTGATTGCCGGAATGGCTTCCATGGGGCTGCCGGGGTTCTCGGGATTTGTGGCCGAGTTGCAGGTGCTGGTGGGCGCGTGGAGCGTAAAGCCCTGGTGGACGCTGGCCGCGGGCGTAGGCATTGTGGTGGGCGTGGCGTACACGTGGCGCGCAATGCAGAAGGCCTTCTTCAGCGACAAGCTGCCCACTCCGGATGAACATCCCAAGACCGGCTGGCCCGATCTCGGCGCCATTACCTGGCCGGAGTACACGGGCGTTGCGCTGCTGACCGGAGTGAGCCTGTTGGTCGGGCTCTATCCCAGGATTCTGCTGGATGCGATTGAACCTGCGGTGAAGACGCTGCTTGCGGGAGGGGGACAATGAACTACATCGATCTCTTCCGCGCAACACTGCCGGAGACGGCGCTGGAAGTGGCGGCGCTGCTGGTTCTGGTGCTGGACCTGAGCTTGCTGCGCAAGGCCGCGTTGAAGGCACGGGTGACCGTTGCGGCGCTGCTCGGCGTTGCCGGTTGCGGTGCGGCGCTGTGGGCCGTGCTGCTGCAGGGGAACCAGGGGCTGTTCTTCAAGGATACCGGCGAGTTTTTGCTGGCGACGGGCGGTTATGCGGCGGTGGCGCAGGCGGGCATCCTGGTGTTGACGGCGCTGACGCTGTTGCTGCTGGTGGGCGAGGCTTTCACGCGGCATGTGGGCGAGTATGTGGCCGTGGTGCTGATGGCGGCTGCAGGCGGATTGCTCATTGCCGCGGCACAGGACCTGCTGGTGATCTTTGTCGGCCTGGAGTTGCTGAGCCTGGGGCTCTACATTCTGACCGCCTTTGCCAAGAAGTCGGGCAAGAGCGCGGAGGCGGCGCTCAAGTACTATCTTTTCGGCGGCATGTCGGCTGCGTTTCTGCTGTTCGGCTTCAGTTATTTTTATGGCTTGAGCGGCAGCACGAACCTGGCGGAGATTCAAAGAGCCATTGCGGCATCGGGACCGAGTCCGCTGTTTTATGTTGCGTGGATTCTGGTGGTGGCCGGGCTTGGCTTCAAGGTTGCGGCGGTGCCGTTCCACCTGTGGGCGCCGGACACCTATGAAGGCGCGCCCGCACCGGCTGCGGCGTTCATCGCTTCGGTGTCAAAGGTGGCAAGTTTTGCGCTGCTGCTTACGCTGAGCCTGAATTGGCTGGCGCCGGGGCAGGGCAGCGGGAGCCTTGCGTTTCTGGGGGGCGTGTACCAGACCTGGCCGGCGCTGGCGACCATCCTGCTGGTGATTGCCGCTGCTTCCATGATGGTGGGCAATCTGGCGGCGCTGGTGCAGATCAGTGTGCGGCGGCTGCTGGCGTATTCGGCGATTGCACACGCGGGGTACATCCTGCTCGGCATTGCCGTGCACCCGGTCTACAACTGGCATGAGAGCCTGATCGGCTTTGCGCAGAGCGCGCGGGGGCCGGCGGCGCTCAGCGCGAACGCCGTGCTGTACTACATCCTCACTTACGGGCTGACGGCCATTGGAGCCTTTGGCGTGGTGGATGTGGTGGAACGGGCCACGGGAAGCGACCGGCTGGATGCTTTCCTGGGACTGCACAAGCGCAATCCGGTGCTGGCGGCGGTGCTGCTGGTGCTGTTCCTGTCGCTGGCCGGGATTCCGCCGCTGGTGGGCTTCTGGGCCAAGTTCAATTTGTTTGCCGCGGTGCTGGCCAACTCGGCTGGCGTGGTTCCGTTTGCGCTGGTGGCGCTTGGGGTGGCTCTCAGCGCGGTTTCGCTCTACTACTATCTGCAGGTTCTCAAGCGGGCCTACGTAATGCCCGCCGTGGATGAGACGCCGATCAAGGCGCATCCGGTCACACTGGCCGTTCTGGTGGGGATTGCGGCGGCGGTGGTGCTGCTGGGCGTCTTCCCGGCGGTGCTGCAGGGCTGGATTGGGAGCTTCCTGCCTTAGGGTAGACGTACTCCTGCCGGAAATTGCTTACAGGGTCCGAGGGGGTACCCCCCCCTCCCCCTATGTAGATACCTAAGATCCTCTTATATCTCGACTTAGGGTGAGAGATCCTACCCTAAAATCCTCCAGGCATTGAGGTTAGATCCCAAAATCCTCTGCCGTAAGGGGTTACGGGCGTATTTTGGTGTGTTTTTGAAGATTCGTACTGCATTGTGATACGGGACTATGTTGTTTTTTTACAGGTTCTGAGCCTGAGCTGAGAACCCGAGGCGATGGCTTGATGCCCTGTCCGGGATGGCGTGCTGGTCCTCTATCAAGATTGTGCAAGAGGACGGGGTAATTATCTGCAAACATTTGCCCGGACTCAACCAATTGACATGACTACGGCTTAGCCGTATGCTTTCGCCATTCTGTGAGAAAGGCGGAGGACGATGAAATCGAACGATATGATTTGGGTCGATCATAATCCAGGCGATCCGCCGGTTGAGACGGCGGCCGACTGGGATGCTGTGGATGCTATGACGAATGAGCAGGTCCATGCGGCGGCGCTGGCCGATCCGGACGCGCAACCGATTCCCTGCGGCAGCGATGAGCAACTGGCCAAACTGGGCTTGATTCATGTGGTGAATGTGAAGAAGCTGCGGGAGCGGCTGGGGCTTACGCAGGAGGCTTTTGCGGCTACCTACCGCATTCCCGTGGGCACGTTGCGTGATTGGGAGCAGCGGCGCAAGAATCCGGACGCTCCGGCGCGGGCTTATCTTACGGTCATTGCGCGGAATCCAGAGGCTGTGGCGGAGTTGTTGCGGCCGACGGCATGAGGTGTTGGCCGATTCGGCCCGTGAAGATTTCTCGGGTGCCGAATTGAATGAAACCCAAGTAAACGCCTGCAGAAATGTTCAGGATTACTTGCGCGGACCTTTCTTTTTTGAGACCTTCTTGTGTCCTTTTATTGCTGAAATCTTGTTCCCGGCTGCCGATATTTGAAAAGGAATCTTCTTGCGATTACCGCCCTTTCCGCTGCTATCGGACGGCAACATCGTTCCGCCGCATTCAGGGTGTAAATACCCTAATGGTCCCGTTTATTCACGCTTCTGTCGCGTTCCGCACTTACCGCATGTGTACCAAATCTCCATGAATATATTCTAAGCCTGATCGCAATTTCAACGCAGCTTCAGTCCTATTGGGATAGTTGGGCTGCCGGCTACCCGCGGAGGAAATCTTTTACCTTTTGGACGATGACGTCGCGGCTGACGTCGGAGATGGCGCTGGTGAGGGGAATCTGCTTGGGGCAGGTATCGACGCAGTTTTGCGCGAAGCCGCACTCCTGGATGCCGCCGTCGCCGGCCAGGGCGCGCAGACGGTCTTCCTTGAAGACCTTGCCGGTGGGGTGGTTGTTGAAGAGCTTGACCTGGGCGATGGTGGCGGCGCCGACAAAGCCGGTGTCCATGTTGAACTGCGGGCAGACATCCATGCAGCAGCAGCAGGAGATGCAGTTGGAGAGAGGGTAGTTGGCCTCCTGCTCCTGGGGGAAGACACGCGGTCCGGAGCCGAGGTCGTAGGTGCCGTCCACGGGGACCCAGGCCTTGACGCGCATCAGGTTCTCAAAGAGGACCGCGCGGTCGACCTGGAGGTCGCGGACCAGGGGAAACTTGGCGAGCGGCTCGACCCGGATGGGCTGCTCAAGATTGTCTACGAGAGCGGAACAGGCCATGCGGGCCTTGCCGTTGATGCGCATGGCGCAGGAGCCGCAGATTTCTTCAAGGCAATTGGAGTCGTAGGTGATGGGCGTGGTGGCGCGGCCGTCGGCGGTGACGGGATTGGCCGCGATCTCCATCATGGCGGAGACGACGTTCATGCCGGGACGCCATTCGAGCTCGAACTTCTCCCAGACGACGGGAGCATCGGGGCCGGCCTGGCGCTTGATTTCGAATTGTACGGTTTTGTTTGCCATGATCCCTCAGGGGCTCAAGCCCCGTTGCATTTATTGATCCGAGCGGCGCGGCTAAAGCCGTGCCCTGTTACAAAACATGAGTTGGTGCGTGGTGCGAAATCTCTGCGTTTGCCTCGGGTGCTATTGGTTCCTGCATCCGTGATGTCCTTGCGCCGTCCTTACGGGACTCCGGTACGAATTTTGGAATCCTGCTACCCCACGCTGAAGCGCGGGGCTAACAACCTCTGCGCCTACAGCGCGGTGGATCGGACCCCGAATTTAGCTGCGTCAAATCTGCGCGAGTGCGGCTTGATGAAGTGCCTCCGTTAACTGGCGGCGTCGTAACGGCGCGGACGCGGCTTGATGAATTGCGTATCGACTTCCTCAAACTCAAAGCGGGGACCCGATGCGTCGCCCGTAAAACTGGCCTTGGTGGTTTTGAGGAACTTCTCGTCGTTGCGCTCCGGGAAGTCGGGCTTGTAATGCGCGCCGCGCGACTCATCGCGCAGCAACGCGCCCTGGACCACGGTGCGCGACAGCTCCAGCATGTTTTTCAACTGGCGGGCAAAGGCAAAACTGGTGTTGGCCCACTGGCTGCGGTCGCTGAGGTTCACGTTCTTGTAGCGGTCGAGCAGCTCGACGATCTTTTCGTCGGCCTGCTGGAGCCCCTTGTTGTAGCGGATGACGGTGGCGTGCTTGGTCATGGTCTCGCCCAGTTCGCGCCAGAGCTTGAAGGGATTCTCATTGCCTTCATTCTTCATGAGCCGGGAATTGATTTCAGCCTGGCGGGCCAGCTCGGCGGCGTGGCCGCCGTCGCCCTCGGGGGCTTTCAGGTTTTTGGCGTAGGCAAGCGAATTGGGGCCGGAGACAAAGCCGTCAAAGATGCAACTGACCAGCGAGTTGGCGCCGAGACGGTTGGCGCCGTGATATTGGTAGTCGCACTCGCCGGCAGCAAAGACGCCGGGGATATTGGTCATCTGGTCGAAGTCCACCCAGAGGCCGCCCATGGTGTAGTGGACGCCGGGGAAGATCTTCATGGGGACATCGCGCGGGTCGTCGCCGACAAACTTCTCGTAGATTTCCAGAATGCCTTCGAGCTTGCGGTTGAGGGTGGCACGGTCGATGTGGGTGAGGTCGAGATAGACCATGGGCTGGCCGTCGATGCCGAGGCCTTCCTCGTAGACCACCTTGTGGATGGCGCGCGTGGCCACGTCGCGGGGAACGAGGTTGCCGTACTTGGGATACCACTCCTCAAGGAAGTAGAAGCGCTCAGAGGCGGGAATCTGCTTGATGGGGCGCTTGTCGCCGGGAGTGCGGGGCACCCAGACGCGGCCGCCCTCGCCGCGCGCCGACTCGGACATGAGGCGCAGCTTGTCTTCACCGGGAATGCAGGTGGGGTGGACCTGGATGAATTCGCCGTTGGCGTAGTAAGCGCCCTGCTGGAAGACGGCCGACTGGGCCGAACCGGTGCAGACCACGGAGTTGGTGCTCTTGCCGAACAGGGCTCCGGTGCCGCCGGTGGCCAGGATGACGGCGTCGGCGGGGAAGGAACGCAGCTCCATGGAGCGCAGGTCAAGGGCGGTAATGCCGCGGGCTACGCCGTTGGAATCGAGCACGACGGAGAGAAACTCCCAGCCCTCGTACTTTTTTACCTTGCCGTCAGACTCGTGGCGGCGGACCTGCTCGTCGAGCGCGTAAAGGAGCTGCTGCCCGGTGGTGGCGCCGGCGAAGGCCGTGCGGTTGTAGAGCGTTCCGCCAAAGCGGCGGAAATCGAGCAGGCCCTCAGGGGTGCGGTTGAAGGGCACGCCCATGCGGTCAAGCAGATCGATGATGGCCGGCGCGGCCTCGCACATTCTCTTGACGGGAGTCTGGTTGGCCAGGAAGTCGCCGCCATAAATGGTGTCGTCGAAGTGCTTGTCCGTGGTGTCGCCCTCGCCCTTGAGGTTTTTAGCGGCGTTGATGCCGCCCTGGGCGCAGACCGAGTGAGAACGCTTGACGGGAACGATGGAGAACAGGTCCACGGTGCCGCCGGCCTCGGCGATCTTGATAACCGCCGCGAGCCCGGCCAGTCCTCCGCCAACCACGATGATTCTGGGTGCTGCCATGAACTTCCTTTCCAAGGAACAGCTACTAGCTGCTAGCTTCTAGCTACTAGCCGCGTACCACTCAGGTCAAAAGATTGCGCATTGGATGGGGCAACGGATTGCGAGACAGCCGGAGACGGATTGTCCGGTGCGTTGGGGTACTTGCCGCCGACGAAGGCCCAGATGCTGGCCAGGCCCATGACGAGCAGCACAATTCCGAATGCGGCGCAGGCGTAGCCGAAGCGCTTGCGCGCCTTGACTCCGGGGGTGATGCCCCACTTGGCGGCGAACAGCCAGATGCCGTAAGAGAAATGCCAGCAGATGGCGATCATGGCAATCACGTAGACGGCAAGCATCCAGGGGTTGGCCAGTTCGTGCTGCACCTTGGCGAAGGCGGCGTAGGGGTGCTCGGGAAGCTGAATGCCCATGAAGCGCTGGCGCACGACGTGCTGGCCGATATAGAGAATGGCGATGAGGCCGGTATAGCGCTGGGCGGTGTACATCCAGTTGCCGGCCCAGGGGTAGTAAACGATGTTGGACTTGCCGCGCAGCCAGATATAGACGCCGTAGATGCCGTGATAGAGGATGGGCA
>Ga0316217_10002626_pt1 | contig 21353 bp, 14 predicted proteins | sample 1anoAmetaG_FD_203633 | JGI IMG/M metagenome (GOLD analysis project Ga0316217, IMG submission 203633) | Freshwater microbial communities from Trout Bog Lake, Wisconsin, USA - 1anoA | ecosystem: Environmental > Aquatic > Freshwater > Lake > Hypolimnion/Profundal zone | place: USA: Wisconsin...
TCCAATCGGGAAAGCGGCGAATCCCTACGACGCAGGCCACACCAGGTGGCATGCGTCGTTTTTTTATGCGCCGGCCGAAATGCAACACGCGGTTGGCCGCAAGAACGTCTAATCAGAATACTCTTTTGATTCCCGCGCCACCTCATAGCCGTCGCCGCAGCGGCGACGTTTTCTGCGGCATTCGTCGCCGCGTGCTTCCCTCGGAATCCGGACAAAAAATAACCACCGAGGGCTCATTGCGGTATAGCCGCAACCAAAAGAATAAACACGAAGCCACGAAGTTGCGAAGACGCACGAAGAAAGGCCACGAGAGGGAACCACAGATAGGCACAGATGAACACAGATATTAAAAATGGGGATGAAGAGTCTGAAAATTTGCGCAGGGTGTAAAGAAATTGACGGATGGTGGCACAGAGAATTTCACAGAGAGTGCGAGGTTGCTTCAATATTGCACATTCGTATCAACATCGCGGATGGGCACAAAGATCAGATCGTACGGCGGCGTATTGCTGGGATTGGCCGCCATGCCGGTGCCGCCGGCGTTGGGAGTCTGCGTGCCCTGGGGTGTACCGGTGCACCAGATGTTGTCGCCGCCCTGGCCGCACCAGGGGTTGTCCTGCCATTCCACATGGGCATCGGCAAAGGCCACATTCTGGCCAGCGCCCTGATGGTTGGCGGAGTTGTAGATTCCTGGTGCGCCGGCGCCGCCTTTGGTGACGGTGGTATTCTTGCCGCCGGTGCCGTTTTTGGGCGCCATGTCCGAGAGCAGTGGCAGCGACGAATCCATCGACGCCTTCCAGTAAGCACCGACGACACCGGGACCTACCCACGGATAGGCCATCGAATAGCTGGTGCAGTTGGCCGCCGGACTGCCGTTGCTGGTGCCAAAAGAGTAATAATAATTACCGGTCGTGTCGGTCAAGTCGGCAATAAGGGGGGCTGCCGGATCCGATCTACAGATGAATTGCTTGGACGACGCATTGCCCTTGAGCACCAGGATCCACAGGCTGGCCATGGGGTCGCCAGCGGCGAACTTGGAAGCGTTGTAATAGCCGTTTATGACCACGCCGGGGCTGCCGGACGAACCGCTGACGCCCGTGGCGCCGCCGGTGGTTGACGGGGCCACGTATTGCCGATCCGCCTTCTGGAGCACCACGGGGAACTGGCACATATTCTCGGCCGAGTACATATTCAGCGTTCTGACGATGCCCGTTAAACTGGCCCCGCACATCGATCGATTGGCCAATTCCGTGGAGCGGCCCAATGAAATAATCAGGATTCCGACGATGGCCGGCATGATCACGACCGCAATACCGCCCAGCACAATCCCGGTAATCGCCAACCCTTTGCCCGCCAGAAACGGGTCCCTCTTCATCCGCGCTAACGCTTTGCAGCCCAGGATGACCGCCGCGATACCCAAGGGAATTCCCACCGCGTAACAGGCTGTCGGCACCGCAATAATTCCGACAATCCGCGCCGCCACGGCCAATCGGCTGCGGCGGAACACGGGGTCGGCCGGCGGGAACTCGGTTGGGGGCGGAAACTCGGACATGGCACATTCCCGTAAAGGACTTTTTTTGAAACACAGCGGCACAGAGGACACAGAGACGAAAAAGAGCTAATGGCGATTTACTCTGTGCCACAATCCATCAAATTCTTCGCGCCCTGCGTAAACTTTTAGCCCGCACGGCCAAACCACGGATTGCACGGATACAACGGATTTCACGGATCAGGGATAGAAAGCATCACCCTCTTGGGTTTATCCGTGCGATCCGTTTTATCCGTGTGATCCGTGGTAAGGTGCTTTTGGTTGCGGCTATGCCGCGCTGGGTCCTCTGTGTCGCTGTATTTCAAAAAGGAAATTTAGAATAACCCTGAGACGTCGCAAGATGAGTGAAATAGCCGGTTGAAGCTCTTCGTGCGCCTTCGTGGCTTGGTGCCCTCACCACATTACATGCCGCCCGTGGTCGCATCGCGCACCGGCACCATGACGGTGTCATACGTTGGCCCTTCCGGCGCGGGAATGCTCAGCGGGCCGGGCGTTACCGGCGTGCCGGCACCGGGGCCGAGCGTCCAGATGTTGTCCCCGCCCTGGCCGCACCATGGACCATTCCGGAACTCGACATGGGAATCGGCGAAAAGTATGTTTTGCCCCTCGCCGCCATGGTTGGCCGAGTTGTAAGTCTTGGGTGCCGCGGCCGAGCGACCACTGACCGCCAGGTGTCGCGGGGGCGTCCCGGTGCCATCAAGTGGCGCCATGTCGGAAGCCAGCGGCAGCATCGCATCGGCGGTGGCTTTCCAGTGGGGCAACACCCGGCCGGTGGTATCCCACGGGTACGCGACCGAGTAGCTCAGTTGGCTGCCACTCTGGAAATTATTGAAATAATTCCCGGTGGCGTCGGTCGTAGCGGCCGGAGCCGCGGCAAACGGATCCGATTTGCACAGGAATTGTTTGGGGGGCACATTGCCTTGGAGCACCGGGATCCACAGGCCCGCCGTCGGCGAACCGGCCTGGTTGGCAGGGCCGGCGGCATAATATGCGGCGCTGGTGGTCTTGGCATCGCCGACCGCCGTGCCGGAAGGATTGTTAAGCGCCGGGCTGTAGGGTGCATATTGCACCAGCGGAAATTGATTGGAGTTATCGTTCGCGTACATCTCCAGCGCCATCCCAAGGCCCCGCAAGTTCGCCCCGCAGGCCGAGCGATTGGCCAGTTCCCTGGCGCGCCCCAGCGAGGGCACGAGAATCGCAATGAGCAGCGCGATGGGGATCATCGTAAAACTCAGCGCGCCGAGGACAATGCCGGAGATGGCCATGCCTTTGCGCCCCAGGGCAGGATCTTTATGGATCGCCACCAGGGATATGATCCCCAGCACCAGGGCCGCCATGCCCAGCGGAAACCCGATGATGACCACCGTGGTGGGAATGGCGACGATCCCCAGGATCATCGACCAGAGCGCCATCCGGCTGCGGCCGGGCGTGACGGAATAAACGGGGCTGGAACCGGTATTGGAATCGGGGGACGGATTGGCGGGATCGGGTGACTGGTAACTCATGGCGGACCTCTTATAGACGCGATACGGCGTAGTGTAACCAGACTTATGCAGGCGTCAATACGAGCGGGCTGATCACGGCCCGGCCACCCGGCACCAGCATTCCTCGGCCAGGCGTTTAAGCAGCAGGGTCTGCGCCCAGCGGTCGGAGATTTCCACCACGGTTCCGTCGTCGTCGCGAGAGGTTATCGAATAGCCCGAACTGGGCGGCCCGAGCTCGGGCGCAAAGGGCAGAATATCGCCCGGACGCGAGCGCGCCAGCCAATGGCGCATGGAACTTTCCCACAGGCGTTGGAAGTTTTGCACATGCGCGTGTTGCGGGTGCTCCCGTTCCTCGCCCACGTCCACCTGAATCGACTCTCCGTTGGAAATCCGCCCGTGCAGGAAGCAGACGCGTTCGAGCACCGGGACAAAGTGCGGCAACACCTGGGCGAAGCCCGGGTAGACCACTTCGCCCCCGCAGTACAGGTGCGAGAAATCGCCATTGAAGCGCACCTCCCGTCGCCGCGCAACGAATTGCCCGATGCGCCACAAATCCTGGGCGATCGTGGCCCGGTGCGTCTCGATGTACGCCGGCAGATCGTACTTGGCCGCGGCGGCGTGCACCGCATCGAGCAGGGCATCAATTTCCGCATCGGACTCCAGGCCCCAGCCCACATGGAGGGTAATGCAATCGGCCCCGGCATCCCGGGCTCCCCCGATGAGCGGCGCGGCGGCGTCGGGCGTGTTGATGCGGCCACTGGTCGCAAAGCGCAGCCCACAGTCGGCCGCAACTCCCCGCATGTTCAGATCGGCCTGGATGCCCGCGAACCCCGCCGCCACCATGCGATCGAGCGTTTCCTGAAAGCTCCAGGGGTGCTGGTTGGGCCAGCGCGGCAATTCACCCATGGCCCACTGGTTGCCGTAAATCGCCAGGCGTGGCGGGCGTGTTGAACCGTCGTTGACATGCCGGGATGGGGTCATTTCTTTTCTCCTGCATCAATAGTGTCGTCCGTCCGCGCCAGCGCCACGACGTGCCGGGGCTGGTAGCGCCGCCCGGACCAGACTGCGCCGCCAAAGTAATGATCGATCATCGAATGCGAGTATATCGCCAGGAAGAACGCCGCCGCCAGCGGGGCCAGCAGGGCATTGGCGGCGGGGAAGCCCAGGAAGCGCACTGCGCGGCGCATATCCACCAGCATGGCGCCCAGGGCCAGCACCGCCAGGGCCAGGATGGCGCCGTTCAGGGGGCCTGGATGGATGTGCCACGCCACCGCCGCCACCACCGGATAAACCGGCACCAGCACCCCCAGCAGCAGCAGGCCCAGCGCCCCGCCGGCGAATTCCAGCAGGTTGTAGTTGGACCCGGCATAGGCATTTTTTTTCAGGCCGCGGTACGTATCACGCCAGCCTTCGTACATCCGGCCGTGCATCAGGTCGTGCGTGGCGACGGTATACACCGCCAGGCCGCGGCTCTTGGTGCGCCGGCCCAGGGCGATATCCTCGATGACCTGCTGGCGCACCGCCTCGTGCCGGCCGATCGCTTCGTAGGCTTCCCGGCGGAAAAGCAAAAATCCCCCGGCGGTCAACGCGGCGGGGGACCCCGGATCGTTGCTGCTGGTCAGGGGGAAGAAGGTCGTGATGAGTTTCATGCCCGCCATCAGGCCCAGGCGTTCGCCCAGGGTATCGGCCTGGATCCGTGGCAGAAGACTCAGCAGATCCGTCTGGCGGTGGAGCGCCAGGCGCATCATCTGGCGCAGGCACTGCGGATGGTACTCCAGGTCCGCATCGGTAAAGAGCACATAGGGTGTCGTGGCGTGCGCCCGGGCCTGGTGCACGGCCCACACCTTGCCCACCCAGCCATCCGGCGGCGGTTGGGTGTTGTGGATGACCGCCAGGTGTGAATGCTGCGCCTGCAATGCGGCGCAAACTGCCGCGGTGTCATCCGTCGATTGATCATCCACGAACACCACGCGGTAGTTGGGATAATCCATGCGGCACAGGCTGCCCAGGGTTCGGGCCAATACGTGCCCTTCATTGCGCCCGGGCAGAATAATCGTCACCGCCGGCCATGCGGGCGGATCGCCAACCCAGGCGGCCGGCGTGGCATCGTCCGGGGCCAGGCCATGGAACGCCGCGGGGCTGGTAGCGTGGTTATAAAGGAATTTCTGGCCTACCCGATGGCGCCGCGAAAACAGCTCGCCGGTCCAGGCGGCCGCCGCAAGCGTCACGATCAGCAGTAATGTCCACACCATGGGCCTCTCGCTGTTCCCGCGCCAGTCAACCCGGCCCGCGCTGGATGGTCTGGGCATCATGACTGGCCCGCTGGAGCGCCTGGAGGTCCTCCGGGCTGGCCCGGCCCTGCACAAACCGCAGCACCCGGTCATCGGTGCTGTGGCGGAAATCATCGGGCGTGCCGGTGGCGATCACTTTGCCCTCCAGCAGCATCACCAGGCGGTTGCCCACCTTAAAGGCGCTGGCCATATCATGGGTCACCACGATGCTGGTTACCTGCAACTCTTCCTGCAATTTCAGGATCAACTCGTTGATCACGTCTGCCCGGATGGGATCCAGGCCGGTGGTTGGCTCATCGTAGAGCACCACCTCCGGGTCCAGGGCGATGGCCCGCGCCAGGGCCACGCGTTTTTTCTGCCCGCCCGAGAGATCCCCCGGCATCTTTTTGGCGGTGCTTTCCAGGCCCACCATGCGCAGCTTGGCGCACACAATGTCCGAAATTTCCGCCTCCGAAAAGGTGCCGTGCTCGCGCAGCGGAAACGCGATGTTGTCATGGACCGAGAGGGAATCGAACAGCGCGCCCATTTGAAAGAGGAACCCGAAATGCCGGCGGATCGGATCCCATTCCTGCTCGGTAAGCTGGTCGATGCGCGTGCCCTTGAAATAAATCGCGCCGGCATCGGGCCGCAGCAGGCCCACCAGGTGTTTAAGCAACACCGATTTACCCGTGCCCGACGGCCCCACGACCACCAGCGACTCATGGGGCTGCACCTCCAGGTTCAACCCGTTGAGCACCACCAGCGAGCCGAAGGCTTTGTGCACCTCGTGCAGGCGGATCAACGGCGCGGGGGGAGGCTGGATTGCCGGGGTGGTCATCAGAGCGTCATCCCCGCATTGGGCCAGATCATGGTGAAGATGTCATTGAGCATCTTGGCCAGGAAGAAATTCATCACCAGGATGGCCACGAAACTGGCCACGAAACTTTCCGTGCAGGCCCGGCCCACGCCCTGGGCGCCGCTGCCGCAGTTAAAGCCCTTGTAACAGCCGATGGTCGCGATGGCCAGCCCGAAGAACATGCTCTTGATCAGGCCGGAAAAGACCGTGTAGTTGTCCATGGCATTCCGGGCGTTGACCCAGTAATCGCCGGCATCGACATGCAGCACCGTCACCGACATGAAATAGCCGCCGGCAATGCCCAGCAAGTCGCTGCCAATGGTCAGGGCGGGCATCATCATCAGGCAGGCCGCCACGCGCGGGGTGGCCAGGATGCGGATCGGATCGCTGGCCATGGCGCGCAGCGCGTCAATCTGTTCGGTCACCTTCATGGTGCCCAGTTCGGCGGTCAGGGCGCCGCCCACCCGCCCGGCCAGCATCACCGCCGTGAGCACCGGCCCGATCTGCTTGATCACGCTGACATTGATCACCCCGCCAATGTGGGTTTCCATGCCGAACGTGCGGAATTCCGGGTACATTTCAATGGCCAGCACCATCCCGATGAACGCCCCGGTCACCATGACCACGGGCATGGAGAGCGTGCCGATTTCGTAGGCCTGCTGCATTAATTGCCGGCGTGCGAATTTGCCCGGCCCGCGCGCCATCCAGTACACGATGCGTCCCGCAAAACGGCTGTAGTCCCCCAGTTCCTCCAGCGCCTTGGTGGATTTTCTACCCAGTGTTTCGACAAACATAAGCTTCGCTCTTTGCGTTAGTTTCCTACATGCTTGTAGGATGGTTTTCCCCCAGTGTCAAGGCCCCGACCCCCTCGCGACCCCCTCGCGACCCCCCGCGCGACCCCCGCGATTGCCGCTGGCACCACGGCGCACCGTGTTGGGGGCGCGGCATCTGGCCCGCATTGGGGGCGTGCTGCCGGGCAGGAGGCCCGCGCGCCAACCACGCCATTTTACCCCGGGTTCGCGGTCGTGCTACGGCCGCCGGGAACCGGTATTTCCCAGTCCGGCCAGCAGGCGTTTGACGCGTGCGACCTCGGCGACGGTCGGCCCGTGGACAAACTGCCGCTGCTGCGTGGTGGGGCGCTGCGAACGCAATTCATAGAGCCACGCCAGCTGCCCATCGTGTTCTTCTTCAAAGGCCGCCAGGGAACCCATCCACGCCCTGGCCTGGGCCACCGCATCGGGAGCCCCGTAGTGGACCTTGACCAGGGCCTCGGCCAGCCAGGCCAGGTAGAGCGGCGAGACAATCTCCGGCTTGCGCCCCGGCCGGCCCGACCCGCTCCGATCCCCCGTTTCGACGTGCAAGGTCCAGGGCACGCGCATGCCCAGCTCCGAAACGTTGGCGGCGCGCAGCCGTTCGACGATCTGGCGCTGTTTGGCCCGCCCCACCGGCGCCACCGGCAGCAGTACGAACAGGAGTTGATCGGGGTCCGGGACAAAGGTCGTCTTTTCATGGCTCGGGCCATGCTGCACGCGCAACTCGCACAGGCAATTGTGCCGGCCGCACCAATACAGTTTGGCAAACGAGCGGCGATACCGTCCGGCCAGCAAAGCAAAGTGTGCCGCCCCCCGATCGCCCAGGGACTCAAGTTCCTCGGCCAGCATCATCAGCGTCCAATACCACAGGGCGTTGAGTGCCATGGGGTAATGTTCATCCGTGGGTGGCCCGCCGGCCAGCAGGCCGTCGTCGGTCATGGCTACCTCGCCCAGGCCGTTGGTGATCAGTTCCAAGGCAATGCGTTTGGCCAGCGGCAGCAGGGCGTTGCGCCACAACGCCGTATCGCCCGTAGCACGCCAGTAGGCGTGGGCGGCGTGGATAAACCACAGGTTGGCCCCGGCATCTGCCGGCGCTTTGTACTTGACCGGCTGGGCGGGAATTACGCCGCTGCCGGCAAAGTCCACCAGGTGTTGCAGCACGGCCGCCGCCGTGGGGGATTTCGCGCCAGTCAGCAGATAGCCCGGCAGGGCCTGGCAGATTTCCACCACCGAGCGGTGCGTATTGGGTAAATGCGACGCAATATTGAGCATCGATTATTCCGCGGGATTAAAGAATGACTGACAGCACCAGATTCGCTCTTGTGCCGGTGACGATAGCAGTGCGGACGACTTGCTGCAAGCCCCGCGAATCTCCACGCCCATGGATCACAATCCATGGGCCCATGTGCGTCCGCCGCTGCGCCAGCGCCCGGCGCGGCAGAGATGTCAAAAGGACCTTACCACGGATTGCACGGATAGAACGGATCGCACGGATAAATCCAAACGGATGATACTTTCTATCCCCGATCCGTGAAATCCGTTTTATCCGTGCAATCCGTGGTTGGGTCGCGCCGGCCGAAGGTTTGCGCCGCGTGCAAAGAAATTGATGGACGGTGGCATAAATGACCCGACCGCCTCCCTTTGGTCACATGAAATTGCCCGGGGATCAACAGCCCGAATGCCCGGACAATTGACATTTCCCCGCCCAGAGCCTTCAATGATTGCGCTTCTGGTTACGCGTTTGCATTTTTTTGGGGACGGTCCATGCCCAGTGAACGAGTCCGTAATACCGCCGTCGGGTTGACCATGCTTCTGGCGCTGGTGATTCTCTGTGCGGCTATTTTCATGCTCGGAAACTTCGGCGAATGGACCAAGGGACGCCCCTACATGGTCAACGTGCTGGCCACCAACGCCAACGGCCTTAATGCCGGCAGCAAGGTGGAACTTAACGGCGTCTATGTCGGCAGCATCAAGAATGTTTACCTCGATGCCGATGGCCGCAAAGTGCATATTATTCTGGGCATCGATCGCTGGGTGCACATTCCCGGCAATGTGATGGTCGAAATTGGCAAGTCGTCTTTCGGCGCGCCATACATCACCCTGCACGTGCCGGATCAGACCAGCACCCTGCCCGAAGTGCCCACGGACGACACCGCGGTGATCTCAAACACCAAGACCGAGACCGGTCTGATCCCGCAGAACGTCTTCGACACCGTGCAGGATCTCTCCAAGAGCCTCCAGGCGCTGTCCGTCAAGCTCTCCCTGGTCTCCGATGATCTCCATGGCCTGCTCCAGCAGCGCAGCACAGCCGATGTGGATCGCCCCGACAATCCCGAGCATCCGTTTGCCAATATCAGCACGCTGGTGCAGCGGCTCGATCGCGTGGCCAATTCCCTCGACAAACTCATCGGCGATCCGAAACTCCAGGCCGAAACCCGCCAACTGGTTTCCAACCTGGCGGAAAGCTCGCAGAGTCTTAAGCTGATTATTCACGATGCCCGCAACACCGTGCCCCTGGCCAACAGCGCCATTGAGCGGATTGGCGTGGCCGCCGACAAAGTCAGTGGCGCGGCCACCCAGGCCGGCGCCCTGGCGGGCAATGCCAATCGGCAGCTCATCCCGATCAGCGAGAAACTCGTCGACGCGCTCTCCACGCTGCAAAAAACCCTCACCGCCATTTCCGAAGGTAAAGGCACCGCGGGCCGCTTTGTACAGGATCCCCGGCTCTACGAGGGCCTGGTGGATGTGACCAATCAGCTCAAAGGCACCATCGACGACCTGCACGCCCTGGTCCGCGAAATCCGCGAAAATGGCATCGGGATTCATATGGGCGGGGGGAAGTGATACAAAGTAAGCGACCACCTCCGCTGGAGGTGGTCGCTTACTGAACCCCTCACCCTTCCGCCTGCGTGGTCGGCCCGGCCGGCCCTGCCGGGGCCGTGGTCGCCGGCGGCTTTTCAAACGGACGAATGACCGGGTTGGGCGCCGCGCCGTCGCCGGCGGCGGCCTGCATGGCCATGCGCGAGAGCGTACGCTCCACGCGCTGGCCCTGGGTCTGCGGGGCTGCCAGAAAGGCCCGATAGGCCTGTAGTGCCGCAAAGAGCGTGCGCTGCCGCAAGATGCCCTCGGGCAAGGTCGGCGCCAGTTTCTTAAGACTTTCCGCCAGGGGATAATTGGCCCCCGGGTCCTGCGGCACCTGCGCAAAGCGGGCATCGAGTTCGCGCGCGGCGGCGTTGTTGCGGTGGGTGGCCAGGGCGTGGGCGGCGGCGGGGTTGAGTTTCACCAGCCGTCCGTAAATGTAGAGCGGCAGCGCGCCGCTGTCATCGCCCCGCGCCAGTTGATCGTAGGCCGTGTGCAGGGTCTCAAACATGGCGGCGGTCTGGCTCACCAGGGCCCGCACCTGGAGTGCCATCTCGTGCAACGCCTTGTCGGCGCGAAGCGCGCCTTCGTGCCGGCCGAGCAGTTTGACGACGCTTTGCGCTGCGGCCACCTGGTTGCTCTCCAGCAGCAACATGCAAAGCTGAATGTTGGCTTGGGCCGCCAGGGCACTGAATTGCGGCCGCTGCGCCTTGGGCGTGGCAATCTGCCGGGCCAGCCCGTCGGAGAGCGTAAAGAGTGCGGCCACTTGGGCCGGCGCGTTCAGGTCGATGGCTTCCCGATAGGCCGCCAGAGCCTTCTGGGCCGTCGGGTTGCCGCTGGTGGCCCGGTAGGTCAGCACGGTGGCGCGGATCAGCAGCAGGCGGCGGAGTCCCGGTTGCTCGGTCTTGGCGGCGGCGCCGATTAATTCCTGGGCAAACTCGGCCACCTGCGATGCCCGCTTGCGCAGGACGTCATCGGCCGCGGATCCAAATTGCTGCCGGTAGGCAGCCCAATCATCGGCGGTGAAGGTGGGCGTCAGGCCGTCCGGAACGGCGCCCGGCGCCTTGGCTGCCATGGCCAGGTCGGGCCACAGGGCCTCGACGGCCAGCGGCGGGGGCAGCAAGGGATTGCCCTGGCTGCCCGTTTCCTGCCGGGCCGGTGGTCCTTCGGGTGCCAGGGGTTTGCGGTGTGCGGCCCTGGCCGGCACCGCCAGGGTGCCCAGCAGGGTCAGCGCCACCAGTCCCAGGGTGGCATGGGAAAATACGCAACGTTTGGTCATAGCAGCCTTTTTGGCAGGCCAGTAAAGCGCAGTGCCGCAGTCGGCGACAGAGCGCACAGGATATCGGCTTACGATCCGGTAAACAATGAAAATCGGTCGCGGCGGCGGGGGGGCACAGGGCAATTGCATTTGGCCGGAGGTCGTTTGTAGTACCGCCTTTAGGCGGCGTTGGGATGCGCCATTGGAGCCGGCACGCTTGCGCAGCGTTGACCAACCGCCTGAAGGCGGTACTACAAACACCATCTGGTAACCTCCACCGTCCAAATGCAATTGCCCTGCGGGGGGGGCATGGCCATCTTTCGGCAGCAAGCGCGTTTTTTGTTCGGAGTCCCGCCTTTAGGCGGCGTCGGGACCGACGCGTTGCGTAACCCCATCCACCTGAAGTTGGTAAGTGCCAACGCACCGGGAGGATTTCAACAGAGCCGGCGGAACTTCAAACGACTGCCACAATTTGTGACTACATCCGTGAAGGGCGGATGGTGCCGTGCGCCGACACCGCCCACGACAACGCGCACCCTATTGCCGCCGCGTGGCCGGCACGAAAGGCGGCATCATCAAACGTCCGCAATACCTGAAGCCCCGAATCGGGACCTCAATTGGCCGCGACCACAATGCGGAAGCCCACAAAGGGATCGCGGCTGCCTGGACGCATCTTGTTGCGCACGGCCGAGCGGCAATACCAGGGCTTGGCCCACCAGCAACTGCCGCGAATGGTACGGAATGTGGTCGACGGTTCCACGCCCGGTTCGTAGGTATCGGTATACCAATCGAGGCACCATTGCTGGACATTGCCGTACATGTCATAGAGTCCCCAGGCATTGGGCTTCTTAAGCCCCACCGGATGGCTCATGTTCATACCGTTGTCCTGGTACCAGGCATAATCGCCCAGCATGCTTTCGGAATCGCCAAAAAAGTACTTCGTGGTGCTGCCGGCGCGGCTGGCATATTCCCATTCGGCCTCGGTGGGCAGGCGCACCGCCTTGTGGGTCAGCAGCGAGAGGGCATTGCAGAAGGCCGTGGCTTCCTTCCACGAAAGGTTATCCACTGGATTGGTGGCGCCTTTGTTGACGCTGGTATTGACATCGCCCATCACGGCGCAATACTGTTCCTGCGTTACCGGCGTGACGCCGATATAAAACGGCGCGTGGATGACCACTTCGTGCTGGGGCGATTCCTCTTCGGTCTTAAAGCCGTCCCATTCGGCCCGGGTGGCCCCCATCATGAATTTGCCCGCGGGGATCAGCACCAGTTTCAAGGGCCGCTTGTCGGGCAGCGGGAGGGCTAGTTCCCGCGGCGCCGCGGTCGCTTGCCCGGCGGTCTGCTGGAGAGCCGCGCCCAGCGCCAGGCACGCCGCCAGCACCGGTAGCACCAGATTCTTAATCTTCACGTGAGAACTCCTTCCATACTGTCGCGGAACACGTCCCGGCGAAGTGGTATTTCCATACCCTCTATTATTATGCGGGCGCAGGCGGCGCGTCAATACAAATCTATAAACTTCGCTTTGTTTAACACGCGGATGGTGGAAAGATGGGCAAAGAGCACAAGATAGAGGGTTTGGCCGAGTGTTCCCCGCGCGATAAGCCTACTAAAAAGTACCCTATCGGGTCCCGGAGACTATTTCTCCGGATTCCAAACGCGGTATACGAAACGCGAAAAAAGTGGCGCCGCCAGGCCGTGGCTCACGGAAATATTGTGCCGACCAATGCGTTCGTGGGGGATGAATACAAATCTTCTGCGGCGTATTGTTGTTCACGGGATGGTGGTGGCCGTTGGCGTGGCGGCCACCGGCGCTGCGGCACGCGGGGCTGTGGTGGGGGACCCGGCACGCCCGGCGGAATTGCCGGGCCTGGTGGCGGCGGCCTACCAGCGGGGGGAGCGGGATATCACCATTGCCCCCGGAACCTATGCCTTGCCGGCGGGGGCCAACGGCGGGATTACCCTGGAGCATTGGAAAGATGCCGTGCTGCGGGCGCCGGGCGTGGTGTTGATATTTGCCGAGACCGGGCGGCGGCCGCTGCGCTTCGATGGCTGCGCCAATGTCCTTTTTCAAGGCGCCACCCTGCGCCTGGCCGCCGCACCCGATACGCAGGGGCGCATTACGGCGCTCGGGGTCGATGCCCAGGGTAAGTATTGCGACTGGCAGATCGATACCGGTTATTCCACCGACTTTAAGCCCCAGAAATCCTGCTTCGACGTGGTCGATCAGCAGACGCGCCGGCTCAAGGTGCAGACCGGCGACATGGGTCCGTCGGCCATCGACCCGCTGGGGGCCGGGCTCTACCGGATGCATTTTGCCCACGGCCTGGCCCATGTGGCCGCGGGCGACTGGCTGGTGACGCGCGCGGCCGGTGGATCGGTCATTTGCCACGTGGATAATTCCACCAACGTGACCCTGAAGGACCTGACGCTCCAGAATGGCGGCTTTGCGACCCTTTTTGAAACCGGCGGCGGCGGCAACCATTTCCTGCACTGCACGATTACCTATGGCCCCAAGCCGGCCGGGGCCACTGAAGAAGAGGTGCTTTCCTGCGGCGCCGACGGCTTTCATTCCGTGGGCACCACCCAGGGACCCGATATTGAAGACTGCGATTTCCAGGGCGTCTACCATGACGACTGCATCGCGATCCATGGCACCTTTCAGGAGGTCATCAGCGCGACCGGCAACCAGGTGGTGCTTAAACGCGGCGGCCATTATGCCCCGCAGGATCCAATCCGCTTCTCGGACGACCAAGGCTTCTTTGCCCAGGCCGCCTGCGCCGCGGTGCAGGAGCTCGGCGGCCCGGACCACCATGTGCAGATCACGCTCGATCAGCCCCTGGCGGTGCCGGCGAAAGCCAAGGCGGACAATCCCAACCATTGCGGCCGCGGCTTTAAGATCCTGCGCTGCCACCTGGGCAATACCCGCTCGCGCGGCATCCTGGTCAAGGCCGACGATGGGATCATCGATGGCTGCACCATCGAAGGCTGCGGCATGTCGGCCATCAGCATCGGGCCGGAGTATTACTGGAACGAGGCGGATTATTCCTGGAATGTCACCGTCTCCAACAACACCATCCGCGCCTGCGTTAAAAACGATGGCAACCAGGGAGCGCTATGGGTGCATGGCGATGGCGCCATCGGCAACCGTCACATCGTCATCAAGAACAACACGTTTGACGGCAACTACGGCCAGTACCTGCTGCGCCTGGAATGGGCCGATGGCCTGGAAATCACCGGCAACCAGATCCTCCACCCCTGCCCGCTGCCGCGCAAAGACCCGGGCGAATTGCTCCACCTTGCCCATGCCCACAACGTACAACTGCGGGACAACGTGGTGCAGGACCTGGCCCCCGGCGCGGCCGTGCTGGTGGGCGTCCATGCCGATGTGGAGGGGCTGGTGAACCCGGACGCGACGGGGATCGGTCCACGGAAATGACGCCTGGCCACGGGCCCCGCAATTCTCAACGACCCATGTTCTAAGTGACCGCGGCGCGCCGCCTCCGACACCGCCCAGCGGTGCTTGCCCTGCCGCGCCACGGCGTCTAACGTTATTGAGTCGCTGGTGCACTGGGGTGCGGCACAATGGAAGGGGTTTTTTCGCGCACGCGGGCGCAGCGGTTGGGCTGCGGCTTGGCGCCTCGCATCATGCCGGAGGTGGAAGTTGTAATGATACGGCCCGCAAAGTACCCCGGGGATCCGGGGGACGCCGATATCAACCCGTGGCTTGATATCCTGGAGCAGTTGGCCCAAGGCGCCGCGGCACCGCGGGAGGCCGTGCGGCGCGTGCGCCAGGAACTGGAAAATTGCCGCCGCCGGGAGGCGGCGCAGCGCCAGCGGGCACCCGCCGGCGTGCCGTTGCTCTCGGGCGCCGCGGATATGCGTGATAATACGGCGCGCCAACGGCCCGAAGAACAGTTTCAGCCATTCCTGGGGGTTCTGGAGGCGGTCGCCAATGCCGTGGTCATCACGGAGATCGACGGCACGATCCGGTGGGTCAACCCGGCCTTCACCCGTCTGACCGGCTACAGCGCCGCCGAAGCCCTTGGGCAGAATCCGCGCATCCTCAAATCCGGCCTGCAGGATACCGCCTTTTACCGGGATCTGTGGCAGACCGTCACGGCCGGGCGCGTCTGGCACGGGGAGCTGATCAACCGGCATAAGGATGGCCACCCCTACACCGAAGAGATGACCATCACGCCCATGACCAACACGGCCGGCGTGGTGACGCATTACGTGGCGATCAAGCAGGATGTCACCGCCCGCAAGCAGGCCGAGGAGGAGTTGTTGAAGAGCCGCACCCTGCTGGCCGAAGCCGCCAAGCTCGCGCACACGGGGGCCTGGGAATGGGATATCCTGGCGGATCGCTGGTCGTTTTCCGACGAGTGGCGGGCGATCCACGGCTGTAAGAAACAGCCCCTTACCCTTGCGGAACTGCTGCTGATCGTCCACCCGGAGGATCGTTCGGCCGTGCAGCAGGCCTTCGATGATGCCCAAAAGGGCGTCCGGCCCTATAGCCTGGAACACCGCATCCTCCGCCAGGACAACGGCGCGGTCCGGGTCGTCAAAGCGTATGGTGTCGTGCTGCGCGATCCGACCGGCACGCCCGCCAAGATGGTCGGCGTCGCCCACGATATCACCGCGAGCCGGCAAGCGGAGGCCGATCAACGGGCCAAGCAGGTCGCCGAAGCCGCCAACAAGGCCAAGGACCAGTTCATCGCCGTGCTGTCCCATGAGTTGCGCACCCCGCTGACCCCGGTGCTCACGATGGTGCAGATGCTCGAGCGCGATGCCGCCCTGTCGGTCGATCAGCGGGAGTCGCTCCAGATGGTCGAGCGCAATGTCGTGCTGGAAACCCGCCTCATCGACGATCTGCTGGACCTTACGCGCATCAGCCGTGGCAAGCTCGAATTGCACCTCGGGCCCGTCGACTTACACGCGCTTCTGCCGCACGTGCTGCGTATCTGCGAAAGTGACTGGCGCGGCAAGCAGTTGCGGCTGGCGCTCGAATTGAGGGCCGCCCACCATCATGTTTACGGGGATGCCGCCCGGCTCCAGCAGATCTTCTGGAACCTCCTCAAGAACGCCATCAAATTTACGCCCCAGGGCGGAAGCATCACGGTGCGGAGCACCCAACCCCAAAACGATCGGTTGGCCCTGACCGTGCAGGACACCGGCCAGGGGATTGAACCGGACATGCTCCCGCGGATCTTCAACCCCTTTGAACAGGGCAACAAGGGCGTCACCCGGCTGTTCGGCGGCCTGGGCCTGGGCTTGAGCATCGCCCGCAACCTGGTCGAATTGCACGGCGGCACGCTCACCGCCTTCAGTGCCGGCACGGGCCAGGGAGCCGCCTTTACCGTGGACCTGCCGGTCGCGCTGGATGCCGAAACGGCAGCGCCCCGTGTGGGTTCCGGGAGCGGCGCTACGGGCCACCTCCGGAGCGGGCGGATACTTCTCGTCGAAGACAGTGTTGATACCGCCATGGTGATGAGCAAACTCCTGCGGAGCCACGGCTACGAGGTCCGCACCGCCGACTCGGTGGCCGCCGCGCTGCGCGCCGCCGCCGCCGAGAGCTTTGATCTGATGCTTTGCGACATCGGCCTGCCCGATGGCAACGGCTTGGACCTGATGCGCCAAATGGCCCGCCAGTGGCCCCTCAAAGGCATCGCCCTGAGCGGCTATGGCATGGAGGAAGACATCCAGCGCTCCAAGGCCGCCGGCTTCCTGACCCATCTGACCAAGCCGGTGGATCTCGGCACGCTCGAAGCGGCCCTGGATCATGCCTTGACCGCCGTGCCCTGAGGGCTCGACCCTATTGGGCAACCTTTTCCCACCGGCTGACTTTGTACCGGCTGGGCCCCGCATAGCCGCCGGCCTTTTGCACCTGGCCGGCCTGCCCATCCCACGTCAACGTGAGCCGATTCTGCCGGCCTTTTTCAAAATCAAAGCTCGTGCCGTCATCCTCATACAAGATACACGGCTTGGAACCCGCCCCATACACCCGCACGGTCAGGGCAAATTCCGTCTCCGGCTGCACGTATTCCACCGGTTCGGCCAGCGGCAGCAGCGTGCCGCCTTTGACAAACACCGGGATCTGCTCCGCCGGCTTGGCGATCTCAAGGCTCCGGCCGCCGGCATATTTCTTGCCCGTCCAGAAATCGTACCAGTCACCCGCCGGCAGGTAGACCGCACGCTGGCCCTGCCCCGTAAACAGCGGCGCCACCAGCAGCGCCGGCCCCAGCAGGTATTCATCGTCCACCTTCCAGGTGGCCTCGTCCTCGGGATAATCCAGCACCAGGGCCCGCGTCGGCGGCAGGCCCGTATCACGATACGCCCCATAGGCCGCATACAAATACGGCAGCAGGCGCATCCGCATCTGTATCAGGGCGCGGCAGGCCGTCTCGGTCTGCTCCCAGTTTTTCATAAACTCCCCGCGGTTGTTGGGATCCTTGCGGATCTGCTTCCACACCGGGTTCTTGAGATACCAGCAGTTCATCTGCATGACGGCGGAGAACACGCCGGTCTCCATCCGCCGGTAAAGTTCCTCCACCGACCCCATATCGCGCACTTCCGGCGCCCACAAAATGCCGCCAAAGCCGGACGTGGCGATCGCCCGCACAAAGTCCCGATGCTCGTAGGCATCGGAATACAAGCCGAAAGACAGCGGCGCCGCCAGCGCCCCGGACGCCCGCACCAGCCCCAGGCTGCGCGTGTTGCGCTGCCGATAGATCCCTTCGATGGTCCGCTGGTACAACGGCCCAAACAGCAGGTGCATCTGCTCGCCATCCAACCCGGAAGGAAACGCACTGCGCTCCGGAAACGACCAGGGCGCGGCCGCCAGCGGCTGATGATCGCACTCGTCGAGCTTGAATCCGCTGACGCCTTTTTCCACCAGCACTTGCCGGTGATAGTCGGCAAAGATCTTCCGCCCCTGCGCTGTGGCAAAATCCGGCACCAACCCGTCCCACACCTTGTAGTTGCCGCTCCACGGACCCAGCGGCCCATACAACGGCGACGCGGGATGCGTAAAGGCATGCTCCCACAAATTCAGCTTATAACCCTGGGCCGCCGTCTGGTGCAGCAGCCCATCGGGATCCGGATATTTCTGGCTCCAGGTAAATGTGCAGGAATACGCGTGCGTGTGCCAGCCGGGTTCCAGCCCGAAGACATCGCAGGGAATATGCCGCTGACGGAATTCATCCAAAAAAGCCAAGACTTCCTTTTGGTTCAGCTCTGTCGAGGCCCGATACCAGAACCCCAGGCCCCACATGGGCGGCAGGCACCCGCCGCCCGAAAACAAATTGTACCGCTGCACCGCCTGCACCATCTCCGGCCCGGCGATGATGTAAACATCCACTCCCTTGGCTACCGGCACATCCACCGCCACAAACTGCCGGCCCGGCATCCGCGGCCGATACAACTCCTCCGTACTGGTTCCCGGCGTGTCTGCCGTTGCCTTGGACGGCGCCTGGCCCGGCCTGGCCGCATCCAGGTCCCCAAAATAGAAACTCGCATACCGCGCCGTGTCCACATAAATGCCGTACCCGCGCGTGGACACGTAAAACGGCACCGGCGCGTGGGAATCGCCCTGCAGCGTCCCCTGGTCGTCGCTGACCCGAATCGTCTTGCGCGTCCCTTTGAGCTCAAAACTCTTCAGGTTCATCCCCAGCCCGTAAAACTGCTCATCGGCCTCCATGGGCAGTTCCACCATCGTGCCGCGGGCCGACGTGCCAAACCCCACCGCCGCCACCTTAAGCGGAATCCGCGGGCACTCCGGCAGGGCCTGTAGCGCCGCCACCGCCGGCGGCATCTCCTGAAAATGCACCGGCGCCAGCGCTTCGGGCGTGCCCAGCCGCAGACGCCAGATCCCCGGCGCCACCGCTTGCAACTGGTACCCGCGTGTTTCCTGCTCCGCCGTCAACTTGTTCCACTGTTCCACCGGCTCGCCCGGCTGGGCCGCCAAAAACTCCAGCGACTGCGTCCCTTCCAGTTTGGCCTCCAGCCAGTCGGCATGGTCCGAATCAACGCCATCCCCGCCATCGGTCACGCGTAGTTCCAGGGATTTTACGCCCGCCAGATCCACCGCCAGCGGCTTGGCCGCCATGCCGCCCTGCAGGATGCCGCTTTGCCATAGCACCTTGCCGTCCCCCAGCACCACAAACTCCACACTGCCGGGGTGTGTCTTGGGGTCATCATCCACCCCCACCAGCGCCGTCAAACGCGTCGCCTTGCCCTGCACATCCAGCACCAGGCTGCTTTTGGCATGGGTGCCGATGCCATGTTTGTACACCTGTCCCGCCACCGTCAGGCGGCGCTGGCCCACGCTGCGCCGCGCCTGTGGCGGCAGCCCCTCCCACTTCATGGTGCCCAGGTCCACCTGGTCGAGCCACAACGCCCCGGCCGGCGCGTTCTCCGCCGACACTACAGTGGCCCAGACCCCCATCATCCACACCGCCAACACCACATAGGCCCAGCGCATTTTCATCTGCAATCTTCCTTTTTCGTCTTTCGCCTTTTAGCCGTGTGCTGGGTATCGGGTGCCGTGGTCATGCGCAGGTCGCATGGCCACGCGTGCGATGGCCGAGCTCCAATCGGCGTCTGCACCTCCACTCGAACCTCAACCGACGATTCTACCTTGCCGCCCACTTTGCACCAGTCCTACCCGCATAGTGTGAAAACTCCGGCGTATCCGTAATAATCCACAACCGGTCGCCCCATCGATCTGACGCCGTTCCGCGGCTGCCGCCTCCACTTCACCTGCCAGGCCAAAGCCCAGGATGTCACTAAACCGGCCGCCGGCTACAACGGCGTCAAATACATGCTGCACTTTGCCACGCCGTCGGCGCAGCAATGGATCAACCAGAACGGCCTGTACGGCACGTTCGACTGGAAGCAGATTGGCTTCGTCACCGCCATTCCCGACGACGCCACCACCGGCACCCTGGCCCTGGGACTTCAAGACAGCACCGGCACCGTATGGTTCGATCAGGTATCTGCAACCGGTGGACGTGCCCAATGTCATCTACCAGGTTCACATGTACTGGCCGGGCCAGTTTACCCACCAGGGCGTGAACGGACCGTCCGCCCCCATCACGTACCCCGGCACCATCGGCGGCCTACCGTGTGACAAACAAGCCTTGCGTCAGCATCTCCAGGCTGTGCGCGACTTTCAGTTGGCCTACAATGTACACATTTACGCCGGCGAGTTCAGCGCCATCCGCTGGGCGCCCGGCGATAGTGGCTATCAGTACCTGCGCGATTGCATCGACCTGTTTGAAGAATACCACTGGGACTGGTCCTACCACGCCTACCGCGAATGGGACGGCTGGAGCGTCGAACACGGCCTGGACATGAAAGATCACCAGCCCACCACCCAACCCACCGACCGCAAGAAACTTTTACTGGAATGGTTTGCCCGCAATCAGAAGGGCTCCTAACCATGAGGTGCCAGACCAAGCAGCAAATACTTGAAGTTGGAAAAAGGTTCTGTTCCGTGACAACGTCGTGCTTCGCCATCGCCAATCGTCATTAAGGACAACACGTTTGACGGCAACTATGGTCAGTACCTGCTGCGCCTGGAATGGGCCGATGGCCTGGAAATCACCGGCAACCAGATATTCCACCCCTGCCCGCTGCCACGGCCCAACCCGGGCGAATTGCTCCACCTGGCCTACGCCCACAACGTGCAACTGCTGGGCAACGTAGTACAGAACTTGGGCGCAAGCCGTAGATCGTTAGCCGGGTGAACCAAATGTCGCAGCAAACCTGCACGTTGCGGGAGATGGCTCCAATAATCGGGCGTGCCCATTTCTCCGGCGGCACGTGCATTAACGTGGCACCGGGCTTCCGCCCGGTGGGTTCTTCACCGTCCAGAAGGGGGTGACACTTCTATTCCGGCTAAGGGGTGACAATTCTACTCCGGTACAACATTTCTGCAGGCCAAGGTCGTGAAACGCGGGTGGAGTGCTGTTACACTCTTGTCCACGCCAAGCGTTTCGCTGGAACGCCAGGTGCGGCGGCGCTGGCGGAGACGCGCAATGGTCGCGGGGTCGATCGTTTGTTGGATCGAGAACAGATGTTGCGTGTGGAAAGTCGGTCGGAAACAATGGTGGAATGGCGATATGACACCAGAACGAGGTGCGTCCCAATCCTGTTCGGCACGGGCATTGTAGTAGACTCGCGTGCGAGTGTGGAGGCGCAAAAAGAGTTTCACGTGAGCCCTTCTCCCGTATTGTTCCCCCGCGCTGCGCTGTGGTAACGCCGTA
>Ga0316217_10002627_pt1 | contig 21346 bp, 16 predicted proteins | sample 1anoAmetaG_FD_203633 | JGI IMG/M metagenome (GOLD analysis project Ga0316217, IMG submission 203633) | Freshwater microbial communities from Trout Bog Lake, Wisconsin, USA - 1anoA | ecosystem: Environmental > Aquatic > Freshwater > Lake > Hypolimnion/Profundal zone | place: USA: Wisconsin...
CACCAGCTCGCCCGCCGCGCGCAGCCGCCCCAGCTCCTGCCGCGCGTCCACCACCGCCACGCCGTCGGACTCGCGCACCACTGATTCGACCACGGCCTCGTTCTCTTCCGGCTCCAGCGAGCAGGTGGCGTAAACCAGCCGTCCGCCCGCCGCCAACTGCGCCAGGCCGCCGCGCAGAATGGCCTTCTGCCGCTCCTGCAAATCCGCCAGATCGGCCGTCGTCAGTCGCCACTTGATCTCCGGATTGCGCGCCAGCGTCCCGGTGCCCGAGCAGGGCGCATCCACCAGGACGCGGTCAAAGCCTCCGTCCAGCGGCAGCGCCCGCGCATCGGCCACCAGCAGCTGCACCCGGCTCTCGCCGAGCAGCCGCTGCATCAGCCGGACCCGGTGCGGATGCACATCGGCCGCCACGATTTCCGCCTCGGGATTCCGCTCGGCCAGCGCGGCCGTCTTTCCCCCCGGAGCCGCGCAGCAATCCAGAATCCGCCGCCCCCGTCCCACCAGGGCCGCCACCAGCTGTGAGCCTTCGTCCTGCACGGCGAGTCCGGCGGCGGGGTTCAGATGTCCAGTGCTCACCCGCCGCGCCGACTTCAGCAGCTCGCCGGGAAGCACCCCCACTCCCACCTCCCACCACTGCAGCTTGTCGTCCGCGCCCGGCCGCCGCAAGGTCGTCGCCGGCACCGTCTGGTCGTAGCGGCAGACGGCCTCGGCGGCCTCCCCGCCGTACTGCTTCACCCAGCGCTCCACCAGCCACGGCGGATGCGCAAAGGCCACGGCCAGCCGCGCCGTCAGCTCCTGACCGTCATCCTGTGCGGCTGCAAAGCTCGCCGCGTGCCGCTCCGCCCGCTCCTCATTCGCGCTCTTGGGAACCTTGCGCAGCACGGCGTTGGTCAGGGCCACGGCCGAAGCCTTGCGCGCGTGCTTCACCAGCTCCACGCTCTCGTTGATCGCCGCCCGCGCCGGCACCCGCATCAGGAATTCCAACTGATAGACGCCCAGCCGCAGCGCCGTCAGCACCTCAAGATCCAGTTTGCGAAAAGGAGTAAATGAATAGCGCGCCACCGTCAGGTCGAGCCGCGAGCGCCAGCGCAGCACGCCCATCACCAGTTCCATGGTCAGCGCGTGGTCGGCCGCCGATAATTCGTCCATCGCCTCGGAGTGCAGCAGCTCGGAGGAATAAGCCGCCTGCCGCTCGATCTTGAGCAGGATTTCAAACGCCTTCAGACGCGCAGGGGAAACAGGCATATGGGAATTGTACGGCTACCGGCAGAATCCGGCAGGTGGCCCACACAAGCTTGTTTTGCTTGTGTGGGGATGTCAACTGCCTCACGCAAGCCAAAAGCGGGCTCGAATGGGGTACCCGCCGGGATGACAACGAGGAGAAAGACAAAGTCAACATCCCCACCCTAACGCGCCAAAGGCGGGCGCGTGAGGGTGGGGCACCCGCAGTTGAAGCAAGCTCTCAGCGGGAAACTACCCCCTTCCCAAAGAAGCTTGAACGGGCCACCCGCCTTGACCGCGCTGCATCCATTGGTGACAATGCTGCGCGGAGGACATATGAAGCGAACAATACTTACCGCAGCCCTGTTGGCGATGGCGCTGATGGCGGTGAACGGGCTCGCACAGGAGAAGAAAGCCGGCGAGAATGCGACGATGAAGCACACGGCCGCACCGAATACGCCGGAGTGGCAGCAGCTGCGCTCGCTGGTCGGTCAGTGGCGAGGCCAAGTGGAGGAGGGCGGAACGAAATCAGAAACCTCGCTCGATATCCGCCTGACCGGCGACAGCTCGGCCATCATGCACTGGATGGCCCAGGGTACGCCGTACGAGATGGTGACCATGTTTCACCCGGACGGTTCCACCTTGATGGCAACGCATTACTGTTCCGCGCACAACCAGCCGCGCATGCAGATGGTGACGGCGGCGAAACCGAATCAGCTCGCGTTCCGCTTCAAGGATGGAACCAACATAGGCCGCGGCGACGGGCACATGGTGGGCCTGGTGATCACGTTCATCGACGCCGATCATCACGATGAAGCGTGGAGCTACGAGGATAAGGGCAAGGAGCTTCCGGCTGCCGTATTCCACTACACGCGCAAGCAGTAGCAGTGGCCACCACTGCGGTTGGGAGTTCCCACATTTGCGCTAACGCAGATCTGGGCCGCTTTCGGAGCCCGCGCCGAAAAAGTCAACATCCCCACCCTAACGCGCCAAAGGCGGGCGCGTGAGGGTGGGGCACCTGTGATCTTTCAAGACGTTGTCCCTTTCTCGGTTACCAAGTGTAAACGTTGGCAGTAACAGTCGTAGGGGCGGTGCGAAAGTGGAAATCGGCTGTAACGATTTCCAAGGCGTGGGTTTATCGCGCCGTCTTTTGCACGGCCCTCTACTAGACAGACATCAGAAGAGCATTCTGATTCTCTTCTCAAAGAGGAACAACGTCCTGAGCATCTACAGGCACCCGGCCCTCCGTTGGGTCCAATTTCTGGACAGTTGTCTAGAATCCGATCTCCGCCGTGGGCTGCACCCGCCTAGCAACGCACGATTCGGCGAGAAGTACTAATTCCGCTACCTTGCATCGAAGACAAGACTGCTCCGGAGCGGCAGCAAGTAATATAGAGCGCTCCAAATGCCACCAACTTTGGATTGGGGCGGCGGTCGCCGGGAACGAGCAGGATAATCGATCAACTAGCGGAGCTAGGCTTTGGCGCTTGAATTGCAAACACGGAAAGGGGGGTGTGTTTCTTTGAGCAGGTGCATCCGCTGCTGACCTGAGCAGAATCAGAGACGCGCTTGCGGTCCGAAGCATCTCCGAGGTGTACCTGGTGAGGAAAATTGGTATTCTCGGGACTCTCGTTGCCATGTGTTTCGTCGGCTGTCTTACGGCCCGCGCCGATGAGATCATGAGCATCTCCAGCACAGCCCAGGCGGGCATCTCCTTCTACCGCACGTCTCAATACGGCACCCAGTACGTTGCGTTTTCAAATCTCGTGGTCACTGGACCGTCCGGTGATTCGGTGAACGGTGCACCGGTGATCCTGTCTCCGGGAGCGAACGGCGCATTTGCCCTGACGCGTATCAGCTCGGATTTTATGAGCGGGTACCTTGCGATTGATCCGACCGCCATATTTACTGTCGGCAATGCCAGTTCGGGGATATTGAGCGGGTCCATCCAGATGACCACCTCAATGAGGACGATCGTGATCAGTACGGATACGAGCAAGGCCTATCCGGGCGGAGATGGTGGCTTCCAACTGACCTTTTACGTGACGAATCTCAAGGCCACGCACTGCACCACACCGGGCTGTACCGATAGCGCGATGTTGCAAGACATGGCGAAGGACGGAGGCGCCAACGCCTCGTTTGGATTTTCGTTTTCCCCAACTGTCGCGACCGATGCATGGTCGCTCATTAACTTCCATTCCGGCCCCGCGCACACGAGCGAACTGGGGGGGACCCTTACTGATGGGCCGGAACCAGCAGGGGAACTCGGCGAAGACACCACGCCTGAACCTGCTTCGTTAGTTCTGTTCGGTCCCTGTCTGTTGCTGCTGGTCTGGAAAGTGAGGCGGGAGAGCCGACGTAAGTCGCCTTTGGCCAATGTGGGATAGTGGCGCAGGGTTGAGGTGCCCCATCCTGAGCGAAGCAAAGGGTGGGGAAGTTCCCCGCCCTTTCTCCCCTCGCTCTACCCTAGGCGCTCGCCCGCCTGCGGCCGATAGCCGTTGACGAAGTCGCGCGCCGCCAGCCGCCGCTTGCCCTGCGGCTGCAATTCCAGCACCTCGAGCGTCGTGTTGCCGCCGCAGCCCACGTATAGCTGCGCACCTTGTACGTGCATCTGCCCCGGACCGAGTGCCTCGGAGAGCGCCGGCGCGGGACGCAGCTTCCACAGGTTCACAGTTTTTCCCCGGAACGTGGCGTGGGCTCCCGGCCAGGGCGTGAAGCCGCGCAGCCGGTTCCAGATTTCCGTCGCCGGACGATTGAAGTCCACCTGCCCGTCTTCCTTCTTGAGCGGCGGAGCCAGCGTCGCCTCCCGGTGATCCTGCCGGAGGGGCGGAATCGTCCCGTCCTTCAGCCCGCGCAGCGTCCGCAGCAGCAGCGGCGCGCCGGCTTCGGCCAGTCTTACCAGCAGAGTCTCGGAGGTGTCTTCGGGGTGAATCGCCAGCTCTTGGCTGAGCAGCAGGTCGCCCGTGTCCAGGCCTGCGTCGAGCCGCATGGTCGTGTTGCCGGTGACGCTCTCGCCCCTGGCAAGCGCCCACTGCACCGGGGCGGCGCCGCGATACTTCGGCAGCAACGAGGCGTGCAGATTAATGTTGCCCAGCCTCGGCAGCGCGAGCATCCACGGCGGGATGATGCGTCCATAAGCAACCACCACGATCGCCTCGGGCGCGACCTGCTCCAGCAGCTGGCGAAACTCCAGGTTGAGCTTGATTTTCTCCGGTTGAGCGACGGCGATGCCGCGTTCCAGGGCGAGCCGCTTGGTGGGCGGCGCCGCTACTTCCAGCCCGCGCCCGCTGGGACGGTCCGGCTGGCACACCACCAGCTGCACCGAAAAATCATCGGCCTCGGCCAGCGCCCGCAGGGCGGGCGCGGCAAAGGCCGGAGTACCGCAGAAAACGAGGTTCATCGGTGTCATGGCCGCCGCCGGCCTACCACTGTCCGTCCCGCATCAGCTTGCGGATCTTGCGCTTCATCAGGTCGCGCTTCAAGGCGCTGATGTGGCTTATAAACAGCTTGCCGTCCAGGTGATCCACCTCGTGCAGGAAGGCGCGCGCCAGCAGGTCGTCGCCGGCCTTCTCCCACCAGTTGCCGAATTCGTCCTGCGCCCGCAAGGTGACCCGGCTGGCCCGCGTCACGTCCTCGCGAAAATCCGGCAAGGACAGGCATCCTTCCTTCTGCTTGGACTTACCTTCGCGATGGATGACCTGCGGATTGACCAGCACCAGCCGCTCCTCGGGCTTCTCCTTGAAGCTGGTGTCGATCACCGCCAGCCGCTTCGGGATGCCGATCTGGTTGGCCGCCAGCCCTACGCCCTTGGCCTCATACATCGACTCGAACATATCCTCGACCAGCTTGCGCAGCTGGTCGTCAAAGACGGTTATCGGCTCCGTGGGCCGCTCGAGTACCGGGTCACCATACAACACAATTGGGTAGATCATGCTCGCTTTTGAATCGTCGTTTCCGCCCGGCGTCGGCCGGGCCATCTGCTACTTAGAGAGATGGCGGATCGCCCTAATAGTTTCGCAACTGCTCCGTATATCCGTGAAAATTACGCAATAGCTCCGTAAGGCTGTCGCCGCCGAACTTCTCCAGCACCGCCCCGGCCAGCACCAGCGCCACCATGGCCTCGCCCACCACGCCCGCCGCCGGCACCACGCAAACGTCGGAGCGTTCGTAGGCCGCCGCCACTTTCTCGCGCGTCTGAAAGTCCACCGACTCCAGCGGACGCCGCAGGGTCGCGATCGGCTTCAAGTAGCCGCGCACCACGATGTCTTCGCCGTTGGCGATGCCGCCTTCCAGCCCCCCGGCGCGGTTGCTGGGCCGGGTGAAGCCCGTGAACCTCCCGCCTGGCGGTTCCGCTCCCGCCCAGCCGATCGGGTCGTGCACCTCCGAGCCGGGCAGAGACGCCGCCGCCACGCCTTCGCCGATCTCCACCGCTTTTACCGCCTGGATCGACATGACCGCCGCCGCCAGCCGGGCATCGAGCCGCTCGTCCCAGTTGGCGATGGTGCCCAATCCGGGGGGCACGCCATGCGCCACCACCTCAAAAATTCCACCTACTGAATCACCCGTGCGCAGCACAGCATCTACTTCTAAGCGCATGCGCTGCTCGCTCTCGGGGTCTGCGCAGTTCAGCAAGACCTCGGTTTGAGCGTGCAGGGCCTGCAATTGTTCCCAACGTATGGACTGAGTGAGGCGCGCCTTGCCGACGGCAATCACGTGGCTAAGGACATCAACTCCCACCGCCCGCAGCAGCAGCTTGGCGAAGGCGCCGGCCGCCACGCGCGCCGCTGTTTCCCGCGCCGACGCCCGCTCCAGCACATACCGTGCCTCGCTGAAGTCGAACTTCAGCGCCCCGGCCAGGTCCGCGTGCCCGGGACGCGGCGAACGCACCGGCTTGTGCCGGCTCGCATCGCCCGGTCCCACGGGCAGCGACTCCTGCCAGTTGTTCCAGTCGCGGTTGCTGACCAGCATGGCAATCGGCGAGCCGATGGTCTTGCCGTGCCGGACTCCCGACAACACGTGGGCCCGGTCGCTTTCGATCCGCTGCCGCCCGCCGCGGCCAAACCCCTGTTGGCGGCGCCACAGTTCCCGGTCCACGAACGCCATATCCACCGGCACACCGGCCGGTATGCCGGACACCTGTGCCACCAAGGCTTCACCGTGCGATTCACCAGCTGTTGAAAAGCGGAGCATAAACGAATGATTGTAGCTGATCGTTCCCGCCCGGGCGAAGCCCTCCTTGGTCCCAGCGACGGTGCCCGTGCGGAGCGGCCTCCCGGGGGGCCTCAGGGCTTCTCGGGATTATTGGCCGAGTGTGTCGTACGCTATTGCGTATATTATAAACCTCTATCTTGGTACTTCTCGGCTGTCCTAATGTTTTTTGAGAATGTTTCTGGCCAAATAGACCAATTGGCATAACTTTCGAGTAAATATGAAATTGCGAGGATTACGCAGCTAGCTAGAGGGTTTTCACCTGATGTTGCCTATGAAGCCAAGCTCCCGTCTCGCCATCACCGAAGTGGCCAGGGGTCTGCTCCCCCGGTTCGACGAGATGGTCGAGGCCTGGCACCGCCTCATGGCCGCCGAGTTCGCTTTTGACGCCGCCGTGCTCGGCGTCCTCGAGCGGGTCGGCATTGCCGCCGCCCTGCGCCTCTGCCGTGACGGCCAGTACGACGCGCTTTACGAGAACCTGACGTACTGCGGCACGCGCCTCGCCAAGCTCCAGGTGGATACCCGCGCCATCGCCCGCTCGCTGGATCTGTGGCAGCAGGTCTCCGAGCCTTACCTCGACCGGCTTTCCCCGGAGCAGCGCAGCCACGCCCGCGCCACGCTGGACATACTCTCCTCCGCCATCTTCGTCACCCTGTCGGGGGCCTATTTCGACACGCAGAAGAAGGAATCGGCGGCCATGGTCGCCGTGCTCGACTGCGAGCTGGCCGCCGCCAGCCTGGACGCGCTGCTGCGCCGCGTGCTGCAGATCGTCACCCAGACCTTCAACGCCCCGGTCGGAATCCTGTTGCTGCGCGACCCGGAAACCGGCACCCTGCGCGCCAAGGCCGATGTTGGACTGGAAGAGCCGCTCGACGAACACCTTTCGATCCGCATGGGCCAGGGATTTTCCGGCAAGATCTTCGCCAGCGGCGAAGCCGGCATGCTGCCCGATCTGGCCGAATCCAACGGAGTGCTCAACGCCATCCTGCGCCGCCACGTGCGCGCCCTCTGGGGCGTGCCCCTGAAGCACGCCGAGCAGGTGACGGGCGTGCTGCTGATCGGCTTCCCCCAGCGCTATGAATGGCTGCCCACCGAACGCGAGCTGTTGCGCGCCATTGCCGACCGAACGGCGCTGGCCATCGAGCGCGCCCGCGTTACCGACGCCCTGCGCGAACGCGAAATCCAGATCGCCGAACTCTCGGCCCACTTGCTGCGCGTGCAGGAGCAGGAGCGCAGGCACATCAGCCGCGAATTGCACGACGAGACCGGACAGGCGCTGATGGTCATACGGCTCTATCTCGGCATGCTGGAGTCCGCCACCCACGCTCCCGCCGGACGGCAGAAGGTGCAGGAGCTGCTCGAGGTTGTCGACCGCGCCGTCGTCGGCCTGCGCCGCATCATGGGCCGCCTCTCGCCCCTCGTGTTGCAGGAGCTGGGACTGGTGGCCGCCATCCGCAAGGAAGCCAGGGATCTGACGAAGAACACCGGCATCAAGGCCCGCGTCGTGATCGACGGCGACTTCGGGCGTCTCGACAGCGACCTGGAAAGCGCCATGTATCGCGTGGTGCAGGAGGCCCTGCACAACGTCGCCAAGCACGCCCACGCCCGTTCGGTGGAACTTCAACTGGCCCGCGCGGACAAATCCGTCACCCTGATGGTCCAAGACGACGGCGTCGGCATCAGCCGCCCGGCCGGCCCGCGCGAGCGGCAGACCTTCGGATTGCAGGGTATGAAGGAACGCATTGCGATGCTGGGCGGCACGGTCCGCATCCGCTCGGCCAAGAACAAGGGTACGCGTTTGGAGATCAAGGTTCCGGCGGCCCGCGGCCCCCTGGAGACGCTGTTGGCCCAGGCGGCGCGCACACCGGCCGGCACGAGCGAGTACCGCCCCAACTGAAACCCCTTGCCCGCTGCCCGGCAGCGGCTTTCAACAGCGGGAATCGGCGGAGTGCAAGCGGCTCCGCTCAGTAAGCAAAGGCCGAAAGGCCCGGAGTTTGGAAATGCCGAAAATCAAATGTCTGCTAGTCGATGACCACACGTTGTTCCGCCAGGGAGTGCACCGCCTGCTGGACTCCGAATCCGACATTGAAGTGGTCGGCGAATCGCCCGATGCCGGCGATGCCGTGGAAAAGGCCCGCGAGCTGCGTCCCGACATCGTGCTGATGGACATCGGCATGCCCGGGCTCTCCTCCTTCGAAGCCGCCCGCAATATCCGCAAGAACCGCCCCGAGACCAAGGTTCTTTTTCTGACCATGTACGAGGACGAAGACTACCTGGTGCAGTGCCTGGAGGTCGGCGCCGCCGGCTACGTCCTGAAGGACACGCCTTCGACTCAGCTGGTCACCGCCGTGCGCGATGTGTACAAGGGCGGCAAATACCTCAGCTCCCAGGTACTTTCCAAGCTGGTCGAGGACTTTCGCGCCCGCGTGCATGATGCCAAGCTGCGCCCCCGCATCGCGACCCTCACGCCCCGCGAGCGCGAGATCCTCAAACTGCTGGCCGAGGGCAACTCGGTCAAGGAAATCGCCGTCCTGCTGGCGCTCAGCGTCAAGACCGTCGAGGCGCACAAGTTCAACCTCATGCGCAAACTCGACATCCACAACAAGGCGCAGCTGGTGACCTACGCCATCCAGAAGAAGATCATCAAGATTCCGGTGAATCAGTAGGCAGGGCTGGCGGCGCTACTTCGCGGCGGCCATCGTCTGTTCCTTGACGGACTGGTCGCTGCTGACACCCTCCCGCTCAATCTGCGCCAGCTCCCGTCGCAAGTCATCGGTGCTGAAGGGCGCAGCCAGGAAGTGCCCGGAGCCGTGCAGCCACTCGCGGTATAGATTGGCGTCTTCGCTGTAGCCGGCAATATAGAGAACCTGCACGCGGCGATTCTGCGCCGTGATGCAGTCGGCCAGCTCCAGCCCGCTCATGCCGGGCAGAACCACGTCGCAGATGAGTATGTCCAGCGGCTCCTCGCTGTCGGCCACCATCTGTATGGCCTGATCGCCATTGGCGGCCTCCAGCACCGTGTAGCCGGATTCCTTCAGGCAGTCCCGCAGGAAGGAGCGCAGCCCGTCGAAGTTTTCCACCACCAGCACCCGGCGGCCTTCGGTCCTATCGGCCGTCAACCGCTCCGGCAGCGGCCTCGGCTCGGCCACCGTCGCCGCTTCCTCGGCCCAGGGCAGGAAGATCGTCACGCAATTGCCGCCGGCCGCCAGGCTCTCCACGAGGATGTAACCGCCCATCTGTTTCAGGACGCCGTACACTGTGGCCAGCCCCAGCCGCGGCCGCATATGCGCCGAGGCGCAACTCCAGGGCTCGAACAGATGCCGGCAGGTGGCTGCGTCCAGATGCTTCCCGTTATCGCGCACCACCAGCCGCACGTAGCGCCCGGCCCGCGAGCCCGGATTCGAGGCCGCGAAATCGCCATCCATCTGGTAGTCCGTGATTTCGATCGAGACCTGTCCCTCGCGCGTGATGGCGGCGCGGGCGTTGAACAGCAGGTACATGACGACCTGCTGCATCTGGCCCTCGTCGGCCACGATGTTGTGCACCCCGGGGTCGGCGGTCACTGTCAGCTGGATCCGATCACCCACCAGCCGTTGCAGCAGCGCGTCCATCGCCGTGAGCACGCTGGGAACGTCGAGCGGCTGCGGATTCAGCGCCTGCCGCCGGCAGAACGCCAGCAGCTGCCCGGTCAACCTGCCGGCGCGCTCGGCGGCGCGGTGAATGTGCTCCAGCGCCTGCGGCGAGCCTCCGGTCTGCGCCTGGCGTTGCAAAAGCAGCTCGGAGTAACCCTTGATCGTCGTCAGCAGGTTGTTGAATTCGTGCGCCACGGTGCCCGTGAAGCGGCCCATCAGCTCCATTTTCTCGGCTTCCCGAAGTTCTTCATTGGCGGCTCGCGCCTTCTGCACGGCCGAGCCTGTCTTCTTGTCCTGATACAGCTTCTGATCGGCGCGCGCCAGCAGCTCTTCAGCGGTATCCCGCTCCGCGTATTCAGCCCATCCGGCCGAGTAGGTGATCGGCACCTTTAGTCCGCGGAAGGTGAAGGAGAGGTCGGTCAGCCGTGCCAGGATGCGCTCTACCGCGCCGGCGTCGCAATCCGGCAGAACCACCAGAAATTCATCGCCGCCGAGCCTGACCGCGACGTCCGAGCTGCGGATGGCCTTGCGCAGGGCCGTCGCAAACTCGCGCAGGGCCAGGTCGCCGGCCAGATGCGAGTATCGGTCGTTGATCGTCTTCAGTCCGTTCAGGTCCAGCATCAGCGCGGTCAGGCGGTAGCCGCAGCGCTCGGAACGGGCCAGCTCCACCGGCAGCTGCTGCATCACGAAACGCCGGTTGTACAGGCCGGTGAGGGGATCCAGGATGGCCAGCTTATGGAATACTTCTGCCCGGCTCTGCAACGCTGCCGCCAGGTTCATCTGCGACGCCAGTTGCTGGCGCAAGCGGCTCACCAGCACGTGTTTGTGCACGGCGAAGGTGGCAAAGATCAGCACCAGCACAATCAGGCCGTAGCTGAAATGATTCAGTGTCTGGATCGAGCGCGACTCGGCCGGAATGAGGGTGTAGGAGTGCAGGCCGAAGGCGAGCAACAGCATCAGCACGATGGCGGTTACCAGCAGCGACCAGTCCACCCGCTCCAGTCGGCGTAGCCCGTCTTGTACCGTCCGCACCTGCGACTCCGAAACCTGCGTCGGTTCCGGTGATGTTGCGTTGGTCGGCATCTTCCTGATTTTGTGACTCCGGCAAATTATGGTAACTAAACTTAGCCGGCGCAATAACTTATATCAATCGCGCTTCACTTTAGTACCCTGGCGACCAGTAACTTTAGGTTGGAAATTTCCATATCAGGACGGCTCTTTGCCGGCAGGGTGGCCCCAAATTCACCCTTCGACCGTCGCCGGTTAACCCAGGCGTTGGCCCAGCCCAGCGCCCGCGCTGGCGCAATATCGTGGTACAGGCTTTCGGCCACGTGCAGGACCTCGTCCCTGTTGGCCCCCAGCCGCTCCAGCGCCAGCAGGAAATGCGGCGTCGCCGGCTTGTAGCTGCGGGTGTGCTCGGCGGTCACCACGGTGCGGAACGGCACCTTGAGTTTCTTTGCGGTGAAAGCGAATAAGTCGTTATCTATGTTGGAGATGATGGCAAGTCCGTACTGCGCGCCCAGCTTTCTCAGGGCGGGAATGGTCTCGGGGAAGGGTTGCCAGTTGGGCAGCGAATCGGCCAGTGAGCCAAGCTCGGCCGCCGTCGGGTCAAAACCCATTCGCAGGCCGAAGTCTCTGACGACCTGTTCCAGAATCTTGCGGTACTTGCGGTAGGGTCCCTGTTCGGCGCGAGTCTCGAACTCGGCGTACAGGTGCAGGATCGCCTCCGGCGTGCTCTCGACCCCGTGCGCGGCCAGCATGGGCTGCAACACAGACAGAATCCCGCTCTCCCAGTCGATCAGGGTGCCGTAGCAGTCGAAAGTCAGGTACTTCAGCCGCTTGAGATCCAGCCGCATGGTCGCTCTCAAGGATCAGCCATCAAGCTGCGTGGTGGCCCACCTATGCCATCGGTTGGCAAAGGTGGGATCACGCAAATCACTAATCCCGGTACCCGATATCTGCCCGCTTTTGGCAGATGTGGGGATGTTGACTTTCTCCCTGCCACGGTCAGCCCTCGCGCGCTTCAGTCCGCGAGGAATCTGCGTCCTACTCCCCCGCTGCCTCTGCCTTGGCGCCTTCCGGCTCCAGGTACTTCCGGGGATTCAGCAGCGGACGCGCCAGCGCCGGGTTGTAGCTGGTCCACGGCCCGCCGTTGTCGGCCTCGCGGGCAAACTGTGCCCGCATGCTCTCCATCTTTGAATCCAGATCGTCCAGATAGTGCAGCAGCAGAGCCTCGGGACACATCGGCAGCTTGGGCGAACCGAACTCGTACGCGCCGTGGTGGCTGATCAGCACGTGCTCCAGCAGGATCTTCAGCTCCGCCGGAAAACCCTCGAGCCCGCGAATCTTCTCGGCCACCATCCCCAGCTCGATCACCATGTGCCCCAGCAGCTGCCCCGCCGTGGTGTAGCCAAACGAACGCGCATAGCTCAACTCGTGGATCTTGCCAATGTCGTGCAGGAACGCGCCGGTGTAAAGCAGGTCGCGGTCCACCTGCGGGTAATGCGCACTGGTTGCCTCGCACAATCCCATCAGCGACAGGACGTGCTCCAGCAGCCCGCCGATGAAGGCGTGATGCATGGTTTTGGCCGCCGGGGCCAGCCGGTAACTCGCCGCGATCGCTTCATCGTTGACGAAGGCCTCGACCAGCCCGCGCAGGTGCGGATTCTCGATCTGGCCCAGGTACCCGAGCAGCTGCCCCCACATCTCGTCGATGTCTTTCGTCGTCTTCGGCAGGAAGTCGCCGAAGTCCACCTTGTCCGGCTCGACGCGCACGATGCTCTCCACGATGATCTGCGGCCGCCCGTTAAAGCGGTTCACGTAGCCCTTCACTGCGACCACGTCATCGGCCTGGAAGCCCTTGTCGAACTGCGCAATGTTGTCCCACATCTTGGCTTCGAGTGTGCCCGTGCGGTCGCCGAGCACCAGTGCCAGGAAGTCGCCGCCGCTCTTCTTCGGCCTGAGCTGCTTGGAAACCACCAGGAAGGTCGACTGAAATTTTCCCCGTGCGTCATCGGCCCGCTTGCCGGCGTCGGCAATGTAGAAGTCCTTCATCTGTGCCTCGGCGGCGTCTCGCGCCGCACCGTAGAAGCTGAAATCCAGCTCTATCGTAGCAGTAATGGCCGCGCCGCTTCGACCGCTTCGGGCCGCAAACCAAAACCCGCCCCGCCTATGGGCGAAGCGGGCCTGTGAAACCACTCTTCCACTGCGCGCTACACGAACATCTGCGCCTTGATCTTGCCGTACTCCTCCTGCACGTAGCGCTCGGCCGCCCCCTGGTCCTCGATCCGGCTGACCTTCACCGCGCAGTATTTAAACTCCGGAGTCTTTGAAATCGGATCCAGATGATGGATCGTCAGCTCGTTACAGGCTCCGACCCACCACTGATACGTCATGTAGACCGCCCCCTCGTTCACCCGGTCCGTCACCGACGCCCGCGTGATCACCCGGCCCCGCCGCGAGGCGATCCACACCAGCTCCTGATCGCGCACGCCCAAGCGCGCCGCGTCCGCGCCGTGGATCTGCACATAGCCCGGCTCGTCGGCCAGCGTCTGCAAGGCCGCGCAATTGCCTGTCATCGAGCGCGACGAATAATGCCCCACCTCGCGCACCGTCGAAAGCACCAGCGGATATTCCGCGTCCGGATGCTCCAGCGGCGCCCGCCACTCGGCGGCAAACAGCTTTCCCTTGCCGCTCGGCGTGTCGAACTTGCTGTCCTTGTATAGATACGGCGTCCCCGGATGGTCCTCCGTCGGACAAGGCCACTGCAAACTTCCCAGCTTCTCCAGGCGCTCGTAGGTCACGCCGGCAAACATCGGCGAAAGCACCCGCAGCTCCTCCCAGATTTCGCACGTGTTGTTGTACTTCATGGGATAGCCCATCGCCGTCGACATCAGCGAGATGATCTCCCAGTCGCGCTTTACGTCCGGCGGCGGCTCAATCGCCTTGTGGAAGCGCTGGAAGCCCCGGTCCGCCGTTGAATACGTCCCATCGTGCTCGCCCCACGAGGTCGCCGGCAGGATTACGTCGGCGTGCAGCGCCGTCTTGTTCATGAAGATGTCCTGCACGATCACCAGTTCCATCTTCCCCAGCGCCCGCCGCACCGAAGCCGCGTCCGGATCGCTCTGCACCAGGTCTTCGCCGAAGATGTAGTACGCCTTCAGCTTCCCCTCTTCCACCAGGTGCGGCACCTCAGTCAGCGTGCAGCCAACCTTGGCTGGCAACTCGGCGACGCCCCACGCCTTGGCAAACTTCGCACGCACGGCCGCGTCCGTCACCGACTGATATCCGGGAAAGGTGTTCGGCAGCGCGCCGTGGTCGCACGAGCCCTGCACGTTGTTCTGCCCGCGCACCGGACCGATGCCCACGCCCGGCCGTCCCAGGTTGCCCGTCAGCAGCGCCAGCGACGACAGTCCCTTCACCACGTCCACCGCCTGCCCGTAGTGCGTTACGCCCATGCCGTACAGGATGAACGCCGAGGGCGCACCCGCATAAATCCGCATCGCCTGCCGGATCGTCGCCGCCGGAATCCCCGTGATCCCCTCGGCGTACTCCGGCGTGTACCGGGCCACCACCGCCCGCATCTCATCGAAGCCCTCGGTGTGGTTGGCCACGTACTCGCGGTTGTAGAGATCCTCGTTGAGCAGCACGTTGATGAAAGCGTTGAGCAGCGCCATGTTGCTGCCGTTTTTGATCGGCAGCCACAGGTCGGCGATGCGCGCCGACTCGGTCAGCCGCGGATCTACCACCACCACCTTGGCGCCCTTCTGCCGGGCGTTGATGATGCGCCGCGCCACGATCGGGTGCGAGTCCGCCGCGTTGTAGCCGAAGATGAAGACGCACTTGGTATCTTCAATCTCCGGAATCGAGTTGCTCATCGCGCCGTTGCCCAGGGTGGTGACCAGACCGGCCACCGATGGCGCGTGTCAAACTCGTGCGCAGTGATCGATGTTGTTTGTGCCGATCACCGCGCGGGCGAACTTCTGCATGATGTAGTTGGCCTCGTTGCCCGGCCCCCGGGCCGAGCCGGTCAACATGATGGCATCCGGCCCGTGCTTCGCTTTAATCTCGGCCAACTTCGCGGTGGCAAAGCCGATGGCCTCGTCCCACGACACCTGCTGAAATTTCTCCGTGCGGCGGCGGCGCAGCAGCGGATGCTTCAGCCGCGGCGTCAACCGCTGCGTGTCGTTCAGAAAGTCCCAGCCATAGTAGCCCTTCAGGCAAAGCTCGCTCTGGTTGGTGCGTCCCGGTGCGGGTTCGGCGCCCACGATCTTGCCGCCCTCCACCATCAGGTTGAGCATGCAGCCCGCGCCGCAATACGGACAAACCGTCAAAACCTTCTCAGCCATCCCCGACCATCCTTCGCGTGAATCTCAAATCTCTAACTGCCTTGGTGCCCCATATCTGCCCGCCTTTGGCAGATTTGGGGATTCTGACTATCGAACCCAGCCGTTCCTATCCCCCCAGAGCCGCGCCCTCGCTGGCCTGGGCCACCGCCGCCTGCTCGCGCCGCTTGCGCGTCGCCTCGGCCAGCACGGCAGCGTCAATCAGATAAATCGCCTTCGTCGGACACATCTGCAAACACGCCGGACCCTCCGCGCGCTCGCCGCACAGGTCGCACTTATAGGCCTCCACGTGCGTCGAGCCGCCCGCCGGACGCTCCGTGTAGGTCAGCTCGCAGGGCACAATTTCAATGGCGCCGTAGCGGCAGGCGATCATGCAGCTCTTGCAGCCGATGCAGCGCGTCTGCACCACCTGCACTGCGTTGTTCTCCTGCACCAGCGCCTTCGTCGGGCAGACCGCCGCACAGGGCGCGTCCTCGCACTGCCGGCACTGCACCGGCGTGCTCACCCGCGTCGTCTTGACCACCTTCAGCCGCGGCATAAAATGCGCTGCCGACATCTGCGCCAGCGTCCCCGGCGCCGAGTGCGCCATAACGCACGCCACCTCACAGGTGCGACAGCCAATGCACCTGCCCGGATCGGCGATTACCAGCTTGTTCATAGACTCACCCTTTACTCTGGTGCCCCACAGCTGCTGCTCTTAGCAGATGTGGGTTCAGCTCTCTACTCCGCCAGCGGCCACAAATCTTCCAGCATCTCCGCCGAAGTCGCCGTCCGTCGGCGTTTGCAGTCCAGGCAGATCACATCCGGCTGGCAATCCTCCGGGAGCGCCTGCATGCGCCGCAGCAGGAACTTCTCCGTCACCAGCGGAGTGCCGCAGACCAGGCACGGCTCCAGCTTGAAGCGTGCCACCGTCAACTCGCGCCGCCGTATGGCGCGCTCGCCGCGCTGGTCGTCCACATAAACCGTTCCCGTCGGACAGATCGCCGCGCAGGCCCCGCAGCCGATGCACAGCTCCGAGATGGCGTTGAATTCGGTCGTCACCACGCGCGTCTGCCCGCGCCCGGCAAAGGAAATCGCCGCCGTCCCGATCTTCTCCCGGCACGCCCGCACGCACAATCCGCAGCGCACGCACTCGTCGTGCACTGCCGACTGGCCGAAGCGCGAACTCTCCACTCCGTAGCGCCGCGCCATGTCGCGCAGCGGCTCGGCGTCCGGCGAGCGGCCCACCAGCAGCTCAAAGACCATGCGCCGCGCCTGCTCCACCGCCGGAGAATCCGTGCGCACCGTCAGCCCGTTCGACACCGGAAGGGTGCAGGACGCCATCAGTCCCTTGCGCAGGCCCGGACCCTCGGCCTCCACCACGCACACCCGGCAGGCGCCGTAGGCACCCAGCCCCGGATGGTGGCACAACGAAGGAATGTCCACTCCCGCCGCCCGCGCCGCTTCCAGCACCGTCAGCGTGTCGGCCACTTCGCAGGTTTCGCCGTTCAAGGTAATCGTCGTCATTGCTATGCCTTCCGCACCGCGCCGAACTTGCAGCTGTCGAAGCAGATGCCGCACTTGATGCACGACTTCTGGTCGATCACATGCGGCTTCCGCTTGTCCCCCGTGATCGATTTCTGCGGGCACTGCCGCGCACACATCGAGCAGCCGTTGCAGGCCGCCTCGTTGATCGTGAACTCGATCAGCTCCTTGCAAACGCCGGCCGGGCAGCGCTTCTCGTAGATGTGCGCCTCGTACTCGTCCCGGAAATAGCGCAGCGTCGACATCACTGGGTTGGGCGACGTCTTGCCCAGCCCGCACAGCGACAGGTCGCGCGTCACCGCCGACAGCTCCTGGAGCGCCGAAAGGTGTTCGGGCGTGCCCCGGCCCGTCGTGATCTCATCCAGCAGCCGCACCATCTCGCGCGTGCCCTCGCGGCACGGCGTGCACTGGCCGCAGGATTCGTCCATGCAGAAAGAGACGAAGTACTTCGCCACATCCACCATGCAGGTGTCTTCGTCCATCACCACCATGCCGCCCGAGCCCATGATCGAGCCGACGGCCGTCAGGTTTTCGTAATCCACCGGCACGTCGATGTGCTCGGCCGGAATGCAGCCGCCGCTGGGTCCACCCGTCTGCACCGCCTTGAATTTCTTGCCGTGCGGAATCCCGCCGCCGATGTCGTAAATGATCTCGCGCAGCGGAATGCCCATCGGCACTTCCACCAGCCCGGTGTTGTTGATCTTGCCCACCAGCGAGAAGATCTTTGTGCCCTTGCTCTTCTCCGTGCCGATCGAGGCGAACCAGGCCGCGCCTTTGTCGATGATCTTGGCCACCGTCGCCCAGGTTTCGACGTTGTTGATGCAGGTCGGCAGCCCCCACAGGCCCTTGTTCACCGGGAAAGGCGGCTTCGGCTTGGGCTCGCCGATCTGGTCTTCCAGCGAGGCGATCAGCGCCGTCTCTTCGCCGCAGACAAAGGCGCCCGCGCCCAGCTTCACCTGCAGGTCGAAGTCGAGCGTGCTGCCCAGGATGTTCTTGCCCAGGTAGCCGCGCTCGCGCGCCTGCCGTATCGCGTGCCGCAGCCGCTCGACCGCCAGCGGATACTCGGCGCGGATGTATACGTAGCCTTCGCTGGCGCCCATGGCGTGAGCGGCGATGATCATGCCTTCGATCACCGCATGCGGATCGCCTTCGATGATGGCCCGGTCCATGAACGCGCCCGGATCGCCTTCATCGGCGTTGCAGACAAGAATTTTCCGGTCGCCCTCGGCCTTGCGGCAGAATTCCCACTTCATTCCGGTCGGAAACCCGGCGCCGCCGCGGCCCTTCAGGCCGCTGGCCTTCATCTCCTCGATCACCTGCTCGGGCGTCATGCCGGTCAGGGCGCGGCGGGCGGTCTGGTAGCCGCCAATGCGGCAGTACGCGTCTATATCCTCCGGATCGATGGTGCCGCAGGCGCCCAGCACAACCTTGTGCTGCTTGGAGTGGAATTGCGCGTATTCCGGTCCCGCCAGCCACTTCTCCACCGCCTTGCCGCCGATGATGTGCTCGTCCACAATCCGCTGCACCATCGCCGGTTTCACAAACTGATAGGCGGTCGTCGCCCCATCCAGCGTGACCTCGACGATCACGTCCTTGGCGCAAAAGCCCATGCATCCCACCTGGTCCACGCACTTCTTGCCGAGCGTGAACTCCAGCCCGCGCTCCGCCATCGTCTGCCCGAAGAGCTTCAGCACGTCGGCGGCTCCGGCCGCCACCCCGCCCAGTCCCATGCAGACCTTCACGTTGATGGCGCGCCGGGTGGCCGCCGCGATCAGCGCGGCATCCGGCGGCGTGGGAACCATCGTCGGCTTGGCCGCCGCTGCCGGCAGGCCGTCGCCCGAATAGCGCTTGATAATGTCGGTGATCTTGCGCGACGTCACTTCGCCGAAGGTCTCTCCGCCCACCACCACCACCGGCGCAAAACTGCAGGCCCCCACGCAGCGCACTTCGTTGATCGTGAACTGCAGGTCGGGCGTCGTCTCGCCGGCCTTGATGCCCAGCTTGCGCTCCAACTCGTCCATGACGCGCTGCGCGCCCTGCACGTGACAGGCTGTGCCGGTGCAGACGTGAATCTGCTGGCGCCCCTTGGGCTTCAGGCTGAAGAAGTGATAGAAGGTCGCGATGCTGTATAGCCGCGTGATGGGAATGCCGGTGCGCTTGGCCAGGTAGTAGAGTGCGTCCTGCGGCAGGTAGTTGTAGTGCGACTGTACCTCGTGCAGAACCGAGATCAGGTTGCCCGTGACCTGGAGATGACGCGAGAGGATGTCATCTACGGGATGTGTTTCCATCCATTCACCTCGTGGGCCCGTCCGCCAGTGCGACACCCGGGCTGCTGAACTCGCCGGCTTGCAGCCTGTGTGTTGTGGTGCACTCGGTTCGGAACCCTGCGGCGTTTCAGGCCCCACAGCCCTCGATCGCCACGCGCCCGTTTTGCCGGCGCATTCCAGAAACCCGTCTGGATGAAAAGATGTTAGGCCATCGGAGGGGAAAGGCAGAGCAACGTTAGTCACTGATCTATGTGATATTAATCACTTAAATGCCAAATTTCATCCAGCCCTGGCCCCATCCTCCCGGTAAGTGATTGATGTTGAGATCATTGTATTTATCATATGTATGACAATTCGTTTCCGATTGCCGCCCGCCCAGCCTCGCTCCAGGAGCTGCCCCGGGTTACGGCGAGTACCTGTAAAAAGGCGAATAACTGTAAAGAACAGGAAAATCATCCCGCGCGAAAAACCGCAGGCAATCGTGCCGCATTGCAGCAAGCGGCCCGTGCCGGCGCGGAAAAACCTGCGTAGGCTCAATTTCTACAATCAGTTAACGACATGAGACATGACGATGTTCTTCGTTCCATCCAGCGCCATTTCCGGGTGAATCAGCCCACCGCAGGCTGCCGCTCTATCCGGGCCGTTCGGTGTCGCCGGTATTTCACCGCGACTCCCAGCTTGGGCCTGTGTTTTCAATTATGTCTGGCAACCGGCCGCAGCCCCGGCCAGAGTTTCGCATCCAATTTTTCTTAGAGGTAGCGGATGAAGAAAATTGCACTCCTGATTTGCCTCGCAGTTTTGCTCGGCACCGCCGCCCTGGCCCAGCGGGACCGCGACTCCGATGTGCCCGTGCTGAAACGCCGTCCGGCCCCCGAACAGGATAGCCAGGACTCGCCAAGCCAAGGCGATTCAAGGAGTTCCGCGCAGCAGGAGCCAGCGGAGAGCAGCGCAGCTGAAGCCCCGGAAGCGGAGCCTCCGCCGCCCCCGCGCACCCCGGGCGAGAGCGGGCGGAGCAGTGGAGATGCGCGCCGCAATGGAGACGCCGCAAGCAGAAATCGCGATGGGGACGCGCCACGCAATAGGCGCGGTGACTTGCTGCAGCGCGGCAACGCTGATTTAGGATTCGATCCCCAACAGACGACTCCGCAGTTTCTGCTGACGCGCGGCGGAGGCGCCATCCGGGTGACCGTCAATGATCCGGAAGATGTTGAAGAAGCAGGGAAAATCGGCATTCGCCTGCGCGAACTGGCGGCCCGGTTTGCGCGCGGCGAGGGGGGGGCGCAGCTCCGGGAACTGCGGGGAAAGATCACCTATACTGCTCATTCGATTGAGGATGGAGGTGAGATGATCATCTCCAGTACGGACCAGAAGGCGGTAACGGCGATCCATCAATTTCTGCAACAGCAGCAGCGCGGACAGACGAGCGACGGCGCGCCGGCGACTCGCCGCTAGAATACGGCCCGGCGGTTCTGTGCTGACTCGGCAGGGGGAATCGGGTACTCTAGGGTTCTGTGCTAATCCTTTACTCGATTCTGGTGATCTGCACCATCATGGTGCTGGGCGCGGCGGTATTTTGCTATCGCTATGTGAAGCGGCATATGCATCCTGTATCGCCGGAGACTGCGACCCCGTTGGAGGATGTGGCGAAAAACGAGGCGGCAGCGGTTTCAACGGTCAAGAAGGGCTGAAGAACTGGCGGTTACGGCCCCGAGAATCAAGAGAGTAACCCCCGGAAGACCACAAAGTCAGAGACCATTTGCGCGCTTGGCTCCGGGTAGGCGCGGCCAGTCTCAGTCGAGACGGCAAGTCATTGTTTCCCCAAGGTTTATAGCTGTACTAACGGTGATTGAGTCGATGCAGAATATGGATGGAAACGGAATAACGGCAACGGCGGACGCGGTGCGCGAAATTACCCTCGCCCACAGCCCGGGCTCCGACGAGGCCTTCATGTTCTACGGGCTGGCGACGCACAAGGTGCGCGTGCCGGGGTTGAAGTTCGTCCACCATCTTTATGACATCGAGACGCTGAACCGGCTGGCGGCGGAAGAGGGCGGCAGGTACGACGTGACCGCGATCTCGTTCCACGCCTATCCGTACCTGCAGGACCGGTACGCGCTGATGCCGAGCGGCGGCAGCGTGGGCGATGGCT
>Ga0316217_10002628_pt1 | contig 21329 bp, 12 predicted proteins | sample 1anoAmetaG_FD_203633 | JGI IMG/M metagenome (GOLD analysis project Ga0316217, IMG submission 203633) | Freshwater microbial communities from Trout Bog Lake, Wisconsin, USA - 1anoA | ecosystem: Environmental > Aquatic > Freshwater > Lake > Hypolimnion/Profundal zone | place: USA: Wisconsin...
ATGGTCAGCGACTCGGTAAGCGCGCGCCGGCCGGCGCCACGGGCTCGTTGACGCTGCCGCGCCGATAGCCCTGCAAATCCAGGGTGACGTGGCTGTAGCCAATCTGCTTGAGGGCCGCGGCGACTTGGCTCGGAACGCCGTCGGCTAAGAATTTGCGGAGTTCGTCGGGGCCCACTTCGATGCGCGCCAGGTGAGCCACCAGGGCCGGAACGGCGGGAGGCGAAGAGCGGAGCGGATGGAGCGCGTCCGGCGCGGGGCTGTCCGCGCCGCGCGCCGCTTCCGTGAGGATCCTCAGTTCATGATGCCGCACCCGCACATCGAAGAAGCCGAGGTCGCGCAGCACATCTTCCCCTTCCTCGATCATGCGCAGCTTGGCCGGGGTGACCGCCTCGCCGTAAGGCACGCGCGAACTTAAGCAGGCCATTTGGGGCTTGTCCGCCGTCGGCAGACCGAGTTGGGCGGAGAATTCACGAATCTCCGCCTTGGTCAGGCCCGCTTCCTTGAGCGGCGCCCGCACCTGGAACTCGGTCGCCGCCAGGGCGCCAGGGCGGTGGTCGCCGACATCGCTGGCGTTTTCCCCATAGGCGATGACGGCGAAGCCTTCGCTGCGGGCCAGGGGGGCCAGTTCGGCAAAGAGTTCGTGTTTGCAGAAATAACAACGGTTGTTGGGGTTGGCCAGGTAGCTGGGGTTATCGAACTCCCGGGTGCGCAGCACCCGCACGGGAAATTGGAATTGTTCGGCCAGCGCCAGCGCGCTCGCCAATTCGCGCCGGGGAAGGCTGGGCGTGTCAGCGATCGCCGCCAGCGCTTTGCCGCCCAACGCCTGATGCGCCACGCAGGCCAGGAAAGCCGAATCCACGCCACCCGAATAGGCGACCACGCAGGAGCCGTAAGAACGCAACAGCGCGCGCAACTGTTCTAATTTATCCAATTCCACAATCTCAAAAGTCGCATCGGCCCGCCCAAATGTCGAGCCGCGAGCCTAAAGCAAGCGGATAATCGCCCGTTTGAAACTTTTGCGGCTGGCAATCGCCCGGCCCTGAGTCCACTGTGGAAGGGTTAACGCGGGCGGCCGGTTCGCGACGATCGGGCGCCTCGCGCCGATGCATGGTAAATCGAACACAAGTGGCCCTGCGGGACGCGGCCGAATGGCTGGGCGATTGGCATCCGCTGGCCGAGCAGCTCGGGTCGGCCGATGGCCTGCTGGCCGCCGCGCCCGTGGCCAGCCTCCTGGGCCTCCCGCCCATCACGGACGTGGGGTCGTTGCGGCGCTTTCTTCAAAACTACCACGCCCGAATCCTGCTGGCCTCGGAGCTGCCGGCCATCCGCGCCGCGCATGGCTTCGCGTCTTTCAATGGGTTGCGGGAATTGGTGGCGCTCGATCAACAGTTGGCCGCGGAACCGGGGTTGCGGGATTTTGCCAAGGCCAGTTTCCGCGTCGGCCAGGCGCAACTGAAAAAACTGCGGCCGCTGCGGGACGAGCGGCTGGCGCAGCGCTATTTGCGCGCCGTGGAGGCGGGGCAGGCGAATGGGTGGCACACGCTGGTTTATGGGGTGACGCTCGCGATCTACTCGCTGCCCCTGCGCCAGGGGTTGCTCGGCTATTCCCACCAGACCACGCGCGGCTTTATCTACGCGGCGGCGCGCCCGTTGCGGTTGTCCGAACGGACCTGCCGCGCGGTATTCGACGGGCTCAGCGCGGGCTTGGCGACGGCGGTGGCGGGGTTGGTGGGGCCGGAGCCCCTGACCGCGGGCTAATGGCGGCCGAGGCGGGCGAAAAGGGCTCGGGACAACGCGCCTAATCCGATGAACAAGCCCATATAGGTCACCCAAATGCCGAAGATCCAGGCGGCGGCCTTGGCGACCGACACGCCGCTGAGGCGGGAAAGAGCGATCGCGCGCGCGACCAGAATCCAGAGGGTGAAGAGTTCGAGGGCTCCAAGCACGTTATGCAGAGTGTTTTGCGCGTCGAACCCTTTCACGAGCAGCATCAGGCTGGGCGCGGCGAAGACATTCCCCATCACCAGGATGAGCAGGGTCCGGATGACCGAATCGAGAATCCCTAGGATGTTCACCAGGCCGGCGGCCTCCACCGCCTTCATGTAGGGAAACCGGGCTTTGAACACGACGACGCCCAGGAACCAGATCACCAGGCCCCAAAAGAAAGTCCCGAAAAAGACCATGAATGGGATGGCCACGTAGGCGCCGATCGTTTGCGAAATGCGCGCGATGTTGGCCGCGGTCTCTTTGGCTTGCTCGATCTTCTCCTGGGGAAGGTTGGTGTTGGCGAATTGCTTCTGCAAGGCCTGGTCGGTCATATCCCGCATCTGCTGCTGAATCGCCGGATTCGTGAAAATAAAGGCGGTGGCGATCCAGCCAACGACGATGAGGAGAAGCGTCGGAACGAGCCAGTTGGCGCTGGAGGCGACGGAGGTTTTGACCTCGTCAAACACGTCGCTGGGAGCGGCGATGATATTGCTGAAGCGGGCGAACAGGGACATGGCCGGTTGACGGGGCGCTTCCGGCTGCGGTTCCATGGCGGGAGGAGGTAGTTCCATAGCGTGGCAAGGTTAGGGTTAAACAAGCCCTCGCGGGCACGTCCCCATTATCGCCAATGGCCGCGGGTTTGTCCAGCCACGAGCCGAGGTTCCCTGTAAAGCGATTTCGATTGCCTTGTTGCCTGGGGACGTGCCTAAACTTCGCTACCTATGGCAGAAAAAAGTGTCAACGAAATCCCCCGGGATATTAGAGGCTTGTACGTCAAAGGCAACGAGGCCGTAGCGCGTGAGAATCTCGATTACGCCATCACGCTCTATACCCAGGTGCTCGTGCGGGAGCCGGCTTTCTTCGAGTGCCGCGAGAAATTGCGGCGGGCCCAGTTGCAGAAGGCGGGCGCTGGCGGCGGGTTTTTCAAGAAAATGATCAGCATGGGAGGCTCCTCGCCGATGATCGCCAAGGGGCAGCTCGCCTTGCACAAAAACCCGGCCGAAGCGATGGAAATCGCCGAGCAGATCCTCAACGGCGATCCGCACAACTCGATGGCGCACAAGCTGGTGGTGGAGGCCGCCACCGCCCTCCAATTGCCGCGCACCGCCGTGCTTTCCCTGGAGGTGCTTTCCAAGAATTCTCCCAAGGACCGGGAGATCGCCATGAAGTACGCCAACGCCCTCTCCGAGATCGGCCAGGCCACCCGCGCCGAGGGCGTGCTTGCGGAGGTGTGCCGCGCCTTTCCCCATGACTCGGAATTGAGCCAGGCGCTCAAGAACCTTTCCGCCCGCAAGACCATGGATGAAGGCGGTTACGACGCCCTCGCCGACGGCTCCGGCTCCTATCGCGATATTCTCAAGGACAAGGAACAATCCGCCGCCCTCGAACAGGAGAACCGCCAGGTCAAGACCGAAGACGTGACCGAGCGCCTCATTCGCGAATACGAAACCCGCCTCCAGTCCGAGCCGCACAACCTCAAACTCATCCGGTCGCTGGCCGAACTTTACACCTCCAAGAAACAATTCGAGCGGGCCTTGAGTTACTATGACCGCATCAAGGCTTCCGACCTCGGGAGCGATGCCTCGCTCGACCAGGCGATCGCCGAGACGGTGGTCCGCAGGTACGACCACCAGATCGCGCAACTCGACCCCGCCTCGCCGGAGCTCGCCGAGTTGACGGCCGCCCTCCAGGCGGAAAAACAGGCCTACCAGTTGAAGGAATGCCAGAAGCGGGTCGAACGATTTCCGACCGACCTGGCGTTCCGGTTCGAGCTGGGCCAGCTCTTTTTCCAGGCCGGGAAGATCAGCGAGGCCATCCAGGAGCTCCAGAAGGCCCAGGGGAATCCCCACAAGCGCATCGCGGCGATGAACCTCCTGGCCCAGTGTTTTGCCAAGCGCAAAATGTACGACATGGCCGCCCGCCAGTTCCAGAACGCGCTCAAGGAAAAGCCGGTCTTCGACGACGAAAAGAAGGAGCTCATTTACTATCTCGGCTGCGTGCTCGAGAACATGGGCAAGAAAGAAGAAGCCGTCGAGCAGTTCAAGCTCATCTACGAAGTGGACATCAGCTATCGCGACGTGGCGGCCAAAGTGGACGCGTATTACTCCAGCCAGGAGTGAGGGCGCCTGCGGACGCCTCGGCTCCTCATGCCAACCACGCGGGATTGACAGCCGGGCTCATCCGTTATTATCTGTCGGCATGAAATCGCCGATTCTATCCAATCTCCCTTCCCCCGCCCCATTTCCGCCTGCGAGCGGCAGCCTGGACATCACGCGGCGCCGGTTCCTGGCCAGCGCCGGAGCCGCCGCCGCCGGCATTACCCTCCTCAAACCCGCGCTCGTCGGCGCGGCTGAGGCGAACTCCAAGATCGATATCGGGGTCATCGGCTGCGGCGGCCGCGGCGCGTGGATCGCCGAACTTCTGGCCAAGAACGGCCATTATAACGTGGTCGCGCTCGCGGATTACTTCCCCGATCGCGTGGAGGAAGCGGGCAACAAACTCAATGTCCCCTCCGCCAAGCGGTTTACGGGCTTGTCCGGCTATCGGCGGTTGCTCGCGGAGAAGCTGGACGCCGTGGCGATCGAGAGCCCTCCTTATTTCCACCCGGAGCAGGCGGCCGCCGCCGTCGCCGCCGGCAAGCATGTCTATCTGGCCAAGCCGATCGCAGTGGACGTGCCCGGCTGTCAAACGGTCGCCGAGAGCGGGCGCCAGGCCACGGAAAAAAAGCTGGCCTTCCAAGTGGATTTCCAGACCCGGGCCATGCCCGCTTACCAGGAGGTGGTGGGCCGCGCGCATAAGGGCGCCATCGGCAAGTTGATCACGGTGTACGCGGAATACCAGACCAGCCTGATGTTTGAGGATCGCGACAGCCAGCTTCGCAAGAGCCCGGAGGACGCCGAAGTCCGCCTGCGCGCCTGGGGCATCGACCGGGTAATCTCCGGCGACGTCATCACGGAGCAAAACATTCATGCCCTGGATGTCGCGACCTGGTTCGTGAACGCGGACCCGATCAAAGCCGTAGGCCAGGGCGGGCGCTCCCGTCCGTTCCTGGGCGATTGCTGGGATCACTATTCAATCCTGTTTTATTTCCCTAACGACCTGGTGGTAACCTTCACCTCCAAACAGGTCGGGTTCGGCTTCGACGACATCATGGTGCGGGCGCACGGCACGGACGGGACGGTCGGGACCGATTACGGCGGCAAATGCTGGCTGCACAGCCGCGACGATCGATTCGAGGGCGCCACAGACAACATCTACCAGGTCGGGGTGGAACGAAACATGGATACTTTTTACGAACACATCACCAGCGGCGACTACTCGAATCCGACGGTGACGCCCAGCGTGCGCAGCAATTTAACCACTATCCTTGGGCGCACGGCCGCCTATCGCGGAGGCGAAGCGACCTGGGCGCAAATCCTGCAAGCGAAAGAAAAGTGGGAGTTCAATACCAAGACGCTGAAGGACTGAAGGCCTGAGCGCCGAGGGGGGATAACCGTTCTTGAGCAACCGCGCGCGCCAAGCCCAGCGGCCAGCGCGCGCGCTCGGCGCTACGCTGGTCCCATTTATTCGCGCTTCGATCGGATTTCAGCGGAGCGCTGGAGCGCCTGGTCCAGGCTGACGATGGGCTGCGCGGCGGCCTGCGGCAAGGGCGGGCGGTTGTGCATCGCGCCTGGTCTTGCATACCAATAGGTGACGACCGAATAGCCCAGCAAATCCCAGGGATGACGGATATCCACGCCGAAGGAGGATTCCATGTCGAATACGAGCCGTTCCTTGAAAGGGATAGCGTCCAGCATGCGGGTGCGCGCGCAGATGTTGTAGCCTTTGGTATCCTGGTTGAGCCCGCCGACGCGGACGTTGGCCAAAAAGGGCGTGCTGAATTCATCCGCGCGCGTTGGGTTCACGCCGCCCGCCCAGCCGTAATAATCCTCGGTGCCGGTGCCAAAATGCGTCGGAAAGCCCTTATCCCAGGCGCCATCCACGTAGATCTTTTCGTCTCCCTCGCCCCACCAACCTTCCTGCGGGTTCAGGACGGTCCAGTTGTCGCCGACATAGACGCCGCGCCCGCGAACCTCGATGAAGTTCCAGTCCTGGAACGGCGAGCCGGGCACGAGGTCGTCCGGGCGCCAACGAGCGTAGAAGTGCATCGAAGCCTCGTCCCATCGCCAGCCCGAGACCTCGGCTTGAAGCTCGATGGGCACCGGGCTGCGGCCCAGGTTGAGGAGGCGAATCTCGCCCGATTGCCGGTAAGGCATGACCCAGCGGCAGACCATCGTTCCGTCCATCGTCACCGTCCGCTGAAAGGTGCGCAGTGGGTGGAGCGAATCGGCGCAGCAAAAGAAATCCCCCACGGGCGCCCAAACCGTCTCCTCGCCATCGAAGGTCATGGCCAGCACCGTTGAACGCAGCGAAGCCGGGTTGGCGGCCCAGGCCGGCAACCGGACGGTGAACTGGCGCGCGGCGCGCGGACCCGAGGGCAGTTTCAGAGCCAATTTGCCGGAAGGTTTGAGCGTGGCCGACTTTCTTAGCGCCCCCAAGGCGGCGCTGGGAGGGGCGGTCAAAATCCGACCCGCCGCGGCGATTTCGGCGGCGGCGGCGGCGTGTCGTTCGCGCGTAAAGGTTTCCACCGCCGTGCCGGGAGGATATGCGCGGTAGTTGATACTATTGTAAAACGCCTTGTCCGCCAGCGTCACCTTGCAACTCTTGGCAAAGGGGATCGGCATGTAGGAATCGCCCGCCCGGGCGGTTTTGGTCGCCAGCGGGGCCGCAAACACCCCGTCCCCGCGCGTCAACTTGATGAGGGATTCGTCAATGACCGGCGTGTTCGAGCCGTCGAGGTAGATGCGAACATTGGGGCCGACGCGATTATTGAAATCATAATAGAAGAACGGCGTCCATATCTTCGTGATGCAGCCCGGACCGTCGTGCTCCATCAGCACCCATTCCTGTTGGCCGTGGTTGATTTCCGTCCGAATGAACCCGGTGCCGTCGCTATCGGCGAACCAGCCGCTGGTCGTGCGATCCGGCTGCAGGCGATTAGTCGAGGCGCGATTGTAACTCGAGGCCTGGAGGCACTGGTAATCCGAAGCCGGAAACCGAGCCACGGCCGCGGGGTCGGTCATTTCCGCCAGCAGCGTCTTTAAAGTCACCGGTTCGCTCGCCCAGGCGCTGCCGGCGATCGCCCAACCGAGGAGCGCCGAGGCCAGGGAGTTCAGCGCGCTTGTTCTCGCCCAGCGTTTGGATCGCGGGAATGCGCTCAGCGCGGCGCCGCTTCCCGACGCGCTCCAGAAACCGCCTGATGCCCGAACCGCCAAAATCGCTGTTACACGCATTGAAAAGTCCTCCTTCATCCGGGTTGCGGGACGAGCCGATGATTGCGGCGCGGCGTTCGCTGGGCCCGCGTTCCCAAGCGCAATTCGCGGCGCATTCGGACGGGCGCCCAGGTCAGGAAGAAAACGTTCTTCGCCAGGAAGAAGAGGAGGCCGGGGACGACCAACGGGATGCTCCCGCGGGCGGCGAGACCGGTCCACGCGGTCCATCCCCAGCTCGCCGCGATCACCAGCGCCAGCGGAAGCAGTTGCACCCACCCGATAGTCCAGAGGACGGCGGAGGCCATGTTGCGGGCGCGCAGCCCGAAACGCATCCCCACCCAGCAGAGGGCCAGCACTTCAACCACGAGGTTCACGCCGATCAGAAAGGGCGGCAGGAGATCGGCCAGGGTGTCGGTCCGATGCGCCACCAAACCATCAAAGACCAGACAAATGCCCGCGGGCAGCGAAAAAGCGAGCACCACGCTCAACGGCCCCCGGAGCGCCCGGCGCAACCGCTGCCATTGGCCCGAAAGGATGTTGGCCGCGCCCACGGGCGTCGTCAGCAAGAGTTCGAGATCCTGCTGGCGCGCGGTCTGCTGAAAAAACCGCGCCCCCGCCCACGCCAGCAGGCTGCTGGATAAAACCGTGGCGAGGATCCCGCCGAACGACAACAGCCCCCAGGAAACCGAGAAAGTGGTATTGTGTCCCACCAATCCGAACTGGGCCAGGAAATCCGCCAGCACGGCCAGCCAGAGCAGGGCTTGCGGCGACCCGATCTTGTCCATGCGCCACCGGATCGGGTCGGCGTCCCACGGCGGCGGGTCGGGCAGCGCGAGCGCGCCGGCCGGAGCGAGCGCGTCGGCCAGAGGGTCCGAGGCGCTACCGGGCGGGTACGGGGAGGCCCACGGCTCCGGCGGCGCGGGTTGGCGGCGGTGCCGCAGGGCCTCGTCCCGCCAGTTCCTCGCCAGAGACCACGCCGCCAGGTAGAGCAATAACCAACCCACGGCGTGGGCCAGAACGAGCCACGCGACGTAGATCAGGGCCAGCGGATGGGTGGCGTGGGTGGCGCTAATCCAGCCCCCCAGCCCCAACAGGCGCAGCACGGCCACCGCGCCGGAGCCAGAAATCGCCACGCCGAGCAACTCGGCGCCAAAGGCCAAGGCCGTCACCAGCAGGATGGTAGCCAGCACGGCGTACCGCTGCTGGCGAAAGACCGCCGACATCCATAATCCGGCCGCAAGCGAGACAAAAAGCGCATTCAGTACTCCTAGTCCGATGATCACCACCTCGGAGCCCCGGGTGCCGCCGATGAGAACGGGCAGCATGACCGCCGGGAGGGCGCCGAGCAAAACCATGAAAGAAGTGAGGCCGCAGGAAAGCATCTTCCCGCGCACGATCTGCGCCGGAGAGAGGCCCGTGAGCAGCAGCAGGCCGAGCGTGCCCTCGCGTCGCTCGCGGTTGATGCTGTTGGCGCTCAGGAGACCCATCAGGAGCGAGACCATGAAAAGCAGCCCCGCCATCTGGCGAAGCACCGCGGCGCCCGACACGCCGGCGACCGCCGCTCCTCCAGGCCCGGCCGAGCGGTTGAGCATTTCCCAAGCCTGGAACCCGGCCACCAGCGCGAGCCCGCCCCGGGGCCAGAATAAAGCCTTGCGCCGGCTTCCGGCCAGCAGTTCGCGCTCCACGAGCGGCGAGATGAATAGGGAATGACGCCACGCCATATCAAGGGTTAGGGCAAGAGCGCCACACGGTAGAACCGCCGCGGGTCAGTTCCGAGGTTGTCCGAAAGCGTCAAGCGATTGGTATTGGCTGGTATGACGCTGCCGAGGTTGGTCCACTGTGTTTGGGCGAGGTCGGTCGTGTACTGCGCCTGGTATCGCACCCCGGGAAGCGCGGTCCAGGTGAGCTCGATTGCCCCGTTGGACTGGGGCAGCGCCTGGAGGGCGGGCGTTGGCACCGGCAGCACGCTCACGTCATCCAGGCAGAAGTCATCGACGTCGTTACGGAATCCAAACTGCAAAGTGGTGAGATTAGTCGTCGCCTGGACCAGGAATTGCATGTTGGTCCAGCCGAACGCGCCCAAGTTGATTTGGTTGAATATAATTTTGGCGGCATTGGGTTTGCTGTTCCACTGAACGAGGAATTGGTTGGGAGTGGCGCCGGACGGATTGTTCAACCAGAAAGAAAGCAGGTAGGTTTGGGCGGCGCGCGTGGGCATTGGTTGCGAAAGATAGGCGAGGGTGGAGACCTGCCCCAGGGCGGCAAAACAGTAACCACCGTGCGGCGTATAGCCGGTGTTGGATCCATCATCCGCGAAATTATTGGTGTAAGCGGCCAGGTCTCCCGACAGGGTGTAATAAGTGAAGTCGCCCGCCTCGAATCCGCCGTCCTGCGCCAGATCCTGGCCTACTTGGAGGGTGAATTGCCGGAGTTGGCCAAGCTGGCTTGCGAGGTTGGTAAACCAAAGGTTGGCGGTGTAAACGCCCGCAGGCAAGAGGCTCGCCGCTGAGTTGAGCGCGAGGGAAACGGCGGTGGATCCGCCGTTTGGCGCGAGGGAACCGCTGTTCCCGGACACGCTCAACCAGGTTGATGTGCTCTGGAGCGTCCAATCGAAAGCCGCCTTCCCGGCATTGGCCAGAGAGAAGGTCTGGGTCGAAAGGGTGAAGGGACCGCCGATGGGGCCGTTGGCGACCGCGCCCCTTCCCGGCGTGATTTGAAAACCGTCCGGCTGGGTCAGGGCAATGATCAAGCTGCCTCCGGAAGGGCTGCCCCAACCGGTGCAAAGATCGTAACCCGGGGCGGCGAAGTACTGGGTCGCGTTGGCGTTCGTGTTGTTGCCGACCGTGATGTCGTCAAAGCAGGCGGCGTAGGCGGAATTGGTGGCGATCTGATAAAGGGCCGGGTTGATAAAGCCGATGGCGGCCAGGCCGGCGGACGCGGCTTGTTGGTTGGCCAGAGCCGCGAAGCCCGCCCATAAGGGAGCGGCCACGCTGGTCCCGCCTGTAAATTCCTGCTGGCCGGCGTCAGCCACGATGAAAATGTTGTCGGCCACCATGGCCACATCCGGAATATTGCGTTTACTGGTCGATCCCTGGTTGGCGGATAGGTTGACGCCCTGTTGCCAGAGGGGAATGGCATAGGCGGAGCTGACGCCCCCGCCGCTGCCGGCCACGCCCGGCCCTTCCTGGGCATTCCAAACCGTCTCCGACAACCAGGCGCCGCGCGGACCCGCGGTCGCGAGCGTCGTTCCTCCCACCACCGTGACATACGGATCGTCATCCGGCGCGCCGATGGCTCCCGTGGTCGCGCCGTAGTCGCCGGAGGCATCGAAGAAGGACTGTCCCTGAGCGGCAAACTTCATGAAATAGGCGTCCATTGCGGTTCGTTGCGCCGGGGTGACCGAACCGAATTCCCAAGAGCAACTGAATTGTTTGATCAGGAGGTTGGTGGACATGGCTTGCAGGATATCATTGGGTTGTCCGAGGTTCGGGTCGGCTTCGAAGACCACCACTTTGGACAAGCCGGGCGCCATGGAAATCGCCATCTCAATGTCCAGGGCTACCTCGCCGTTGCCGCTGTTGGGACCGGTGGTGGGAATGCCGTTAAACCCATCCAATAGAATCTTCTGGAGCGGCACGCTCGGCAGTCCCGTCTGGTTTTCGTAGGCCGTGATATCACCCGAGTAATAGCCGTCGAACTCCACCAACCCAACCATTTGGCCGGTTCCGGTCAGCGCGACGCCCGGCGCATAGACCGCCCGGTAGTCAAAGCCCGCCAGGTTGCCGTTCGGTCCCGAGCCGCCTTTGGGCGTGGCGTTGGCGGAACCCCTCGGGAGCGCGCGGCGCAGGTGCTTGGGATGGGGACGGGCGAAATTGTCCAGGCCGCTAATAAGCAGCCGGGGAACGCCTATGGCGACCGAAGGTTCGGTGTCGGGCGCGAAGAAGCTGCGCGACTCCGTGGGGTGCGCGTAAGAGCGCAGCGTAACGCTCAAGGCGCGCTCGATATCCGCCACCGACGCGTTGATCTCCAGCAGCATCCGGTTGGGATGCCGCGCGGCGACCGTGAAACCGGCGTTGGCGGCCCAATCGAGCGCCGCTTGATAATCCTGCTCGCTGGGGCCGAAACGGGCGTCGAACTCTTCCGGCGTGAGATAGCGGCGGAACCCGGGGCTGGCGGAGTCGTAAAGCGTCTCGATGAAGTTGGCGAGCAATTCGCGATGGCGCAAAGGCAGGTTGATGGACAGCTTGAGCGGGGTCGATCCCTCCAACCGACCAAGCGGTTGCAGACCGGGAACCACCGCCGGCCGATGCCCCGGCAGGAGCGTTCGCTGCGCTGACTCAGCCGCCGCGAAAAAAGAGGACGCCAACAAAGTGGTCACGGCTACCCGAACCGCCCTCTCCCGAACCTTCGTAAATACCATGGGCTGCATGATAATCGGGAACCGCCCTGGGCGCAACCGGGCGGCGGCTGCGAACTACCCATACCGCGTACTTTTTTGACAACCGACGAGACTTAGCCTTTGCTGATCCCAGAATGGCCCAGCGCCTGAACCAAATAATTCCCACGGCATGGGAAAAACGAGAAGCCTTGCGCGAAAAAGGCCAGTTTTGGACTCCTTTTTGGCTGGCAAAGGCGATGGCGGCTTGGGTGACAGCGCGCGCTCCACTGGTTCTCTTTGACCCGGCGGTGGGACCGGGGACTTTTTTTGCCGCTGCCAAATCCGTGGGTTACGCGCGCGATTTCGCGGGGTTCGAGTTGCATGACCGGGTATTCGCGGAGCGCGACCCGCTCCTGTTGGGGCCGGCCGATTTTGCGAACGTGATCTCGGGGGACTTTCTCCGCGCGGAGATCACGCGCCGTTATCCGGCCATCATCTCCAATCCGCCCTACCTGCGACACCACCGGTTGGGGGCGGAGCGGAAGGCGCAATTGCGGGCGTCCAGCCGGGATTGGCTGGGATTCTCGCTCGACGGTCGGGCGGGCTTGCACGTGTATTTCCTCCTGAAGTCCCTCGAACTCCTGGCTCCGGAGGGCCGGCTTGCGTTCCTCCTGCCTGCGGACGTTTGCGAGGGGGTGTCCTCAAGCCGTGTCTGGGCGCGGATTTGCGCGCGGTTTCGCCTGGAGGCCGTACTGACTTTTTCCAAAGAAGCCACCCCCTTCCCACAGGTGGACACCAACGCCATGGTGTTCTTGATCTCGCGCCGTCCGCCGGCGGAGTCATTTGCCTGGATCCGAGTCCGGGCGCGCGACCCTCGATGCCTCGAAGCCGGGCTCAAGGCGGCGGAAACAGGGGACGATGGTAACGTCACAAGGCAACTCTCCGAAGCCCTGGACACAGGGTTCTCTCGTCCGCCGCGGCCGAACATCGAGGGCATGCCATTATCGTCGTTTGCGAGAGTCGTTCGCGGGATCGCCACCGGCGCCAACGACTTCTTTTTCCTGACCCGGAAACAGATCTCCGAACTCGGCTTGAGCGAGCGCTACTTCGCTCGGGCCATTGGCCGGACGAGGGATTGTCGCGAGGGAATCCTCACCCAGGACCACCTGGATAGCCTTGAGGGCAACGGTCGGGCGACCTGGCTCTTGAAGTTGGGGCCCGAGGAAGTCCTCTCCGAGGCGCTCAGGCAATATCTGGCGAGGGGCGAAATACGAGGGTTTTCCCAGCGGCCTCTTATCCGCGCGCGGCATCCTTGGTACCGGATGGAGCACCGAGATCCGCCGCCGCTGCTTTTCGCGTATCTGGGGCGGCGGGATTGCCGTTTCGTGCTCAACCGCGCCGGCGCGTTGCCGCTCACTGGGTTTCTCTGCGTGTATCCGTTTGAGGACGCGCCGGAAGCCGTGGAGAGGCTCTGGCGGGCGCTCAATCACCCCGAGACGCTGGCGAACCTGGCGTTCGCGGCCAAGAGCTACGGCTCCGGGGCGCTGAAGGCCGAACCGCGGCAATTGGACAAATTATTGATCCCGCGCCGCGTCCTTGAGGGCGCGGGCCTTCAGGGCGCGCCCAGGCGATAGAACGCCGACCGGCCGATCGCTGGCAGCGGATAGGGCGAAGTCGCGTTCGGCACATTGGTCCAAGCCGCCGCTACGCCGAGCGCGGCCGAGGTCTGCAGTATCCCGTCGGTCCATACCAAGCTGCGTCCGGCGCCCGAACCGATGATGGACAGCGGTCGCCCCAGCGGGCTCACCGAGGTCCAGGAGCCGCCCAGGCGCAGCTCATCGATCAGCCCGGTGGGACCGATGCCGGTCCCATATTGGCCCGCGGAGACGAGGCGCACCTGGTTGAATTGGAAGTTGGTCCACGAACCCGAGGCGCTGGCCGTTGCCGGTTCGGCGGTCAGCGCGGGATTGACGTATAACTGGACCAACGTGTTCGTGGGCGTGAAGTCAAAGCGGTAAACCAGGAACGAAACCGTTTCGAGGGAGTTGGTGGAGTAACCGCATGCGGGGTTGGCGCCGCCGCGATCGCCCCAACCCCAGTTGGGAACGGCATTATTGGCGCCCAGCAGCAGGCTGCCCGCGCCGTCCTGGGCCAATTCTACGCCCGCCCAATCCGTCGAGTTGGTGACTTGGCCGATGAAGCTGAAATATATCGTGCCGCCCGAAGGCCCGCCCAGCGTGGCCAAGAGGCTTCGGATATTCTCATAGTCCTCCGTTCCTGAGTAGCCATAATCCGCTGAGCCGGAGGCCGCCAATTCCACGGCGCCGCCGGCGACGATCAGGTGATTGAACCCATCCTGGTAGGTTGCCCCGGGGTTGACCACGGCATGGTCCCCGTTATACCCCGTCGGGGTTTGGGTCCAAGGCCCACCCCAAGCGGTGTCGCTTCCCAGGCCGGTCAGCAAGCCATTGGTATAATTGAAGCCCTCATACGGCGGCAGCACGGGCAGCACGGAAAGGGTGGCGACGGCGCTGGTGGCGGCACCATAACGATTGGTAACCAGGACTTGGTAGTCCGCTGAGTCGGAGGGCTGCAAATTCGTGAGCGTGAGCGCGGCGGTTACGGCGCCGGTGATGGCGACGCCTCCTTTGCTCCATTGGAAGCCCAGAGGCGTGGCGCCTCCCGCCTCAACCGAAAACGCTGCCATCATGGATTGGTAGTTGGTCTGGGAACGGAGGTCGCGGGTGATCGCCGGCAAAGCGACCACTTGTACGGTGGCGACCACGCTCGTGGCCGACCCGTAGTTATTAGTCGCCACCAGGTCATAATCCCCGGCCCTCGCCGCCGCGGCGATCCCGTTATAAGTGGTGTTGGTGGCCCCGGCGATCGGGGCGCCGTTCAAACGCCATTGGTAGGCAATGGGCGGGATCCCGACGGCGCCCGCTTGTAACGAGAAATGCGCCGCGAGGCTGAACAACCCGCCGCCGCTCGGCCGGGCGCTGACTACCGGCTGGTCTGTCAACAGGAAACCGGCCAAGGCGCTTGCCGCTTGGACCGAGGGAGGCCCCGAGAGGCTCAGGCTGTCGCCGGTAAATACGCCGCTTCCCTGGCCGAGCGCATAGGCCCCGCCCCGCGTCGTGAGCCCAACGGCTGGATAAGCCAGGTTTGTCGTGGTGATGCCATCACTGACAGAGGTGGTCGCGAAGGAGACGCCGGTGTCGGTCGCCGCCAGGGGTTGCGCCACGTAGCCGGAGGGGAACAGGGCCGCCAACCCGCTCAAGCTGACCGAGTAACCCGGACCGGCTCCAGTCTGGCCGCCATCGAGAAAACCGTAATACACGTCCGCATCCCCTTGGGACAGGGCGGGGGTATTGGTGGAATCGACGCGGCTGACCCCGGTGTAGGGCGCCGACCAACGGAGGTTCAACCCGCCTCCTGGCCCCGCGGTCATGCTGTTCGTGGCGGCGGTCGTATCGGGACCGGCGGGCGTGGTGTACCACTGGTTGGCGCTGATGCCAAACGCGGTGGCGGAGACAGCTCGTCCGCCATAATACGAACCGTAACTGTTGCCATAGAAATTGATCCCAATGGTGGTTCCGCCTTGGCTTTGGCCCAACATGAGGGCCGCGGCCGGAACCGCCAGCGCGGCCTGTTTCCACATTTTAAAATTCGTTTGGCGCAAAAGCTTTCGTTTCATTATTCCTTACGGTTGCGAGCGGTCAGGGCAGGCCGGGAACCTCGGTATCCGCGGACCCGGCGGGGGTGGCCGCTTGAGGCGGACGCAAAAAGCGCCCCAGGGGAAAGAACGCGCCTCCCGTCCGAAGGCGGTTATCCACGTGGTTCAGCAAACCCATCGTAATCACTTCTGCAACACTGGGTAGCATCAAAAGCGGCGCCCGAAAAGCTTTTTAACGGGGACCCGGGCGCCCGTAACTTTTTGCATTTCTCATTGACCCGAGCGGGTATTCTATGTCCAGATGGTAGAACCCTAAACGGGATTGTTAATCGGATGGCCAGAGCACTGATCAGAACTGGGAATGGACTGCGGGCGGGAACGGCGTCGAAATACGACGCGCATAATACTGTACTCTCGAAGACCTACGGCGCCCTGGCGGATTTGCGACGAGAGTTGGCGGACACCAAAGCCGCGGTAGGGGAGCGCGAGGATTTGCTCAGGACGTTCGCGGGGTGCGCCGATTCGCAGCGCGCCTGGCTGTTGCTGGAGGACTATTTCGAAAAACTTTCCCTCTCGCGCAAGGACTTTCCGGCCACCGATTGGTGGCCGCGGGTGCTGGCGGCGCAAGGACCGCCGCGCCTGGAGGAGGTGGCCTTTCTGTTCCTGCGCGCCAAACGGTCGCTGCCGACCGAGTTGGCGCCTTACGCGAATCTGGCGCGCTTCGAGCAGGTGGAGCTGGCCGCGCGCGAGGCCCAGATGGTCCGGCACCTGGAGACGTGGGTTTTCCCGTCCAACCCGACGCATCTGGACCTGCCTCGGGCGGCCTTGCGGATCCAGTGCTTGCCGGAGCCCGATGCCGAAGCGCCGGCGCGGCATCGGCTGGCGGTTCGGTTCCTGGTGTCCCGGACCCGAACGGGTGAGAAGCTTAAGACCTTGGCGGAAATGCTCGACCTGGTGACCCGCGCGGCCCATGAGCAGGAGCTGTTTCCGATCGGCGATTGGGAGTTCATCCAATGGCTGGCGGAGACCTACCCCGAAGCCAACGGGGAGGAGAGGCTGGTGCTTTCGGATTTGGAACTGCTGCACTGGCTGGCGCGGTGGGGGCATGGCAAACGGTTGGAAATCGTCGTGGAAGGGAGGGGCGAGCCCTTGGAATTTAACGGCCAGGTTGCCGAGTTGGCGCCGCGCCTGGAAAACGGCGACCAAGAGCTCTCGCTTACGCACCAGCTCCTGGTGCCCGGAGGGCAGGTTTACCCCCTGAACCAGATCCGGTTTTTCACGCGGTTTCCGCCCTTGGTGCTGGCCGGGGGCGTGTTCTATCTGTTGCGGAACGCGCCGCCCCCGGAGCTGATTGCGGACTGGGCCTGGGAACCGGTGGTGCCGGTGCGCAAGCTCAGCCACCGGCTCCTGGTGCATCTGCGCAAGACGCGCGCGGGCGATGGGGCCCCCTGGGAGGACTTGTGCGTAACCCATGGCGCGGCCCCGCAGTTTCAGTTTGAGTTGCTCGATGACACCGTGCGGTTGCGGCTCCTGGCGCGGAGCGACCGCGACCAAAGCCTGTGGCTTTGGACCGGTTACGAGTGGCGGCCCCGGGAACCCGGGAAGCGGCCGACCGAAAAGCCGGAGCTTCTCGATGACGCCAGGCTGGAGGCGTCGATCCAGTGGTTGCGACGCTTGGACTGGTTCACGCCCGAGCCCGGTTTGTGGGTGGGGGACGCGACCGAAGTGTTCTTGAGCCTGCTGGCGGAAGCCTGGGCAAACCGGCCGCCCGGCGCGGATTACCTGGGCAACCCCGCCTTTCAGCGGCTCTTCCTGGCGCCGCGCCAGATTCGGCCTCGACTGGTGGTCAAGGGCAGCGGTATTGATTGGCTCGCGGTGTCGGCGGAGTGGGAACAAGAGGGGCTAAAGCTGACGGCCGCGGACCTGGAGCGTCTCCGGGCGGCCAGCGGGCGCTTCGTCAAACTCCCCGATTCCGGGTGGGTGGAATTGGACGCGGCGGCGGTGCAGGAGGCCCACGAGGCGATGGCGGACCTGGGCGTGGACGGGTTGGCGCCGCTGCCGCAGCGGGTGGGCTTGGAGCATGTCGCGCACTTGGACGAAGGGGCCCTTAAGCGCTTCGGGGATTCGCGGCAGGCGGAACTCCTGCGCGAACATCTCAAGGATTTCACGGGCGTGCCGTCGACGCCGTTGCCCCCCTCCTTGCAGGCGGAACTGCGGCCCTACCAGAAAGACGGCTTTGATTTCCTTTGCCACCTGACCCAAGTTCGCCTGGGCGGCATCCTGGCGGATGACATGGGGCTGGGCAAGACCTTGCAGACGCTGGCATGGCTGCTGTGGCTCAAGGAGAGGCACGGAAAAGACCCCAAGCCGTCCGTGGTGATTTGTCCCGCGTCGGTGCTGCACAATTGGCGGCGGGAGGCCAACCGCTTTACGCCCGGAATCAAAGTGCTGGTGCTGGAAAGCGGGGCGGCGCGGCATAACCTGCGCCGGCAGATTCCGCAGCACGACCTGATCGTGACCAATTACGCGCTGCTCCGGCGCGACCTCGAGGAGCTTCAGAAGTTCGCCTTTCGGACGGTGATTCTCGACGAGGCGCAGTTCATCAAGAACCCCGGGGCGCAGGTGACGCAGTCGGTCAAGCAGCTTCAATCCGAGCACCGGCTGGCCCTCACCGGCACGCCGTTGGAGAATCGGCTGCTGGATCTCTGGAGCATCACGGATTTTATCCAGCCGGGCTACCTGGGGACGCAGGACAAATTCAGCGAGACGTACGAGCCGGGAGGCGAGCATGCGGAGGCGGCGCAGCGCATCGCGCGCCGGCGGCTCTCCGCCAAGCTGCGCCCCTTGTTGTTGCGCCGCATCAAGAAGCATGTGGCTCGCGATCTGCCGGACCGCATCGAGCAGCGTCGCGACTGCCACCTCGGGGAGGAGCAGCGCCTGCTGTACCTGGCGGAGTTGCGCCGCAGCCGCGACCAGGTGTTGAAGGCCGTGGAGGAAAAGGGCATTCATCGAAGCCAGATCCATGTGCTAGCGGCGCTCACGCGCCTGCGACAGATCTGCTGCCATCCCCGATTGGTCGGCAGCGATTCGCCTTCCGGCAAGACGGAGACCCTCTTCGAGTTGCTCGACGCGCTGGTCGCCGAGGGGCAAAAGGTCCTGGTATTCAGCCAATTCGTGCGGATGCTTCAGTTGCTCGATGAGGAGTGCCGGCAGCGCCAGATCCACACGCATTTGCTCACGGGCCAGACCAAGGACCGCCAGGAAGTCGTCAACCGCTTCCAAGACGACGCGAATCCGGCGGTCTTTCTCCTCAGCCTGCGCGCCGCCGGCACGGGGCTGAATCTGACCACCGCCAGCTACGTGGTGCTGTATGACCCGTGGTGGAACCCCGCCGTCGAGGCCCAGGCCATCGATCGTTCGCATCGCATCGGCCAGACCCAAACCGTCAACGCCTACCGGCTCATCTCCCCGGGCACGGTGGAGGAGAAGATCTGGGAGCTTCAGCAGAGCAAGGCCCAAACCATCGCCGACGTGCTCGGAGAAGAAGGCTTCGCGCGCAGCCTATCGAAGGCCGACCTCGACTACCTGTTCGCCGAGGAGTAGAGAAACTCATGCTCGGGCTAACGCGCGGAGACGCGTTCGGAGGATAACATCTCCCGCTCACCGCCATCTCGCTCGTCGAAACCGACGGCAGCGGCGCCACTCAGGTCGCTCCTTCAGCCCGCGCGCCCTGGTCCACATGAATTGGCTTTGTTTCATCGCATTCGGCGCGCTCCTCGCCTCGAACCCCAGCGCGCGCCGCCGGATCACCGTCCGCCCTGCGTACGCCATCCGCGTCTCCCCCGCCTCCATGCTCTCGCGCTGGTCGCAGGCCCGAAACGACTGATACAACCGCGGAAACCAGAACCGCTCCCCGCGGTTCCCCCCGCGTCACCACCCGGAAATGCTCGCGCGCTCGACCTTCCTGCGCGCTTCCGCCGGGTCGGCGTTGAGTAGGCGCGATTCCCCGCTCCGGGCGGCGGGGCGTTCCGCCTCCCGGAGCGCCGACTTTTAGTCGGCTTAACGCGTCGGACCCCGAGGAGGGATCGATGGCTTTGAAGACCAACGGCAATCCAAGCCCGTCGTTCAGCCTTCAACCAAGCCGGGGCTGGCTGAAAAAACGGACACGCAAAGCCGACTGTAAGTCGGCGCTCCGCCCGGCAGCCTCCTCTCCCCAGCCCTCCTCCATAGGAGGCGAGGGGGATGATTCGACACGCTTTGACACTTCGCGCGCGCCTGACCTTCCCACGCGCGTGCGACGTCCTATCTCCCTTCGCGAGTCCTCTCGCGAGGGGAGGGTCGGGGAGGGGAGCTTTCTCTTGCGTTCAGCCCGCCCGTCCCATCGCCCGGTCATTATCCCCTCTTGCGTTACCTGATTTAGCGCATCTTTTGTCATCCCGCATATTGACAGTTTTGTACAGGTCATCTTATTATGGCGCCCGCTACCATCAACTATGACTGGCCGCACGTCATTGGGCTCCGCCGTGATCCCAAGGGTCCTGTTCCCTTTCGTAACCAACACCTGCCAATTAATTCACCTCGAAACAAAGCGACTAATCCATGAGTACAGATAACGACGAGAACGAGCCTCAGAAACCCCCAGAACAACCTCCACCTCGAACCCCGGTCTCCGGCTCGGTTCCAGCCGCGAGTGCCAGCATATCAAACGCTCCAACCCCCTCGGCTAATGACGGTCAATCAAGCTCCGTTAATACGCCCCCTACGACCGGGGCGGTCGTGCCCTGGTATCAACCTCGGTGGCATTTCTTCGTTCCTCTGGCATTCATTCTCATTAGCATTGCCATCGTCATCTTTCGCCACGAAATCCACCCTTCCGCAAAGTTTTTGTTGTATCCGTGCTTTGGGGCATGGGTGCTTGTAGCCGGAGGTCTGTTTGCCATCGCTTCCACCTTGTTTCGCGAGTGGTATAACATCCCCAACCCTTCCCAAGATGCTAAGCCTGACGTTAAATACGATGCCCAGGCGCTCCCCGGCATGATCCAGCATGAAGGCAACCTCATTAATCAGCGTGTTACTTGGCTCCTGCAATTCAACGCGTTTCTCATTGCGGGGATCACTTTCGCTTGGGAGAAATCAACCGTATTGGTGCTAACCCTCGCCGTTCTCGGCAGCTTGATCGCGATCTCTGCTGGGAACAGCATGATCTGCGCCGCCATCGCTCTTAAGAAGCTTGCAAAGCAGAACCCCGGCGCCATTGGACTGAATCTCAATTCACGTTTGCAGGAGATTGCGCTGCCATGGTTTGTCATTTCGCCCATGCTCGCCCTGGCCTGGATGTTTATTGGGCTCTATAGCCTCCCCAACGGCCCGCTCAAAGAACTGAGAACCTGGGATCGCCACCCCCCATCTACCAATTATGTCGCCTTTGTCAACGCTGACACTAACGCCATCCCGATCCGAATGGATTTAGCCTCCCTCCCGCCGAAATTGTCCACTTACACCAACATGCATGCCGGCGTCGTCATTGTGACGAACTACTTCACGCCGTCCAACCAGCCCTATTTCACCGCCATCGTCACGAACGTAATCACCAACATCATCGTTCAACCTGTCCCTCCACCATAAAGTAGGTTTGAACCATCCCCAGCGTCCCATGAGTCACCCCCGGCCTATCCCTCGCCATAGTTTCCCACCCGCATCGCGGCCCGCCCGCCTTCGCGTTTGCCGCTATGGCGATCAGGCCCTCTGTAGCCCCGCTCCGCGCTCTCAGTTTTGAGATTTCCGCTTTCAACCCTCCCTGCGTCGCTCCGAAGGTGTGAAAGAATTAATTTTCGAAGCGCCGTGTGATCTGGCCTATGGCGGCCAGATAAATTGATCCGGGTCTGGCCAGTTAAACTGATCCAAGCCGGTAGCGCCCTGAGGAGGAGGTCTGCTTTCAGGTAGGGGATGGGGGGGCTACTCGGGGGCGGCGGATCGC
>Ga0316217_10002630_pt1 | contig 21326 bp, 22 predicted proteins | sample 1anoAmetaG_FD_203633 | JGI IMG/M metagenome (GOLD analysis project Ga0316217, IMG submission 203633) | Freshwater microbial communities from Trout Bog Lake, Wisconsin, USA - 1anoA | ecosystem: Environmental > Aquatic > Freshwater > Lake > Hypolimnion/Profundal zone | place: USA: Wisconsin...
CGTTCCCCAAGGGGCGTCAGGATATTCCCAAACAACAGCGAGTAGAGGATGACTGTGGCAGGATTGATCTGCTGACCGTTGGCCCAGAAAATCGCAGCACATATTGCCGCGATGGCCAAATAAAGACTCTGCTGTTGGGCGAATCGAACAAGAGACGGGTACTTCACGAGCATTGCGCCACCGTACCTGAGACCCTGTTGAGTTACCCGTTCATTCTATAGCGCAAGCCACCGTGCGGCAGAGTCAAAACCCGACCATCACCGGCTCCATCTCCAGCCGAATCCCGAAGCGCAGCTCGACGGCGTCTGCGATCTGTCTGGCCAGCGTCAGAACCTCCGCCGCCGTCGCACCGCCGCGATTGGTCAACGCCAAGGTGTGCCGGGACGAGACGCCCGCGGCGCCCAGCCGATACCCCTTCGCAAAGTCCGATTGCTCGATGAGCCACGCGGCGGGCACTTTGACCCGGCCTGCGTTCTCGGGGCCTGCTCCGGCGGGAAAGCGCGGCGGTTCTTTCGGGCTTCCGCTCGTAATGCGTTTGAACTGGTCTTCGGTGACCACCGGATTCTTGAAGAAGCTGCCTGCGCTGCGGCAGTCCGGATCGCCTTCTACCATCAACATGCCTTTTGTCTGTCGCACCCGGCGCACCGTAGCGGCCACCTCGGCCAGCGTCGGCTGCACGCCCTCGGGGAAGGCCCGTTGCATATCGGCATAGCGCAGCGTTGGCGCGCCGTCTGGGGTCAGCCGGTAATCCACGCGCGTGACGATGTAACGCCCCTTATCGACCGAGTTGAAGCGGCTACGGCGATAGGCGAAACCGCACTCCGCAGCGGAGAACTCGACGAAAGCGCGCTCTGTCAGGTCGTAGGCTCGCACCCGCTCGATGGCCGAAGCCGCCTCCTGCCCGTACGCGCCAACATTCTGCACCGGTGTCCCGCCCACCGTACCGGGGATGCCCGCCAGGCACTCGATGCCCGCGCAGCCATCTAGAACGGTTCGCTCGACAAACGGGTCCCAATCCTCACCTGCCGCGACCTGATATGTTCTGTGGTTTGGAATCTCTGGATTCTCGGCAGGTTGTGAAACAGCAATTCCGCGCAGCCCCACGCGCAGCACCAGCCCCTCGAAACCCGCATCCGAGACCAGCAGGTTGCTGCCGCCTCCCAAAACAAAGAGCGGAATTCCGCGCTCTTGCGCCCAGGCGATGGCTTCGACGATCTCGTCTTCGCACGTGGCCTCGAAAAACCAGCGGGCCGGGCCGCCAATGCCAAAGGTGGTAAAGGGCGCGAGCGGCTTGTTTTCGATCGGAATCATGAAATAAAGGCTACCTTACCGGACCTGCCGCATCGAATAGGCAGGCAATTCCCCTGCCGGAGGCAACATGTATCCAGAACTGATGGTAATTCCCATGCGCGAGGAACTGGCGCGCGCTGGTATCGCTGAAGCCCGCACTGCCGAGGCCGTCGACACGGCGCTCAATCAGCCGGGCACAACCATGGTCGTGGTGAACTCGATCTGCGGCTGCGCGGCGGGCAAGATGCGCCCCGGCGTGCGGCTCGCGCTGACCGGCTCCACCAACCTGCCCGATCGCAAGATCACCGTCTTCGCCGGCCAGGACCACGAGGCCACCGAGCGCGCCCGCGGCTACTTCGCAGGCAACCCGCCCAGTTCCCCGGCCGTCGCCCTGCTGCGCGACGGCAAATTGGTCTACCTGATGCAGCGCTTCGTCATCGAGCAATCCACCGCCCAGCAGATCGCCGCCGAGCTGGTCCGCGCCTTCGACGAGTTCTGCGCCAAAGCAACGGCGTAAGAGCAGCTCTTAGCCCTTAGCTTTTAGCTTTCAGCCGGGCGCTCCGCGGAGGGACTGTCTTCTGCGTCGTCCGGCTGGGGTTCAATCTCGGAGCCAAGGAACATCTCCTCGATTTCCTTATCAAGCTGCTTGTCGATTTCGTCGAAGTTCTCCGGCAAGGTGAACACTCCTTCCAGTCCGCCCAATCGGCGTTTTGGCGCTGGAAGTTCCTCGGGTCCGCAATCGGCGAAGCATTCTCTCCGGGGGCATTCTGGCCGGAGTGCGCATTCGAATTGTCGTTTGTGTTGGCCATTCCCCAAGAATAGCTCCAAATTAAAAGCAGAAGGCCTCCCACTTGGGAGGCCTTTCTGTTCTTCTGCCTATTGCCGCGGATCAGTCGCCCTCTTGCACCCCGGTCAGCTTCTGCACCTTGCTGTGCTTGATCGAATACCCGAAGTAGATGATCAAGCCCAAGAACAGCCAGCCAATCATCACGGCCCAGGTAATAAGCGCCAGCCGGCTCATGAGATAGAGCGCCGTGAGAATTCCCAGAATCGGCACCAGCGGCACCAGCGGCGTCTTGAACGATCGTTCCATATCAGGCTGCCGCACCCGCAAAACCCACACTCCCGCGCACACGATGGTAAAGGCCAGCAGCGTGCCAATATTCACCAACTGCGAGAGCTTGTCGATCGGCAGAAACGCCGGCATGATGGCCGCGAACGCCCCGAAGACGATCGTCGTAATCCACGGCGTCCGGAACTTCGGGTGAATCGCCGACGCCCACTTGGGCAGTAGGCCGTCCTTCGACATCGAATAGAACACCCGCGACTGGCCCAGCAGCATCACCAGCATCACGGTAGCCAACCCGAAAACCGCGCCGATCTTCACCAGCATCGAGCCCCAACCTACGCCCGTCGCGTCAATGGCCAGCGCCACCGGCGCCGAGACATTCAGCGTTTTGTAGCTCACCAGTCCGGTCAACACCAGCGACACCAGGATGTACAAAACGGTGCAGACCACCAGCGAGCCGAGGATGCCGATGGGCATATCCCGCTTCGGGTTCTTGGCTTCCTGGGCCGCCGTGGAAACGGCGTCAAATCCGATATAGGCGAAGAAGATCGAAGCCGCCGCGGTGGGAATGCCACCCCACCCGAAGTTTCCGTGCCCGTCCGCGGGCGGGATGAAGGGGTGCCAGTTCAGCTTGGCCACTTCGGGGTGACGGAAAAGAAAGTAGCCCCCAACCACCAGGAAGACGCCCACAATGCCGAGCTTGATAATCACGATCGCCGAGTTGAAGTTGGCGGATTCCTTTATGCCGATCACCAGAATGGTGGTAATCACCATGACGATGAGCACCGCGATGAGATTGCAGATGCCTGTGACATGCGGCAACCCTGCGTCCGTCACGCCCGGTGGCAGCGACATCCGGTCGATCCACATCCCCTGATACTTCACCAGCACATTGCCCGTCGTGGTCGTAAACGCAGGCGGAAAAACGATCCCCAGTTGCTGCAATAGGCTATTGAAGTAGCCCGCCCAGCCCGAAGCCACCGTCGATGCGCCAAAGGCATACTCCAGCGTCAAATCCCACCCGATGATCCACGCCACCAGCTCGCCCAGTGTCGCGTAGCCATAGGTATAGGCCGAGCCCGCAATCGGAATGATCGAGGCAAACTCCGCGTAGCAAAGACCGGCAAACGCGCAGGTCAGCCCGGCCAGAACGAAGCTCAGCGCCACCGCCGGTCCGGCATGGAGCGCCGCAGCCTGCCCCGTCAGCGTAAAGATGCCCGCGCCGATGACGGCGCCGATCCCGAGCGTGATCAGATTCAGCGCGCTCAGTGTGCGCTTGAGCGTGTGTTCGCCCTGTTCACCGGCCTCTTGCGAGAGCATCGACATGGGTTTGATACGAAGCAGCCTGGACATGGGTGAGGGACTTCCTCCTCGGAGGTTGATATGGGATTAGTTTTGCTCGCCTGGAGTCTGGCGTGCCGACCGGCGCGACCAGAAGAGGTAGACGGGAATGCCCAGCAGAACCAGCACTAGACCCGGCCACGTGTACTGGGGCTTGTACCGCAATAATACGATACAGATCCAGCCTGCCAGCACGATATAGAGCGCCGGCAGCACCGGGTAGCCCAGCGCCTTGTAGGGCCGCGGCGCATCCGGCCGCTTGAAGCGCAACACGAACAGTCCCACGATGGTCAGAATGTAGAAGACCAGGACCGCAAACATGATGTAGTCCAGCAACTGTCCGTAGGAGCCGGAGAGGCACAGCAGCGTCGCCCAGCAGGCCTGCACGATCAGCCCGGCGGCCGGCGTCTTGTAGCGCGGGTGCAGCTTGCCGACCGACTTGAAGAACAGCCCGTCCTGGCTCATGGCGTAGTAAACGCGCGCCCCGGCCAGCGATATGCCGTTGGCGCAGCCAAAAGTCGAGATCAGGATCGCCGCGGCCATCAGATACGCGCCGCCGGAGTGAAAAATTTGCTCCAGCACCGCCGTCGCCACGCGATCTTCCGTGGCGTGCTGGATGCCGCGCGCCAATACCGAAGCGCCATTGGCATCCCCATGCATGGGCAACACCAGCAGGTAACCCAGCGAGACCAGGAAGTACACCGTCAGCACAAACCCTGTGCCTAAGATCAGCGAGAGCGGAATGTTGCGCTTGGGGTTCTTCACTTCCCCCGCGGTGAAGGTGATGTTGTTCCAGGCATCGGCCGAGAACAGCGACCCCACCTGCACCACCGCCAGAATTACCAGCAGGTTCACCAGCACCGTCGGCCCGCCTACACCCACTTGCACCGGGTGCAGCGTGCTCCAGCCGGCGTTCTTCCAGAACTCGCCCCAGCCCGCGCCGAAGTTGGCTTGCCAGGCAGCGCCGTTCCGCCCCACCGTGAAGGCCAGCAGGATCAGCGCGGCCAGCGAAATCGCCTTGGCCGAGGTGAAGACGTTCTGGATCAGCGCCCCCAGCTTGACGCCGAAGATGTTCACAATGGCCAGGAAGAAGACAATGACGATCCCGGTCAGATTGGCGGTGCTGAGGCCGATCTCCATGTTGCCCAGCACCATCGGTCCCACCTGCCACGCGGGAACGTGGGCGATGTGCCACAGCCAGTGGGTCGTCGAAATCGCCGGGAAGAAGACGCCCAGAAACTTGCCGAAGGCCACGGAGACGGCGGCGATGGTGCCGGTCTGGATGACCAGGAAGAGCGTCCAGCCGTAAAGAAAGCCCCACAGGGGCCCCAGCGACTCGCGCAGGTAAACGTACTGGCCGCCGGCCTTGGGCATCATGGCAGCCAGCTCGCCGTAGCTGAGCGCGCCGATCATGGTCAGCACCGCTGTCACGATCCAAGCGCCAAGAAAGAGCGCCGGCGAGCCGACGCTGCGGGCAATGTCGGCATCCACAATGAAGATCCCGGAGCCGATCATGGAGCCGATCACGATGGCGGTCGAGCTGAACAAGCCCAGGCTTTGCACCAACTTGGGAGCGTTAGCGGCTTCGATGGTCGTGGCAGCGGCCTCCGGGCGGGAATTGGGGTTCTGATTCGTCACTTGCAAGATTTCTACCCGATTTCTCTCAAGATGTCTTTGCTTTTCTGCAATCCCGCGAATCCGGCTGCGTTTTCAGCGATTGGCAACTGGCCCCGCACATCGGGCACTCCATCAACCCCAACCGCTCCGTGCCCCATCCTTGCGCGCTTCTCAGCGCAAGGGGGGGAAAGCACGAACCCCGACCGTCGGGACTCAACCCAGTTCCACCATCCACTTGCGGAACTCAGCCGCCGGGTCCGGCTGGCGGAAGAGCGCCCCGGCAATCGCCACCACCGACGCTCCAGCCGCAAGGATCTCCGCCGCCGTGGCCAGTGTGATGCCGCCAATCGCCACCAGAACCGGGCCGGGACCAGCCTCCGCGCGCAATCGCCGCACCCCCTCGATGCCCATAGGAGGCGACGAAACCTGCTTGGTGCGTGTCGGGAAGACCACCCCAATCGAAAAATAGTCGGCCGGAGTCTCCAGAATCCCAGGGACCATCCCCGTCCCGCCGCCGCCGAAAGTTCCGACGATGCGGTCCGGCCCCAGAAGCCGCCGCGCTTCCGCCGGAGTGGAATCGCCGGCGTCCACATGCGCGCCGTCAAAGCCAATCCGTTCAACCAGATCGGCCCGGTCATCGAGAATCAGCTTCACCTGTCCGGTAGGCATGGCAGCGCGCAAAATCGCTGCGTCGGCCAGCAATTCGGCATCGCCGCCGGTCTTGTTGCGGTATTCGAGCAGCGTCACACCGGCCTCGGCCAGCGAACCGCCGAGCCTGCGCAGAAACTCTTCGCGGCCAGCCAACGGAAGAAACGACGAATCCAGAATGGGGTAGATCTTGGGAAAGGAAAAGGACATGGAGATAGAGTAGCTGGGCCAGTCGTCAGTTGTCAGTTCTCAGTTTTCAGCAGTCGGTTGCCAGGCCACGGATGCTGACTGCTTTCCCTGCTGGCTGACGCGCCGAAAACTGACAACTGAAAACTGACTACTGACAACTGGCTTTCTCACATTTCGTCCGCCGACGGCCCGTACGTGCCGGGGATCGGGTTGCCGAGCACCCGCAGGTAGACACCGAGCTGAGCGCGGTGGTGAATCAGGTGATTGACGACCCAATTCCGCCACACCTCGTACTTGGTCTCATCGATCCAGGCCTGGCCGCCGGCCACAAACTTCCAGTTGTCGGACCATTTCTCCGGCGCAAATGTTCCCAATTCCGCCTTGGCCTTGGCGGTGTCGCGGTCAAAGCGCTCCAGCAAGGCCTCCTTCGACGCCGGGACGTAGGGGTCCCATTTGTGATCGGCCGGGAACTCCAGCTTGTCGGTGGTCAGCGTCGAGCTGGCCCAGTCTCCGGCAGTCTCCGCGATGTGCCCGGCCAACCGGCCCAGCGCCATTGACTTGGGATTGGGTTTGAAGGTGAAATCGGCGTCCGCGGGGATGGCGTCGAGAATCTTGCGGGTTCTGGCGGTCTCGCGGTCGTATTCGGCGATCAACTCGTTTTGAATGTCCATGAAGCAACCTCCCATGTTGCGAAAACAGCATATCCGATTTCGCCTCAAAAAGCGAAGAAAAAGCGATAAATATTTTTGCTGATTGGCCGACTGGTTTCCGACGAATGTGATGCTACGATGTGTCACATGAAAGTCGTCCCGATAAGCGATCTGCGCTACCACTTCCCCAAGTTGGAGAAGCTCCTCCTCTCTGGCGAGGAGATACAGATCACCAAGCGCGGGAAAGTGATTGCGCGCCTCGTGGCGGAGCCAGGGGTTGATCCCGGCAGCGCTCCGCTGCCCGATTTTATGGCCGGGCTCAAGGAGATTTATGGCGACCAGATTTGCGCGGTGACCGGCGCAGAGATCGTCTCCGCAGATCGCGAAGGACGATGATCTACCTGGATTCGAGTGTCCTCGGCTCCGCACTCAGCGCGGATGCGAACTCCCCTGAGGCCATGAGGCTATCCACCTTGCACCCTGCGTTAACCGGTTCCTTCTACTTCTTGGGCGCCAAGAACGTCTCCATGAAGCTGGTATTGAACTCGCCGGCGCGGAAGGCGGGGTCGGCGAAGATCGCCTGATGCATCGGAATCGACGTATAGATCCCCTGCACCACGAACTGGCTGAGCGCGCGCTCCATCTTGGCGATGGCCTCCGCCCGATCGCAGCCGTGGACGATCAGCTTGGCGATCAGCGAGTCGTAGTAAGGCGGCACCACGCCCTCGGCATACTGCGCCGTGTCCACCCGCACGCCGTTGCCGCCGGGGACGTTGAAGACCGTAATCTGCCCCGCCGAAGGGGTGAACTTAACGGGATGCTCGGCGTTGATGCGGCATTCGATGGAGTGGCCGCGAATCTCCAGCTTCTCGGGCAGAATGGCGTCCAGCCGCTCGCCGGCGGCGATGCGCAACTGCGCCTTCACAATGTCCACCCCGGTGATGGCTTCGGTGATGGGGTGCTCCACCTGCACGCGCGTGTTCATCTCGATGAAGTAGAGTTTGCGGTCCTCGTCCATGAGGAACTCGACCGTCCCGGCGTTCTGGTAGCCGATGTCGGTCAGGCAGCGGCAGACGGTGCGGCCCAGCTCCTCGCGCAGTTCGGGCGAAACCTGCAAGCTGGGCGCTTCTTCGATCAGCTTTTGATGCCGCCGCTGAATCGAGCACTCGCGCTCGAAAAGAGTTCTGACGTTGCCGTGCTCGTCGGCCAGCACCTGAAACTCGATGTGGCGCGGATTCTCGACGAACTTCTCCATGTACAACTCGCCGTTGCCGAAGGCGTTGGCCGCCTCGGTGAAGGCGTCGTGAAAGAGCTTGGGCAGCTCCTCCGGGGTGCGCACAATCCTCATGCCCCGCCCGCCGCCCCCGGCCTTGGCCTTGAGAATGACCGGGTAGCCCACCTGACTGGCCCAGCCCAACGCCTCCTCCGCCGTGGAAATGATGCCGTCCGAGCCGGGCAGGATGGGCACATTGGCCCGCTTCATGGCCTGGCGGGCCTTTTCCTTCTCGCCCATCAGCCGGGTGACCTCGGGCGGAGGTCCGATGAATTTGATATTCGAGGCGCGGCAAACCTCGGCAAAGTTGGCGTTCTCGCTCAGCAGGCCGTAGCCGGGATGGATCGCATCCACATTGGCGATCTCGGCGGCGGAGATGACCGCCGGCACGTTGAGATAGCTCTCCGCCAGGCGCGGCGGGCCAATGCAGATCGCCTCGTCGGCAAAGCGCACATGCAGCGAGTTGCGGTCCGCCTCGCTGTAGACGGCGACCGTACGAATGCCGAGTTCCCGGCAGGCGTTGAGAACGCGGAGAGCGATTTCGCCGCGATTGGCGACCAGTACTTTACGAAGCATTCAGGACCCTTGGAAAGCGGAGTTGGCGGAGTTAGCGCAGTTAGCGGGGCCAGCGGAGCTGTCGCGACCGTTAAGCCAACTCCGCAATCACGCGCGGAGCGCGGCAAACTCCGCCAACTCCGCTCTTTCTTCACCCCAGCCGAATGGAGAACAGCGGCTGCCCAAACTCGATGGGCTGGCCGTTGGAAACAAAGCACTTGACGATCTCGCCCGCAGCGTCCGATTCGATCTCGTTCATCAGTTTCATGGCTTCGACAATGCAGATCACCTGCCCTTTGGCCACGCGATCTCCGGGGGCAACAAACGGCGCTGCGCCGGGCGAGGGCGAACCATAGTAGGTGCCGACAATCGGCGACTTGACCAGGTGCAGACCCGCTTCCGGCTCCGTGGCGGGCACGGGCGCGGCAACGGGAGGCGCGCTGGCTGCGGTCGCACGGGGAGCGGTTGCCGGCGCGCCGGAGAGCATGTGCGCGATCTCCGACAGCCCTGTGGATGCGGCCGGCGTCTGGTTGAACTTGAGCCGGATCTTCAAGTCGCCGCGATCCAGATCGAACTCGGCAACCTGATATTCCTTCAGGAACTCAATCAGTTGTTTCAGATCTTCGATATCCTGTGGTTTCATTCGTTCCTTAACTCTCCCGCCGGGGGGCGGAATGGGTTCGATCGACGTTCATCCTCTTAAAGCTCGATGAGGGCTTTGGGCGACGGTGTCAGCACCTGCCCACCGGTTCGGGTTACAGCCACCATATCCTCGATGCGAATGCCAAACTGACCGGCCAGATAGACTCCCGGCTCGATGGTCACCACCATGCCGGAAAGCAGTTTTGCCGTCACTCCGGTGCCCAAGCGCGGCGACTCGTGAATTTCCAGGCCGACTCCATGCCCGGTGGAATGGGTGAACGCCTCGGCCAAACCCGCCTTGCGCAAAACGCCGCGAGCGGCCTCATCCACATCTCCGCAGCTTACACCGGCAGCCACGGCCGCCAAGGCGGTTTCCTGGGCCTCAAGGACGGCGGCATAGGTATCCCGCTCCTTGGTTTTCGGGGACCCCAGGTAGACCGTGCGGGTCATATCCGAGCAATAACCCTTGAGAATAACACCGAAGTCGAGGGTCACAAAGCCGCGTTTGGGCAGCTTGGCGAGGGTGGCGCGCCCATGCGGCAGCGCCGATCGCACCCCCGAGGCCACGATGGTCTCGAACGACATTCCTTCCGCGCCCAGCCGCCGCGCCTGGTGCTCCAGTTCGGCGGCCAGCTCGATCTCCGGAATGCCCGGCTGGATAAAGCCCAGGATGTGGTCGAAGAGCTTGCAGCCCACCAGTGCGGCCTCGATCATCAGCAGCAGCTCGTCCTCGTCCTTGACCACACGCAGCGGCTCGACCATCGGCGCGGCCAATGGGGTGAGAAACGCGCGGCGCAGGTGGGAAGGCAGCGCGGCCTTGAAACGGGCCAAGTTGGCTACCGTCGTCTGGGCGGGGTCGAAGCCCGCAAATTCCGCGCCCGGCTGGGCGGCCAGCCATTGCACGGCGGCAACCGACGGAGAACTGGCCACGATCTCCACCTGCGCATCCTGCACCTCTTCGGCGGCCTGCGCAATGTAGCGGCCGTCGGTAAACAGGCGGGCCGAGCGGCGGGTGATGGCCAGCGCGGCGCTCGACCCGGTGAAGCCGGAGAGATAGCGCAGGTCGGGCAGATGGGTGACCAGCAGCCCGTGAAGCCCGGCTTTGGTCAAACGGCGGCGGAGAAGGCCGATGCGGCGAAAGTGGTCCACGGCCTAAGAATAACAGGGCTCAGGGATCGGTTTCAGTTGTCAGTGATCCGTTGTCAGTGGTCAGGGCATCCGAGTCGGCTCGATTGCTTTGGCGATGAGCACGGCAAAGGCGGCATTCTTGCCTCGGTGGTGACTTTCGATGGACGCGTCGTACATTTGCTCCCGTGTAACCCGGCCCCAGTTGATGCGGTAGCCAGCCTCGGCGGCCAGTTCGCGAACAAACTCCCGTTGTGCGCGTCCGTTGCCGTCTCGGAAGGGATGGATGGCGTTCAACTCGCCCAGGTAGTACGCAGCACGGTTGGAAAACGCAGAAGCATCCAGGCCCCGCAGATGGTTTTCCGCAGCCAATTTGGCGAAGGTCGCCTTGAGGTTTGTTTCCAAGAATTGAACCACCGCAAAGGGATAGGAGCCTGACCGATGCATGTTGACCCGGCGGAACTCGCCTGCCCACGGATAGATGTTCTGGAAGATGCGGGCGTGAATCGCTTTGAGATGGGCGGTGTCGAACGCACCCTTTACTGGGTCAGCCGACAGTCGGACCAGCGCTTCGGCGGCTTCGGCAGCCTCGAACCTGTCCAGTCTTTCCTGATCGGTAATGCCGGGAAGGTTCCGCAAAACCCCATGCTGCGTATCGAAATGCGGATCAACTTCCAGGGGGTAGGCAGGCATTGGCTTTCAGACGATCCTGGCAGAGTATTCGTGGATCAGGCGGCTCATCTCGTCGAGCGGAATCTCGCCCTGAGCGTAGCGATGGAGAATCTGCTGGGTGGCTTCGTCGGGCTCAAGGTTCTCGATGCGCATCGTCCCGATGGCATTTTCCACGGCCAGACGGAGGTCGTCCAGCTCCGCTGGAGTGAGTGCAGCGGCGGGAGTGGATGCAATGTCCATGTTGCCCCCTCCCTCATTCTACCCGTTTCGTGTTTCTTGAGTTGGGCCGATGTGACGATGGTCGTCAAGCGAGGAAAGGAAAGCCGGGGTTTAGGGATTAGGAGGCAAATATCCGTTCTCTGCGAACTGAGCCTGTCTTCTCTCCACAGTCAACTCCGCAGATCGAGCCTTCCAGTACTGAGCTTTGAACCGGCTCTCATCAACAACGTTGTAAAGTACTTCACAATCGCAGCACCCACCCCTCGATCTCAGAACTGCAAGCACATCATCGATCTCATCTGAGTCCATGCCAATTGATCGAAGAATGCCGATGGAATGCTCAAAGGAATGACCGCACAACACGCTTTCTTTGGAACTATCCAACGGGCAAAAGAGATTGTCCAGCCGCTCGAAGACGCCATCCTTCTCAAGAACTAAAAGGACGTCTGCTGCAATGTCATTCACGAATTCGAAATCAGAGTCGGCATCGCACATTTGGGTCGCTCTACCTTCTGGACATTGACCTTCGACGCAAGATGCCCCCTGTTCCCTATTCCCTACTCCCTGTTCCCTGCCTTTACATCGCCGGCCGGACGGGCTTTTTCTGGTGGGGGTCGATCTCCAGTTCGGCGGCCTGGAGGTCGGACTGGCGGTCCATCCACTCGTCCAGCCGCGAGCGCTTGAAGCGCCAGCGGTTGCCCAGCTTGAAGGCCGGCACAAACCCCTCGGAGGCGTACTTGTAGAGCGTGTCGGGCGAGATGCCCAGGTAGTCGGAGGCCTGGCGAATGTCCATGACCTCGCGCACCTCGGGGACCAGCAGGTTGGAACGGGCCGCGGCGTGGCGCATAAGTGCCTCCTTGCTCCATGGAAAACGAAGCGATGCCTCAGGTGAGCTTCCGGCAAAGCTGCCGGTAGTCTTGTATATAGCGCGGTTTCACCTGGGTTTTCAAGGGTTTTCAGACAGTTACCGGAAATTCATCGGCTTTTCGCCGCGCCGCTGAACACGCGGAACGGGCCGTATTCAACCCCGAGCCCCGCAGGTTGGGCCACCGGCGCCGGCCTCCCCAACGGATTGGGTTGTTAAAGCAGATGGTGCGGGAAGGAAGAATCGCGGCTGGCGGTCCCCGTGAATGGGAGGGATGAGGGCGTCGGTTTCCCACCCATTTCACGAAAAACGTGAAATGGATGGGGCACGGTGCAACGTGTGGGAACCAACAACCGGCGAGTGCGCGCTTGCGCACCCTACATGGCTTTGCGCCACCAGGTGGTTCTCTCGTAGCTCAGGAAGCGGGTCTTCTCGCCGCGCGACAGATAGAAGTCCACCACCTCGTCCCTCTGGAAGGCGGAGCAATCCGGCCAGGTCTCGTCCTTTTCAAGATGCGTGGCCTTCTGATGGTTGTCCACCAAGGTGATTTCCGTCTCCGAACACTGCACCACTTGCTGGGCCTTGAGCGAGAACGCGGTTCCCGTAGGCGACTCCGGAGGAACCTGGTTGGCGATCTTGGTGAGGAGCAGAATCAGCGCAAAAGCTGCCGTAAAGATAGCGATCTTCTTCATGAGCGAACAATGTCCTTGGGGAAGCGCCGCTGCGGCACAGTGAAGGCACGATGGCGCGACGGATCCGGCTGGTCAGGGTCAGTGCGCCAAGCCCGATACCTCTCCGAGACCACTGTATAGCCCCCCGCCACGTGTGACAAGCCCACTAAAGTTTGCCGCGCCGCGCGCCATGCGGCGGGCGCAATTGCCAGCCGCTTCAGGCCTTCTAGTTCTGGTCGTCGCGCCGGTGCAGCGTGGGCTTGTCGTCCGAACTCGACGCCGGGTCTCCGGTGGAGGAGGTTGTGCTCGACGGGCTGGTCGGGTCGCCCGAACCGGTGCTGGCCCGCCGCAAACTCGGCTTCTTGGTGTCCTTCGCATCGACCAGGCGGCGCTTGTTCTCGATGCGCGCCAGCCGCGCCTTCACATCGTCGAATTCCGAGGTGGTCACCGTGTACTCGTCCCTGGCCGGCAGGATGCGGGCAATCTCCTCCTGCGAGTGCAAGATGCGGTCCGGCGTCTGCGGGTGGTCGGAGAAGGCCTTGGAAACCATGCCCGGCTTGCGCTTCTCCAGGGCTTGAATCTTCTCGAAGAAGCTGATGAAGGCCTGGGGATCGTAGCCGGCACGGTACATGTACTGCACGCCCAGGTAGTCGGCCTGCGCCTCGAACTCGCGGGAGAAGTGCAGGAAGGTCAGCGGCACGCCGATCGAGGCCGCCTCGTAAATGCCGTATCCCGTCCAGCCGCCGATGAAGATCAGCGGAATGGTGCCCAACTGGGCGTAATTCATGCGCGTCTGCTCGCGCACCGCGTGGTGGGCGCAGACGTGGGCCGTCTCATGGGCCATCACGCCGGCCAACTCCGCCTCTTCGTCGGCGTTCAGAATCAGGCCGGAGTTGACGTAAAAAAAACCGCCCGGCAGCGCCATGGCGTTGATCTCATCCGAATCGATCACCTTGATGGTGAACGGTACCTTACAGTCGGAATTGCGCACGATGTTCTGGCCGATGCGGTTCACGTATTCGGTCACCACCGGGTCGTTGATGAACTTGGTGCTCTTCTCGATCTCCATGGCGTACATCTTGCCCATCTTGATCTCGGTGTCGGTCGAGTACCAGTTCCCTACCCCGCGTCCGCCAATGTCGCGATTGCCCACGGCGCTGACATCTTCGATGCTACCCGGCTTGACGTTGACCTTCTGGCTGCCGACTTCGACCACCTTGTCCGGGTTGACGGCGGTGGCCGGAACATCGCCGCCCACCGGAGTCGTTCCTGGCGCGGGTTCCTTGCCCTTGGGAGCGGTGGCAGGGACATCGCCGCCGACCGGCGTTGTTCCCGGCGCCGGTTGCGCGGTGGGCGTGTTGGGGGCTGGCGCGGTCGATGGAGCGGACTGGGCCCAGGCCGTGGCGGCCAGCGCCAGCACAATTGTCGCCAATATCGCGATCTTCGAACCCTTCAGACCTGCACTCATGACCGAACCTCCCGTGCCAGACCAGCCCTCAGAGGCTGCGCCGCTTCGCTCTATTCTTTAGACGCTAGTATCCGCTCTTTCGGCATCGGGAGAGCAGAATATTTCCCATCGGCCGGTGAGCTTCTATTGTGGCAGATCGGCTTCCAGGTCATCTCTCTTCCCCTGTTGCGCATGTGCCTACTTGGAGCTTCCATCCGTCTGAATTAGAGTGGAGAGCACGCGGAATTGGCGGGAGGAGTCTTGCGCGGAAAGATTTTAGCCATTGCCCTGATGACCGCTTGCGGGACGCTGCACCTCGCTGCCCAGCAGCCCCATTCCCCCAACCCCCTCGATGAGGTCCTGAGGCCCAGCCACCATGCTCGGCCGGCCCCTCCCACCACGCAGCGTACTCCAGAGGTCATCTTCGACGCCTCCAGTCTCGGCTCCCCGGTATCGCTCGACAAGGGCTGGCGGGTCGGGATCTCGGGCAATCCGGCGGTGGCCAAGCCCGACTTCGACGACTCCACCTGGGCCTTGCGCGATGCCCAACGCTCCTTTGCCGAAGTTCCCGACGAGGATCATCCTGCCGGCGCACCCGATTGGAACCCCAAAGGCCCCCATCCCAAAGGCCATCAGCGGCCGTTTGTCTGGTTCCGTCTGCATGTCAAACTGGCGGCCAACCACGGGCCGATTGTCTTGCTCGTCGAACTGCCGCCGACGCAGAACACCTCGCTCAGTTCGGAGACCCCCGGAGTAGATGTCTTCGCCAACGGCCGGCAGATTCGCCCCGAGGGTCCGCACGGGGACGCTCCGGAACGCTATCAGCAGATTTCCCGCATCTACGACCTGAGCCTGGCGCCCACCGATACCTCTTTGACGCTGGTGATGCGAACCGCCTATATTCCCGTCGGTTACGGCGCCTACACCAGCTTCTTTGCGGCGCGCAAGTTGCGCCTGGGAAACCGCGAAGACCTGGACCGCACCCTCGAGCTGTGGGCAGTTCATAGCCTCTTCGAACGCCTGCCCCGGCTCATCAACGCCAGCCTGCTGGGGGTGCTGGCGCTCTTCCTTTTGGCGTTGTTCATGACCCAGAGAGGCCACATCGAGTATCTCTGGCTGGCGCTCTACGAGCTGCTCCAGGCACCTCTCGGCTTTGTGGATCGGGCGGGAAGTTCCGCCGAGATGGAACACCTCTTGTACTGGGCCGTGGTGCTGCAGTTGCTGGTGGTGTCCGCCTACCTCTATTTCCGCTTCCTCATTGCCTTCCTTTCCCTGCGCCGGCGCTGGTACATCAACCTCTTGCGCATTACCGCCCCGGTCATGGCCGGAGTGGGTCCGGTCCTGCTGCTCTGGGGGAGCGGCAAAGCTGCCTGGCCCTTCGTCGTAGCTGACTTCCTGGCCACCGGATTGTGGATTCTCGGATGGCTGGTCTTTATCTTCATCACCCTGATCGCGGCTACCCGGCGGCGGAATTTCGAAGCCGGATTGCTTTTGATTCCGCTGGTGCTGAGCCTGGTTGGCTGGTTTGAGCCCATGCTTACGGCGGGCATGAGCGATTGGGAAGGCCACCCCTACCACTCTCCGCTCACCATCCAGGCCGGACCCGTCCCCATCCACTTTGCTTCGATCGCCGACATCACCGGCTTGATCGTGATTGTGCTCATCGTCTTTGTTCGCTTCCTGCGCATCCAGCACGACCAGGAACGCGCCTCCAGCGAACTGGCCGCGGCGCGCAGCGTGCAAGAGCTGATGATTCCCCAGGAAAAGCTGGATACACCGGGCTTCGAAGTGGACGCTGTCTACAATCCAGCCACCGAGGTCGGCGGCGACTTCTACCACGTGCAGACCACTTGCGACGGTGGACTGCTGGTGGTCATCGGCGACGTGGCCGGCAAGGGATTGAAGGCCGCCATGACCGTTTCCATGCTGATGGGCGCCCTGCGCCGCACACCCGAATGCAGCCCGGCAAAGATCCTCCAATCCCTGAACCGCGTGCTGGTGGGCAGCGAAAGCTTTACCACCTGCCAGGCGGCATGGTTCGGCGTCGATGGCGAACTGGTGCTGGCCAACGCCGGCCACCTGCCGCCCTACCTGAACAGCCAGGAGATCGCGGTGCTGGGCGGCCTGCCGCTGGGCGTCTTGCCGGAGGTGAGCTACGAAGAAACCAGTCTCTACCTGCACCCCGGCGACCGGGTTCTGCTGCTTTCCGACGGCGTGGTCGAAGCGCGCAGGACCTCCGGCGAACTCTTCGGCTTCGACCGCGTGCACAACCTGAGCAATCAGTCCGCCTTCTACATCGCCGACGCGGCCAAGGAGTTCGGCCAGGAAGACGACATCACCGTGCTCACCGTCCGCCGGCTGGCGCGGGCCATGGCGGCGTAGGAAAGACCGAGGGCGCACCGGACGGTTTCGTTTGGGAACGCGCTCAGGGTTTATGATTTTCAGTTCCCCAAGAAAGGTGTCGACCATGAGTTCAAATTCTTCTCGCCGCGAGTTTCTCTCCGCCAGCCTCTCCGCCGGATTGGCGCTGCCCATTGCCGGCGCCGGTTCGAAGATGGGATTCCTGCCGTCCGGTGAGCCTGCCGATAAGACCGCCGGCGCCCCGCCTAAACTCGATTACCGAGTCTTGGGCCGCACCGGGCTGAAAGTGACCACCGTGGGTTTCGGGTGCATGATCACCTCGGACCCCAGCGTGATCGAGCGCGCCGCCGACATCGGCATCAACTACTTCGACACGGCGCGCGGCTACCAGCAAGGCAACAACGAGCGCATGGTGGCCGCCGCGCTGGGCGCCAAGCGCAAGCAGATTGTGCTCTCCACCAAGTCGCACGCGCCCAACAAGGAAGAGCTTCAAAAGCATCTCGATACCAGCCTCAAGGAACTCAACACCGATTACATCGACATCTGGTATCTGCACGGCAAGAGCAAGCCGGAAGAAGTCACCGACGAGATGATCGAGGTGCAGCAGCTTGCCAAAAAGCAGGGCAAGATCCGCTTTGCCGGAGTAAGCACGCACGGCGGGCAGCAGCAACTGCTGCCGTGGATGGCGCAGAAGGGCGTCTTCGATGTGGTGCTGACCAGCTACAACTTCACCATGGACGCCAGCATGGACCAGGCGATCGCTGCCGCGGCCAAGGCGAACATCGGCGTGGTGGCGATGAAGGTGATGGCGGGCGGGGTGCGCAGCCAGAAGCACGACGATCCGCTTTACAAAAAACTGACGCAGGAAGGCGCTCTGCTGGCCGCGCTGAAGTGGGTGATCAAGAAGCCCGGCATCGCGACGACGATTCCCAGCATGACGGATATGGATCAGTTGGACGAGAACCTGAAGGCCATGGCGCTGCCCTTGTCCGCCGGCGACGAGAAAGTGCTCGCCGCGCATCTGGATCGCATCGCTCCGCTCTACTGCCGCATGTGCGGCAAGTGCGACGGCGCTTGCGCAAAAGGACTGCCGGTGGCCGACGTGCTGCGCTTCCTCACCTACGCCGACGGCTACGGACAGTTTGCGCTGGCGCGGGAGCGGTTCAAGGAATTGCCCGAGAAACATGCTGCGGTGCGCTGCGGCGATTGCGCGGAATGCACCGTGACGTGCCCGTATGGCGTTCAAGTGCAAAGCCGCGTGGCGCGCGCCCAGGAACTGTTCGCATGAGGACTGCGTGCTTGCTGCTGGCAATCGCCTGCGTGGCGGGAACGGCGAAGGCACAGGCGTATCTCGACTGCCGGCTTTCTCCGGGCTGGGAGCCATCCGGCGGCAAACGCCAGTACTCGCCCGAGAACCTCTACGACTACAAGGACGGCAGCGCCGAAGGCTACCTGAGCTTCGGCTTCACCGCCATGCAGGGGATCGACTGCAAGACCGGCGCGGAGACCTTGACGGTGGACGTTTCGGAGATGAACGATGCCGATGCGGCCTACGGAATCTTCACCGCCAATCGCGATCCGGGCGCGCCCATCGCCAACATCGGCATGGGCGGCCAGATCCAGCCGCAGAGCGCCAGCTTCGCCAAGGGCAAGTATTACGTCGAACTGGTGCTCACCGGCGGCAACGCGGAGAGCGACCGAAGCGCGCTGCTGGAGGCTTTTGCCCGCAACATGGAGACCCGCATCGAAGGCCGGACCACTCTGCCCGAGGCGCTGGAGTGGTTCCCCAGGCTAGACCTCAAGTCCGCGCGGCTGATTCCCGAGAGCGTATTGGGTCTGCGGCTGTTGAAGCGCGGCTACGTGGCCAAGTACAAGCAAGGGCAGGCGTTCATCGTGCTGGAAGCCTCGCCGGAATCTGCCGCGGAAGTGCTGAAGAAGCTGCGCGAACGCTTTGACGGCGCAACCGAGGCCAAGGTGGGCGAAGAAGGATTCCAGGCCCAGGCGAAGTACTTGGATGGGATTTGCATCTTCCGCAAGGGACGCTACCTTGCCGGCTACGCGAACCTGCCCGAGGCCAAGGATGCAGCCGCGCTGGCGGTTCAACTGGCCAAGCGTATCCCTTGATCCAAGGAAATCTCTTTTAGCTGACCTCCCCGTGCGCAGGTTTTCTGTTTCTGGGCGACAATAGAGGTGTGACCCCCGCATTAAGAATTGCTATTTGTGCGCTCATTTTTGCGCCGTTTATCGCCTCGGCCCAGTCGTTTACCGTTCATGCGCCGTTCCAAGCGGACACCTACAAGCCGCTGGACGGGCTCGAGCGCTGGCAGCGCTGGGTCAACGAGGACGGCGCTTCCGGCGCGATTCACATCCAGTCTTTTGCAACCGCCGCCTATTTGCAGGCCATTGCCGACCCCACTGCCTGGAACCGGAGCACAGGCGGATTTGTGCGCCGCCTGGGTTCGAGCTATGGCAGCAACCTGATCCAGAATTCGGTGCACGAGACCATGGCCGGGGTGGCGGGAACCGATCCGCGCTACTTTGCCTGCGCCTGCAAAGGCTTCTTTCACCGCAGCGGCCACGCGCTGGAGATGACTTTTCTCACCTACAATCGCAGCGGTCACATGACGCTGGACATCCCCCAGCTTTCAGGGGTCTACGGCAGCTCGATGATCGAAGCCATGTGGTGGCCGCATCACTACACTGCCCTGGTGCAGGGGGTGCAGACCGGGCACATCCAGGTGGGCTTGACGGGCGCGATTCACCTCGCCCAGGAGTTCTCTCCGGAGTTCAAGCGATTGCTGCATCTGCATGGCAAACAGCCAAATACCACGGAGTAAATCCCGCTACGCTACAATGCTTTCATTCGTTTGAATGGAGGCTCTATGCGCAGGATTCTTCTCTCTGCTGTCGCTTTGCTCTTTGCCGCTTCCCTGGCCATGCCCTTGAGGGCGCAGGGCGCGCCGCCACAGGCCGGCGGCGACCAGCCGTACAGTGTCGAGTACTACTACAAGTGCCAGTGGGGCCATCAGGCGGAGTTCTTGCAGCTCTTCCTCAAGAATCACTACCCGCTGCTTCAGAAGATCCAGTCCACCGGGCGCATTCTCTCTCTGAAGATCGAGTCGCCCGCCTACCATACGACGGAAGACGGCCGCTGGGACTACCGGGTGACCATCCGCTACAAGAACTCGACCCTGGCCACGACCTCCAACCCCGAAGAAGAAACCTTCAAGAAGGAACTCTGGCCCGATCAGGCGAAATACGAGAAGGAAGAAGTTCGCCGGTTCGAGATTCTCCTCGGCCACTGGGACCTGCCGGTCACGGATATTACGCCGGAAAAGAAGTGAAAAGGAAGCCATCGGTAGTCAGTAGTCAGTTGTCAGAAACGGCTGACCACTGACTACTGACAACTGACCACTGACAACTGTTCCCTCAGTCATGCCGATGCCGCCACTGCTGAACCAGGTTCTCCGCCGCTTCCGGCCAGTCGGGAAACTCGAATTCAAAGCCGGCGTCGAGCAGACGGCCGGGGACCACGCGGCGGCTCTTCAGCGCCAACTCGGAACGAGTGCGCAAGAAGAATGCCCCCAATTCAATCGCCGGCCATGGAATCGGAAAGCCGTTTGGCACCTCCCAGGCTTCGCGCAGGGCGGCCATGAAATGGCGATTGGGCAGCGGGTGGGGCGCGGCAAGGTTCACCGGGCCGGCGATCTCTTCCCCAGCAACAAGAAACTCGACGGCCCGGGCAAAGTCGGTCTCGTGAATCCAGGAGACAAACTGGCGGCCGCTTCCCTGCTTGCCCCCCAGGCTGAGCCGGACCAGATTGGAGTAGAAGCCGAAACTGCTGCCGGGTGTGGGGCTGAGGACCATGGCGCTGCGCAGGGCCACTTTGCGGGTGCGCGGCGTCTCCGTCTCGAAGAACGCGGCCTCCCAGTCCTTGGCGACGCCCGCGGAGAAGTTCCAGCTCTGGGGCGCGCGACGCCATCTCGAGATGAGTTCGTGGCCGCCGAGTTCTCCGGTCTCTTCGTCCATCTCGCGATCCAGCGCGTGCCGATAGATCGTGGCCGTGGAAGCATTGAGCCAGACGTTGGGCGGGTCGCTGAGAGTCGCAATCACCTGATTGAGCAGGCGCGTCGTGTGAATTCGCGAGTGGTAGATGGATCGGCGGTTGGCTGCATCGTAGCGGCAGTTGACGCCGCGGCCGGCCAGATTGATGCAGACATCCGTGCCTTCAAGGTACTCGACCCACGGACCGGGCTCTTCGCCGTCCCAGTGAACCGTCTGCCAGGGCGCGGTGTAGGGGCCGCGGGTCAGCACGGTGACCTGATGGCCGCGCTCCTGAAAGTGGCGCGCCAGCACCTGGCCGAGTTGCCCGCTGCCGCCGGGAATCGCGATGCGCAAGGGGCGCGCGGCCGCCAAGGGGAGAATCTGCATGAATCCAGCGTACAGCGGCGGCCTGCGATCCGGTGCTGCGCCTTACGGCTGTGGCGGAGGGGGGAACGGATAACCGCGCAGCACCAGCCGCCGGCGGTAGGAACGGTATTCGCGCACGATCACGAAGACAATGGATGCGACGATCAGCAGGGGAATCCACAGAATCCATCCCGGCTGTATGACGCGATCGTTGCCCACCGTGACCGAAGAGGGGGCGCGAATGCTGCCGAACATGGCCACCATGTCCTTGCCCACGGAGAC
>Ga0316217_10002631_pt1 | contig 21323 bp, 12 predicted proteins | sample 1anoAmetaG_FD_203633 | JGI IMG/M metagenome (GOLD analysis project Ga0316217, IMG submission 203633) | Freshwater microbial communities from Trout Bog Lake, Wisconsin, USA - 1anoA | ecosystem: Environmental > Aquatic > Freshwater > Lake > Hypolimnion/Profundal zone | place: USA: Wisconsin...
CACCTCGCAATCGTCGTAGTGCCCGGCGGCGTCCAATTTGGAACGCAAATTATAGACGAGATTCGGGTCGGTGGTGGCGGAAAGCTCCGCGGTGGTGTGGTAGGTCTTAAAGGCGGCGAGGACTTCCGCCGGGTCGTTCACAAAATCCACGACGTAGGTGGTGTCCTTGCCGGGATGGGCGCGGTTCAAACGCGAAAGCGTCTGGACGGCCTGAATCCCCGCCAGCCGTTTGTCCACATACATCCCGCAGAGCAACGGCTGATCAAAGCCGGTCTGAAATTTATTGGCGACCAGCAGAATTTGATACTCGCCGCCCTTGAAAGCTTCGCGGATGTCGCGGCCTTTAAGGTTCGGATTCAAAAGCTTGCTGTTTTCCGTGAACCCATCCGGCCCGGATTCCTTATCATTCACCTCGCCGGAAAAAGCGACGAGCGTGCCGATTTTGTAGCCGTGCGCCTTGATGTATTTGTCCATAGCCAACTGCCAGCGGACGGCTTCGACACGGCTGCTGACCACCACCATCGCCTTGGCCTGGCCGGACAACAGCGGGGCGACAAATTCGCGGAAGTGTTCCACCACGACTTCAACCTTTTGCGCGATGTTGTAGGGATGCAGCCGCACCCAGCCCATGATGCCCTTCATGGCGGTGGCGCGTTCGACGGTTTTCTCGTCGTAGTCCTTGCCGTTGTGCGCCAGCTTGAACGCCAGCTTGTAGGGCGTGTAATTTTTCAGCACGTCGAGGATGAATTTTTCCTCGATGGCCTGGCGCATGGAATAGACATGGAACGGGAACGGCAGGTTATCCTTGGCCGGCTTGCGCTTGGGGTCTGGCCGCGTGCCGAAAATCTCAATCGTCTTGTTCTTGGGCGTGGCCGTGAACGCTACGAAGGTTATACCCCGATCCTCGGCGCGGGCCGTCATTTCCGCCGCGAGCACGTCGTCCATGCTCACCTCGCCGCCGTCTTTCAACTCCGCCAATTCCTCCGGCGTCAACACCGCCTTCAATTTTGCCGCCGCCTCGCCCGTTTGCGAACTGTGGGCTTCGTCGGCAATCACGGCAAAGCGTTTGCCTTTGGTCGCGGCGAGTTTGCGCACGGCATCGAGCGCAAAGGGAAATGTCTGGATGGTGCAAACGACAATCTTCTTGTCGCCATCCAGCGCCTCGGCCAACTCTTTGCTTTTGCTGCCGTCGTTGCCGGTGATGGTCGCCACGACGCCGCTGGTCCGCTGGAAATCAAAGAGCGCTTCCTGAAGCTGCGAATCAATCACTGTGCGATCCGATACCACCACCACCGTATCAAAAACTTTTTTCGCCTGCGCGTCGTGCAACTCCGCGAGAAAATGCGCCGTCCAAGCGATGGATTTGGTTTTGCCGGAACCGGCGGAGTGCTGGATGAGATACTTGCCGCCCGGCCCGTCATGCAGCACGGCGGACAAAAGTTTTCGCGTCACGTCGAGCTGATGGTAGCGCGGGAAAACATATTCGGTGATCTGCTTTTTCTGGTTGCGGACGATGACGAGATACCGGCCCAAAATTTCCAGCCAGCTTTCGCGCGCCCAAACCTGTTCCCAAAGATACGCCGTGCGGTGTCCGCCCGACGGATTCACCGGGTTGCCGGCGCCGCCGTCGTCCCCCTGGTTGAACGGCAGGAAGCCGGTGGCTGGCCCGGCCAATTTCGTCACCATCTGCACCTCGTGGTTGCTGACGGCAAAATGCACCAGCGCGCCGTTGGGAAAGGACAACAGCGGTTCGGGTGCCTGTCCCTTGGGCCGGGGGTTGCGGTCAAACCGATACTGGTCAACGGCGTCGGTGATGCTTTGGGTGAAATCCGTTTTCAGTTCCGTGGTGGCGACCGGGATGCCGTTCAGAAACAGCACGAGATCAAGGCTGTTCTCGTTGTGCAATGAATACTTCACCTGGCGCACAACCCGCAGCCGGTTGGCGGCGTAGCGGGCGAGAATATCCTGATTGATGGCGAGCGCCGGTTTGAATTGCGCCACTGGCAGCGGCTTTTTCAAGCCGAGCAGTTCGATGCCATGCCGCAACACGTCCAGGGTGCCGCGCTGGTCAAGCTGGTCGCGCAGGCGAGCCAGCAAGGTTTCCCCAGCCTTGGGGCCATGGTTTTTTAGCAAAATTTCCCATGCCTGCGGCTGTGTGGCCTGCACCCAGGCCAGCACGTCGGCAGGATACAACGCGAGCGCCCGGTCGTAATTGGCCGCGTCGTCATCGGCATACAGCCAGCCGTTGGCCGCAAGGTGCTGGCAAATTTCCGTCTCGAACGTGATTTCTTTGTGCAGGCTCATGAATTTCCCTTTTCACGCCAAGCCATGAAGGCGCAAATTTTTTAACCGCAAAACACACGAAAGGGGGCCGGAGCGGCGGCCGTCCGCCTTTTCAAATAAAACCGACGTTCCAATTACGCCGGCTCGTGCTCGATTAGATAGAGTGTGCGGATTTCGCGGCCGGTTCCCTCCACCTCTTCAATCTCTTCGACGCAGGCAAATTTGTAGCGTCCACCAACTTTCAATCCATCCAAGCTGGGGCCGCCTTCCCGCACTTTGCCGGACTGCAATCCTTCCTCGGTCAGCAGTCCCCAAGCGCCGGTGCCACGGTTCACCTTCTCAAACTCGCCAACCAGCGTCACGGATTCGCCCCCAAGATTGGAGACACCTGAAAGGACATCCACCAGCGGCCCGGCTTCCGCTTCCGCGATGGCGCGATAGTTTGGCTTGGCAAAGTTTGGCTCGGCCCACGAATAGCGCAGTCCGGTTTTATGTTTTACGAGAAAGCGCAGCAGCCGCAGATATGCGCCGGCCAAATGACCCCGGTGCGTTTTCACGATAGCCAAAGCCTTGGTTGGGTCCGCCGCATTCGCAAACAACACATCCACCCGCTGTAAAGCACGAGCCAGTTCGCTCTGCCCGAGCATGTCCGGCGTTTTAGCGGCTTCGAGCACCACCCGGAACGACCCCGTTGCGGCTGGAATGATCACGTCCATCAGGTAAGCATCCGTCTTATCAATCGCGCGCCGGTCATCTGGGGACAACTCGCGCAACGCCGCGCCGTAGGCGTGTTTGATCATGGTCTGCACATGGCCGAGCAACTCGATCAGAGTGCCCACGTGAATGCGATGCTCGACCGCCGCTTCCGGCGGCTCGGCGGCAATTTCCAGGACCAGATTGTTTCGCTCGCGTGCTTCCTTGAGCGCGAGTTCTTCCGTGGGGCGGTCATGCAGCAGGAAACCTTCGTCCGGCAAAAATCCGCTGCCCGCCAGCGGCGCGGTCTGCGGCACCAGCGCCAAGGGCTGATCCAGTCCGGTGGCAAAGGCTGCCAAATACCATTCCCCGGCTCCGGCCTCGCTCAACAATGAGCGGAGGTCGAGGGTGCCGGCGCGAAACTGGCGCAATCGTTCCGGCGGGACGCCCGCCACCAGATAACGATCCGAACCGTTCTCCGGCTCGACCATGACGGCGACGTAATGACCGCCGATGGCGTCCCGCGCCTCGAAGACTTGCGGGCCGTCGTAGTAGAAAAGCGTGGTTGTGTGCCGAATGGTTTTCATGCGGTTTCCACTCCACAATGCGCCAGAATGTCGAACGCCGCCAGCGGCCACCAAGTATGGTGGCTGGGCTGAAAAGTTGGTTGGATGCGTCCGGCCCCGGCGTTGAGCGTTACCCGGCAAATTTTGCGATTTTTGAGATGCTGCAATTTTTGCGCCTTGGCCACGGCATCTTGCTTGTCGGCAAAGACTGACAGCCCGCATACTTGGCATTCCGTCACGCCAGGAAATACTTTGCCGGGCTTCTCCTGCCGTTGGGAAAGGAAGTCGTCCGGCGTCGGTGGATCGGTTCGCACCAACCGAAAGACCGCACGAGGCGCGGCGATTTCCTCCGCCGCGTCGGGCGGACAACCTGCTGGCAATGAATCCCGGAAGCTCATGCGTTGGCAAAGCTTACTCGCTTGACCGGGTCAGACGCAACATTGTTGCGGACATCAATCTGCCGGTGACGGCGGCGGAAATCAAGGCGGTGCGGATGTTTTCAGGCAAATCTCCGGCGCGCTGGAATTCGGCATACAGCCAGCCGTTGGCCGCAAGGTTCTGGCAAATCTCCGTCTCGAACGTGATTTCTTTGTGCAGGCTCATTTCAAATCCCTTCGCGTTGAATTACGCTAGATTTGTCCTCCCGGACGGGAAACACAATCCCAGTTCTCATTAAAACAATTTTTTGCAGTTCCTTTAAGTCCCTCACAAAAGCGACGACGCATATCGGAATCGTCTTGAAATACAGACATCCATACGCTGAAAAATCCTTCTGCTTTGGCTAGTTCGGCAATCACAGTTCGGAAGTCATCGTTGTCATTCCGGGCCAATGCTTCGCGTTTTAACTTTGCAAGCTTCCAAACCATTTCACGATCCATGTAGCGTTTATCCCGTTCGGCCGGTTGCTTTTCAACCGGCTGGCCGGGGTGCCGATCCAATCCAACGAGATCAATCAACTTTTCAGCTTTCTGGCGTTGGGCGTCCGTGAGTGTTGCTTTAGCTTCGACCAATCCGCCCGGCTTGTAGTCTATAGCGAGCAAAGTATTGTCTCGGTCGGGCCAGAAAAAATCCGTCCCATTGGTGGGAGTTTTGCCTTTTACAGAATTGCAATTCACGCAACCGAGCAAAAAATTATCCCAATCCCGTTCGCGAGCGGGATCTAAACTCTTCGGAACCACATGTTCAACGGCCAAACTGACTTGAAACCGGCGCTCACAGTAGCTGCAATAGCGGTCGAGGCAATCTTCCAAATCACCAATTGCGTCCTGATACTTTGAATACGCTTTGGACGCATCTCCGCGTTTTACCGGTCTCATGGTTTGCGTGCCTCCATTTGTTCAACTTTAAGCAGCGCGTGCAGGGCCGGGTCCGAAGCGAATGGTTCACTGGCCAAACGATATTTGGTCTCGGCCTGTGCTAAATCGTCTTCGGGGATATTTTTCTGCTTGAGCAGCTTAAAATATTTTTCGGCAGCGATACTCAGCTCCTCCGACCGCTTGCTGCGTTGCGGCATTGTGATACCTTGGATGTCTTCCACGATGTCCTCAATGCTGTTTGCGTCTTGATCCAGAGGAATATCACCGAGCTTGTCAGTTCGGGAAATCTTCTGCCGGTCCACCGCCTGGATCACAAACGGGGAATGAGTAGTGGCGATGAATTGACAGGCGCGAAACAAATCTTCCAACGCCGGCACGATTTTGCGCTGCCATTTCGGGTGTAAATGCACATCAATTTCATCAATCAGAATCACCGCCGGTATATCCCTGAATCCATTTGCATTTGGAGCAATCAGCAAAAGCTGACGGGCTATATCCACGAACAATGAAAACAGGCGTTTTTCGCCATCGGATAACTGGCTCAAAAGGAATGTGTCTCCCGTTACTGTTGAAATACGGATGCGTGGCGTCAATCTCACCTCGGCATTGCATTCCTCAAAAATGAATGCTTCGCGTGAATCAGACTGCGTACGTTCCAATAATTCACGAAACGACGGCATGACCTGTTTTTCATCGGGGACGCCAACCAAATAACCACGGGGATTGATGGTGACAAATTCGCGGTCAATTTGGCGCAACGGCGTCTCGGCCTCCTGAAAATATCTTAAAATTGCCGATTCCAGTTTCCGTCTAGCAACCCGGGCGGAATCAAAAGTCTCCGGTTTTCTTTCCGGCGGAACGATGGAGCAGCCAAACGGTTCAAAGGTCCATTGGAAATCCAGGAATTTATCGGACAGGTTTTTTAGGATATGGCGCACCAGGTGGCTCAACTCCTCACTTCGACCAAATTTTTCGCCCATTGTCTCGGTGTCAATTTGTGGGGGAATTTGCCGGCTGAGGTAGCTTTCGGCGGATGCCGGTTCGGTTATTTTGTCTTTCGTGACCCGTTTGACTTCGCGGCTGGCAAAATTTTTACAGGCGGCTTCGTTGGACCCATACCACATGACGAGCAAATCCCCATCGGCGTGGCGTCGCGGTGAAGCGCGCTGTCCGAGACGGCGGTTGTAATCCAGATTCAAAACCGACCTGCCGTCGCCGTCGGCCACCACTGCCGAGATATTCATCTCCCCGTCTGATTTCAAGCGGATGTCGTCGTCGGTGAAAACCTGTTGTGGGTTGGCCCTGTTCGTTTTGGAAAGAACCGCCAACAGCGAACGCAACAACGTCGTTTTGCCTTTTCCATTTTCGCCGACGACCAGATTGAAGCCGGGTTGAAAATCAAACGAGTCGTCCACGAACTGCCGAACATTGGTCAAAGTCAATTTTTGAACGTGCATAAGTGATAAATTATTGGTGGCGGACATCAATCTGGCCGGTGACGGCGGCGGAAATCAAGGCGGTGCGGCGTTCTTGCAGCGGGTCAATCGCGCGCTGGGCTTCGGCGGTGAGCGCGTCAAAGTTGGAAATCTCCGTCTTCAAAAAGTTGGAAATCTTTTCCTGCTCTTTTGGTGGCGGAAACGGAATCACAAAAGTCCGAATCTCCTCGACGTTAATTCTTTTGAAAGTCGAACCAATCATCATGTTGGCAAGCTGGTTAATGATAATGGGCGAACGAATAACGTGCTGAAGAAAATCAGACGAGTATTCAGGTGAAAACTTGCGAAGCAATACCACGTCTTGACCCATCGCAAATCGCGGATGGTTCGGAGAAACTTGGGCAACTTCACCAACGGTTGCATTGCGGGAAAAAATCAAGTCTCCGGGCATCGGTTGACGATTCCCTTCAATTAACAGTTGGTAAAAATGCTCGGTGGTGCATTTGGCTTTTTCTAAATCTATCCACCAGCTTTGAACTTCACGGATGCTGGCGAGGGGAATTCCATCTTCTACAAATTCAGCGGTGACGTGTTTGCAGTCGGTCACGTTCCAAAACCGTTTGAGTGGGCCAGTTTCCCAATGTGCCGGGACATCGCCGAGCCATTCGATGCCGGAGGGTTTCAGGGCGGCTTTGGGGTTCAAGCCTTTTGTGACGGCGTGGGAGATGACGGCCTGGCGTTTTTCTTTCAGCAGTGCCATGAGCCGTTCCTGTTCCGCCACCAACGCATCAATCTTTGCCGTCTCCTGATCCAAAAATGCAGTTATGCGGGTTTGCTCCGGCAGCGGCGGCAAGTAAGTTCGGCAAGCTCCGATGTCTGCGAATGTAATTGTCTGCCGCACTCCTGCCCCAAGCGTTTTCATGTGGAATAAGTCAAACGCATGGAGCTGGTGCTTGAGAAAATTTTTGTCCGGTGTTCCCTTTGCTTTCAGGACGATGTATGCAGGGCTAACGCATGTGTTTATTTCGGACAATGCCGTGCGCAGACTTTTCAGGTCATAGTTTAGGTTGATGGGATTGATTAAAAATTCGCCGGCCAAAACCTCTTGATAAGTAGCCTTGGTAGCTTCGTTAAAAAATTCATCGGATTTGAAAACTACACGCCCAAAGCTGATTGAACCCAACGGAAGAGCGCCGCCAGCTTCCACAAATTTTTCTTCAAAAACATTCTTATAGCGGATGGCTTCCCAATGCTCCGGCACCTGGCCGAGCCACTCCACGCCGCTGTCCTTGTATTTGGGATAGCGCGGGAAGCTCATTGCGTCAGACCTCCAATCATTTTCAAAATGCGGTCGGTGACGCCCTTCAATTCCGCGTCAATCTCGCTCAACGGGCGCGGCGGCTGGAAAACGTAGAAATGCCGGTTGAACGGGATTTCGTAACCGACCTGCGTATTTTCGTGGTCAATCCACGCATCCGGCGCGTGCGGCAACACCTCGCGCTTGAAATACGTTACCACTCCCCCGGGGAGAGGGAGAAACGGTTGCCGCGTCTCGACAATAGCATGGCGCCGGATTGGCCTGGGTTCAGGGGTGCAATGCACGAATGCTTCGGGGCGTTCTCTCCCCCAGGAGAGGGAGAAATGGTTTCCGCGTGTTTACAACATCATGGTGCCGGATTGGCGTGGGTTCATGGTCCCAATGCGCGGCAGATGGGCGGTGGGGGCTGCCCATAAATCCATTCATCCATTCATCCACCAATCCACCAATCCAATAATCCGACTTCAAATCAGATGGCAGAACATGGCATCGCGCAGCTTCGGCTCGAACCAGGTGCTCTTGGGCGGCATGATGCCGCCGGCATCGGCAATGCTCATCAAATCTTCGATGCTGGTCGGAAACATCGAGAACGCGCAGGCGTATTCGCCGCGGTTGACCAGCTTTTCCAGTTCCCCCGTGCCCCGGATGCCGCCGACAAAATTAATGCGCTTGCTCGTGCGCGGATCGTCAATGCCGAAGACCGGCGCCAGCACCTGCTGTTGCAGAATCGTCACGTCCAGACCTGCGATCGGATCACGGGTCGCGGTGAACTGCGGTTTCACCCGCAGCGTCCGCCATTGATTTTGGAAATAAAAGCCGAATTCGTGCTTGCCCTGGAGCGCGGGCGGCCCGCCCGTGGGTTGCAGTGTAAAAACTTCGCCCAGCCGCTGCAAAAGCTGCTCTGGCGCATGGCCATTCAAATCCTTCAACACCCGGTTGTAGGGCAGAATTTGCATCTGATTGTGCGGAAAAATGACGGCCAGAAAAGAATCGGAGGGCCGGTCCTCCGTAGCAGCACTTGGAGCACCATGGGAAGAATGGGAAGAATGGGAAGAATGGGAAGAATGGCTCGTTGCCGCGGGGGGTTCGATTGGGGCTGGGGCGGGGGCCGGCGCGCCGGCGCGCTTCAAATACACCCGCGCCGCCGCCGCGCTGCGATGATGTCCGTCGGCAATGTACAGAAACGGAATTCGGGTGAACTGGCCTTCGACGAATTTGATTTCGTCCGGGTTGGAAATAGTCCACGAAGTATGCCGCACGCCGTCCTGGGCGGTGAAATCCACCGCCGGCGCTCCGGCAATTTTCTTCGCCACAAACGCGTCAAACTCCGCCACGGCGCGATACGTCAGGAAGACCGGCCCAGTCTGCGAATTGAGCGCCTCGATGTGGCGCACGCGGTCGTCCTCCTTGTCCGGGCGGGTCAGCTCGTGTTTTTTAATGAGATTCCGCTGGTACTCCTCGCAACTGGCGGCGGCGACGAGGCCGATCTGCGCGTGGGCGCCCATGATTTGCCGGTACAGATAAAAACAGGGCTGGCCGTCCTGCTGCAACGAGCCTTGGGCGATGAGCTTCTGAAAATTTTCCCGGCCTTTCGCATACACGGCGGGCGCAGACAAATCCGTGCCCGGCGGCAGGTCAATTTCCGGCTTGCTGACATGCAGGAAGCTCAAGGGATTGCCGGCGGCAACTGCCCGCGCCTCGTCGGACGACATCACGTCGTAGGGCAACTCACAGATCCGGGCGGCAAGTTCAGGTTTCGGCCGCAGGGCGGCAAATGGTTTTAATATGGCCATATAAAATGCGCTTTGAAGATACGTTTGCCGCCCCGCAAAGGCACGCAGATTTTCCGGAAATGAATTTCCGGCCCGGGAACCAGCCCGGGAGCCGGAAATCACGGCGACGGTCGAGCCGTTCGAGAAGGACCGGAGATTTTCGCTGCGGGGGTTGCGGGTGGGCAAGCCGCCCAAAATGACGAAGGACGAGAAAAGACTTTTCGGAACAGGCTAATGAGGTGGTTGTCCAACCTTTTTATCGCAATAAGGGAGCCAGGTTGGTCTGGTTCATCTCCATTGCCAATTGGTAGGGAGTTCTTCCTTTATCATCCCAAACCGTTTTGTCCGCACCTGACCGTAGAAGAAATTCCACCGTCTGTTTCTGTGCTGCCCGAACTGCGAAATGAAGCAGCGTTCCACTTTGAGGGTCATTAGTGCCGCCACCAAACACATAACCATGATCAAATGAACGCGGCTCGTAAAACCAGGATGACCAGCGTGAGACCTCATTGAGGCAATTGGGATTTTTTAGGATTGCCCTTTTCATTTCGTTGGTCAACCCCAGTTCAGCAGCGGATGCCAGATCAACCTTTGCCCCATGTTCCACCAGCATTCTGGCGATGTCGGCATGACCCCCAGCCAAGGCGAGTTGGAGTGGGGTCAACTTTGACGCCCAAGTGAACCAGGAGAAAAAATTCGTACCCCAATGCTCCCAATGCGTCGCTTTATTGGAATGGATAATCGAAGAATTGGAAAATCGGAACTGATTGCTATCGGTCACGAAGGGGTTCATGAGACCGTTGAATTCGATCAACTTGTTGCGCCGGTCAGAAACGCGCAGTGGCGGATCTACCTTTGCGCCATGCTCCAACAAGGTTCTGACAATTTTGATATGCCCATTATTCGCCGCCCAGTGCAGCGGCGTGGAGCCAATCAGCCATGGCCAGTTGGCACTGGTCGGTTCGGCCTTCAAAAAGGCTTTTACCATCTTGAGGTCACCCCGTCTCGCCGCATCTGCGATTTCACCCGACACGGCGTCAGGTTGCAGCATGGGAATGATTTCGAATCCCCCTTCATGCTCGTAGGCAAGTTGCAGTGGCGTTTTTCCCTCACGGTTTCGCATGGTGCGGCTGGCATGATTATCCACGAGCAGTTTCACCAAGTCCTTCCTTGCCGTAATTGCCGCATTATGCAAGGCGGTGTTGCCATCAGAATCGCGCAGATTCACATCCGCCCCTGCTTTCAAAAGCAGGTTAAGCACACAATTCGTCTCCAGAATATCCGAGGCAACGTACCAAACCTCGAACGGATCCACGTCGCCCATCAATTTAAACTGCCATTGCACAAGACACTCGTTGACGGAGTGATACTTTGAAGCTGAAGCAATATGCAGTGGCGTACGACCCGCCTTGTCCACCGCATTGACACTGGCGTTGTGACTCAAAAGCAGGCTCACGATCGGGCGCTCTGCACCGAATGTTGTTGCTGATGGTGCCACAGCCGAATGCAAGGGGGTGACGCCGTTCGTGTCGGCCAGGCTGACCTTGGCCCTGTGCTTCACAAGCGAGGCAACGACCGGTAAACTTTTGCCGAGTGGATCAATATCCTCAACGGCCAAATGTAGCGGTGTTTTACCCGCGCTGTCCCGCGCATTAACTTTTGCACCATAGTGAATCAGCGCCTCCATAACCGGCACGTTTTTCGCCTGCGCAGCCAGATGCAACGGGGTGCGGCCATTCGTGTCGCGTGCATTGATATTCGCCCGATTCGTTATCAACGGCTGCAACCAGGTCGCTGCAGCTTCGACCGCGTTCGAGCCGTTGAAACCCTTCGTGGCAACCCGATGCAAAGGTGTCTCACCGGCGCGGTTCACGGCCTCCAGCTTTGCCTGGTGGCTGATTAAGAAGGCCATCATACTACGACCGCAGACGTTGCTCGTCTGAAAGGCCTGACGTCGGAACGGATCAACCGGTGGGACAATATAGTCAACCTCAGCGGCTGCACGAAGATGCAACACCGTGTTGCCGTTGGTGTCAGCGGCATTGATATCAGCGCCTTGGCCCAACAAAAATTCCAGCAGGGTAAAATTGTCCTGGTCGCTGGCGAGTTGGATCGGCGATTTATCCTCGGCATTGCGGGCGTTCAAGTCACAGCCGGTTTGGAGCAGCAATCCTATCAAGTTGGTATTGGCGTGGGCGGTGGCCCAGTGGAGGGGCGTGGTTTTGTGTTGACCGCCCAGCTTCAGGCGTGCATGACGGGCCAGCAACAATCTGACGACGCTCTCATGATTATTTCTGGCTGCCCAGTCCAGCGGCGTTTGCCCTTGCTCATCTTCCGCATCCTGGTCCGCCCCGGATTTCAGCAAGAATTCCAGCATCAGCAGGTTGCCCTGTTCAGCGGCCCAATGGAGCGGCGCCTTCGTTTTGGGGCGGCGAACGACACCTGCTCCATGCTTCACTAAAACTTCGATCACTTCCGCCTGCCCCTTGGCCGCAGCCACATCCAAGGCGGTACAACCTTTCAGGTCGGCACATTCAACCGGTGCGCCGGCCTGAAGCAATGCGCGTGCGATCCCCGCTTCGCCAAATTCAGCCGCCCAATGCAGCGCCGTCTGCCCCAAACCATTTTGCTCGCGAACCACGTCCGGATTCTTTGCCATCAAGTCTGACACGGCATTGGTCCACGCCAAAGGAACTGCCGAGAATATATCCACCTTTGCGCCCAATTGAACCAACAGTCTGGCCGTCCATTCACGATATCTTAATCCGTCTTCAGTCAATCCCGCCGTCCAATAATTCCAAAGCATCCCCTCGCGTTCCTGATAATGGGGCAATCTCGACACTGCCTGCAGCGGCGTCAAACCAGAGTGATTTGTGGCCTCAAAGTCGGCCTTCTGTTCCGCCAGCACCTTCAGCACGTTGGTCCTGGCCCACAATGCCGCCAGATGGACTTTTGAATTTCCCTCCGCATCCATGGAGTTCACGGGCCGCTGGCGCAGCAGGAGAAAATCAACAAGGTCGCCATTCCCGCAGCCGGCCGCTTCTTGGATCAAGATTTGGCGAAAGTTGTTGGTGGTGTAAATGGATGCCCCGCGATCGAGCAGCAGGCCGGCAATCGCCAGTCTTGCTTCTGTTTCAGCTTTCGGCAATTTGACGCCTCGAAAATCTTGGTAGCGATAGCCAACCATGGACTCAAGTGCGGCTTGGAGTGCGGTAACTTGGCGCCATCCGGTCGCATCCACAACTGCGCCGGCACCCAGCAGCATCCTGATTATTTCCACATTCGTCCCACCTGCGGCCAAAACAATCGCAGGCTCACCATATTGGTTGGTGGTGTTGCTCAACCCTGGCTGGAGCGCCAGGATGCTTCTGACCCGGGCAGGGTTGTTGCTGGATATTGCTTGCAAGAGCTCATTGCTTAGCGGGTTGGTGGCGGCGGAATCCCTGGTGATTGGAGCCGCTCGTGTGCTTCCGACTGCGGCAATCATTGCCCATGTGCAAATGAAGTGCTTGCACCAACGCGGCAGAAACAGTTTGTGTGCTTTTTGAATCAAGACGTACATCGTGAATCCATCAGGAAGTTTGGGGCAAGCTAATTTTAGGCATGCAAAAACCCATCACTGCTGGCGGCCGCAAGCACTGCTTTTCCGCTTTCCGCTTTTCCGCCACTGCTCCCTTGTCTATCTTGGGTTGGTGGCCGGCACACATCTTTCCCCTCAACCTGCGGCTGATCCACAGCTTTGGCGGCTGGATCGGGAAGTGGTTTTTTTGAATCACGGCTCCTTCGGCGCGTGTCCGCAGCGCGTGTTGGAGGCGCAAAGCGAATGGCGCGCGCGACTGGAGCGCCAGCCGCTGCAATTCCTGGCGCGCGAATTGGAGCCGCAACTCGATGCCGCGCGCGCGGCCCTCGCGCAATTCGTGGGCGCCAGCCCGGACGATCTCGTCTTCGTGCCCAATGCGACCCACGGCGTCAACACCGTGCTGCGTTCCATCGCGTTTCAGCCCGGCGATGAATTGTTGGTGACGGATCAGGAATACAACGCCTGCCGCAACGCGCTTGAGTTTGCGGCGGAGCGTTCCGGCGCGCGGGTGGTGGTCGCCAATCTTCCCTACCCAGTCCGAAACGCGGATGAACTCGTGGCCCCGGTCCTGGAACGCGTGACGCCGCGAACCCGGCTGGCGCTGGTGGATCACGTGACCAGTCAGACGGGCATGGTCCTGCCGCTCGCGCGGTTGGTGGAGGAGTTGAACCACCGCGGCGTGGACACGCTGGTGGACGGCGCGCACGCACCCGGGATGGTGCCGCTGAACCTGACGCAGCTCGGCGCCGCCTATTACACGGGCAATTGCCACAAGTGGTTGTGTGCGCCCAAAGGCGCCGCGCTGTTGCATGTGCGGCGGGATAAACAGCCGGCCATCCGCCCGCTCAGCATCAGCCACGGCGCCAATTCCGCGCGCCAGGACCGCTCCCGATTTCTCCTCGAGTTTGGCTGGCAGGGTACCTTCGATCCTTCCGCTTACTTGAGCGTGCCCGAGGCGATTCGCTTCCTGGGTTCGCTGCGGCCGGGCGGCTGGCCCGAGGTCATGGCCGCCAATCGCGCGCTGGCCCTGGCCGCCAGGAAAATCCTGTGCGCCAGCCTGCAAGTTCCCGAGCCGTGCCCCGGGGAATTCATCGGCTCGCTCGCGGCGGTTTTCCTGCCCGACGCCGCGCCCGACGCGTGGCCCAGGCTGCCGGTCAACGAATACCCGTTGCAAGACGCACTGCGGATCAAACACCATATCGAGGTGCCCATCGTTCCCTGGCCCGCGCCGCCGAAACGGATCTTGCGCGTCTCGGCGCAACTGTACAATTCTCCGCCGCAATATGAGTTTCTGGCCAGAATGCTGGTTCGGGAATTGAAAGGGGATTGAAGGGAACGGAGCGCCCCTCCTCCGTAGCACTACTGCGGAGGGTGGACCGCGGAATATGCCGCTCCTATGGAGCTAATAATATGTTTATTGGCTGGGTGCTACAAAGATTGCGCGCCTACGGCGCTAAGACTAATGCCTTTCGGAAATTCAAATTGGCAGCAAATCGTGGGGAAGATGCAACCCCGTTGGGGTAGGTCATGGTTGAGGCATTTACCCAGGGTAGCTCCTTCGTCGCAACCCTGGGCTGAATGATCGAATCCCGTTGGGATTCAAGCCCGGAATTTCCGAAAGGCATTAGCGCTAAGACCGAAGTGCCGCAACCTGCTTGCAATCAAAGTCTTATATGTTAACTAAGCGCCATTTTCCCGTTGGGGTTTGAAATTATTTCTCCACCGCTGGCGAATTGCGCACGGTCAGATCCTTCACATCCCCGGCAAAGACGGCGGCTTTGACTCCCGGGGCCACCTGCGGCTTGAAGTTGTCAATTTCCAGTCCTTGAATGTCCGCGAAGGACGCGGCGGACCGCAGGTCGTTGGTGAGGAAGTTGACGGTGATATTGGCCAGTTCCAGTCCTTTGACGTGCCGCGCATAGACGCCATAGGCGGGCAAGGTGCCCAAATGTCCCGGTTCGGGATAGCCGTTGCCGAGTTCCTTGGGGTTGCGAGCGGCGTCTTCAGCCGTGCCGCCGCCCTTGCTTGTGAGACGGACATTTTCAATGCGCACGCCTTCCACCGGCTGCTCGGGCAGGCCCATGATCTGGATGCCGCTCATTTTGCCCACGCCGTCGGCAATGACGTTGGAAATCAAAATGTTCCGGCCCCGGCTATTAGTGGTCAAGTCGGGCGTTCGGTTGCGTTTGCCGGTCGTGATGTAGATCGCATAATCCGGCACCTCCATCATCGTGAGATTGGCGATGGTGATGTTGTCCATGATGCCGCCGTCCACTTCCTCCAGGGCGAGGCCGCGGCAACCGCGGAAAGTGCAGTTGGCCACCGTGCAGTTGCGGAAGCCGCCGCTGGATTCAGTGCCGAACTTGATGCGCCCGTTGTGGCTCTTGCTGGGTTTCATGGTGCCATCCAGCAGCGTGCCTTCCTCAAAGCCGGACACCTGACAGTTGACGATGGTGAGGTTTTCGGTCGGACGCAACTCGCCGAGAGCGTAGGTGCTTTTCGGGCAAATCCCGTCGTCGTGGGGCGAGTTGACGCGGCAGTTGGAGACCATCGTGTTGCGGCAGCAATCAATGTCCATCCCGTCGCGATCAGTGTCTATCGTCACGTTGTCAATGGTCATGTTATCGCAGCCGGTGACGAGAATGGCGAAATGCCCGCCGTGAAAAATCGTGACGTCGCGGATGAGCACGTTTTTGCAAAGCTTGAGGGCGATGGATTTGTTGCCGATGCGCACGGGCGGATAACTCTTCGTATTGGGCGTCGGGAAGTGATTGTAGCCGCACATTTCGTCCAGAATTTTGGGGTTCCGTTCCAAACCGCCGCCGTTGATCAGGCCGTTGCCAGAGATGAAAACATTGGTGAGATTTTCGCCCCAAATAAGGCTGTTATGAAAATAACAATGGCCCCCGTCCTGAAAGGCGACGCCGGGAAAAGGCTCGGTTTCATCGTAGGCATTCAGGTCCTGCGGCGCGCCGAGGATGGTTGCGCCCGCGTCAATGAGCAAATGGATGTTGCTTTTGAGATGAATCGAGCCGCTCAAATACGTTCCGGCCGGCACCAGCACCGTGCCGCCCCCGGTCTCGGCGGCAGCCGCGATGGCTTTGTCAATCGCCGGACTATCCAAATTCCGGCCATCGCCGACCGCGCCGTAATCGCGGACATTGAAGAAATTCCTGGCCGCCGGTTCGGCGGCGTTCAGAACCCCGCAGGCGCAGAGCAACACGGTTAGTATCGGGCGGAGCGAAAAAAGCATGTTTTTCATGTTTTGGTTTGAGTATTTTGGCATGAGTAGTCGGCACACAATGACGGAAAGACCCGGCGTCTGGCTAGAAAAAAATATCGGACGTTTATTCTAGCGCAAATTGCGGGCAAATCTGGCAGCATTCCTTGAAATTAACATGATGCACAAACCTATTTGCCCGCCCTCGCTTGGCAGGAAGCTGGCGGACGGTGTTAACGACTGGGGACTGGAAAGTCCCCAGAACCCGCCGACAAGAATGTCGGCGCTACGTGGCGCAGGCTTTCCAGCCTGCGGGTTCTGGCGACTTTCCAGTCGCCAGTCCCTTCCCCACCCGGGCACACAAGCAAGAACAGTGTCAAGCCGCGCACTGCTTGGCCGGCTCCTGACCTTGGTCTTGGCATCGGGACTTTATTGTCAACCCCAGACTGCGCCGGCCGCGCCAAGCGAATGGGTGTGCGTTGGGCCGGACGGCAAGCTCGCCTACAAAACCTTTGCCACCGGCGACCATATCATGGATTTTTCGTACGCCGGTTACCGGAGCGGCGGGGTAAGCCTGCCAACCGTGCCGGTCAAACAGACCGTGCGCCCTTCCGGGGGCGACGACACCGCCGCCATCCAAAAAGCCCTTGACGAGGTCTCGGGGCTGGAATTGAACGGCGGCTTTCGCGGAGCAGTTTTGCTGGCCCCGGGCGTCTTCAATTGCCGCTGGCCCTTGACCATCGCGGCCAGCGGCGTGGTGCTGCGCGGCAGCGGCTCCGCCCCCAACGGCACCACCATCAACATGACCGGCGAACCGCACCTGTGCCTCTCCATTGGCAGCGGAGGGGAATCCAAACCTGAAGGCAAGGCCGTGGCCATCACCGACGCTTACGTGCCTTCCGGGGCATTTTCCTTTCACATTAAAGAGGCGGACGGGCTGCAACCGGGAGACACCATTCTGATTAACCGGCCCGCAACACCCGCATGGGTGAAATTCATGGGCATGGACACGCTGGTGCGCAACGGCAAGGCGGAGCACTGGGTTTCCGGCGAATTGCACACGGAACGCACTGTCAAGGCCCTCTCGGGCAATCTGCTGACGCTGGAGGTGCCGCTGGCAGATTCGTTCGATTCGCGTTATCTCAATCCGCCGGGCGGGTCGGTGGTGAAATGCGACCTGCGCGGACGTCTCACCCAAATTGGCGTGGAGCACGTGCGGATTGTTGCGACGCCGCTGGCCGCCACCATCACGCAGCCGCTCAATCGGGCGTTGCACATGGACGGCGTTTCGGATGCCTGGGTACGGGATCTCAAGGTGGAAAACACCATCAACAGCTTTTATTTGGGCGGCAACACCAGCCGCATCACGATTGACAGCGTGGATATCCGGCACGCGGTGGCCAGCCTGGGCGCCGCCAAGCCGGAGGATTTTTGGGCGGGCGGCACGCAAACGCTGGTCAACCGCTGTTCGGCGTCCGGCGACAACGTTTTCTATTTTTCCACCGGCGCGCGGATGATGGGACCGGTCGTAGTGCTCAACTGCGTGTTTCACGGCAACGGCCACATCCAGCCGCACATGCGCTGGGCCACGGGCTTGCTCGTGGACAACTGCCAGGTGCCCGAGAGCGGCATTGACCTCATGAACCGCGGCATCATGGGTTCCGGCCATGGCTGGGCGATCGGCTGGGCCGTGGCGTGGAATTGCGTGGCCAAGACTTATACCATTCAACAGCCGCCCGGCTCGATGAATTGGGCCATCGGCTGCCGGGGCACGATGGAAACCGGCGCCCAACCCGGCAATTCCAAGGGGGAAAAATTGCCGTCAGGAATCCTCGACTCCCAGGGCACGCCGGTGACCCCAAGCAGCCTCTATCTGGCGCAATTAAGAGAGCGGCTCGGGGCGCAGGCGTTGGTAAATATCGGGTACTGATAGGTTGAGGCCACACGCACTCCAAACGCTTCGCGAAATTGGACACGGTTGGTAATCGCCGGAGCGTCAGGCAGGGATGCCGGACGCCACTTTCCTGGAGTAATCCTGCATCCGCCACCGCAAAAACGGCGTGCAATGTTTGGGGGTCGCCTTGTTTCGCAAGGGCCAGCAGGCGTTGAAATCCATTTCCAATTTTCGCAATTCCTGAATTCCCCGCTGCGCACGACGATTGGCTTCGGACGTTTTCCCGGCGGCGACGGCTTGCTGCCACAACATGAATTGGCAGGACTGTTCAGCCATGCGCGCCGCCAGATCCAGTTCCAGCGCCAGGAGGAGTCCGGAATCCGACGCGCTTTTCCCGCGCCGGATCAGCGTCCGTTGCTTTTGGATTTCCCGCAAGGTTGCCAGGATTTTCCCGCGCGGAATTTTGGCGAACCATTGCAATCCGTTCCGGCAAAACAATTCGCGCGCTTCGGGCTTGGGCGCGGCGAGGACGGTGCCCAAGGGCGTTTCATTGACGGCTTGCACCCCCAGTTTCCGATGCGCGAATCCGAGTTGGAGCGCGGCGGCGCCAAGGCTGCCCGACGAATCTTCATACACATCCCGATTCAAGACCGCCGCCAGCGCCTTTTCATCCAGCGCGGAGGCCTGCCAGGCCAGCGCCGCGCCGGCGGCGAACATGGGCCAGCTTACCGCCAGCGGCTGCGGATGGCCGCCATCGCCCCAGTCCGTGTTGAGATAACCCGCCGCGCCGAATTTCTTCCCCGCGCGGGCGGCGGCACGCAGATTGGCCAGCGCGTTGTCATGCCGGCCCACCAGGGTTTGCCAGGTCGAAGTGCCAGGACACACGTAGAAGGGAATCCCGGCTTGGGCAAATTGCGCCGCTTCCCTGGCAAAGGGATGATCCGCCTCGTAGCCCCAATTCAGGGCGATGAGGGTTGGAGCGCCGATCTCTGACCCGGCGCGTTTCAAAGCCAATTTCCTTCGCGCCGTACCGGAGGCCGGCGCTCCGAACGACGCCAGTTCCCGGATCAACTCCGGATATTTCAAAATGATGTCGCCCCAGAACATCATGGTTTTGCCGCGCGCGGAAACCGCCCGGTGGATTTGCCGGAGAAAATCGAGGTACACCCGGCCCCGTCCTTTTGCGGCACACAGTTTCCGGCTTCGCCCCTTGCCCAAGTCCCACGTCTCATCGCAACCGACGTTGCACCAGCGGCTGGAAAAATTCGGCAGTAATTCGTCATACAGACCGCACAAGAAGGGCAGGGTGCCGGGGTGCCGCGGGGCCAGCGTGGTCGGACGGCGGAGAAAGTCGCCGGTTTCTGCTTCGAAAGGTCCGCTCAATTCACCCAGTTTTTTCAGGCGCGGATCGGCGAGAAAATAGCGCAGATGCCCGAAAGAATTCTGGTTGGGCACGAGGTCAATGCCCAACTCGCGGCAGCGCGCGTCCAAAATGCGGATGTCCTTCGCGGTGAGCGCGCCCCAGCTTTGCCAGACGGCCCGGTATTGGCGATAGGCGAAGGTGTGTTCGGTGTACAGTTGCAGCTCGTTGATTTTGAAATTGGCCAGCTTCGCGGCGAGGTCGAGGAGGGTCTCCAGCTTGGGCACGCGGCCGCGGGAGACATCCAGCATCACGCCGCGACGGGCAAAGTCCGGCCAGTCGCGAATTTTGAGGCATGGCAGGCGGCGGCCATATTCGCGCAATAATTGCCGCAGGGTGGCGGTGGCTGCGCGCCGCCCCGCCGGCTCGCGAAATTCCATGGTCACGCCGCTTCGGTCAATCGTGAGCGCGTACCCCTCCTCGTGATTCGGCGCGGAATTGGTGCGGACCATCCTGATGGCGGCGGGCGGCGGGCGCTTGGGCAAAACGAAAACGCCCGGAAGCCGCTTCAGCGACTGAGGCGCGGGCAGCAAATTGAGGGCGGGTAGTTTCGCCTTCAGGTTTTGGGCCTTACTTGGCGGCCGGCGCCGGGGCCGTGGTGGCGGGCGGCACATGCGAGGGAATCGTGGCGTTTAGAAAAACGGCCAGGGAGGCGATTTGCATGTCATTGAGCGGGCCGCCTTGCGCGGTGGCGAAGGCGGGCATGAGCGTGCCGGCCTTGCCGGAGGTGATCCACGCGCGCCAGAATTCCTCGCTGGTCGGGTCTTTGAGTTGGTGCAGGTCGGGCACCATGGTGGCGCGCGGGCTGGCCTCATGGCAGACGGCGCAGAGGCTGGCAAACAACTGCTGGCCATACTGGCCTTGCACATTCTTGACGTGGCAACTGGCGCATTCGCCCCGGAATACCGCCTGCCGGTCAAGCTTGGCGGCGGCGATGCCACGCGCGCGTTCCTCTTCGCTCATCGGTTTGACTGGAGGGGGCGGCTGAATGTTGATGCGCAACATGAGGTCGGTCTTGCCCTTGTCGGTCGAGACCGAAACGGTCTTGAACACGATGCCGCTCTTGCCCGCCAGGTTGACGTTCACCCGGATGACGCCGTTGGTTCCGGGGGGCAGGAGCCAGGGCACCGGCGGGAGTTCCGCCGTGGTGCAGCCACAGGACGGATGCACATTCAGAACCGTGACGGGAAGCGGAGTGATCGAATTGGTGACCGTGGCCACGCTTTGGTTGGTGATGACCGTGGCTTTGGAAGTGTATTTACGGCCGGGGAAAATGCTCCAGAACCCCGTGTTGGTGACGATGGAAAAATTGGTGAAATAGGTCACGTTGGTGGCCTGGGCGAGATTGACCTGCGCGGCCATGTTCGTGAAGGCGAAGACAAACCGGGCGAAATCCTGTCCGTTGGTGGCATCAACGCTTTTTTGCGTGCCTCCCTCCCAAGCAATGACCCCATTGGGCAGCGGGTCGGTGGCGTGGGTCGTATCCGGCACATACACCGGGGCGGAGACCACGGCGGTGGCGGGTGGCGTGGCATGCGGATTCACCGCGGTGGGCTGCGCAGTGGCGGCCAGGATGACGGCAAGAAAAAGCGACGCCAAAGCGGCGGGCTTTAAACAATCAAGTAATGCTCTCATCAAGACTCAAATTAGGTGGTTTATTGGGTTTTGACTAGCCTGTTTTTCAAAAATGAGCACGCACATAGGACGCACCGTTTCAAATTTCTGAACGCCACGAAACCGGGGAATTTGAGAAGATCAGCGCTTTTAAGCGTTCCGGGCCGCCATCGCAATGGAGAAAGCGTTTTTGAAACTTGCGCGTGGTCAC
>Ga0316217_10002632_pt1 | contig 21323 bp, 20 predicted proteins | sample 1anoAmetaG_FD_203633 | JGI IMG/M metagenome (GOLD analysis project Ga0316217, IMG submission 203633) | Freshwater microbial communities from Trout Bog Lake, Wisconsin, USA - 1anoA | ecosystem: Environmental > Aquatic > Freshwater > Lake > Hypolimnion/Profundal zone | place: USA: Wisconsin...
TATCGTAGAGTGACAACCCCGGTCCCTGTCCCTGGTCGATCGGAAAGCTTCCCTGGAGGTTGGGCAAGGCGAAATTATTCGTTCCGTTGCCTCCGAACTGTGTGCCCAGCAGGGAAAAAAGAGCCGTGTTCTGCGAGATCGCCAGTAACTGGCCATTGCATTGCGCCCAGTCTAAAGGTGCAAAATTAAAGGGGAATACGCGAATTTCGCCGAGATATTGATCAGACATGGCTGGAGTTCCTTTCTCGTTTCCAGAGAGCTAGTTGCGCGTGGGAAAAATGCCTGTCAACGCGATGATGTAGTTCATCACCAGGTAGGGCGGCTGGTTGGGATGCGGCTGGTTTCCGCCCACCTGCGTGTCAGAGTTCGCGCTCATGGTTGTGTTGGGGCTGGCAGCGTACTGATTCGCCGAAGAAACCGCCGAGGCATTCCCGGATGCGGCAGTCAGGTTAGCAGTGGTCGAAACACCGCTTGCCTGATGAGTGTGCGCAGGCATCTCGCCAGCGAGCAGAGTATGGTTCACTTCTCCTGCGGTTTGCCCCTGGGCATATCCGGTTCCCACATGGATGGGCGAAGCTCCTTGCAGGTTGGGAAGTTGGAAGGTGCTTACGCCATCGCCGCCATAGTAAGTTCCTATCAGCGAGAACAGCGCCACGTTTTGACTGATGGAAAGCGTTTGCCCATTGCAAAGCGCCCAGCCCTTAGGCGCGAAGTTGAAGCTGACCAACCTTATTTCCGATAGATACGGGGTACTCATAAATGATTCCTCCTCGACGGTGGTTAAATCTGAACCTGATTCTCCCTGCCCGTCTAGCCCTGACTGGGAAAAATTCCGAACAGCGCGATCACAAAATTGACCACTTGAAACGGGGGCATATTGTCGTGCGGCTGGCTGCCGCCCTGAGAGGCGAGCAAGCCCGAGGCCATCTGAGATGTCGGCGCCGCAGTGGAGAATTGCTCCAGAGTGGAGTTGGCCCAGACGCCCCCAGACGGGCTCGGCTGTCCGCCGGGAGCCGTTTGAGCTTTCAGGGGATGCGAGTGGGCGGGAATCTCATTTGCATTGAGAGTGACGGTCTCGACGCCTCCCTGCTGTCCAATCACATATGTTGCCCCAAAGCCTGTCCCCTGGTGGACCGGAATGCGCGACTGCAGATTGGGCAATGCGAAGGTATTCTGCCCATCGCCGCCATAGGTAGTGCCAATCAGGTTGTAGAGTGCTTCGTATTCAGAGATGGCAAGCAACTGGCCATTGCACAGAGCCCACTCCACCGGCGCAAAATTCCAGCCGCCCATTCGTATTTCGCCAATAAAGGGTGTAGCCATTGGTTTCCTCCTGTATCCTGACAATCAATTTCGTTCGATGGAGCGACCAAAACTCACGGCCATGGTCCGGTTTGAAGATCAAAAAGGCGCCACAACACCCTGCGCCCGGAGTCGCGTTTCAGACAAAGCACATAGAAAAGCAGGAATCAGCAAGCCGGCGGAATCTAGGGGAAAAACCGAGCTTTTGCAAATCATATCCATGGGTAGTTTCCCTGTCAACAGACAATTCGCCAGGCTTCTAGGGCTAATACGTACGCTGCAGCGCCGGGCAGATTCTTTACTGGAGGGGATTCGTTTCCATGGAATGATTTTACATACGCAGAGCCAATCAACTGCCTCAACCTTGAGTCAATAAATGCGCCAGCCGGCATGCCCTTCCCTGAAACCCTGCCCATGCTTTCTCTGGATTCGAGAAGAGCGCAAACAAAAAAGCGGCAAACCGATGCCGGCTTGCCGCTTTTAATGTGCAACTCGGATATTTCCGCATATTGCCGTTCGTTCTAAAAGAGGTTCCAGAGCGACTGGTTGTAGACTTCGTGGTGGAATTGCACCTCGGAGCCTTTGACAAAAGTGCCCAGCTCGCGCGGGCTGCGGTTGGCGGCGGCCTGCTTCAATTCCGCATAACGGCCCTGCACGTCACTGCCGAGAATCTTTGCAATCCAGGCCGAGTCCTTGAAGTCCTCGATGGCGGTCTGAATGGCGTCGGGCAGGAAGCGGCCGCCGGCGCGCAGATTTTCCGCGTTGGAGATTTCGCCGTCCAGCCCGGTTTTGAAGATGCTGTAGAGCGAGAGATAGGGGTTGGCATCCGGTGCCACGGCGCGGACTTCCGTGCGCATGGAGCGGTGGTTGCCGATGGGCACGCGGATCATGGCGCCGCGATCAGTGGCTGAGGCGCGAATCTGGTTCGGCGCTTCAAAGTGCGGGTCAAGCCGGCGGTAAGCGTTCACGCTGGAGTTGAAGACCAGGCAAAGGTCCAGCGCGCGGGTCAGAATGCGATCCAAAAAGTTCCAGCCGAAGCCGGAGAGCTGCTCTTCGCCCTTCTCATCCCAGAAGAGGTTGGTTTTGCCCTTGGAGACGGAGACGTTGGTGTGCATGCCGCTGCCGTTAACGCCGACTACCGGCTTGGGCAGGAAGCAGGCGGTGAAGCCCATGTTGTTGGCAACCTGGCGGCAGAGCATCTTGTAAAGCTGGATCTGATCGCCGGCGGCCACCACTTCGGCATAGCTGAAGTTGATTTCAAACTGGCTGGGCGCGACTTCGGGGTGGTCCTTCTCCAATTGGAAGCCCATGGCGCGCTGCACTTCGGCCGAAGTGTCAATGAACTGGCGCAAGGGATCGAGCGGCAGCGAGTGATAGTAGCCGCCGGTGTTGACGAACTCGAACTTGCCGGTCTGATGGTAGGTGCGCTCGGCGTCCTTGCCGGCAAAGATGAAGCCCTCAATCTCGGTGGCGGCGTTGAGCGTATAGCTGTTCTTCTTGAACTGCTCTTCGGCGTATGCTTTGAGCACGCCGCGCAAATCACCGTGGTAGGGAGTTCCGTCCTTGTCGATGACATTGCCGAAGACCAGCGCCTTGCCGGCGCCGAAGATATCGGCGGGAACCCAGTAGAAGGCGCTCCAGTCGATGCCCAGGCGGAGGTCGCTCTCCTTTTGCGCGGTAAAGCCGCGGATGGACGAGCCGTCGAAGGTGAGGTTTTCGTAAGAGGAGATGAGGAACTTCTTGTCGTAATCGAGCAGGTGCAGGCGGCCTTCCAGGTCGCTGAAGAGCACGGATACAGACTTGATGCGTTTTTCATCGGTAAGGTACTTCAACCGCTTCTCGCGAATCTCGTCGATGGGAACGCGATTGGCGCGGTCGGCTTTGGCTTCAAGGTTTTTGGCTTCGAGCTCGTCATAGGAGAGAGCCAGAAAATTGCGATAATCAGCGGACATGAGACTCCTTTTCGTTCACAGCCACAGGTTTAGAATGTTCCACTTAATCATAAGATGCCGCACATAAGGATGCCATGAAGAAACCGCGCGAAAGAGGTGGAAAAGCGGTGCAAAGCCGCTATGGGCGGGCAGGAATACTGTTTGTATTTTCTATCGTTTAGGTCCGAAGAAGGTCACAAAGCCAGCCGTTAGCGTGGATTGGCCCTTGACCGCCAGAGGCGTGTTTCCCCTGGCGAAGAAATCGATGCTGGACCAGTCGCGGCGGTACTCGATCCGGGCCAGCAAACCCCGAGGCCACTTGTATTCGCCGGTTGCGGTGAATTCCTGCACTTGTTGACTGGCGCCTGTCGTCAAGCCTTGTGAATCGTCGTAGTATTCAAACCGTCCAGCCACGGCGGCTTTGGCCGTCAACTGCTGTCGAGCGGCAATGGCTACGCCCTGCCACTGCTTCAACAGGTTGTCGCCGGTGGCGCCGGCTCCGCTGCCGGTGATGGAATCCTGATTCCGGCCGTAGTCGTAGTTGATGTAGGCGTTAAATTTGGCCGTCGGGGTCAGCAGCAGAGTGGTGTCGATCAGGTTGCGATAGCCCTTCTGCGAATTGGGATTCTCAGGGCCGGTATAGAGATTCGCATTCCAGGTGTATTTGGGCTTTACGTAGGCGCTGGTCAGCCCAACCGTAACGCCGCCGTTGTTCTGGGTGATGTTGTTCCAGCCGTTGACCACCTGCACGCCGATGGTTTCCGTCTTCGAAACCGGCAGCGACGAGCGCAAGCCGAAGTGGAAGTAAGGAACAGCGTAAGCGAACAGCAGCGAGCGGGAGTAGTTCCAGTTGTCTTTGGATTCGACGACCTCCGCTCCGGCAGAGCTGACAAATTTGCCCAGGTCCAGCTCCAGCCCCTTTGCTTTGGGCGGCTTCAGGCTGAGGAATGCCTGCTCGGTATATTTCAGGTTGTCGGCGCCGGCCGGCCCGTTCATGATCTCGTCAGTGCGGCCGTAGAGCAGGTCAAGGTGCGCGCCTATCGGAGCGGGATCATGGTTCAGCGTGAGCTTGATTGCATTCAGGCTGATCTGGTCTGTCTTGTCGTTAAAGGCGTAAAGGCCGTTGAGCCGGTCATCCGCCGCATCGCTGGGGCGGTTGGCGTTGTAGCTGCCATAGGCGTCGATGAATCCGCTCAACTGCATGGGGCCAATGTGCCAGGTGGGAGCAGGCGCAGCGGGAGCTGCTGCGGACGCCGGAGCTGCCGGAGCCTGCGCGCCGGACGTCAATGAAATCATCAAAGCGGTTCCGGCCATCAGTTGCAGAAGTCGATTCGCCTTAATGTGCATCAGCAGGCTTTCCAGGCAAACTTCCAGTTGTGCGTCGCTTTCGACTGCGGCGAAATCGGCGAAGCGCGCCTTGGCAATTGATTTTGTTATTTGTATTTTACGCCCAGGCAGCAATTGCTTTCAAACCGCCCGGCGCGGCCATGCCGGTTCCACTCAGCAGGCAAAGCAAAGAACCTGCCGTGATGGCAGGTTCTTTGGGGAAGCGCAACGATTCTGATTGATGCAAAATGCAGATCAGGCGCAACAGCGTGGATCTATTGCGTTGCCAGTTGACTATACTTCATGTGCATTTTTTCGGCCTCAGAGGCCCTCGACAGGTCATATTCGTAAAGGTATCGCGCGGAGTCAACGGGCCGGGGATACTTGGCAGCCGTAGCCGTTACGTTCTGGCTTCGGCGCTCCCATTCCTGCTTCTCCTGCGCGGCCTTTTCCAGATATTCCTTCTGCATCTTTTCGTAGCAGTCGGCAAGCGCGCTGTACTGCGCTGCGGTATGCGCTTCGCGCGCAGTCTGCTTCAGGTGTGCCGGGGCGCACTCCGGGTCGGATTTTTGAGAAGTGTTCGCAGCCTGCGCGATTCCGGCACAGGCCAGTGCAAAGCATAACACCCAAGGGAAATGCTGAGTTGATTTCATAAGTGACCTCCCACTCATTTTTTATTTTTTAATGCAACACATAAGGACCGCGTGAAGAAACCCCTATGTATTGCAAAAAAATTCCGGCGAAATTGCGCCAGAGCTAAAAACGAACCATGATGGCCAGCGTGGTCGCGGTCTGGTTGGTGCGCAGGTCGGGCCACCACAGGGCATTCAAATTGCCAGGCTGAAATCCATTGCTCAGGTTGAGATTTGCGCAATTTGTTTCGGCTTGCAGAAGGTTCCCATACGTCACACCGGAGTCTCCGCCCGCAGCGCATTGATAATCTGCCGGATTGCCATTGTTGCCGCCGGGAGGCGTGATTCCACCGCGCCCCGTCCAATAAGGAACGTCGGAGTAGCGGTAGCTTTCTTCCGCGCGAAAGGTAATGTACTGGCTGGGCATGTAATCGAAGGTGACGGTGCCGTCGTGCATCTGGGCGCGGTCGCCTCCGTTCTCGGTAAAGTACGGCGTGCCGCTGGAGGCTGTCGCGTTATTGATCGGCGGCAGCAGTGTAAGGTAACGGCCGGGATTGTTCATTTCGCCGCCGCCCAGGGTTACTGCGTACCGGTCCTTCTTGAACCAGAAACGCGTGTAGGCCATCCAGCCTTCAAAGTCCTGCTTGGGTCTGCCGTTCTTGCTGTTGTGGCAGTTTACGCCGCCGGTGTAAGTGGAGCTTGATCCCTGTTCAGGCGAAGACCCGGTGGGGCTGTAGGGACCGCTGGAGGGACCGCCGCCATACTCGCAGCCCAGGTCGCCAGTGAGTGTGAAGGCGGCCTTGTCAAAGAATGCTTTGGGCTTGTCGTAGTACTTTACTTGCGCGCTGTAATCGGCATGAACGCGCGAGCGGCCGGGGTAGCCTGCGTCGTCCTCGCCTACCCCATAGTTGTTCCACACAAAGTCCAGGTAGGGCTTGGGACGCCAGAGAATCTGGCCACCGAGTCCCGGCTTGCCGTTGTAGCGCGCATACGACTGCCAGCCGTTGATGATCCATGGTTCGATCTTCAACTTTGCCGTGGGGAACCACTGAATGCGCAGGCCGTTGAAGAACCACGGCGTGTTCGATGAGACGAACGAGGGCTGATAGGCCCAGTTATCGGCGTTGTAGTAACTAAAGAGGCCAATGTACGAGACAAAGATGCCTGCGTCCAGATTGAGCCCGTGATTCACATCCCAGTGATAACCGCCCCAGGCTTCTGAGAAGTACCGGTAAGCATTCGCCAGATTCCATTGGCCGCGGCTATAACTTGCGTCGTTGCGCGGGGTGGTGGTGGCGAACAGGCCGCCCATGGTCAGGATGCGTCCGCGCGTGTTTTGAATGCGGAAGTCGCCGCCTACGCTGACCTGCTCCAGTTGCCACTCATCGGAGCGGAACATCTCCGTCGAGCCGCCCATCGAATCGTCCTTGGGGTGGTTGTAGTCGAGGATATAGTTGGCGTCGAAGCGGATTTCCGGCGTGAAATATTTGGTGGCCATCGGCGTATCCACCACGCGGCCGTTGCTGTTGAGCCAGGTCCAGTCGCCGGGGAAGGGCGCTGCTTTGGTGGTGGTCTCCGCGGTGATCTCCGGGGCAGCGGGTGCGAGAGCAGGAGCAGCTGCGGCCTGCGCCGGAAGCGTCGCGGGCGCCGCATTGCCGCTTGCAGTTGCTGCGGCGGAGCGAAGCGCGCTGGCATCTTTTTCTGCGTTTGCCGCGTCGGTGCGAGATTTCAATTCGGCTTCCAGTTGCGCAATTCGCGCCTTCATTGCGGCAAGCTCTTTCAGGATTGCTTCGTCGCTGGCCGGCATCGCATTTGAACCCGGTGCGGCGGCGTTTGTATCGGAAACAGCTGCTGAAGAGGGGGTGGTTTGCGTTTGCGCGTTTGCGGAGATGGCCATGGCAAGCACTGCTCCAGTCATGATCCTGAGCAGGCGATTCACGTTCTTATTCATTTGCGCACTTCCTTGCAGAAGACACGGATACTTTTTGTCGTTGCCCATGCGAAGGGCCTTTATCAGTAACGCAATATATCTGTAAAAAAATCGTAAAGAAGCTGTAAGGAATTCCTTAAGCTTGGTGTGAGTTTTCGGCGCTGGGAAACTGAATAACCTGTTAAAATCTCCTCAAGTTTCATCACATCCCCGGGCTTCAGTCGCGAAAAAATAGTCAGGAACAGGGCGCATTTGCGGGCCGGGCACAGGGATTTACAGGCATCTTTCGGTTGATGAAATGATGGGTGTTCGCTTGTCGTCAAGATTCATCCCGGAGGCTTCCGCATCGGCTGATGTTTCCCTGCTTCTGGCCGTGGTGCTGATTGCGCTGCTGGTCATTTTGCTGTGGATGCACGCCCGGAAAAAGTCTCGCGAGGCAGCATCGTCCAGCAGGCAGGCCCGCGATCTCTGTGAGTTCACGCGGCGCACGCTGGAGATGAATCTCAACCTGGAGCCGGGGCCGCAGATCGCTGAACTGGTGCACGAGATTTTTGCGCTGGAGGCTGTTGCGGTTTACGACGCGGAGCTGCGCCAGGTTTACCCGGCGGGGTACTGGAAGCTTGACCCGCGAGAGATGGCGCAGAATGTATACACGTTTTCAACTTCGGACGATGATCCAGTGACCGGGCTGGGCCGTCGCGTGGTACGCATGGGCTCCATACCAATCGGCAGCTTGCTGGTGCGCGGCGACACCAGCCCACTGATCAACAACGCTATCGCCGCTCTGATCGCGCTTGCTTTTGACCGCTATCGCGCCCTGGCCAACGAAAACCGCATCGAGACCGAGAGGCGTACCGAGCAGTTGCGCTCCGCCGTGCTCGACAGCCTGGCGCACGCCTACAAGACGCCGTTGACGGCAATTCGCGCCGCATCAACTGGACTGAGCGAGATGGGCCATCTCTCCGCCGGCCAGGCCGAACTGGTCGCCCTCATCGACGAGCAGGCGGGGCTGCTGGGAAACCTGACCACGCGCCTGCTGACCACGGCGCGCCTGGATGCAGGCGAGGTTACGATCCACGCTACACAGGTGGGTGTTGCGCCGCTGATTGAAGAGGTGGTGGCCAGCCTCGGCGACCGATTGGCCAGCATGAAATTCGAACTCGACATTCCCAACGAGCGGCTGGTTCTTGATTGCGACCGGCAGTTGATGGGGATGCTGCTGACTCAGTACATCGACAACGCCTGTAAATACTCGATCCTCGGAACCACCATCACTATTCGCGCCGTGCAGTCGCGCGGGGAGGTTGTTTTTTCCGTGCGCAGCTTTGGCGAGGTGATTCCCATCAACGACCGGGAGAGAATCTTCGACCGATACTATCGCTCCACAGCTTTCTCTAACCGGGCCGCCGGCACGGGAATCGGCCTTTCGGTGGCCAAACGGGTTGCGGTCATCCACGGCGGCTCCGTTTGGGTCACCAGCGACCAGGCGGAGGGAACCACGTTTTTTGCCGCCATTCCGATTACGCAACGCAAGAGGGTTTCCTGATGACGCAGACTGCCATTCGCATTCTTCTGGTGGACGACGAATCGGCCATTCGCCGGGCGCTCCGGCCGCCGCTGGTGGAACTGGGCTTTGTTGTGGTTGAGGCGTCGCGCGGCGAAGATGCATTGCAGATGTTGCGCGGCGGCGGCTTTGACGTGGTTCTGCTCGACGTGAATATGCCCGGCATCGGCGGCATTGAAACCCTGCGCCGGATGAGGGCTCTGGCGCCGCGATTGCCCATTCTCATGCTCACCGTGCGCGACGCGGAAGCGGAAAAAGTGGAGGCGCTGGAGCTGGGAGCTGACGATTACGTCACCAAGCCCTTCAGCACGCGCGAGCTGATCGCCCGCATTCGCACGGCGATTCGCCGCGTGCAGGCTCCGGAACGCGCTCAAGACGCGCCCATCGAGATTGGCGAGTTGCGGCTGGAGCCGGTCAAGCGCGTTGTCACCCGGCGCGGCCTGCCGATACACCTCACGCGCAAGGAGTTCGATATTCTTCATTGCCTGATGAGCCGCGCCGGCCGCGTGATTACCTATGCCCGCCTGCTCACCGCCGTATGGGGCGCAGATTGCCGCGAAGAGGTCGAGTACCTGCGCACCTTCGTCCGCCAGTTGCGCAAGAAGATTGAAGACGACCCCGCCAAGCCGCGCTATCTGCTGACTGATGTTTATGTAGGCTATCGCTTCGCCGATGCGCAGATGTTCGCCGATGAGAAAACGGAAGGCGCGTGAGGCGAAGTGCCGGAAGAAGCCTGATTCCGCCCATTGTTGACTTGAAAGGGGCATCAAGACCTCAACGCCGGATGTGTGACTATTGTTCTACGCATGGCTCACGGAAGCAGCCTGCGAAAGGCTTCTCATCCCAAACGAACTACCTTCGATTGGACAGGGATGTGAAGCACGTAGAGAATACTTATTCAGGGGATATAGCAATGTCGAATAATGCGCGGTTCTTCAGCAGGACAACTTCGGCTGCCTTGCTTTTTTTTGCGATTGGCGCGATGGCAGAGGCGCAGATCGCATCCCGTTCCGGAAATATTATTCTTGTCCAGCCAGGCAGCCTGCCCACGCTCGCGCAGCAACAGGGTATTGCATTTCAACTGTATTCAGGAAGCGGCGATGGCAGTTGCTATCTTTATATAGAACAGAGCCAGGGCAGCCGCCTTCTGGTGCTGGACGTCAGCGATCCGGCACATGTCAAGTTGGTGAAGGCTGTGCCTCTTTCCGTTCCCGGTCCTTTCGATTTTGTGCAATCTCTGGGGAGTTCGGCATTTCTGCTTCGTTTCCGCAACAATCATGGGACAGCTATTCTTGGTCTGCGCAAACCGAAGGCGCCAACACTCACGGTTTTGACCGATTTGCAGAATCCGGGACGGATTGAATCGCTTGGGGATTCGGCGTTTCTGGGGATGGACGGACAAGAGGCGGCGCCGGCTGCTCCGCAGGACTATAGGGTTTTAGATCTCTCAGACCCGGCCAAACCGGTGCTGCTTGGCACGGTGAAGCAAGTGAATGGCAAGCTTGAGCGCCCAGAGACTGGAACGACCTTTCTTCTCGGATCGGATGGATTGACAATCATCCGCCTTCCGCAAGAGGAAGTAAAGTTCAAATCCGGGGTGAGCGTTATTAACTAACGCTTCTTCCAATTACGCCGGGTGCCGGGTGCCCCAGGTCTCGATTCTGAGACCTGGGAGTTTCTGGAGTGAACCCCCAAAGTGAGACAGTCGAGTAGGACACACTTTGCTGGGAGTTTCCGCAGGATGCAAAATCCCTACTCGTTGTAGTGCAGCAGGCTGAAGACATCCAAATCCGGGAAGCGATTGCGGCCTTTCAGAAAGTCGAGTTCCACGGCAAAGGCCAATCCCTCAATCTCACCGCCAAGCTGTCTCACCAGCTTCACCGTGGCCTCCATCGTGCCGCCGGTGGCCAGCAGGTCATCCACAATCACCACGCGCTGGCCGGGCTTGATCGCGTCCACATGAATCTCCAGGGCGTCGGAACCGTACTCCAGGTCGTAGGTGACGCGGGCCGCCTGGGCGGGCAGCTTGCCGGGCTTGCGCACCGGCACAAAACCGGCGTTGAGGCGGTAAGCCAGCGCGGGCCCAAAGATGAATCCCCGCGCCTCGATGCCCAGCACCAGGTCAACCTTGCGCTCAATGTAGTGTGCCGCCAGCGCGTCAATCAGCTTGGCAAAGCCGGTCTTGTCCTTGAGCAGGGTGGTGATGTCGTAAAACAGAATCCCCGGCTTGGGAAAATCGGGCACCGTGCGCACCAGCGCCTTCAAAGATTCCACATCGATAGGCTTGGTCTCGTTGGACATACGTTCCTTCGCTCCTTGATTGGGGTTCCTTGGTGATTATAAGGGACTAGTCCCTCAGTCCCTGGTCCCCTGGTCCCTTGGTCCCTTTCTTCACCACGCCCCGTCAATGCGGAAGGCGTCGAGGTCTTGGGCTTCGGATTCGGCGAGAGGATGCTCGATGAGGTGGTCTACGCGGCTGCCGCGCGGGCCACGGCGCAGGCTGGCGCGCAGCTCGGCCAGGTCCTCTGCCGTGCCGGACGCCACAACCTCGACTTCGCCCTCTTCTGTGTTGCGCACCCAGCCGCGCAGCTCCAGTTCAGCGGCCTCGCGCTGCACAAACCAGCGAAAGCCCACTCCCTGCACCCGGCCTTGAACCAGAAAATGAAGAACCATCGTTAGAAGTCTTGCAGATGCGCCGATTCTTCGCAACTATCTTGCAGTATTGCAATCTATATCAGGCCGACGATTCAAATTCCCCGCTCCCACCAACCCCAAAAGAGAATCTCCGTCGCAGGGAGCGCGATACACTGGAGTTCACGATGGTCTTTGTTCTCGACAACTACGATTCGTTCACCTACAACCTTGTCCAGTACCTGGGAGAGCTAGGCGCGGAGGTTGAGGTCTATCGCAACGATGAGTTGACGGTGGATGAGGTTGAAGCGATGCGGCCGGAGCGGATTCTGCTCTCGCCGGGTCCATGCACACCGTCCGAGGCAGGCATTCTGGTTCCGCTGATCCGGCACATGGCGGGCAAGGCGCCGATTTTCGGAGTCTGCCTGGGGCATCAGGCGATTGGCGAGGCCTTCGGCGGGCAGGTAGTCCGCGCCAGCCACCTGATGCACGGCAAAACCAGCCCGATCACCCACGACGGCAAAGGCGTTTTTGCGGGACTAGCAAGCCCGCTCACCGCGACGCGCTATCATTCGCTGATTGTGGCCGAGGAGTCGCTGCCTGCGGAGTTGATGGTCACCGCGCGCACACAGGCGAAGAACGGCGAATCGATTATCATGGGCCTGCGCCATCGCACGCTGCCCATCGAGGGCGTGCAGTTTCATCCGGAGAGCGTTTTAACCGAGGGCGGCCGCCAGATGATTCGCAATTTTCTAAATATGTAGTGGCCAAGGAGAGAGAGATGCGCCGCACGAGTTCGACTTTACGCGTTGCTTTCACGGGTATCCTTGCGTTGGCGGCTCTCGGGCTGGCCGACGCGCTCAGCGCCCAGAGTGCTGCCGCGCCCCAGACTTCCGCGATGCAGGAACCCGCAATCCAGGCTCCAGCCAGTGAAGCAGGCCCTGCCACGCCCATCGCCATTGTCCCGCTGGACAACAAAAATCCCGATGCCAACGCGATTGTCACCGGCGCTTTGAAAGTCTCACATGGCAGGGCGGTCATTGTCGCCAGTGGCACGGTCACTTCCGGCAGCCAGACGACTGAGGTTGTGCTGCCGCATCGCGGCGTGCTGCGCGTTTGCGCATCCACCACCGTAAAGCTGGCCGCCGACACCAGCGTTCCCGAGGGCGAGACACCGGGCCTGATGATGGCCATGGACCACGGCGCCGTGGAAGCCAGCTTCGCCACCAGCCACAACTCCGACTTTTTGATGACGCCGGATTTCCGCATTCTGATCAGCGGTCCCGGCGCTGCGGACGTGAAGATTCGCCTGGGCCAGCACGGCGACACCTGCGTGGATAATGCCGGGGTGAACGCGCCATACGTTCTGGTAACGAGCGTTTTTGAGGGCGGCGATTACCGCGTGCAATCCGGCCAGCGCGTGATGTTTGAGCACGGCAGCCTGCATGAGGTTGTGGACAACGAGAAAGAATCCTGCGGCTGCCCGCCTCCCACGCACCCCGGCACCAATGAGTTTCCGGCAGCGCAGAGCGCGGGACTGGAGCCAACGCCCAAGCCGGCTCCGAATGCGGTTTCGCTAACCTCTGCCCCGCCACAGGCGCTTGAGCCTTTGGTCTACAAGAGCACGGACCACGCAGCTAAACCCGAGGAGTTCGCGGCTGCGAAACAGCCCGAAGCCAAACCTGCAAAGAAGAAACCCGGCTTCTTTTCCGGTGTGGGAAGGTTCTTTCACAAGCTGTTTGGCGGGAATAATGGGATGAGCTAGGAAGGTGAGTCGGAAGTCCATTGGAGAGCAACCGAAGATTGCCACTCGAGAAGAGGCCATCTCATCAACGCTATTCAGATTTCGCGAAAATTCCCTCAGAGGCTAAAGCCCGCTAATTTTTGCGGCTTTTGCGGCACGACTGAAGTCGTGCCCTTTCAAAACATCGCCCGAATCAGAGGTCACAAAAGTTAGAACCAACTGATCTCTGTTTCCTGATCTCTGTTTTCTGATCCATGCTCTTTGCTTCTCACATCTCTCGCGCCCGCTCAATCGCGCGGATCACCGCTTGCGCCTTGTTGATTGCTTCCTGGTGTTCCGACTCGGGGACGGAGTCGGCGACGATGCCTGCGCCGGATTGCACGTAGCCTTTGCCGCCGACGGCCAGCATGGAGCGGATGGCGATGCAGGAGTCGAGGTTTCCGCTGAAATCGGCGTAGAGGACCGCACCGCCGTAGGTTCCGCGCCGCGCGGGTTCAAGCTCTTCAATAATCTCCATGGCCCGCACCTTGGGAGCGCCGCTGAGTGTTCCGGCAGGGAAGCAGGCGCGCAGGGCATCGACGGCGGTGAGTCCCTTTTTCAGGCGGCCCTCGATACTGCTGACAATGTGCATCACGTGCGAGTAGCGCTCGACATACATCAGCTGGCTTACCTTGACGCTGCCGAATTCGCTCACGCGGCCCACGTCGTTGCGGCCCAGGTCCACCAGCATTACGTGCTCGGCGCGTTCCTTTTCGTCAGCCAGCATTTCATCGGCCAGCGCCTGGTCTTCGGCGTCCGTGGCTCCGCGCGGGCGGGTTCCGGCGATGGGCCGATACTCCACCTTGCCCTGATGCACGCGGACCAATAGCTCCGGCGAGGAGCCTGCGAGTTCTACGGTTTCCGGACGTTTTGATTTTCTGGCCACATGCTTAGCTTTTTCCGGCCCGTCGCCCAAAAGGCCCTCCGGCGCAAAGCGGAGGAAAAACATATAGGGGCTGGGGTTCACCGTGCGCAGGGCGCGATAGACCTGGAAGCTGTCGGCCTCCGGTTCTACATCGAAGCGCTGCGACAAGACGGTCTGGAATACATCGCCCGCGCGGATGTACTCCTTGGTGCGGTTGACGGCGGCCACAAAATCCTTTTTCGCCGTGCGATGCTGCACGTTGAGTTTGCCCTTGGCTTTGTGGCCTGAAAGGCTGGGCAGCGGCTGGGAGAGTCGCTTTTCGAGGCGGTCAAGCCGGGCTACTGCTTTTTCGTAGGCGTTGGCCGGCTTGTCGCGCGTCACGTCGGCTGTGGCCACCAGCCAGATCTCCTTGCGCACGTGGTCAAAGGCCAGCACTTCATCAAAAAACAGCAGGCAGGCGTCCGGAACGTGCAACTCATCTTTGGCCAGCTCCGGCAACTCCTCAATTTGGCGCACGGCATCGTAGGAGAAAAAGCCCACCGCGCCTGCGGTAAACGGCGGCAGCCCTTTGAGCCGCGCCGGTTTGTGGCCGCTGAGCGCGCGCCGCAGCACGGCGAAGATGTCGCCTTCAATTTGGACGACCTTCTTGCCCTCGGTGATGGTGATCTCGCGTCCGCGCGCCACGATGCGCTTGAAAGGAGCCAGGCCGATGAATGTATAGCGGCCCACCTGCTCGCCGTTCTCCACCGATTCGAGCATGAAACACTCCCGCTCCGGCCAGGCCGCACGCAGAAAGGCCGAAACCGGAGTTTCGAGGTCGGCGGTCAGAATGCGGCAGACGGGAACAAGCGTGTGCTCTTTGGCGAGGGCCAGGAACTCTTTGCGGCTGGGCTGAACGGGCTGGGAAGAGGCTGTCACAGCCCCAGTGTAATTGGTTGAGGCTATGGGGGGTTACTAATGAGTTCTCAGGGCTTGACGGAGCCTGATGGCAGACATAGACTCGGAGAGGCTTGCGTTTGTGGAGTTTGTCCCGCATCCTGAGCCGTCCGGCGGTGGTCCCCTTTCCAGTGGGCCGGGCAACGACAACTCCCTATTGGCGGAGAAACCCTTCGGCTTGGGCACTTGTGAATGGGTGTTTTGGACCATCAGGCCGGCGGCAGGCAATCGGAATTGGAGAAATTTATGGCAACGGTATCCCTTGAGCAGGAGATCAACCCCTGGGAAGCCCAGGCGGCTCGATTTGATTTTGCGGCGCGCAAACTGAACCTGGAAGAAGGTTTGTGGAAGTTGCTGCGCACGCCGGGGCGCGAGGTAATCGTGCATTTTCCCGTCACCATGGACAATGGGCACATCGAGATGTTCACCGGTTTCCGGGTACAGCACTCGATTGCGCGCGGTCCCGGCAAGGGCGGCATCCGCTACTCGCCGGATGTGTGCCTGGATGAGGTGCGGGCGCTGGCCAGTTGGATGACCTGGAAGTGCGCGGTGGTCAATATTCCCTTTGGCGGGGCCAAGGGCGGGGTCATCTGCGATCCAAAGTCGATGAGCCGGGGCGAGCTGGAGCGCATGACCCGCCGCTACACCTCGGAAATAATTGATTTCATCGGACCGGAAAAGGATGTTCCCGCGCCCGACATGAACACCAACGAGCAGACCATGGCATGGATTATGGATACCTACTCGATGCACGAAGGGCACACGGTCACCAGCGTGGTGACCGGCAAGCCGCTGAATATCGGCGGCTCGCGCGGCCGCACCGAGGCCACCGGGCGCGGCGTGCAGGTGATTTGCGACGAATCCATGCGCTACCTGAAGATGCCCATCGACGGATGCCGGGTAATCATCCAGGGCTTTGGCAACGTAGGCTCCAACGCCGCCCGCCTGCTGATGGAGCGCGGCTACAAGATTATCGGCATTGCCGAGTTTGACGGCGGCCTGTCGAATCCCAAGGGCATCGACATTCACCAACTACTGGACTACAAGCGCCGCAACAACACCATCCTCGGATTCCCCGGCGCCGAGGCCGTTCCCAGCGAAGAACTGATACTCTCCGAGTGCGAGATCCTGATTCCGGCGGCTCGCGAGAACGTGATCACCAGCCGCAACGCCGAGCAGATCAAGGCGAAGGTCGTCGTGGAGGGCGCCAATGGCCCCACCACCGCGGTTGCCGATGACATCCTGGCCAAGAAAGGCATCTTCATCATGCCCGACATTCTGGCCAACGCCGGCGGCGTCACTGCCAGTTATTTCGAGTGGGTGCAGGATCGCCAGGGCTACTTCTGGAAGGAAGCCATCGTCAACGAGCAACTGGAAACCATCCTGCGCGACAGCTTTGACGATGTGGTCCGTTACGCCGAGGCTCACAACGTCAACAACCGCATCGCCGCGTACATGCTGGCCATCGACCGTGTGGCGCAAACCATCCGCCAGCGCGGCATTTACGCCTGATTTTTGCGTTGGTTTTGATTTTAGGAGCGGTACGGGCTTTGGCCTGTTCCGCTCTTTCTCTGCACAAAATGCAACTAAGCCTGTCTACGGGGTTTCTATAAAAAGAAGTGTTATAAGCGGGTCGGAAGGAAAATCATGAAAATCGCTCTCGTTACATTGTTTTGTGCCGCCTCCGCATTGGCTCAGGGACAATTAACAGACCCCGCGGCAGCGTGCGGCCCGGAAAATATCAGCTTCAATGTGAAGCTTGGCGCCCCGAACCTGCAGGTGGAGCCCGCACCGGGGAAGGCTGTGGTTTACTTCATTCACGAATCAGGCGGGTCGGGTATGCTTGCCTATCCCACAACGAAGATGGCAGTGGATGGTTCCTGGGCTGGCGCTAATCACGGTGATTCATATTTCGCTATCTCCGTTGATCCGGGAGAGCATCATGTGTGCGCCGCCCTGCAGTCCTCCTTTGTTGATCAGCGAGTGGAGCTGGCGCATTTTCATGCGGTGGCGGGAGGGATTTATTTCTACCGCACACGGCTGGTGATGTCGAAAGAGGTTGAGTTATTGGAACTGGCGTTAATCGACAGCGATCAAGGCAAGTTTCTGATCTCCAACTTTCAGCTGAGTGTTTCTACTCCGAAAAAGTAGTGTGCTCGCGTGCTATAGCGAGTGTCAAAGCGGGACAGGCGTCAGAGTTGTTCTGTTGTGGATTGCCTTCGAGGAGTGAGACGGGCGCGCCGCGCGGTGTAGAGCCAGAGTGCGATAATGGAGGCACGCCTCCAGAGAATCGAAAGTGTGGCGCGACCGCATGAACCTGCCCAACTCCATCACGATGAGCCGGATCGTCATGATCCCGCTGTTGCTCTGGATACTGACGCCGCATTTTCCCTGGCACGCGCATGGAGCGCAGGAGATTACGGCCTCGGTTCTGTTTGTACTGGCTTCGATTACCGATGGCCTGGACGGCTACCTGGCACGGAAGTGGCAGCAGATCACCACCATCGGCATGTTGCTGGACCCTATCGCCGACAAGATCATGGTGACCGGCGCCCTCATCGCCCTGGTGGCTTACAGCCCTGAGGTGGTCAAAGTATGGATTGTGGTGGTCATCATCGGCCGCGAGTTTCTCATCAGCGGCCTGCGTTCCATCGCATCGTCAGAGGGCTTTACTATACAGGCCAGCGACCTGGGCAAGTTAAAAACTGTTGTCCAGATTGTCTGCGTGGTTTCCGCGATTCTGGCTCACGGCTGGGACCAATGGCAGTTCGGCTGGTTCATCGTGCCGGTCAAGTGGATTGCCATCGCCGCTATTTATTTTGCCGTTCTGGTCTCCTCGGTTTCGGCCATCGACTACTTTGTGGGCTTCTGGAAGCAGATTGACCATGCCAGCAACGACCGCCGCAAGGCCTTTGTGCTTACCCGGCGCAAGAAAGCGGAGCCACTGGTTGATAAACAGTAACCCCGCCAACCCGCTCCAGTGTGCGACAATCCTCAAAAGACAGATATGCGCATGAAACTTTATTGTCAGCTTTTTCTTGGCATAGCTGGAGCGGTGCTGTTCGCCCAGGCAGCTATGCCGCAAACGGCAGTTCCGTTTGTGTCCATATCTCAGTCTTCGGTGCCGCTGGTGCTGATTGGCGGCACGGTGGTGGATTTAACTGACTGGGGCAGATCGGCAAAAGATCTGCCCGATGCAGTCGTGATTATTCGCGATGGCCGCATTACCGATGTCGGATCGCGCATGGCGGTTTCCGTGCCCAGGGGCGCGCGGGTTATTGATTGCACCGGCAGATTCCTCATTCCCGGTTTTATTGACGGCTTTGCCGGCATGAACTCGCAGGGCCAGGCCAGCGCGTATCTCTATATGGGAGTCACGACTGTTGTCGCCGTCAGCGATGCGCGCCGCGGCTTAATCGATTTTGCAGCCTCGCCCAGCCCGCACATCTACGCAATGGATTCGGTTGGCTCGACGGATAACTGGAGCTTGCTGGCCAAGCGGCCCGAGTGGGCGCTCAAGCTCAGGGAATTCGCTCACAAAGCTGAGTTGAGCCCTGAAGACACACTCATGCAGCTTGCAGACACCGCCCGGCAGGGTACACGGGTGGTGTGGTTAGGCCGCAATATTACCGCTGCCAATGCCCAGTGGATCATGGTTCGCGCCCGGGAACTAGGGCTGGTGACCTACGGCGAGTTCGCTGCGACCCCATATGATGTGGGCATCGAAGCCGGCGTGGACGCGCTGCCGCACATGGGCCGCTATGAGCTGGGAGTGATTCCGGACGAGTTGCGGCTGCCGCTGGTGCAAGACGCCGAGGGTGCAGCCGCTTCCACGGCCTACGACTACGCCGAGCGCCTGCCTCCCACCGATCCGATTTTTCGCGAGTATGCTCGTTATCTGGCTAAGCATCACGCTGCGCTGATGCCCACCTTCAGCATTTACTACGCGGAGTTGCCGGAGCATCGCAATTTATGGAAAGAGCCGGCAGCCAGGTTGCTCGATCCAGCGCGCGTCTTCGATCCAGTGAATCAGGATACAGGGGAGATGGGCTATCCTCTCTCGCCCTGGACCCGCCGTCTGCCCGCCTCCGCCCAGCGTTGGATGATGGAGAGCCTGCGCAAGAAAGCTGACCAGTCTGCCTTGCGTCTTTGGCGCATTAACGAGGCCATTTTCACTGCATATCCGCACTACCTGGCCGCATCGGGCGCCCCGGTACAGGGCGCATTGCCGGGCATCTCCATGCACACGGAGTTGGAACTGCTGGTGCGCCTGGGGCTCAGCCCGCGCGAGGCACTTGCCGCCGCCACAAATAACTACAGCCTGCAGTTCGGCTGGCCCGAGCTGGGACTGATTGCTCCCGGACGCCGCGCTGATCTGCTGGTTGTCGATGCTGACCCGACAAAGAACATCTGGAATGCCCGCCGCATCTCCGGCCTAATTATGAATGGCAATGTGATTGATCGGGATAAGTTGTTGGAAATAAAGAACTGAACTTTTGCTAAAACCATTGATTCCCGGAATAGAACAAGCACGACCACCCGAATCGTTTAACCTAAGAATCAGCAGAGTGTTTTTGCTGTCTTCCCCAAACACATGACCGATACCTCATCGCAGACTTCGCTGCACCGGCGGCGCCACAATACATGGCTGATGCTGATTGCGTCCTACAAATTAACCGTGGCGATTTTGTTTATCGCCATCGGGGAGGGCGCGCTGCACCTGTTGCACAAGGACGTCGAGGATGTGCTGTCGAGGCTGGCGTATCACCTGCCGGAGTCACGCCTGGTGGATTTCCTCCTGGACAAGGCCTCGCTTCTGAACGATCCGCTGCTCCGGCGCATAGGCGTGGCAGCTTTCTCCTACGCCGTTCTCAGCCTTCTGGAGGGCATTGGCCTATACCTGGAAAAAGCCTGGGGCGAGTACCTGACCCTGGCTATCACCGCGTCCTTTTTGCCTTGGGAGGTTTTTGAGGTTCTGCGCCGCGTGACGTGGATACGATCCGGCGTTTTGCTGGTCAATACGCTGGTTTTCTTCTATCTATTGAAACTGGTCGCCGAGCGGGGCAAGCGCTCGGACCGGGCGGAAAACCAACAGGCAGACGCGTAACAGTAAGATAAGTGGCCAAAAGTGTCCGACTTTCGCTTTTTGTTCCCTATCACGAGATTTCAAGGTTGTCAATCGGTTGTACCAAAGCGGTAACTACAATATATTGTGGGTCGTATTTATTAGTTAACTATTAGTAGAATTTCTCCCGACAATCAACACTTTTCCAGAGGATGAAGCGATTTTTCGCTTGTGAATCGACACAAACGAGGGTACGATTTGGAAGTGGCCGAAAGTGGCGCTTTGTGTTGCTTTGTGGGGCTAGCCGGCTTATTACAAAAAGCTGGCTACAAAGAAAGTTTAGCTGATTTCGCCCCAAAGTCCACATGAGATTGTTGCTAATCCCGCAGGGGAATCTGCCTGGCTAACCGGGAACGGCAACGGGAACAGATGCGGCAGGGAATTGGAAACAGGCCGCGAGAGGCAGACGGGGATGACGGTATTCCGTGGAAACCATCCGGCGAAGGTAGACCCCAAGGGGCGGCTGAAGCTCCCCTCCGGGTTTAAAGAGCGGATGGAGAACGCCCAGGTCACCCAGTTTTTTATCACCAGCGACGACGGCAAATGCGCGCAGATATGGCCCTTGCCGGAGTGGGAGAAGAGGGAAGCACTGTTGGCTGAGTCCAGCACGATGGACGAAGCGGTGGCGAAGTATCTGAAATTTACCAGCTATTTCGGCCAGGAGGTGGAGATCGACAGCGAGGGCCGGGTTCTGCTGCCGCAACTTCTGCGCCAAAGGGCCAGGCTGGACGGCGAGGTTGCCATCATCGGGCAGATCGAGTACCTGGAAGTTCACAACCAAGCGCCACTTGACGAGGAATTGAACGCAAATCCGTTAACAGCTGCCGATCGCCAATCGTTGAAGGAAATCCTCAAGCCGCGGACTTCAAAAGAGTGACCCCAGGGGAGAGCGCATGACTAACCCGACGGAACGACATGCGCCGGTTTTGCTCGCGGAAGCAATTGATTTTCTCCGGGTGCGTCCGGGGGCAACGGTGGTTGATTGCACGGTAGGATTGGCGGGACATTCCTCCGGAATCGCCAGGCTGCTGGGGCCGCAGGGGCATTTGATTGGTTTTGACCGCGATCCCAGCGCATTAGTGCTGGCGAAAGAGAAGTTAGATGGAGTTTGCAGCGAGTTAGGCAGCCAGGCGCCGCGAGTTACTTTGATCGGCGAGGCATTTAGTTCGGTAACTAAGCATTTGCAGCCGGCATCGGTGGATGGCCTGCTGGCCGATTTTGGAGTGAGCAGCCTGCAACTGGATGAGGCTGCAAGAGGGTTTAGTTTCTCGAAGGATGGCCCTTTGGATATGCGCATG
>Ga0316217_10002633_pt1 | contig 21322 bp, 22 predicted proteins | sample 1anoAmetaG_FD_203633 | JGI IMG/M metagenome (GOLD analysis project Ga0316217, IMG submission 203633) | Freshwater microbial communities from Trout Bog Lake, Wisconsin, USA - 1anoA | ecosystem: Environmental > Aquatic > Freshwater > Lake > Hypolimnion/Profundal zone | place: USA: Wisconsin...
CGTCTGGAAAGTCTTGGCCAAGGCCGTTACCCGCTCTCCTGCATAGTAGGCCAGTAGGACCTTGGCCCTCTCGATGCGGGCTTGCCCTTCGGTTCTGGATTTCGCAATGGTTTCAAGTTTGGACTTGACTTCTGCATCGAGCACAAGCTTGGCCCGTATGGGTATACGCCCCATAAATCCTCCGATGACCTACCTATAAGCGTAGGACATCGGAGACATTTAGCAATGTTATTTTGGAATCTTTCTACTAGGCCAGGGCTGGCGCGGGTACCTTGACCAGCACGTAGGGGATGGTCAGCGGGCCGTAGGGCAGCACCGCCACCCGGGCTCCGGGGCCGAACTTCGCCAGCATCTCGGCCAGGGTCCGCTCCAGATCGTCGGTGGGGTTCAGCTTGGCCTTGCGCACCGTCTCCGGGTCCAGCAGGGAGAAGAGGTGGCACTCCGCCTTCAGCTGGATGATGGCCTGCACCTGCACCTGCCACTGGTCGAACATGCTGAAGGAGGGATCCTCGATCATGGCCAGCAGCTCCCGGGGGGTGTCGCGCATTTGTAGGATCTTGGCGTAGTTGCCGTGGTTGGGGACGCCGTCGGAGCACTCGGAGGCGCTGAGGATGGCCCCGCCCTCCTTGACGATGAGGGCCGCCGCGCTCATGCCCTTGATGGTCTGGTAGAGGTTCTGGTCCAGGGGGTAGCCGGAGTTCGTCGTGATGACGATGTCGAAGGGGGCGTCCACGGCGTACATCGCGCTGTCCTTCACGAAGGCGCAGCCCGCCCGGTGGGCCTGGATCACGTCGCCGGCGAAGACGTTGGTGATCTCCTTGGCGCCGTTCAGGGTCACGTTCAGCATGAACTGGGGCCTGGCCATGAGGCAGTTCTGGGTGGCCGAGTCCTGCAGGATGTTCCCTTCGAGCAGGCCCCAGGTGCTGTTGGGGTGGCCGATCATTTCCGCGTTGTGGAAGGCCAGGATGGTCCTGATGCCGGCGATGCCGGGGTTGATGCCCTTGGGGCCCCCGGAGAAGCCCGCGAAGAAGTGCGGCTCGATGAAGCCCGTGACGATCCGGAAGTCGGACTCCACGTAGGTCCTGTTCAGGTACACCTCGGCGCCGTAGGTGTTGCGGCCCACATGGACCAGCCTGGCGTCGTCGAAGGCGTCGTGGTTCTCGATGCGCACGGTGTCCACCACCTCCTGGCCGAGCATCTGGATGAGCTCTTCCCGGGAGTTGGCGCGGTGGCTGCCCAGGCCGTTGATGATGACGAACCGCTCCCGGGGCACATGGGCCAGTTCGGCCATGAGCCAGGGCACCAGCTTCTCGTTGGGCGTGGGCCGGGTGATGTCGGAGATGACGATGGCGACCGTGTCGGTGGCCTTGACCATGTCCCGGAGGGGCGGCGTCCCGATGGGCTCGCGCAGGGCCGCCACCACGGCTCCCCTTTCGTCCTCGAGCCCGGCCAGGTGGCGCGGTTCGATGACCTGGGCGTCGGCCGGCACCGAAAGGGCCTTGCCGGTCCTGCCGTAGGCGAGCTGCACGGTCTTGTTCATGGTCGGCTCCTATCGCGCCAGCGCGCGTGCTCGTCGTTCCCGGAGGATGGCCCAGGCCTCCTCCGGACTTTGGGTATCGGCCAGGAGCTCCTCGGTGGCGCAGAGGATCCTGTCCACCCGCTCATGGCAGCGGAAGGCGATGCCGTGCTCCTCGAGCACCGGGACGGCGCGCCGGCTGAGGACCCGGGTTTCCAGTTCCCGGATGCCCAGGCGGACCACCAGGAACGCCGCGGCCCGGCCCGTGATCTGGTCCACGAGGCGGGTGCGGGCGGGGTCATGCCCCCCTGCCTGGAAGAACGCCTCCAGGTCGAACAGGGGATGGAGCCAGTGCTTCTCGCTGGTGAAGATCACGGCGGGGCCCTCGTAGAGCCTCAGGGTGAGGGGGGCTGGCAGGAATTCGGGTTCAGGCTTCACGCGTGCGCGCCATGAACCGGAGCACGGCGTAGCCGCCCAGGATCTGGAGCAGGATGGCCGGGACGTGGAACCTCAGGCTGGCAAGGGCCGCGTGGGCTCCAGACTGGAGCAGGACGGGGGCCACGAGCAGCGCCTGGTGCGCCAGGACCACCAGGCCCAGGAGGGCCAGGGTTGGTTTGGCGGCGCGGGAGGCCACCACGGCGGCCAGGATGCCCAGCACCGCGGACTGCAGCATCAGGGACTGGAGGACCGCCGCCGGAGGCATCCCGGTGAGGAAATGGCTGGCAAGCGGCGAGAGGACGCCCGTGAGGACGCCGGCCCTGGCCCCGAAGCGCCAGCCGGCGACGAGGGTGAAGAAGAACAGGGGCAGGAACATCTGGCCGCCCTGGGGGATGGCGTGGAGGGCGTAGGGCAGCAGGACGTTGCCCAGGACCAGGGCGGAGGTGGTGACGTAGAGCTTCACGTCGTCCAGGCGAAGGGGTTGGATGGCTGCGGTCTGACTCACGGGAGCTCCATGGGAAGTGGGATCGTCGTTCGATCAAGTCTAGCACCCAGCACCATGCCCACCTTGAGCAGGCGGCAGGCCCGGACGGCGCCCGCCTCGATGAGGGCGGCCCCCTGGGCCATGCAGGCCTCCAGGGCCATGGCCTGGGGCACGATGCTGGCGAGAGCGTCGATGCCCTTGGCCAGAACGTCGTCGGCGCCCTCGGAGAGCCCCCCGGAAAGGCATACCACCGGCACGCCATGGCGCCCGGCGACGGCGGCCACCCCCACGGGGGCCTTGCCCATGGCGGTCTGGGCATCGGTGCGGCCCTCGCCGGTGATGACCAGGTCGGCTTCCCGCATCATGGCCTCGAAGCCGGTGGCCTCCAGGACGATCTCCACGCCCGGGCGCAGGCGGGCCGGGGTGAACCACAGCAGCCCCGCGCCCAGGCCCCCCGCGGCGCCGGCGCCGGGCAGGCCGGCGATGTCCCGCCCCGTGGCGCGGGAGGCGACCTTGGCCAGGACGCCCAGGGCGGCGTCGAGCTCCTGGACCATGGCGGGCGTCGCCCCCTTCTGGGGACCGTACACCGCCGAAGCGCCCCGGGGGCCCGTGAGCGGGTTGTCCACGTCGCAGGCCACGAGGATGGAGGCCTGGGCCAGGCGGGGATCGAGGCCGGACAGGTCGATGCGGTCCAGGCCCGCCAGGGAACCGCCGCCCTCGGGAAGGGGCTGCCCCTGGGCATCCAGGAAGCGCACCCCCAGGGCCCGGGCCATGCCCGTGCCGCCGTCGTTGGTGGCGCTGCCGCCGATGCCGATGACCAGCTTGCGCAGGCCCGCGTCCAGGGCCGCCTTCATGAGCAGCCCCGTGCCGGCGGTGGAGGTCAGCAACGGGTTGCGCAGGTCCCTGGGCACCAGGGGCAGGCCGGAGGCCGCGGCCATCTCCAGCACCGCCGTCTCGCCATCGCCCAGGATCCCCCAGGCGGCCGCGAGCGGCTCGCCCAGGGGCCCGGTCACCTCCGTGCTGCGCAGGGTGCCGCCCGTGGCGGCCACCAGGGCCTCCACCGTGCCCTCGCCGCCGTCGGCGATGGGGACCTTCAGCACCTGGGCCTGGGGAAACACCTGCAGGATCCCCCGTGCCATGGCCGAGGCCACGCCCAGGGCGGAGACGCTTCCCTTGAAGGAATCGGGCGCGACGATGATGCGCATGGCTGTCACTCCATCAGGGCACGAGGCCCGGGAAGACAAAGGCATAGAGCCAGCCCATGAGGGCGATGAGGATCACGTAGGGGATCGTGTACTTGATGGTCTGCCTCATGATGAGGCCTTCCTTGCCGGTCAGGCCCACGGCGGTGGCCGCGATGACGATGCTCTGGGGGGAGATCATCTTGCCGGCGGTGGAACCCGCGTTGCCCACGGAGGCCATGAGGATGTCCGACAGGCCCATGGCGCGGGCCGTGAGCATCTGCAGGTTGCCGAAGAGGGCGTTGGACGAGGTGTTGCTGCCCGTGAGGAACACGCCGATCATCCCGAAGATCGGGCTCAGCAGCGGGTAGATGTGCACGCTCACCAGGGTCACGATGCCCTTGGAGAGGGTGGCGACCATGGAGATCCTGGGCATGCCGAGGACGCCCCACACCGCGAGCTTGGTCTTGGGATCCACGATGGGCAGGGTCACGTTCATCACTTCCGAAATGGAGAGGATGCAGGCCACCGCGATGAAGGAGGGGATCATCTGCTTGAGGGTCTTGCCGAACTGGGTGCCCACGACGCTGTACTTGATCTTCAGGAAGGGGCAGGCGATGAGTCCCGAGATGAGCATGATCGTGCCCGGGGTCTGGAGCCAGGAGAAGGTGTAGAGCTTGCCGGGGTTGTAGATCTGGGCCTTGATCAGCAGCGCGTGCCAGCCGGGGGCGGTGCCGGCGAACAGGGGCTTGGTCTTCGGCAGGTTCACGGCGATGACGAGCACGGCCAGGAGCAGGTAGGGCATCCAGGACAGGAAGAGCTCCAGGCCGTTGAAGGGGCGGATCTGCCTGGGATCGACCTTCTCGCCCTCGAAGAGCCAGGGCTCCTCCTTCTTCTGGACCTTGATGAAGATGGCCGTGGCGGTGAGGCAGACCAGCGCGCCCAGGACGTCGGCCAGTTCGGGTCCGACGTAGTTGGTGACGAAGAAGAAGGTCACGGAGAAGCTGAGGCCCGCCACCAGGATGGTGCCCAGCGAGCTCTTGACGCCCTTGCCCTTGGACATGGAGTACACGACCGCGAAGGCCATGATGAAGGCCATGGGGGCCATGATCCGCCCGGTCATCTGGGAGAGCTTCATCAGGTCCAGGCCCGTGGTCTTGGCCAGGGTGACGGTGGGGATGGCCAGGGAGCCGAAGGACACCGGGCCCGTGTTGGCCACCAGGCAGACCATGGCCGCCATCATGGGGTTGTAGCCCAGGCCCACGAGGATCATGGCGGGAATGGCCACCGGGGCGCCGAAGCCGCAGATGGCCTCCAGGAAGGCGCCGAAGCCGAAGGCGATGAGCAGGGCCTGGGCTCGGCGGTCGATGGTCAGGTTGGCCATGGCCCCCTGCATCTTGTCCATCCAGCCGGTCACCTTCAGCACGTTGTAGATGACCAGGGCGCCGAAGGGGATGTACATGATGGGGAAGATGCCCGTCAGTCCACCCTGCACGGCCGCCAGCAGGATCACCTTGGTGGGGAAGCCGAAGAAGAGGATCGCGCCGAGGACGGTTACCAGCCAGGCCACGGGCGCCACCTTGGCCGCCGGTTTCATGAGCCAGGGAATGCCGATCAGCAGTACGATCAGGGGTAGGGAAGCTACAAGAGCTCCAGTAAACATGATTTACCTCCTAGCTGGGATGGCTACCACACTATCAGGAATTGATCGGGCGGGCTGTAAATTCGGCCTCGTTGCGGTATAAAATTACCAGGACACAAGACCCCTGGACTCAATAAAATATGATTGTTTAAATGCTGTATAAATTAATCAGCATGGGGCGGGGGAGGCCCCACAGGATGGACCAGAAATCCAGCTTCCGGCAGATCATGAGCCTCACCGTCCTGGTGGCATCCCTGGGCTACTTCGTGGACATGTTCGACCTGCTGCTGTTTCCCATCCTGCGCCAGCCGAGTCTGGCGGCCCTGGGCATCCCGCCCGGAGGCCAGCTGGAGGTGTACCGCAACCTCCTGAACGCCCAGATGATCGGCATGCTGCTGGGGGGCATCTTCTGGGGCATGCTCGGGGACAAGCGGGGGCGCCTGTCCACCCTGTTCGGCAGCATCGCCCTGTATTCCATCGCGAACATCGCCAACGCCTTCGTCCACACCACCCACACCTACCTCCTCTGGCGCTTCGTGGCGGGCTTCGGCCTGGCGGGCGAGCTGGGGGCGGCCGTGACCCTGGTGAGCGAGATCCTCCCCAAGGACCTGCGCGGCTACGGCACGACCATCGTGGCGGCGGTGGGGATCTTCGGTACGGTGGCGGCGACCCTGGTCGGCACGTACTTCCCCTGGCGGGTGGGCTACCTGGTGGGAGGCGGCCTGGGCCTGGTGCTCCTGATGCTCCGGATCGGCATCCGGGAGAGCGCGATGTTCAAGAACCTGGAGGCCGGCACCGTGACCCGGGGGGATTTCCTCAGCCTGTTCACGAGCCCCGAACGACTGGCCCGCTACCTGCGCTGCATCCTCATCGGCCTGCCCACCTGGTTCGTGGTGGGCATCCTCGTCAACCTCTCGCCCGAGTTCGCCCCCATCCTGGGCGTCACCGGCCCGGTGCACGCCGGCACCGCCGTGGCCTTCTGCTACAGCGGCATCACCCTGGGCAGCCTCCTCTCGGGCGTGCTCAGCCAGCTGTGGGGCACCCGGAAGAAGGTGGTGGCCCTCTTCATCGGGGTGACCCTGGCCTCCGTCCTGGCCTACCTCGGCCTGCGCGGCCTCAGCCCCGCCGCCTTCTATCTCCTGGCCCTGGCCCTGGGCCTGGGCTCGGGCTACTGGGCGGTCTTCGTCACCATCGCCGCCGAGCAGTTCGGCACCAACCTGAGGTCCACCGTGGCCACCACGGTCCCCAACTTCGTGCGCGGCGCCGTGCCCCTGATCACCGGCAGCTTCGTGGCCTTCAAGGCCCCCCTGGGCTTCGTGGGCAGCGCCGCGGTGGTGGGGGCGGTGTGCTTCGCGCTGGCCCTGGTCTCCCTGGTGGGCCTGCGGGAGACGCACGGAAGGGATCTGGATTTCCTGGAATAGGGATGTTCCTTGCATTTCGTCAGCCAGCATGACGATATGCAAGGAACTTTGGCGACCCGAGAGCAGTACTTTCAGGTCTTTGAAGATTCAGCTTTTTCCCTGGTTGATCTCTCTGATCCGGGTGAGGTCGAAGGGGGTGTTCTGGTAGACGTAGTAGTTCAGCCAGTTGGCGTACAGCAGGTTGGCGTGGCCCCGCCAGAGCACCCTCGGGTCTTTCGTGGGGTCGTCATCGGGGAAGTAGTTGTTGGGGACGGCTATTGGGAGGTTCTTCGCCACGTCCCGGCAGTATTCGGCGTTCAGGGTCCCGGGATCGTACTCGGAGTGGCCGGTGACGAAGATATGCCGGCGGTCCTCGGACACGACGATGTAGACGCCGGCCTCGGGCGATTCGGCCAGCAGCACCAGGCCGGGCACGGCCAGGACGTCCTCGCGGCGGATCTCCGTGTGGCGGGAGTGGGGCGCGAAGAACACGTCGTCGAAGCCCCGGGCCAGGCGCTCGTAGCGCACGTTCAGGTGGTGGGGGAAGACGCCGAACATCTTCTTCGGGAGCAGATACTTGGGTATTCCGTAGTAGTGGTGGAGGCCGGCCTGGGCGCCCCAGCAGATGTAGAACGTGGAATAGACGTTGGTCAGGGCCCAGTCCATGATCTCCTTGAGCTCCTCCCAGTAGTCCACCTCCTCGAAGGGCAGGGTCTCGATGGGGGCGCCGGTGATGATGAGGCCGTCGAAGGTCTGGTTCCGGATGTCCTGGAAGGTGGAGTAGTGCTCCAGCAGATGCTCCTGGGGCGTGTTCCGGGCTTCGTGGGAGGCCATGTGCACCAGCTCGATCTCCACCTGGAGGGGCGAGTTGCCCAGGAGCCGGAGCAGCTGGGTCTCCGTGTTGATCTTGGTGGGCATCAGGTTCAGGATCGCGATGCGCAGCGGCCGGATGTCCTGCTGGAGGGCCTGCTTCTCCCCCATGACGAAGATGTTCTCGCCTTCCAGGATGCCCATGGCGGGCAGTGAATCCGGAATCTTGACGGGCATGCGGGGCTCCTTGGAATTTTCTAGAGACTCGGAAGGCCACATCCGGCCTAATTGTTACGGGAGGAGACTGGAATGAAGGGTGAAGACAGGCCATCCGTGATCGGGTTCATCGGCGGAAGTGGCGTCTATGATATCGAGGGGCTGACCAACCAGCGATGGGAGAAAGTGGCCTCCCCCTTCGGCGAGCCCTCCGACGAACTGCTCTTCGGGGACCTCCACGGGCAGCCCATGGTCTTCCTGCCCCGCCACGGCCGGGGCCACCGGATCCCCCCCTCCGAGATCAACTACCGGGCCAACCTCGACGCGCTTAAGCGGGCCGGGGTCACGGATCTGGTCTCGGTGAGCGCCGTGGGCTCCCTGCGCGAGGACCTGGCCCCCGGCACCTTCGTCCTCGTGGACCAGTTCGTGGACCGGACCTTTGGCCGCCGGAAGAGTTTTTTCGGCACGGGCCTCGTGGCCCACGTGAGCGTGGCCCATCCGGTCTGCAGGCGCCTGGGCGATCACCTGGAGGCCGCGGCGCGGGCCGAGGGCATCCAGGTGGCGCGGGGCGGCACGTACCTGGTCATGGAAGGCCCCCAGTTCTCCACCCTGGCCGAATCGAAGCTCTACCGGCAGTGGGGCTGCGACGTGATCGGCATGACCAACCAGCCCGAGGCCAAGCTGGCCCGGGAAGCGGAGCTCTGCTACGCCACCGTGGCCATGGTCACGGACTACGATTCCTGGCATCCGGACCACGACCACGTGACCGTGGACGCCATCGTCAAGGTTCTCCTGGCCAACGCCGACCGGGCCCGGGCCCTGGTGAAGGCGGCCGCCCCGAGGCTCCACCTGGACTCGGCAGCCGGCGCCTGCCCCTGCCGCAGCGCCCTGGATCATGCCATCCTTACAGCCCCCGGCCACCGGGACCCGGAGCTCCTCCGGCACCTGGACGCCGTGGCCGGGCGCGTGCTCGCGCCCTCCCCCCGGAGCTGACATGCCCATCAAGTCCCTCATCCGGACCATTCCCCACTACCCCAAGCAGGGGATCATGTTCCGGGACATCACCACCCTGCTCAAGGACCCCGCAGGGTTCAAGCTCACCATCGACACCTTCACGGAGCGGTACCGGACCCAGGACATCCACCTGGTGGCCGGCATCGAGGCCCGGGGCTTCATCGTGGGCGCGGCCCTGGCCCACCAGCTGGGCGCCGGGTTCGTGCCGATCCGGAAGGAAGGCAAGCTGCCCGCCCCCACCGTCGGCCAGGGCTACCAGCTGGAATACGGCATGGACCGCATCGAGCTCCACGTGGACGCCATCCAACCGGGCGCCCGGGTGCTCCTGGTGGACGACCTCATCGCCACCGGCGGCACCGCCGTGGCCGCCGTCCGGCTCATCGAGCAGGTGGGCGGGGTGGTGGTGGAGGCGGCCTTCATCGTGGACCTGCCGGACCTGGGGGGCCGCAAGCTGCTGGAGGAGACCGGCTGCAAGGTCTTCGCCCTCACGGAGTTCGAAGGGGATTGAGGTCTCCGGACCGTGCGCTGCTACACGATGTGGATGCTTCCAGGATAACCCCTCATCGCTTCGTCATGCGTGACGAGGTGGAGGGGTTCGACGATGGCCTGCGCGATGAGCATCCGGTCGAAGGGATCACTGTGGAGTGATGGCAAACCGGCCAGAGCGAGGCAGTGTTCCGGCAGAACAGGCAGGAACTCCGCCCCGCTGCGGCGCACGTGGACCCTCATCTCCTCGGGGCTGACCGGGAGTTTCCCAAGGGCATGTTTGATGGCCACTTCCCACAAGCTCGCGGTGGAAACGAACACCGTGGTGGCCTTTTCAATGAGGCGTCTCGCCTGGGCGCTCAAGTTCGGGTCGTCCAGGACGCTCCACAGGCAGATGTGGGTATCCAGAAGCACATTCATCCATTCACCCCGAACATTTCCTGAATTTCTTTGCAGGGCGCATCGAAATCATCAGGTACGGTGAACTGCCCCTTGGCGACCCCAAACACGAACCCCCTTGTTGGCTCGAAGGGAATGATCCTGACGACGGGTTTTCCATGGCGTGAAACGATGACCTCGGTCCCAGAGGCGGCAACCTCCTCGCAGATTCGACTGAACTGGGCCTTGGCGTCATAGATGCTGACCGGTTGTTTGGTCTGCATGGGCCACCTCCATCACTAAATCTAGTCAGGCTAGTTCAAATTTCAAGGGCATTTATTCCAGCTAGACGCGGGCAAGGTTGGCCTGCGCCTCGATGATCCGGTGTTCGCAAAGCTCGAACCCCTCCCGGCTCGGATCCACGATGAGGTCGAAGTTGCGGGGTTCCTCCCACGCAAGGCCCGAGATCTCCCGGATGAACGCGGTGCGGTCCTGGTCGGAGGCCTGGATCAGGCGCAGGGCCTCCGCCGGGTCGGGGGCCTTGCCGATGGCCACCAGGCGCTGGATCCGGAAGTCACGGCTGGCCTGCACGTGCACATGGAGGGTGGCGGGGCGGTGCCGGAAGGCCACGAAGCCCCCCCTCCCCACCAGCACGGCCGGAGCCCCTGCCAGCAGGTCCCGCATGATGGGGACCTCCTGCTCGAAGATGTCCCGGCCATAGAGCGGCACCTCCACGGGGGGCGTATAGGGCGACTCCGGGGAGGCCACGGCCATGACCTGTAGCAGCCGGTCAATGAACCGATCAGGCCGCTCCTCCCCGCGGCCCATGGCGGCCAGGTCCAGGCCCAGCTCGGCGGCGGTCCTGCGCAGGATCCGGCGGTCCAGGTAGCGCCAGCCCAGCTGCTGGGCCACATGGTAGGCGATGAGGGAGCCCCCGCTGCCGAGGGTTCGGGAGAGGGTGATGGCGGGATGATGGGTCTCGTGGGTCATGGGAACCTCAATGCGCGTCCACCGGGTCCCCGCCCTGCTCCGGAGGCCGGCGCATGATGAAGACCAGGGGTATGACGGCGAAGCAGATGCAGGCCACGACGAAGAAGACGTCCATCATGGCCATGTAGGTCGCCTGGCGGAGGGTCTGGGCGTAGAGCAGGCCCAGCGCCTGGTGCATGGCGTCCGCGGCGTTCTGGCCGCGGGCAACCAGGGCCTGGCCCACGCCGGCCACGAAGGCCCGGTGCGGGAGGCTGGTGGGGGTGATGTGGCCGACCAGGACGGTCTGGTGGAACTGGGTGCGGCGGCTGAGGACCGTGCTCAGGATGGCGATGCCCACGCTGCCTCCGATGTTCCTGAAGAGGTTCATGAGCCCCGCGGCCCGGTTCGCCATCTCCCTGGACAGCGTAGCGTAGGCGATGACGTTGATGGGGATGAAGAGGGACGCCAGCCCCAGGGACTGGACCACCCGGGCCAGGGCGGCGTCCCGGTAGCCCACCTGGAGGGTGAAGCCGCTCATGAGCAGCAGGCCGAGGCCCGTCATGGTCACGCCGTAGATCACCATCAGGCGGGTGTCGATCCGGTGCACCAGGTGGCCCACCAGCGGCATGCAGAACAGGACCACGATGCCCCCGGGCGTCATCACCAGACCGCTGGTGGTGGCGTCGAAGCCGAGCATCGTCTGCAGGAAGACCGGAATGAGGAAGGTGGACCCGTAGAGCACGAACCCCACCGCGAACAGCATGACGCAGGCGCTGGCGAAGGTGCGGTCCCTGAGGAGGCGCAGATCCACGACGGGATGCTCCTGGCGCAGCTCCCAGACCACCGCCGCCAGGAGCCCCGCCACGGCGAGCACCGCGAACACGACGATGAACGAGCTGCTGAACCAGTCGTTGCGCTGGCCCTCGTCCAGGACGATCTCCAGGGAGGCCAGCCCCAGGATCACCAGCCCGAAGCCCACGAAATCGATCTGGCGGCTGTCCTTCAGGCTGATGCGCTTGAGGTAGGGCGGATCCGTGAGGATGGCGCCGGCCAGCGCCATGGACACCACGCCCACCGGGATGTTGATGAGGAAGATCCAGTTCCAGCTGAAGTTGTCCGTGAGCCAGCCGCCCAGCACCGGGCCGATGAGGGGGGCCAGCACCACCCCCAGGCCGTACATCGCCATGGCCTGGCCCCGCTTGTGGGGCGGAAAGCTCTCCATGAGGATGCTCTGGGAGGTCGGCTGTAGCCCACCGCCCCCCAGGCCCTGGAGGACCCGGAAAAAGATCAGCCAGCCGAGTGTCGGCGCCGCCGCGCACAGCAGGGAGCTCACCGTGAACAGGAGCACGCACAACAGGTAGAAGCGCTTGCGCCCCATGAGGCTGCCGAACCACCCCGCCATGGGGAGCACCACGGCGTTGGCCACCAGGTACGAAGTGAGCACCCAGGTGCTCTCGTCGATGGTCGCCGACAGGCTGCCGGCGATGTGCGGGAGGGCGACGTTGGCGACGGAGGTGTCCAGCACCTCCATGAAGGTGGTGAGCATCACCACCATGGCGACGACGTACGGACTGACCCCTGCCCGGGCGTTGCTCATCCTAGCGAAGGCGGATCGTCGCGGTGACGTTCAGCCCGGGGCGCAGGCCAGCGGCGGCGGCCTCCCCGGGGTCCAGGAGGATCTTCACGGGCACGCGCTGGACCACCTTCACGAAGTTGCCGGCGGCGTTCTCGGGCGGGAACAGGCTGATCCGGGCTCCGGTGGAGCCGGCGATGGAATCCACCCGGCCCTCCAGGCGCCGCCCGTTCATGTCCACGTCGATCTCAACCCGCTGCCCCGGACGGACCCTGCGGAGCTGGGTCTCCTTGAAGTTGGCCGTGACCCACACGTCGTCCATGGGCACGAGCATCATCAGGGCCTGCCCCGGCTGGACGATCTGCCCGGGTTCCACCGTGCGCCGCGTGACCAGCCCGCCGGTGGGGGCCGTGATGGTGCAGTACCCCAGTTGAAGTTCCAGCGCCTTCACCGCGGCCCGGGCCCGGTTGATGGTGGAGGCGGTGGCCTGTTCCCGGGCCCGGGCCGAGGTGGCCCCGCTCTGGCGGATGTTGACCTCCTCGCGAACCGCCTCAAGGCGCTTGCGGGCCGCCTCGAATTCCTGGTCCGCCACCTCCGCGGTGGTGGTGTAGGCATCGAAGGTCTGGGCGCTGATCTCCCTGCGCTGGGCCAGGGGCTTCATGCGCTCCAGATCGGCCCGGGCCTTGGTCCGGGCCGAGGTCCGGGCCGCCAGGTTGGCCTCGGCCACGGCCACCTCCGCGTGCCGGGCGGCCTCCAGGGCCTCCCGCGCGGCCTGGGCATCGGCGGTGCTGGCGGTGGTGCGGGCCTGGGCCTCGGCGAGCTCGGCCCGGGCCTTCTCCAGGGCGGCACGGCAGTCCTGATCGTCCAGGGTGACCAGCACCTGGTCCCGGAGGACCGCCTCGTTGTCCCGCACGCGCAGCGCCAGGACGCTGCCCTGGACCCGGCTGGCGACGGTGACGAGGTGGCCGTCCACCTGCGCGTCCTCCGTGCTCACCCGGTCCCGGGTGTTGAACCAGAGGCCCAGGCCCAGGAGGGCGAGGAGCGGCAGGCCGAGGGAGGCGATGCGGCGCAGCCGCCGCTTGACGCCCAGGCCTTCCGGGGGCTGTGCGGGGGAGTCGGGGGTGACCGGGGTTTCCATGGTGCGCTCCCCTCGGCATAGGGGTTCAGGGCGATGGACGGGGATGGCCCCAGTCTACCACCGCCTGGCGCGTCAGGTCAGCCCGGCTGCCCTTCCTTCATGAGCGCCGAGAGCGCCTTGAACTGGGGGTGGTTCTTGTCCCGGGCCCACTCGAAGGCCACGGACTCGTGGTTGGTGAGGGTGGCGCCGGCGGCCGCCATGCGCTCCAGGGCATGCCGGCGGTACTCCTCGCCCCGGCCGCTGACCGCATCCCAGCAGACCTGCACCTCGGAGCCCGCGGCCAGCGCCTCCAGGACCGTCTGCATGACGCACACGTGGGCCTCGATGCCCGCCACGACGAGTTGCCGTTCCCCGGGCGCCAGGCCCGGGCGGGCCTGCTGGAGCAGGCTCTCGAAGCCCTGGTCCCCGCAGCAGCCGAAGGCCGTCTTCTCCAGGAAGAATTTGGAGGTGGCCAGGGCGTCGTAGGCCGCGCGGATGCCCTCCTCGGTGGGCCCGATGCCCTTGGGGTATTGTTCGGTCAGCACCACCGGCACCTGGAAGAGGTCCGCCAGGCGCAGGAGGCGGCGCGAGGCCTCCAGCACCAGGGCGGGGCGGTGGACCATGTGGACGAGCTTGCCCTGGAGGTCGATGACCACCAGGATGCTTCGGTTGACATCTAGCAGGGCCATGGGAGCCTCCTGGACTATGTTCTCACGCTTCGGGCAGCACCAGGATGGCGCCCCGGTCGGCGCTGGTCACCAGGTGGGCGTAGCGGCCCAGCCAGCCCTTGGTGATCTTGGGCCGGGGTTTCGTCCACTCGGCGCGCCGGCGCTCCAGTTCCGCCTCCGGCACCACCATGTCCATGGTCCGGGCCGGGATGTCGATGCGGATGCGGTCGCCGTTCCGCACCAGGCCGATGGGGCCGCCCTCCATGGCCTCGGGACTCACGTGGCCGATGCACAGGCCCGCGGTGCCCCCGGAGAAGCGGCCGTCGGTGATGAGGGCCACGAGCTTACCCAGCCCCTGCCCCTTGATCATGGAGGTGGGGGAGAGCATCTCCGGCATGCCGGGACCGCCCTTGGGCCCCTCGTAGCGGATGAGCACCACCTGGCCGGGCTGCACCTGGCGGAGGGCCAGGGCCGCGAGGCACTCGTCCTGGCTTTCGAAGATCACGGCCGGGCCTTCGAACACCAGGCAGCTGGGGTCCACGCCGGCGCTCTTGACGATGCTGCCGTGGGGGGCCAGGTTGCCGAAGAGCACCGCCAGGCCGCCATCCACGGAAAACGGAGCCTCCAGGGTGCGGATGATGACGGGATCCGTCGTGACCACCCCCTCCAGGAGCTGGCCCAGGGAGGCGCCGGTGACGGTCAGGGCGTCCAGGTACAGGAGGCCCGGCTTCCGGGAGAGCTCCTTCAGGATGGCGCTGATGCCCCCGGCCCGGTCCACGTCCTCGATGTGCACGCTGGCCAGGGAGGGCGCCACCTTGCACAGGCAGGGGGTGGCCGCCGAGATCTCGTTCAGGCGCGCCAGGGGGAAGTCCAGGCCCGCCTCGTGGGCGATGGCCAGGGCGTGGAGCACCGTGTTGGTGGAGCCGCCCATGGCCATGTCCAGGGCGAAGGCATTGTGCAGGGACTCCAGGGTCACCAGGTCCCTGGGCTTGAGGTCCCGCCTCAGCAGCTCGAAGATCTGCTTCGCGGCCACCTTGGCCAGGTCCACCCGCCGCGGGTCCACGGCCGGGATCGTACCGTTGCCGGGCAGGGCGAGGCCGATGGCCTCCAGGAGGCAGTTCATGGAATTGGCCGTGAACATGCCCGAGCAGGAGCCGCAGGTGGGGCAGGCCCCGGCCTCCAGCACGTCCAGTTCCTGCTCCGTCATCTCGCCGCTCTGGACCTTGCCCACGGCCTCGAAGACCGTGATGAGGTCGCTGGAGGTCCCATCGGCCTGCTTGCCGGCCATCATGGGGCCGCCCGTGATGAAGATGGTCGGCGCGTTCACCCGGATGGCCCCCATGATCATGCCGGGGGTGATCTTGTCGCAGTTGGAGATGCAGATGAGGGCGTCGAAGCAGTGGGCGAGCGCCATCGTCTCCACCGCATCCGCGATGAGCTCCCGGCTGGGCAGGGAGTAGCGCATGCCCAGGTGCCCCATGGCGATCCCATCGTCCACCGCGATGGTGTTGAACTCGAAGGGCACCCCCCCCGCCTCCCGGATGACCTCCTTCACCACCTGGGCGAAGGCGTGCAGGTGCGTGTGGCCCGGCACGATGTCCGTGTAGGAGTTGGCGATGCCGATGAAGGGCTTGCCGAAATCCTCATCCTTGAGTCCGGTGGCCCGGAGCAGGCTGCGGTGGCCGGCGCGTTCGATGCCCTTCTTGACGGTGTCTGATCGCATGACAAGGCTCCTGCACTAAAGCCTAGCTCGATTCGGGGCGGGGCGCGGCTTGATGAGGATCGGCGAAGGGTCTATTAGGATCGCAAATAAACAACTATTTATTATTTATCCAGAATGGCCCGAAGCGGGTCCTTCAAGGGCGGGAGGTTTTCCTGGACCGTAGCCCACAGAATCTCAAGATTGATCCCAAAATATTCATGAATCACCAGGTTACGCAACCCGCGCATCTGTGGCCAGGGAATTTCGGGGTGTGCCTCGCGAATGCCCTCGGGTAAGTGATTCACCGCTTCACCGATGACACCGAAATTTCGGAGCACTGCATCCTGGGTCTTCGCGTCCCACTGGAAGTCGTCGAAGGCCATCCCCTCGACCTAACCTTCCACCCTGGCGATGGCCTCGAGAACATCCTCGACCCTGAGCCTCCAATCCCTAGGCGGCATGGATCGCTTCGGCAAGGATTCGTTCCTTCAATTGCCGTTTGAGGGCCCCTTCGGTTACAAGGTCAACTTTCGCCTTCAATAAAACCTGGAGGTATTCTTGAAGATCGAAGAACTCGAAATATCCCCCGGTTCTTCCCGGCTCGAACGCGACCAGGACGTCCACATCACTCTCAAGCCCAGCCTCATCCCTCGCCACCGAGCCGAAGACAGCAAGATCGTTGACCCCGAACTTCCTGCGGAGTTCCGGCAGAGCCGCGCTCAGTATGGCCAGAACTTCCTTTCGGTTCATTGCAAGAGGTCTCCTGGGAAGAAGTATAGAACAGATCCACGGTGGGTGCCCGGAAAGGGGTCCATGACTTGGAGTCGGTTCCCTATACGGTCAAGCGGCGATTTCACTTGTTTCGATGGCCGGACGGGGCGACATTGAAGCATCGAAGACAGCGTTTCAACAAAATATAAGTGACAACATTTAATTTCCCGGCAGAATCACGCCTACCTTTCAGGCACCCACCCGCGGAGGCACGTCATGACCACCACCCTCGAATTCCAGGCCGGAATCCTGGAGCACTATGCCGACGTCTTCACCCCCGAGGCCCTGCGCGCCCTGGAGGCCCTCGCGCCCTTCAACGCCCGGCGCCGGGAGCTCATGGCCGAGCGCATCGCCCGCAGGACCCGGCGCCATGGCCAGCACGAGGCCATCGCCTTCCTGGACCCCGCCTCCGTGATCCCGGGTACGTCCATCACGGTCGCCGACGCCAGGGCCGGCAACTTCGACGGCGCGGTGATCCCCCACGACCTCCAGCGGCAGTGGATCCAGGGCACGGGCCCCGCCACCAAGCCCCATGCCACGCTCCGTTCGGGCATCCGCAACGTGGCCTACGCCCTCCTTTCCGGGGCCGACGGCTGGATGTTCGACGGGGAGGACGCGCTGGGCCAGGTGGACACCATGTCCCTGGACAACATCCGCAACCTCAAGCTCGCCATGGGCCGGGACCCGGTCTTCCTGGAGGTGGCCGAGGAGGTCGCCCAGGAGATGAACCGCTGGGCCCAGGGCTTCTTCGGGCACGCCATCATCGAGGACTGGCGGACCCAGCTGGACTTCACGACCGTGCTCTACCGGGCGCGGGGCCTGCACCTGGACGACCGCCACATCCGGCTCCATGACGGAGGCTTCTCCGCCTCCATCGTGGACCTGCTCCTGTTCGCCCTGAACAGCGGCAGGAGCCTGCTGGCCGCGGGCCGGAGTCTCGTCTACTACCTGCCCAAGATCCAGAACGCCGCCGAGGCCGCCTTCTGGAACAGCCTCCTGCTGGCCGTGGAGAAGATCCTGGAGGTGCCCGAGGGCACCATCAAGGTCTACGTCTTGGTGGAGCAGATCGAGCAGTGCTTCCAGCTGATGGAGATCCGCGCGGCCCTGTCGCCCCACTTCGTGGGCTTCAACACCGGGCGCTGGGACTACATCAACAGCGTCTCGGACGCCATGGCCTGGGACCCGGCCTTCCAGAACCCCAACATCGACACCATCACCATGACCTACGGCTACATGCGCAACTACGAGGACCGCGTGCGCCGCGCGGTGAACACCCCGGACCGCCAGGGCCGCTTCGCCATCTGGCAGGGCGGCATGGAGCCCAATATCCCCGTGGGCTCCGAGGCGGGCGTCACGGCGAGCATGAAGCGGGCCCTGGCCGGGGCCGAGCGCGAGCAGCGGGAGGGCGCCTCCGGCAAATGGGTGGCCCACTGGAAGATGGTCCACATCATCCGGCCGGTGTGGGAGAAGGTGGGCCAGGCCAACCAGATCGGAAGGCCCTTCCCGCCCCTGACCTACGGCCCGGAGGACGCCGCCGGCCTGACCCTGCTGGAACCCGCCGCCCGCACCGTCCACGGCGCCCGGGACCTCCTCTCCGTGGGCGTGCAGTACGGCAACGCGTTCCTCCAGGGCTTCCAGGCCGCGGCCCTCAAGCCCGCGGACCACTTCGGCAACGACGATGTGCTCTACCTCATGGAGGATCTGGCCACGGGCGAGATCCGCCTCTCCATCCTCTGGGAGTGGCTCCACAAGGACGCCCCCTTCACCCAGGCCGATCCGGGTGTCGGCGTCGAGGCTGGCGACACCATGACCCCCACCCTCTTCATGCGCCTGCTGGAGGAGGAGTTCGTCAAGCTCCAGCGCGCCGGCACGAGGGACGTGCACGACGACTCCAAGGAGACCACCCTGCCCATCGCCCGGGCCATCGCCATGGCCTACGTGCAGAGCGCAATCAAGCCGCCCTGGTACGTGGATCTGCTAAACCTGAACCTCGGCCTGGAGGACCTGGAAGCGGCCAAGGGGAGGATCGCGATGTACCTGGAAACCTTCCGGAAGACCGGCGCACGGATCACGGAGAACCTGGATTTCGGAGCGACCGCGTAGACTGGGAGCTCGACAGAAGGATCGGAATGCCCACACTGCGCGTAGCCTACCTCGATACCGAGACCACCGGCCTCTCCTCCCGGTACGACCGGATCATCGAACTCGCCATCGTCCTGGCCGAAGTGGACTGGGCCACCGGGGCCATCCTCCAGCGGCTGGACGTCTACGAAGGCCTGCAGGATCCCGGGCGCCGGATCCCGCCCGAGGCCATGGCGGTCCACGGCATCACCGACGCCATGGTGAAGGGGCACCGCATCGACGCGGGCAGGGCCGGTTCTCTGCTGGCCGCGGCCGACCTCTGCCTGGCCCACAACAGCGGCTTCGACCGGGGCTTCGTGGCCCAGGTGCTGCCCGGGGCCCTGGACCAGACCTGGGGCTGCACCTGCCGCGGGATCCCGTGGAAGCGGCTCTATCCCGCCGTGCCCTCCACGGGCCTCCAGGCCCTGAGCCGGTTCTTCCGCTGCCCCACGGGCATCGCCCACCGGGCCCTGGGGGACGTGGAAACCACCATGAACCTGGTGACCCTGCCCGGCGTCCAAGGGGGCCGGGCGTTCCAGCAGCTGCTCATGCACGCCAAGATCCGCCGCCCGGGTCTGGAGCTCGATCGCGTGATATTGCCCGACCTGGGTTTCCGGGTCAGCTTGGCGTGAAACCCTCCGTTGCGCCACCCTCCCGGAGGGCGCATCCTTGGGGGGTTTCGGGGGCATCATGGGCAGCATCGGCATCGAAAAAATTCTTCTCCTGGGCGTATTCCTCCTGATCTTCTTCGGTCCGAGCAAGCTGCCCGAACTGGGCAAGGCCCTGGGCAAGGGCCTCCAGGAATTCAAGAAGGCCTCCAAGGAACTCACGGACGCCGTCAAGGATGCCCCTGTCGACGAAGGCAGGAAAGGCTAGCCCCTTGTCACGGATCGAGGGGCGCCTCGCGGCCCTGGGCCTGTCCCTGCCTCCGGAGATCAAACCTCCGCCCGGGGTGGTTCTTCCCTTTACCTTCGTGAGGATTCTGGGTGAGCGCGCCCTCGTTTCAGGGCACGGCCCCCAGAATCCCGACGGCACCGTGGCCGGGCCCTTCGGAAAGGTCGGGACGGAACTGACGGTTGTCCAAGGTTATGCAGCCGCACGCCTTACCGCCTTGTCCATGCTCGGCAGCCTCCAGCGTGCGCTGGGGGACCTGGACCGAATCGCCGCCTGGGGACGCGTGTTCGGCATGGTGCAGTGCGCCCAGGATTTCCACCAGCAGCCCAGCGTCATCAACGGCTTCTCCGACCTCATCCTGGAACTCTTCGGCCCGGAACAAGGCGCCCACGCGAGAAGTGCCGTGGGCATGACCTCCCTGCCCTTCGATCTGCCCGTGGAGATCGAGGCGGAGGTCCGGATCCACGCCTAGCCTGGCGACCTGAGCACCGGAGTCCCGAACGCTGGGCTGGGATGCCCGGGCCATTGGGCGTCGAGCATGAGCTGGGCTCCGTACCCTGGGCGCTATAGCCGAGGCTAGGGAATTAAACTAATAATTTGTATAATAATTATAAATTATGTCATAAAGAACTAATAATGGGCCCACGCACGTGCATACGGAACTTTTTATTTATTAATTTCATTTTCAGTGAACGGTAACCAATCGTTGCCGCAAACCCAAAATGGAGCAAATAAATGCCAATTTCCCCTCGCAAGGCCTACCCAATTGCCGTTTGCCTGCTTGCCGCGTGCGCCAGTGCCCAGGCAACCATCACCATCAGCCCGTCGGACCAGCACTGCACCGGAGGAACCCAGACTCGCCTCACCTTTCGGGCCAAACGAGAGGGGCTCCAGCCCCACCTCTGGTCCTGGAGGGTGGAGAACCTTGTCACGGGAAAGAGCGAAGCCCATGAAGGCCTGGTGCTGAAATGGTGTCCCCCCCTCGTCGACCGCGCGACCTCCTTCCGCATCCAGGCTCTGGCCAGGGGCCTGGAGGAGGAGCCCGGCGTGGCCACCATCCACGTCCATCCCGCAAAAGCGGCGGGCAAACCGGGCCCGGCGGCGCCCCCACCCGACCTGGGCACGCCCACGGTCCGCCCGGACCCGCCCGGGGCCCAGGGTTCCCCGGAGGAGGCGCTGGCGCGCTGGTTGAACCAGGGACCCACCCTTTACGTGCCGAAGCATCCCGTTCCGGAACTCAGCGGCAAATGGCTCATTGCTGACGGTTCCTGCCTCCGGACCCTCTCACCGGGCGGGGAAGTCCGCACCTACGCCGGCAACCCCACCGTGCCGGGCCATCAGGAAGGCTCGGCACCAGAAGCCCTGTTCGGCTGCCTCACCAGCCTGGCCCTTGCCCCCGCCAGGGATGGCCAAGCCGAACCCATGATCTACCTCGCCGAAGCGGCCGGGCATTTCATATGGGCCCTGGATGGCAAAGGCCAATTCAAGGTCTTCTCCGGGGTGCGCCACCGGGCCGGGCAGGTGGATGGCGAGCGTGGCATGGCTCTCCTGGACTCTCCCATGGGCCTGGCCGTGGACCACCTTGGCAATTTGCTCTGCTTCGATGGCCTGGGGACCCATCCCACCGCCCGCATCATCAGTCCCTCCGGCCGGGTCGGCACCCTGCCTCCTTCCAGTGACGGCGCCCTGACCGACCCGGAAGAACACAAGGCCCAGATACTGGGGCACTCACCAAGCCCGACGGAAACCAAGGATATTGCCGAGGCCGCCCGGGTCGAAGCGGCACGCCTGGAAGCCGAGCGGCAGGCCGAGGCCACCCGGATCGAAGCGGCACGCCTGGAAGCCGAGCGGCAGGCCGAGGCCGCCCGGGTCGAAGCGGCACGCCTGGAAGCCGAGCGGCAGGCCGAGGCCGCCCGGGTCGAAGCGGCACGCCTGGAAGCCG
>Ga0316217_10002634_pt1 | contig 21322 bp, 20 predicted proteins | sample 1anoAmetaG_FD_203633 | JGI IMG/M metagenome (GOLD analysis project Ga0316217, IMG submission 203633) | Freshwater microbial communities from Trout Bog Lake, Wisconsin, USA - 1anoA | ecosystem: Environmental > Aquatic > Freshwater > Lake > Hypolimnion/Profundal zone | place: USA: Wisconsin...
CGCAGTCGCCGGTGGGGCTGATCATCCTGCAGGGCGAGGGGCGGCCGAGCTCGTGGGTCGACGCCGAGGCGATGGCCTGGGGCGGGAACACGAACGGCAACTACGACGTGCTCTCGGCGATGATCCGACTGCACGACCCGCGCAACTTCGCCGAGCTCCGCCTCGGCCGGCAGATCCTGACCGTCGGCGCGCTCCGGCCGGTCCACATGGACGGGGCCGACATCAAGCTGCGCGCCCCGACGGGGACGAGCATCGAGACCTACGGCGGCGTGCCGGTCGAGCCGCAGTTCGCGTACAAGGCCTACGACTGGCTCGCGGGGGGGCGAGCCGCCCAGCAGTTCGGGGGGATGACGACGGTCGGCGTGTCGTACTACCAGCAGCGCCAGGACGGGCAGCTCTCGTACGAGAACGCCGGCATCGACTTCGCGACGGCGCCGGTACGCTGGCTTGACCTGGCCGCGCACGGGACGTACGGGCTCATCGACCCGGGCCTCGCCGAGGCCGGCGTCTCGCTCGCGGGGCGCTTCGGCGACCTCCGCCCCGAGCTCTACGCCACCCACCGCTCCCCTTCCTACCTGATGCCCGCGACCTCCCTCTTCTCCGCGCTCGGCGACACGCCCTCGGAGATCGTCGGGGCGTCCCTCAAGTGGCGGATGTTCCCGCGCCTCGACGTCCTGCCGCTCGTCGCGGTGCGCGAGACGGTGGGCGACTTCGGGGTCGACGGGACGCTCCGCGTGACCCTCCGCCTCGACGATCGCGGTGACGGCGTCATCTCGGTCGAGGGGCGCCGCCAGGGGTCCGGTCCGGATCAGTGGACCGGCCTCCGCGTGACGACGCGCGTCCCGCTCACCCCGAAGCTGCGGGCCTCGACGGAGCTCGAGCTGGTCGCCCCCGACAGCCCGAACGGTCGCGGCTCGCTCTGGCCCTGGGGGCTCGTCGCCCTCCGGTGGGCCCCGTACAAGCACTGGGACGTCGCCGCCGCGGTCGAGGCCGCCTCGACGCCGACGGCCACCCGCGAGGTGAACGGCCTGGCGCGGCTCGGCTGGTCGTGGGGGGGACGATGAGGCGCCTCCCGCTCCTCGGGGCCCTGCTGCTCCTGGCGCTGGCGCTCGCTGCCTGCGCCCAGATCCTGGGGATTCGCCCGCACGACAAGCGCCCGTTCCCTCACCACGAGCACACGGCCAAGGCGGGCATCAGCTGCCTCCGGTGCCACGCCGGGATCACGACGTCGACCGAGACCGACCCCCTGCACCTGCCGACGGCCGCCACGTGCACCAGCGCCGGCTGCCACGAGAAGCCGCACGACGCGCGCGACTGCAAGGGGTGCCACGGGCTCGACTACGTCCGGAACGAGGCCCAGGCCGACCTCGATCACCTGAAGTTCAAGCACCTGACGCACTCCAAGCGCCTGAAGGGGAACTGCGCGTACTGCCACCGCGGCGTCGAGACGAACTCCGACCACGTCCGGCCGACCATGGCGCTCTGCCTCTCGTGCCACGAGCACCAGAACGACTTCCTCGCCGCGCGCGACTGCGACCGGTGCCACAAGGACATGCGCGCCGAGGCGGTGCGCCCCGAGAGCCACATCGCCCACGACGGCGACTGGCTGAGGGAGCACGGCAACCGGGCGTTCTCCGCCCGGGACCTCTGCGCGACGTGCCACACCGAGAAGTTCTGCGGCGGCTGCCACGGGCGGACCGTCCCCGGCCTCCCCGAGAAGCTCGCCTTCGACGACACCATGCGCGCCGGCGTCCACCGGGCTGGCTTCGTCTCGCGTCACTCGCTCGAGGCCCGGACCCAGCCCGGCCTCTGCACGACGTGCCACTCGACCGGCGACTTCTGCGAGAGCTGCCACCAGCAGCACAAGGTCGACGTCAGCTCCGGGGGGAAGAGCCCGCACCCCTCGGGGTGGGTGGGGCTGCGCGGGGAGTCGAACGACCACGGGTCCGCCGCCTGGCGTGACCCCTCGGTCTGCGCCGCTTGCCATACGGGCGCCGGCGAGGCGCTCTGCGTCGGGTGCCATCGCGTCGGCGCGACGGGCGGCAACCCGCATCGACCGGGCTGGACCAGCAAGATGAGGCCGACCATCGACCAGCCGTGTCGGGCTTGCCACGAGGGAGCACTATGAACAGGGAGCGTCAAACCAGGTGGACCATCGTGGGGCTCGCGTGGCTCGTGGGGGCCGCCGCGATCACCTCCGCATGCGAAGGGCCGGCTGGGCCTCCGGGGCCGCAGGGGCCGGTCGCGACGTCCGACGCGTCGTCCGACGGCACGGTCGACGCGAAGTCCGATGCCCGGTCCGACGCGCGCCTCGACGCGAAGGGGGACGCAGGCACGGACGCCGTGAGCGACGCGCTCTCCTCGACGTACCTCGCGGCGGGCCCCGGGCTCCGGCTCTCGATCGCGAAGGGGAGCGTGACCGCGCAGGGCGTGGTGACCGTCGACTTCACCATCACGGACGGCGCCGGCGTGCCGCTCGACTACTACGGCGTCGGGACTGCCGGCGCGGTCACGGCGAAGTGGGTCATCAGCGCGCTCGGCGCCGACCCGACGCAGACGGCGGTCGGTGCCCCGCTCGTCTACACGGCGTACACCACCCAGCTCCACGCGAGCCCGAACGGGACGCAGAAGGCGGTCCTCCCCGACTCGGACACCGGCGGCACGCTCACCGCGATCGGCGTCGGCCAGGGGACATACCGCTATGTCTTCGGCACCAAGCTGCCGAGCGGCTTCGACAGCACCAAGACCCACACGATCGGCGTCTGGGCGACCCGCGTCTTCGGTGGGCTCACGTACGTCGCCAACTCGCTCGCGGGGGCCGACGGCGGGGCGGACCCCAACGTCTACTCGTTCGTCCCGAACGGCAACACGCAGCCCGACAGCCGGAACATCGTCACGACGTGGGCCTGCAACCAGTGCCACAACCCGCTCGGCTACCACGAGGGGAACACGGCGCGACGCGACGTGGCCGTCTGCATCCTGTGCCACGCGACGCCGATGGCGGACGTGACCAGCGACCAGCCGCTCGACATGCCGCGCATGATCCACCGGATCCACCGCGGCCGCTTCCTGGCCGAGACCCAGGACGGCGGCACCTACCAGCTGACCGAGGACATCGCCACCCAGGACGCCGGGACGAGCGGTACGGGCGTCAAGACGACGCTCGTCGATCACTCCGGCGCGTGGTTCCCCGGCGCGCTGCAGAACTGCGGCAAGTGTCACCAGGGCCAGCAGGGGGCGGTCTGGAGCACGCTGCCGCCGTCGAGGGCGATGTGCACGTCGTGCCACGACGGGATCGCCTTCGTCTACCCCCCCCCCGCCGGCTCGACGCTCCACCCGGGCGGAGCGCAGTCGGACGACTCCAAGTGCGCGAACAGCGGGTGCCACGGCGCGACCGACCGCTACGGCATCGTCAACGCCCACGCGACGCCCTCCACGTCGTACTACTCACCCGACGCCGGGTCCGCGACGAACAGCGCGCCCGTGCTCGCCTTGACGATCACGAGCGTGAGCAACACGCAGCCCGGTCAGGTGCCGATCATCCACTTCGACGTCACCCAGAACGGGCAGCCGCTCGATATCCTCGCGACGCCCCTCCCCTGGCTGGCGACCACTCTCGCGGGGCCGACGAGCGACTACGCCCAGGTCGAGCCGCTGATTTACACCATCGAGAACGGCGCCGCGCAGGCCGGGCTGGTCCTCGACGGAGCCGTCGGGAGCTACTCGTTCACGCTCCCGACCTCGGCCGCGATCCCGTCGAGCGCGACCGGGAGCTACGCCGTCGGCATGGAGGGGTACGTCCAGTACACGCAGGCCAACGGGAACACCGCCATCTCCTCGGCGCTGAACCCGGTCGCGTACGTCGCGCTCACCGACCCGGCCCCCGTGCCGCGGCGCACCGTCGTCGAGCGGGACAAGTGCAACAACTGCCACTTCGACCTGCTCGCCCCGTGCGGTCCGGCGAAGGGGACGCGCCGGAGCCCCGAGTACTGCGTGATGTGCCACACGCCCCTCAAGGTCGGCGACCAGAACGCCGCCCGCTTCGAGGTGGCGGCGACGGTGATCCCGACCGAGAACTTCAAGATGATGGTCCACCGGATCCACCGGGGCGACCAGGGGGCCCTGCCGTACGTGCTCGGCGGGTTCCCGGGGCCGACGCCGACGAACCCGGGCGGAACGCCGGTCGACTTTGGGAAGGTGCAGTACCCCGGCGACCTGCGCTCGTGCTGGTCGTGCCACGCGTCGGCCAGCTACCTGCCGCCGCTCCCGCCGGGGCTCCTGTCGACCGTCGCCACCGAGGTCCTGGCCTGCCAGGACACCGTCGTGAACCGGAACGCCTACTGCTCGACGGAGTCGCTGGTGACGCCGAACCTGCTCGGTCCGATCGGCGCCGCGTGCACAGCGTGCCATGACGCCCCGGCGGCCGTGGCCCACGCGCAGGCGAACCAGGCCCCCGACGGCAGCGAGGCGTGCCTCGTCTGCCACGGCCTCGGCCGCCAGTGGGACATCCAGGCGATGCACATCGAAGCCCCCTGAACGCCTGCGCGGCAAGGGCTGCCCCGGGACGCAGGCCTTGCGCGCCCGCCGTTCCTCATTATTGTGCAGTTTTCCGTCGAGCTTCGCGCGGCACGCCGCGCGCATGGGGCGCCCATATGCCGAAGATTTCAGCCGCTTTCATCATCCCCGCCATCATCGGCGCAGCCCTCGCCGGGTACTTCCTCGCCGATCACGGGTCGGCGACCGCGTCCGCCGCGCCGCCTGCCGCCGATCCCGCGATCGCAGCGGCCCCGCCCCCCAACGCCGCCGAGCCCGCGCTCCCGCCCGGTCACCCGAAGGTCCCCGGCGCCGGGCAGGCCGCCCAGCGCGCGAAGGGGGGGCTTCCGAACGCCGAGAACCAGCAGCCCGCGACCATCGACTGGAAGGTCCCGGAGGGCTGGCAGCCGGCGCAGAACCCCAACCCGATGCGGCTCGCGACCTACAAGACCGCGCAGGGGGCCGAGGTCAGCGTCGCTCGCGCGGGGGGGCCCGTCGACGCCAACATCCTCCGCTGGTCGCAGCAGTTCGCGGGCGCGCCGCAGCCCGAGAAGACCGAGAAGGACGTCCACGGGTTCCACACGACCATCGTCCGCATCACCGGGACCTACTCGGGAGGGATGGGGCTCGAGCAGCCCGAGAAGCACGAAGGGTGGGCGATGCTCGCCGCCATCGTCGAGGCCCCTGGCGCCCCCTACTTCTTCAAGGTGACGGGGCCCGTGGCGCAGGTGGACGCGTCCCGCCCCCAGTTCGACGCCCTCCTCGATAGCGTCGCCCCGCGCTCGGCCCGGTAGCCATGCAAGTCAGCCCGACCACGCTCGTGCTCGCCATGGCCCTCGTCGGGGCCGCGACGTTCGCGATGGTTCACGAGAACGCCCCGGCTCCATCCGGCGCGGGGGGCGGTGGCGTCGCCGTCCAGGCGCAGCAGGTCGAGCCCGGGGGGACCCACGAGGAGCAGGCGCTCCCGCCGAACCACCCGCAGGTCGCTGCCGGAGGGGCCGCGCCCACCGGCGGCTCCGAGGCCATCGAGCCGAGCGACCTCCGCGCGGCGATCGCCTGGAAGGCCCCCGCGGCCTGGCCCTCGGCGGCGAACCCCAGCCCGCTCCGCATCGCCACGCACAAGGTGCCGCGCGCGGGGAAGGACGCGGAGGACGCGGAGCTCAGCGTGTCGCGCGCCGGCGGCGACGTGGAGTCGAACATCCAGCGCTGGCTCGGCCAGTTCGAGGGGGCGAGCGGCGAGCAACGACGCGAGAAGACGGTCCACGGCTTCAAGGTCTCGGTGGTCGAGGTCGACGGGACGTACCAGGGGGGGATGGGGGCCGCCACAGGGGCACACGCGGGCTGGGCGCTGCTCGGCGCCATCGTCGAGGCCCCGGAGCAGCCCTATTTCTTCAAGCTGACGGGCCCCGCTGCGACCGTCCACGCTGCGCGCCCCGCGTTCGAAGCGCTCCTCGACACCATCGCCGCCCCGACGCCCCCCTGACCGGTCGCCCGCGCCCGGTCGCACCTCCAGCATGGGCCTGATCCGGGGCGTCGTCGCGGGGCTCCTGGCGAGCACGCTGACGGCGTGCAGGTCACCGGGGGAGGGCGTGACCTCGCCCATCGACGCAGGCCAGACCCGGCCCCGCACGGACGCCGGATCGGCGGACGTCGTCTCCGCCGAGGCGGGCGACGCCGGGCCGATGACGAGCGAGGCCGGTGGAGCGGGGACGAGCCACGACGCTGCGGGGTGTTCCTCACCGGTGCCGACCGACCCGTACGCGAACGCGCGCGCCGCCTGCGCCTTCACAGCCGGCGCCATGCCCGGGCAGACGCTCGGCCCCCCCGGGAGCACGCGCCCGGGCGCACGCATCAAGAACGTCATCGTGATGATGAAGGAGAACCGCGCGTTCGATCACCTCCTCGGCGAGCTGCACGACCAGGGGCGCCCGGACGTGGAGCCGATCCCCCCGGGCTTCTCGAACCCTGACCTCACCGGCGCGCGCGTCACCCCCGCTCCGCGGTCGACGACCTGCCTGCCGTACGACCCCGGCCACCAGTGGGCCGACGTGCACGCCCAGATCGACGACGGCAGGATGGACGGGTTCGTGACGAGCGCCGCGAGGTCGACGCTCAGCGACGGGCACTTCGCGCTGAGCTACTTCACGCACGACCAGCTCCCCTTCTACTACTGGCTGGCCCGCACGTTCGCGCTCAACGACCGTCACTTCGGCTCCGCGGCGAGCGGGACCGCACCGAACCGCGACTTCCTGCTCCTCGGCACGGCGGACGGGATCCAGAGCACGGGCCACGGCCTCCCGGACCCCTCCACCCCCACGATCTTCGACGCGCTCGACCACGCCGGGGTCAGCTGGGGGGCCTACAGCAACGGCGAGCCGCTCGACGGCGCGCTCGGCTGGACGCTCCTCCACGACGGCGTCTCCACGTTCTTCGGGTTCCTCCAGCAGCTCGACGACGGCACGCTCCCGCAGGTCACCTTCGTCGACGGCCTCGGCGACGTGACCGACGATCACCCCCGCGGGAACATCGCTCGAGGCGAGGCGTGGACGCGCGAGGTCTACGAGCACGCCGTGTCGAGCCGGCTCTGGCCGGGCATCGCCCTGGTCTGGGCCTACGACGAGGCCGGCGGCTTCTTCGACCACGTCGCCCCGCCGCGCTCGGCGTGCATCGCGCGGCCCGGAAACCCGAAGGACACGCCGTTCTTCGAGCTCGGCCCGCGCGTGCCGCTGGTGGTGATCTCCCCCTACGCGAGGCCCGGGTACACCTCGCACGTGGTGCAGGAGCACACGGCGATCACGCGGCTCATCGAGGCGGTCTTCGATCTCCCGGCGCTGACGTCCAGGGACGCCAACAGCGACGCGCTCCTCGACCTCTTCGACTTCGACTGCCCGCCGACGTTCCTCGCGCCCCCCCCCGCGCCGCTCGCGGGGCCCGCCGCGTGCGACCGCGGCTTCACGATCCGGTGATCGGGCCGCCCCTGAGCGCGCCGAGCACGCGCCTCGGAACGTCGAGCGCCCGGCGGCTGGAGAGCGCCGCGAGCACCACGTCGACGAGCCGGCCGTAGGGGGGGGTCTGCAGCCGTCGCGCAGGCGCCAGGGCGCTCGCCTCGAGGACGCCGCGCAGGTGCGAGAACCGCTCGAAGCCCGCCGCTCCGTGGTAGGCCCCCTGGCCGCTCGCGCCGATGCCCCCGAACGGGAGCTCCTCCTGGGCAAAGTGCACGAGCGTGTCGTTGACGCAGGCCCCGCCCGACACCGTACGACGGAGCAGCTCCTCGGCGCGCCACGGGTCCTCGTCGAAGTAGTAGAAGGCGAGCGGCCGCGGGCCGTCGACGACGCGTTCGCGAGCCGCCTCGAGCGTGGCAAACGAGACGACCGGGAGGATGGGGCCGAAGATCTCCTCCTGCATCACCTTCATCTCGGCGGTGGCGCCGAGCACCAGCGTCGGGGTCAGCTTGCGAGAACCGGGCTCCGGCGCGGCGCCGACCGGCCAGAGGCGCGCCCCACGCTCGCGGGCGTCGTCGAGGAGGCCGAGCAGGCGGTCGCGGTGCCTCACGCTCACGATCGCCGAGTAGTCCTGGGTCGCCGGCAGCCCCGGATACGCGCGGAGCGCCGCCGCCTCGAACGCGCGGGCGAACGCCTCCTCGCTCCCGGCGGCGACGAGCGCGTAGTCGGGGGCGATGCAGGTCTGGCCCGCGTTGAAGAGCTTCCCCGCGGCGATGCGATCGGCGGCCCGGGCGAGCGGGTAGTCGGGGTGGATCAGCGCCGGGGACTTGCCGCCGAGCTCCAGCGTGACGGGGACCAGGTTCTCGGCCGCGGCGAGCGCCACCTTCCTCCCGACCGCCGTGGAGCCGGTGAAGAAGAGGTGGTCGAGCGGAAGACGCGTCAGCTCGGCGGCCACGTCGGGCCCCCCTTCGACCACGGCGAGCTCGTCGGCCGTGAAGCGCTCGCGCAGCGCCTCCCCGAGCAGCTCCGACGTGCGCGGCGTCAGCTCGGAGGGCTTGAGCAGCGCGCGGTTTCCGGCCGCCATGGCCCCTACGAGGGGCGCGAGTAGCAGGTTGACCGGGTAGTTCCACGGCGCGATGACGCCGACGACGCCGAGCGGCATCGGCTCGATCCAGGCGCGACCGGGCAAGAAGTAAGGGCTCGGCGCGACCGGTCGTGGATCCATCCAGCCGGCGACGTGGGTCCGGGCGTCGCGCACCCCCTCGAGCGTGGCGAGCACGTCGGCGAGGAGCGTCTCGTGCCGCGAGCGCCCCCCGAAGTCGGCGTCGATGGCCGCGACGAAGCGCGGCGCCCCCTCGCTCAGCACGCGCTCGAGCCGATCGAGCCAGTCACGTCGTACGTCGAGCCCGGGGGACGGATCTGCCCGCTGCGCACGGCGCAGGCGATCGTACGCGGCGCGGACGGCAGAAGCCTCGGGGGGCACGGCTACAGGCTCGGACATGGGACCCTCGCTGGTCGGACCAGTCGACCATGTATGCAACCCTGGTCCCTTGTCAATCTCCCGATTCGTGGCCGGTTTGCGCGAGACCACGGGGCGTGGTACTGGTCCGACCAGTATGACCCTCCCCCCTCCCTCCCACGACAAGGTCGGGGTCGCCGACCGCCTCGCCGCCTCGCTCCGGACGGCCATCGTCGGCGGGCGACTCCGCCCCGGGGACGCCCTCCCGAGCGAGCGCGAGCTGGCCGACGAGTTCGCGGTGAACCGGTCGAGCGTCCGCGAGGCGATGAAGCGCCTCGAGGCCTGGGGCCTCGTGAAGATCCGGCAGGGGGGGGCCACGCGGGTCAGCGACTTCCTCCTGTCGGCGAGCCTCGACCTGCTTCCGTTCCTGGTCGAGCTCGACGGCCCGGTCGACGCGACCGTCCTGCGCGACCTGCACGAGATCCGCGCGATGCTGCTCGGGTGGTGCGCCGAGCAGGCCGCCCTCAAGGCCGACCCTTCTTCCGTCGCCCGGCTCGACGCGCTCGCGCGGCAGCTGGCCGCCAGCCACGGGCGCCCGTCCGAGTCGCAGGAGCTCGACTACGAGTTCTTCGAGGCGCTGGTGCAGATCACCGGGAACCGGCCGCTCCTCCTCTTCGCCAACGTCGTGCGCGGCGTCTACCTCCGCGGGCGGTCGCGCTTCCTCGGCCTCTACGCGCGCGAGGTGCTCGACCCTCGCCTGCACCTGCGCGCGGTCGAGGCGATCCGCGCGCACGATCCCCAGGCAGCCGGCGCGGCGATGCGCGAGCACGCCGCCACGGCCCTCTCGGCGAAGGGCGTCGCCCGATGAGCCGCCGCGGGGGCGAGCCGGGCCCGAACGCGCTCCGGTATGACGGCTCGCGGGGACACGTCGAGAGCTACTTTCTCCGGGCGAACGACCCCTCCCGTCCGCGCGCCCTCTGGCTCAAGACGACCATCTTCGCCCCGCTCGAGGGGCCGGCGGAGGTCGAGAGCTGGCTCGTCCTGTTCGACGGGGCCCGCTCCGTTCCCGTCGCGGGACGCGAGACCTCGACGCTCGGCCCCGGCGCCTTCGTCGCGACCGAGGACGGCACGCGAGTCGCGGCGTGCCGCCTGGCGGTCGACCTCGCCGCGCGGGGCAGCGCCCGGGGCGCCGTGCGGACAGCGGCGGGCGACGCGCGCGTCGAGCTCACCTGGTCTCCCGCATCATCCCCCGTGGCGGGCCCCCTGTCGCTCCTCCGCCCTCGCCTGCTCCGCGAAGGGCCGTTCCCGCGGTCCAAGCTGCTGACGCCGTACCCGTACCTCGTGTGCTCCGGCCACATCGAGGCGGCCGGCGAGCGGGTCCTCGTGGACGGCTGGCCCGGGATGCAGGGGCACAACTGGGGGCGCGAGCACGCCTTCGAGTACGCCTGGGGGCAGTGCCTCTTCCCGCGGGCGGGCGCCCTGCCGGACGTGATGGTCGAGGGGTTCTCGGCGAAGGTTCGCGTCGGGGGCCGGCTGACCCCGCGCGTCTCGTGCCTCGTGGTGCGCCGCGGCGAGGAGGCCTTGCGCTTCGATCGGCTATTCGACCTCTGGCGACAGCAGGCGGAGGTCGGCGCGGACCGCTGGTCGCTCGTCATGCAAGGGGCCGACGGCGAGGCGCGGCTCGAGATGGACGCCGCGGAGCGACCCATGGCCTGCCTCGGGTACAGGAACCCCGACGGTCGCGCGAGCTACTGCTTCAACAGCAAGCTGGCGAGCGTCCGCCTCAGGGTCCAGCCGCGGCGCGGCGCGGCCTTCGCCTGCGAGAGCGCGCACGGCGGCGCGCTCGAGTTCCTGAGGCACGCGCCGGATCCGCGATTCCCCCACGTCGTGTGAGGCGAGAGGACCATCCACATGCCCATCTCCTTTGTCGAGACGATGCGCGGCTGGCTGCGCGGCGCGGACGGCCCCGAGATCCCGGTGTCCTTCGAGCTGGTGGCCGTGAACCGACGCCGCGGGCGCTTCGACGTCCGCGGGCTGGTCTCGGCCCCGCCGCTCGCGTACGAGGCGCCGGCGCGCGGGACGCTCGATCTCGGGCTCGGGTCGCTCGCCTACCACCTGGAGTTCGAGGGGCGGGACGGCACGAAGCTTCACCTCGACGCGACCAAGCACCCCACCGTCCTCGCGCCGCTCCGCTCGATGACGAGGATGCAGGCCGAGATTCATGACGGCGCCGGCGGCCTCGTCGCGTCCGGTGAGATGCGCTTCGCGCTGCGCGATCTGCCCGCCTTCCTGGCGACGTGGCTCCCCGGGGCGCGCCACGCCCACCACCACCTCGACAGCCGCCGCCGCGGCGCGGAGCGCAGGGCCCTGACCGGCCCCGATGAGGGCGAGGCGAGCGGTCTCGAGGGGAGCGACCGGACCGCGCGAGGCACGGCGACATGACCCACGCCACGCTCGTCGCCCTCGCCGAGGCCGCCCTCCCGCCCGGGCGTCTGCTCCCCGGTGCGGGCGAGACGGTCGCGCACAAGACCGAGCGGTTCCTCGCCTCGCTCCCGTCGCCGGTCGCGAGCGGCTACTCCGGGCTCCTCCGGGCCCTCGACCTCTGGTCGCGAGCGCGGACCGGGGCTCGCTTCGCCGCGCTGCCCATCGGCCGCCGTCTCGCTGTGCTGGAGAGCTGGGAGACGCTGGAGGCCGGGCGCCTCGGGGTCCGGGCGCTGACCGCGCCGCTCAAGCTGATGCACTTCGACGACCCCGCCCTCTTCCGCGCGCTCGGCTGCCGGTACGCGCTCGAGCCCCCGCCCCCCGAGCGCGCGCGCTGGCGCGATCAGGTGGTCACCGCGGCGACATTGACGGACGGCGAGTCGATCGAGTGCGACGCCGTGGTCGTCGGCACGGGGGCCGGGGGGGCCGCGGTCGCGTGGGAGCTCGCGGGGCGCGGCCACGCCGTGCTGCTCGTCGAGGAGGGGCCGCTCTTCACGCGGGCGGACTTCACGGGGCGCGCCGTGGAGATGATGGGGAAGCTCTACCGGAACAGCGGCGCGACCGTCGCGGTCGGCAACACGGTCATTCCCATTCCGGTGGGGCGCGGCGTGGGCGGCACGACGCTCATCAACTCGGGCACCTGCTTCCGGGTCCCCGACAAGACGCTCCAGGAGTGGCGGGACAGGCTCGGCCTCCCCGAGTTCACCCCCGACCTGCTCGCCCCGTTCTACGAGGTCGTCGAGCGAGAGCTCGAGGTCGCCCCCTCCCCTGCCACGGCCATCGGCAAGCCGGGCGAGCTCATCGCGCGCGGCTGCGACGCCCTCGGCTACTCGCACCACCCGCTCCTCCGCAACGCCCCTGGCTGCGACGGCCAGGGGCTCTGCTGCTTCGGCTGCCCCACCGACGCGAAGCGCTCGACGAACGTCTCGTTCGTCCCCGGCGCTCTCCGTCGCGGGGCGCAGCTCATCACCGGGCTCAAGGTCGACCGGGTGCTCGTCGAGGGCGAGCGCGCGGTCGGGGTGGTCGGTCACGCTGTGGACGCCGGAGGCCAGCCACGCAGCATCACCGTCCGGGCGAAGACCGTGGTGCTCGCGTGCGGCACGCTCCACACGCCGACGCTCCTCCTGCGGCAGGGCCTGGCGAACGCGTCGGATCAGCTCGGGAGGAACCTGTCGATCCACCCCGCGGCCGCCGCCGTGGCGCGGTTCGACGAGGCGGTGACAGGCTGGCGCGCCGTGCCGCAGGGGTACGCCATCGACCACTTCGCGCGCGAGGGGCTGATGTTCGAAGGGGGCTCGGTGCCCCTCGACATCACGGCGGCGTCGCTCCCCGGCTACGGGCCGGGCTACGTCGACTTCATGGAGCAGTTCGACCGCCTGCTCTGCTTCGGCTTCATGGTGAAGGACACGTCACGCGGACGCGTCCACCGGACCGCGCGCGGCGAGCCGCGCATCTCCTACTGGATGAACGACCGCGACGGGGCGCAGCTCCGGCGGGGGCTCGGCATCCTGTCGCGCGTCTTCCTCGCGGCGGGGGCGCGAGAGGTACGGCTCCCGATCGCCGGCGCTCCGCCGGTCCGCGGCCTCTCCGACGTCGAGGCGCTCGAGCGGGCCCCCCTCGCGCCGCGCCAGGTCGAGCTGACAGCGTATCACCCGCTCGGGACCGCCAGGATGGGCAAGGCGGCGCTCGGGTCGGTCGTCGACCTCACGCATGAGACCCACGACGTCCACAACCTCTTCATCTGCGACGGCTCGGCGCTCCCCGGCTCGCTCGGCGTCAACCCGCAGATGACCATCATGGCGATGGCGATCCGCGCCGCGGGCTTCATCGACCGCCGCCTCGAGCGCCTCTCGCGCCTCGGTGGCGCAGCGTGAGGGCGCGCCTCAGCGCTTCGCGGGGACCCTGGCCAGGGCGCGCGCCATCCGGCGGTCGAACTCCGCCCGGTCGCGGGTGACCGAGATGGCGCCCCCGAGGGCGATGTTGGCGACGCTCACGCCCATGGCCACGAGGCGCGACGTCACGATCATGTCGATGGACGTGAAGTGCTGGTGCGCGCGCAGGAGCCACTCGGTCAGCTTGGCGCGGGCCTCGGAGTCGTAGCTCTCCATCCGCTCCCAGTCCTGGAAGGACGTGGGCCGCTCGCCGGCGACGAGCGAGCGGTCGTAGACGCCGATGATGAACGGCACGAAGCGGACCCCGAGGTGCCCTTCGAACTCCGTGACGTACACCGTCGGTACGGGCGACCAGCTCCGCAGGGCGCCTCCGCTCGCGCGCCACTCCGTGACGCCGCCTCCGGCGTCCCGCTGCGTCAGGAGCGTCGCTCCGCCCGGACGCCGGTCCTCCCCCCCCGTCCCCTTGAGCATCGCCCTGCGTCCCCCCGGTGCGGCGGTTCTGGCGCGGAGTATCCGACACGTCCGGGCCCAGCTCAAGGGGGAGTTCGCGGGGCGGCTGGCGTTACCGGTTCTGCATGAAGGCGGCGACCTCACCGAGCCGCGCCTCGAGGAAGGAGCGAACGTCGCCGACGACCCTGCTCGCCTCGAGCGCGTGGGTCATGCACCGCATCCACGCGGTCACCATCGGCGCGTCGACGGGGACCGCCGCGTGGCGCATACGGAGCCGCGGGTGTCCGTGGCGCGCGATGTAGTCCTGCGGACCGCCGAGCCAGCCGATGAAGAAGAGCGCAAACCGCTCGCGTGACTCCCGCGCCACCCGCCCCTCGTCGTCGCACGGATGGAGCCGCGCCAGCGCGGGCTCTAGCTCGGTCATGGAGTCGTAGAAGCGCTCCACGATCGCCCGCACCGCGGCCTCGCCACCCAGACGGTCATAGGGGGAGTCCTGCGGAGTGGGGACGAAGGGCATGCGCTCGGCCGGGAGACTAGCCGCGCCGCGCCACGCCGTCACGGTCGCGGCTGCGCCCGGCTGCCTCACGGCGCTGCAAAGATCCCGCGGCTCCGGGCTTCGGCAGGACGACGCTGGAGGCGGCGACGCCGCTGCGTGCAACCCCACCCCCGCCCCTGCTACCGTTCCTCCTCTCCCGATGCGACGCGCTCGCCCCACCGCCCCGCTCGCCGCCCTGCTGCTGCCCCTCGCCACGGCCACGGTCCTGCCTGCTTGCGTACACGTCCAGGCGTATGAGCGCGCCCAGCTCGCGCACCCGACCATGTCCACGTCCGACCTCGCGCGCCCGGCAGAGGAGCACGTCAGGGCGGTCCAGGAGGGGGCCACCGGGGGGAGCTTCTCGGCGGGCGGCGGCTGCGGATGCAACTGAGGCGGGGGGCGCTCTGGGCCGGCCTGGCGCTGCTCGGTCTCGTCGACACCGCTCGGGCCGAGGGCTCCGGCGAGCGCGCGGCGCCCCCCGGTCCACCGCCCATCGTCCCGCCTGCGGCCGCCTCGTCCGCGCCCGCCGCGGCCGCTTCCCCGCTGAACGTCCACGCCGGCATGGACGTCGCCGGCTACGCCGACTCCGACCACGTGTTCGTGTTCACGCCCATCGTCACCGGCAGGGTCGAGGACCCGACCGCCGGCTGGAGCGTCGACGGCAGCTACCTGGTCGACGTCGTCTCGGCGGCCTCGGTCGACATCGTGGCGACGGCCTCAAAGCAGTACACGGAGGTGCGGCACGCCGGGACGCTGGGCGCCTCGTACCAGCCTCGCAGCCTGGGAGGCTCGGTCAACGCGTCGGTCTCCCGCGAGCCAGACTACCTCTCGTGGACGGCGGGCGGGGCGGTCAACGGTGACCTCGCCGACAAGAACGCGACGCTCCTCTTCGGGTTCAACTACGGACACGACGTCGCCGGGCGGACCGACACCCCCTTCTCGGTCTTCTCGAGGTCGCTCGACAGCGCCGGGCTCAAGGCCGGCGGGACGCTCGTCCTCGACCGCCGGACCATCGCGTCGGGCGTGCTCGACGCCATCTTCGAGAGCGGCGACCCGTCCAAGCCGTACCGCTACGTCCCGCTCTTCGCGCCGGGGACGAGCGTCCCCGAGGGGGCCTCGGTCGACCTCGTCGCGCGGCTCCGCGTCGCCGCGCGCCCGCTCGAGCAGCTCCCGCTCACGCGCCAGCGCTACGCCGTCGACCTCCGAATCGCGCACCGCTTCGGCACGACCTCCACGCTCCGCCTCGACGAGCGGCTCTACGACGACAGCTGGGCGCTCCTGGCGAGCTCGACGGACGCCCGCTACCTCGTCGACGTCGGCCGTCGGTGGGAGGTCGGGCCCCACCTCCGCTTCCACGGGCAGAAGGCCGTCGACTTCTGGAAGCGCGCCTACACGGTCGGGCCGGGGTCCAGCTACCCGGCGCTCCGCACGGGGGACCGGGAGCTCGGCCCGCTGATCGGCGTGACCGAGGGGCTCAGCGTGCGGTGGAAGCTCGGGCCGGAGGCCCACCGGACCGCGTGGGTGCTGGGCTGGGACGTGAACCTCATCGAGACCTTCTACCTCGACGACATCTACCTGACCGACCGGCTCTCGACTGTGACGGGCCTCTCGCTCGAGGCGGAGCTATGAGCCGCCTCCGGATCGCTACACTGGCCCTGGTGACGCTCGCGATCGCCTCGTGCAACCCCGTGCAGGACGACGCCATCGCGGCGCTCGGAGGCGAAGCGCCGGGCGTCCGAAGGGGCCCGCTCCACCGCCCTGGCCAGCCCTGCCTCCTCTGCCACGACGGAGCCCTCGGCGACCCGCCCGAGTTCACCGTCGCCGGGACGATCTTCGCGCTGCCGTCGAGCCAGCTCCCCGCCGTCAACGTCACGGTCTCGATGCTCGACGCCCGGGGGGCCACCTACGAGGCGACGACCAACGCGGCGGGGAACTTCTATGTCACGCCCGATCAGTGGACCCCCGTGTTCCCGATCACCCAGGTCGCGCTGAAGAACGCCGGCGGGCTTCCGATCTACATGCAGTCCGAGGTCGGCCGGAGCGGGTCGTGCGCCGCGTGCCACGTCGATCCCGCGGGGCCTGACTCTCCGGGGCACGTCTGCGTGAGCCTGGACGACGGGGGGGTGCCACCGTGAGCGGAGGTCGCGTGCGGCTGGCCCTGCTGATGACCGCGCTCCTGGGCTGCTCCGCCCCCGATGCGACGGCGGTGGTCACGCCGAGCCTCCCCACCCAGGTCGGGTTCCCTGCCGTGGCGCAGGTCCTCGTCCGTCGCTGCGGGAGCCTCGACTGCCACGGGACGCCGTACCGCAACCTGCGGGTGTACGGCGACGAAGGGCTCCGGCTCTCCGCCACGGATCTCCCGTGCGTCCCGGCCCGGACCAGCACCGCCGAGGTCGGCCAGGACTACGAGGCCACCGTCGGCCTCGAGCCCGAGAGCCTCGGCGCCGTGGTGGCCGCGCACGGGGCGAACCCCGACAGCCTGACCCTCCTCGCGAAGCCCCTCGGGCTCGAGACCCACAAGGGGGGGACGGTCCTGCAGCACGGAGACGACACCTACGTGTGCCTCACGTCGTGGCTCGCCGGAGGGACCGACACCGCGGCGTGCCTCCGCGCGCTGCCGGCGACCATCTGCGGCGTCCCATCGCAGGACTCGTTCGACGCGGGCGCCGACTGACCGATGCGCCCCCTCCCCCTGCGAGGCCGCCGACCCAGGCGCGTGCTGCGTCTCGTGGTGCTCGCGGCCGCCTTCGGCTTCGGGCTCTCGGCGTCGGGCCTCGGACGGGCGCAGGGAGAGGCCCCGCCGTACGACCTGCAGCTCCCGCCGTTGCCGCCGTACCCCGGCGAGGATCCCGACGCTCCACCCCGGCCGGCGTCGCCTGCGGAGCCGCGCCCCTCCGGCGAGGACGCGAAGGGCCGCGCAGAGGCGGAGGGGGCGACCGACGGGACGGAGCCGACGTACGTGTTCGAGGCCGCGGCGCGCTCCGGCTTCGCCAGCGCGCCGATCAGGGGAGCGGTCAACCCGTTCGGCGCCGGGTTCGGAGCCCGCGTCGGGTTCAACCTCTCCCGCGTCTACCTGGGCGCCACGATCATCGACTACATCGGCGGCGCGGACCTCGCGGCGACGGACCAGGCGCTCCTCTTCGGCATCGAGGCAGGGTACAGCGTGCCGCTCGGGAGCCTCTTCACGCTCCGGCCCGAGCTCGGCATCGGCGACGCCATCCTCACGCACAACGAGCCCATCACCTCGGCCGCCGACGTCGTGACCTCCGCGAGCGGCGTCACGTCGCAGGCTACGTCCATCGCGACCGAGGTGAAGAGCCTCTACCTCCAGCCACGGGCGGCGATCATGTTCACGTCCGGGCACTTCTTCGCCTCCGTGACGGGGGGCGCGCTCGTGCTGCCGAGCATCACCTACGGGCCGTCCCCCGCCCAGGCGACGACCTGGCTCTCGTACACGCTCGAGGGGGAGATCGGGTTCAGGCTGTGAAGGCCGTGGGCGGGCGCTCAGGAAGCCCGACACCTCGCCCTGGCAGGTTCCCCTGACCAGCCACGAAACGGCGTCGTCGGTCGTCTTCGCGCTCCCGAGCCTGGCGTGGGGTCTCAGGCCGAGAAGACCTCGACCTTCTGCGCCCTCCCCTTCACCTCGTGCCCCCCCCGGTCGGTGAGCCGCCCCTTCAGGTCGTCAGGCAGGCGCTCCCAGGTGGCCGAAGTGCACAGGATGTCCGTCCCGAGGGCCTTGTTCAGCCCCTCGCAGCGGGAGGCCACGTTCACCGCGTCGCCGATGACCGCGTACTTCACGCGGACCCGCGACCCGAGGTTCCCCGCGACCACGGCCCCGGTGTGGATGCCGATGCGCTGGCCGAGCGCGGCCATCCCTTTGCGCTGCCAGGGGGCCCGCCCCTCCGCGTTCATCCGCTCGTTGAAGACGCCGAGCGCGTCGCGCATGGCCATCGCGCAGCGCACCGCGCGCTCGGGGTGCCCCTCGAGGTCGCCCGGAGCGCCGAAGACGGCGAGGATCGCGTCGCCGAGGAACTCGATGATGACGCCGCCGTGGCCGTCGATCACCTCGTTCATCACGGAGAGGTACTCGTTCAGGAACTCCACCGTGTCGGTCGGGGAGAGCATCTCGCTGATGGTCGAGTACCCTCGAAGGTCGCTGAAGAGGACCGTCACCTCCCGGACCTCGCCCCCCATCCGCGCGCCGTCGGGGCCGCTCAGCACCTTCTTCGCGACGTCCTCGCTGACATAGCGGCCGAACGTCGAGCGGATCCGATCGCGCTCCTCCAGGCCGTGCGCCATCACGTCGAAGTGGTCGCCGAGGAGGCCGAACTCGTCGCGGCGCTGCAGGCGCACGCGCGTGTCGAGCCTTCCTGCCGCGATCGCCCGCGCCCCGTTCATGAGCAGCGTGATCGGCTCGTGGACGTCGCGCCCGACGTAGAAGCCGGTGAGGCCCAGGATGATGGCCGCGACGAGGCAGAGCCCCGTGGCGCCGGCGAAGACCCGCCGCTTCATGTGCGCGATCGCGCGCGCGTCGCCGTCGACACCGACCAGCGCGACGTGCCGCCCCTGCCTGTCGACGACCGGCGCGAAGCCCGAGAGCGTGTCTCCCCAGGCGTCGCTCGCCACCTCGGTCTCGACGGAGAGCTCGCGGAGCCCCCGCTCCAGCGTCGCGTTGCTCCGACCGTCGTACGCCTGCCCCACCTTGGCGGGGCTGACCGCGCTCTTGCTCGGCGCGACGAAGTCGAACGCGAACCGGAAGAGCCCGGGCGCGCCGGTGGGGACGAGGACGTAGATGCTCACGACGTCGCTCTCGGCCGCCACGACCCCCGCGAACTCGTCCCGGAGCTCGGCATAGGCGGGGCGGGCGGCGTCTGTCTCCACCTGGAGCTGGGCGATCTGGTCCTCGCGCACCCCCTGCGCGAGGGCCATCGCGGTGGCCCCGATCCGCCCGCGGATTCCGTTCATCGCGAGGCGGACCCCCTCCACGTAGAGCACGACGGTCATGAGCCCGAGCGCCGCCAGGACGACGGCGCCGTAGAAGACGGTGAGGCGGACGTGGAACCGCCCCCAGATCTTCAGGTCCTCGATGCCCCGCGCGCGATTGGCCTCGTGATCGGTCACGTCTGGCCGCCATCGTAACACGCGAGGCACGACCCCCTCCACGGGGGCGCCGTTGCCCCGCCCGACCCCGTCTTGTGGCGAGCCCTGGCGCGAGAGGTTCGACAACGACCAACCCCCCGCACCGCTTCCCGGGGCACTCCCGGAGCGCCCCCCGGGCGCTTGACATCACCGGGACCGACCCACGACAGTGAGCCCGTGACCTGGCTGACGGCGGTGTCCGCTGGCCACCTCACCCGCTCCGGCGCACCCCGCCGCCCCGAAAGGCACGACAGCGATGCAGCGGTTCTTCTGGATATGTCTCGCGGGGGCGATGGGCACCGGGACGCGGTACCTCATCGGGCTCTGGGCAGGGCAGCGCCTCGGCGCGTCGTTCCCCTACGGCACCCTCATCGTGAACGTGACCGGCTGCTTCCTCATCGCGGCGGTGATGCAGACCGCGATGAACATCGCGACCTTCCCGCCGACCCTGCGGCTGGTCATCACGACCGGGTTCATGGGGGGCCTGACGACGTACTCGAGCTTCGCCTTCGAGACGACGAAGCTCGCGCGGGACGGGGCGCGCGGCGCGGCGCTCGCCAACTTCGGGGTGACGACGCTGGCGTGCTTCGCCGCGGTCCTCCTCGGGCTCGCCGCCGCGCAGGCGGTCACCAGGACGTGAGGGAGGTCAGCGTGCGAATCCTCGATGGCGAGCAGACCCTGGTCCGGATCTTCATCGGTGAGGCCGAGAAGTGGCGTCACCTGCCCCTCTACCGGGCCATCCTCGAGCGGCTCCGCGCCGAGGGGTTCGCCGGGGCGACCGTCTTCCACGGCGTCGCCGGCTTCGGCGCCAACAGCGTCATCCACACCGCGAGCCTCGTCGACCTCTCGGCCGACCTCCCCGTCCTCATCGAGGTCGTCGACGACGAGGAGCACCTGCAGAAGCTCCTGCCGATCCTCGACGAGATGGTGACGGGCGGCGCGCTCGTGACGATGGAGAAGGTGCGCGTCCTCCGCTACGCCCACGGCGCAAGGCGCGGCGCGACTCCGGCCACCTGAGCCCTGGGCGACCACCCCGGCCTACACCCGCCGCAAGCGTGGTCCCCGCGTCGTGGGCGAAGGTCTGAATGAACGGGTGGGGTGGCCCGTCAAACCCCAGGAACGTGCCGACCCCCCTCTGCCCCTCCCCTGCTTCCGGCGCCCGCCCGGCCGGACAAACACCCTTGCGCGCGCCTGGGCCTGCGCCGATCATGCGTGCGAAATGGAGGGTTCCCATGAAGCACCGTGAATGGTTGGGGGTCGTGCTGCCGTTGGCGCTTGGGGTCGCAGGGGCGGGGTGCTCGAGCACGCCGGCGCAGTCTCCTGCGAGCGAGGCGACGACCGGCGCGACGGTCGTGCTGGAGGACGACCAGGCCTCCGTCGAGCTGAAGGCGCACCACAGGCATCACCACGGCGGATACGTCGGGTTCGTGCTGGCGGCGGTGGAGAACGTCGGCGTGACGCCCGAGCAGCAGGCCGGGCTCGACAAGATCAAGGCCGACTTCCTCGCGAAGGTCGAGCCGGTCCGCGCCGCCAACGCCGCCGTGATGAACGCGCTCGCCGACGGCATCGCCGCGGGCAACGTCGACGCCGCCAAGCTCGACGGCGTGCTGGCCGGGGTGTCCGGGGCGGCGGGCCAGGTCCACGCGGCCACGGCGGACGCGCTGAACCAGCTTCACGCGCTGCTCCGTCCGGATCAGAGGGCCTCGCTCGTCGACAAGGTCGAGGCTCACTGGGCCATCTGGAAGGAGTCCAACGGCGGCGACCAGGCGGCGGACAACGCTCGACCGGACGGCCACATCGCCCACCTCGCGAAGGAGATCGGGCTCACGGCCGAGCAGGTCGAGAAGGTCCGCGCGAACCTCGCCAGCATGCCGGGCGGAACGAAGGGCCC
>Ga0316217_10002635_pt1 | contig 21316 bp, 16 predicted proteins | sample 1anoAmetaG_FD_203633 | JGI IMG/M metagenome (GOLD analysis project Ga0316217, IMG submission 203633) | Freshwater microbial communities from Trout Bog Lake, Wisconsin, USA - 1anoA | ecosystem: Environmental > Aquatic > Freshwater > Lake > Hypolimnion/Profundal zone | place: USA: Wisconsin...
CCAACCCCAACCCCAACCCCATTATATATTTAAATCTGCTTAATCAGTTATATTCGTATTCGAAATTATGCTCCATTTTGGGTGGTGACTTTAATGGACCGTTCGCAAAAATATCATGGATTCTGGGTGATCCTCCCGGTGGCAACCTGGCACATAAACATTCAGCAGAACAAAGCTTTATCGAGTTTTAAATTCCATTCGCCAACCCATAGTTCCAACCAATAGTTTCGAGTCACGTTTTTGGGCAGCTTTTCATCCATTCCCTTCTCAACCCCTGAGCTTACTATGAAACCTAATAAAATTTGCGAAAATTTTTGTTGATGAGCACTCTGAATATAAAAGCTGGAGTGATCTCCCAATCAAGTAAGCTTTCCAAACATCTCTCCCAGTTGGTGACCAACCACAGTCTAGCTGATTTCCTCAAGCCGATGGCGATCCTGCCACAGGAGGGTGTCATTTGGTTTGGTGATTATAGAATACAAACAAAAAGTGATAAATTTTGATTTGATTGGCGTGACAGGTCCAGGAGTGCAGGAGGGTTGGGGATCTCTTGCTTCTGTCGGCAAAAGCCAACTTGTTTTGGATAACCACTTTAAAAATCAGAGAAATTGGTTTGGGTTATAATAATTTCAGTAATACAATTCAAATGCCGAAGGCTCAGCTACATAGAGTAAAGTATTCCAAAATATCACTTTCTGTATGCTTTTTGCTATTTAGAAGCGATAGAGGCTCATAAGTTTGGTGGATAACGAAGGAAAGACCATCGCCATGGCTGCCAGAAAGCTTGCCATTAAAGCATCCACTGCCAAACTTATTGTCAAGAAATACAGAGAAACTGGCACCTTCACAATCAAAAAGATGCCCAACTACTGCAAAAAGAGTATTGAGGCGCAATAAGCGAGCAATGGCTCATAAAACTCTGGGAGCGAAATGGTTTCGCAGAACCAAATGGGGGTGGGTTAAAACTTCAAGGGAGAGATGGGAGCCGAGTTGATTTCCAGATTACCTCTGGAACTGCAACCCTATACGTACCAAATCGTGTATGTGATGCCTTTCTGGTGATGATATAATGGGCTTATTATAATAAATTTAGAATATGCAAACAAAAGCAAAGAAATCACTAACATTTATAAATCGGACTCCCAGCTCAAGGTTCTGCATGTTTCGATTTAAGCTGGTCTCAGCAAGGGAATATGGATTGGAATTGTTTGTTGTTTGGGTTTGGTTTTGAGTCAATTGGGCAACTTTGGAGGGTGAACTGGCTGTATGCTGGTTTTGGTGGGGTTGCCAGATTAAACGAGTATTTATTGGGTGTTTTAGCATTTTTGTTATTTAGCTTTGGATCGACCCACAGAATGTATTATTTGAGTTATATTTATAATAGTTTATTGGAATTAAACTCAAGCCTACTATCAATTTTCTTGAAAGACCAGCATCTTAGATAACATTATCTTCGTGCAATCTACTCATCTTTTGAAGTCAGCCATCAATCAAACAACTCCATAAACCATCCCGAATAGTAGTGTTTATTGAGATCTTTCCTCCAGCAGTTTCAGCATCAAAAAAGTCATTCTGGGTCTGTTTGCTTACTTATTTGCTGAGAGGTTGAAAGACGGCTTAGACTACCAACTCTGAAGACATATATCTTGCACCCATAGCTCGCGAATCGGATACGAGTTAGTACGCATTAACTTAGCGCTCTAAAATATAAAGAACAGCAAACATATCCAATCTGCCAAGAGTTTTGCTTCCTATCTTCGCTATCTCCTAGTCTCTTCGTGAAGGGTTTGGCAATCGGCCATCTCTGGAGGAGAAAAAAACTATTAAATGATTACAGTTTATTAAAGCTTGGCAATCTCTTGTAACCAAAGGTTAGATTGCCTGGTTTGAAAAGATTCAATAATTTGGCAACTCAACATTTTGTTACATAGTTGAATAAACCCAAACTAGTAAATAGAGGGCTGAAGAATAAAAGGGTTTGATAAAGAACTGATAATCCCTGAGCCGGGTATAGCCCATTCTTTAAAGGTTAATGCCAGATGATCGAAATAAATCTAAGGAAGCTTCTAATCGATATATTGCTTTATTTTCCCTTTTCCATAAGAAATGCATTTTGACGCCATTTACAAACTATAACTTGAATCAACCCACAGATAATGACTTAGTTTTGCCCAATTAGCCATTTTTGAGGTTGCCCCAATTTATCAATTTATCGCTAAATTATGTTTTTGAATCCCTTTTTAAAACGATTTAGTATGAGTAGATTTAGCGATGATTTTGACATTAAAAGGTATTTGCTCTTTCTGGTTTATCATTTGATTTAAATATGCAACTCAAAAAGGTGATAAGTGTAACCGATAGCCAAATTATTTAGGGAATTAAAGTGGAAGTACCGGAGAAGAAGATATAGGCGCACTCCTAAAATACTCTTTCCATGGTTTTGAGGAGTCGCCAAAGAATACCCAATATACTGCAGAGTACCCTCAGGAACAAAGCTAGCGAAAACAGATCCAGCAAGGCTTAAGGCTAAGAAAACAACCTGAAACAATCCAAAATTGGGATCGCAATAAAGAGCAAGATCCCAAATATGCTCAAAAGTTCAAAAAGCAAAAAATTGTGTGAAGTTTGCGATGGCGAAATCGTCAAACCAAAGAACAAAACTTTGTAAGTCTTCATGTGCGAATGCGAACATAAGTAAAGCTTCTGCGAATCATGTCTGCATCACTATGTGATCTACAAAGTCAAAACTTTTGAGGAAGTCCACTGTCCCCATGAGGGGTGTCCCGCTATGCTAGACATCAACTCAAAGTTTTTCCAGCAGCTTCCGGTTGATGTCCAAAAGGCTTATAAGAAGGTATCGCAGTTTTATATGGCATCAAAAAACCCAGGCCTCAAAATGTGTCCAAAAGAAAACTGCGAAGGCATCCTTCATACAACTACAGAAAACGTGATGGTCTGTGACGGGTGCGAATACACATGCTGTGGGAAATGCCTGCTCTTAGTTCACCAGGGAGAATGCGACAGCCAATAGATCAAATTCTTCTAAAGCAACCTTCACTACAGACAGTGCAAAAAGTGTAAATTCATAATCTAGAAGAACCAAGGCTGCAACCACATGACTTGCAGGTGCGGCAACCAATTCTGCTATGTCTGTGGGGCGGATTGGAGTCCGGCTCATTACGGAAACCACGATTAGAATGGGCAACTTGTGCCTGCGGGCCAGGCTGCTGCAGTGGCAGTCAACTAAAATAACGATGCCTGTTGTGACTGTGACTGCGTAGATGACTTCTGTGGATAAGCCTGTGGCTGTGTCCTGAAGTTTCCTATTAAAGTGCTCTTTGGCATTGGTTTTCTGATATTGATGCTGTTGATCTTTATCTCAAGGGATTTGCTTTTGATAATGGGCATGAGTATCGTCTGCATCTTCGCGGGGATATTCGGTTTTTCCTTCGAAATACTTTCTTAGGCAGAAGGTTGGCTGTGCTTTCTGGGTATCTTATTTTTCCCAATAACTATGATCCTTGGAATAGGAAAAGCCTTTGGTGAAATATTCTGTGATGTGGTTCCTGACCTTTGCACCGAGTATTGGGATATTTTCGGCAACGGTTGTAGAGGGATATGCTAAATATGATTTATGTTACAGTATTTTCTTGCTCAATTCTTTCTTTATCTACAATTCTAAGTGGATTCATACTTAGTTTACCATCAATTGAGTTTTATGTGTCTAAAGACGAACTATATACAACTGTTATCAGGTTTATTGAGAAGTAAAAGAGGGCTCAATCTGCAATTTATTGAGAGCAGATTGAACAATCATCAAACAAAAGATCACTCTTGACTTCTATCACAGCCCTTTAATCTTTGAGATATCTAAATTTAATCAAGAAAATATCACTTTGATCATTATTGTTCATTTCTTAGCTTTTAGATAGCCTCATCAATCTCTTTATTCCTTTCCTCCACGTTAAACAGTCCTTTCTCATAGTTTTGTCGCTAGAATCTCTCCTTGCTTCCGTAAACTAAATAATCTAAACTTTTACATCCGCTTCCCACAGAAGATATGCCTGTGTGGGAGTTCACATTATGTGAACTGTTTTGCCACCTCTTTAGCTTCTTATTTTACTCATAGAGTTGTGCCAAAAATTTGTTACTTTAGTTTGATATTTTATAGGTAGGCTAAAGTGGTGCCTTTTCGACTTTTGTTGGCTGGATGATTATTTGGGGCTGCATACTTACTTGTACATCCTCGTCCTTCATTATAACTATCCTTGATTATTCTGTAGAAGGCACTGGGGGCGGGGGTACATAGGTTCTGGGAGGAGGCAAGTAACTTCTGTAATTGGAACCGCCGTGAGAGGGGAGAGTACCGATAAATTTGTCAACATTCAAGCTGAGACTCGAAATCTCAGCTAAAAGACTAGTAAACTTAAACTACTCTGTCTAAAGCGATCTAAATTTGGGCAGAGACTAAGACTTCTTTTTCTAGTCTTCCTCTTCCTCCTCCTATTATCCCTACTACTCATCTTCGTTTTACTCATCTTAGTCATCTTCTTCATCTTCATCGTCTTAATCTTCGTCTTCTTAGTCCTCGTTTTAGTCTTAGTCTTATTCCTCATCTTCATTTTATTCACTAGGGTTTTACTCTTCTTAGTCGCTCATTTAAAAGGAATTTCTAATTAACTATTACAAAACTCTATTTTTAAGTTTCAAAATATCAGCAAATAACCAAGCAACCTTTGTCAAAAGGGATCAATGATTGATAATCTTTAAAGGATCTTTTCAGTCTATTCAGCTTTTAATAAGCTGGGGCTGATTAGACTTTAAGGATTGTAAATTTCGATTTTGACACTGGATTCAATGATGGAGCTAGATTCAATAAAAGTAGCAGCTTTTGAGTAAAACTTTATTTTTTTTAGAATAGTCTAAGTGAAGAAGTGAGAATTAGTTATTAAATAACTAAATAATAACCAAAACTTTGATTTATTATTAACTCAATGCTTTTATTCAAACTACCAGAGTATTTGATCAGATTTGTGTTGGAAAAATCACTTCGAATATCTCATTATTCATGTTTTTATCGCTCAAAGCATCTTTGTCTTCCTCAGCCACTTCATCTATCCTTTGATGATTAGTCATTTATCTCTACTAGAGTTCAAGGAAATGAACCAGCTCAATTAGCTATATTTCATACTTTTTAGGCTTTCTCATCTATGAAACCAACTGATTGTAAGATTTTAAGGTCTCCTCGCATCTTAAGAGCAGTTTTTTTACTTTTTCATTTATCTTAGCTTCATTTTGAGAAATCTTTTTCATTTTTTCGACAAAGTAGGTCACTTTTTACAGAGCTAAATCGACCAAATCCCTTTTATTATCGCTTTTAATAAAATATTACTTTTTCAGGTTTTGGTCCTTTGTTTTGAGTTGGTTCGGCTTTCTAGCTCTTTCTCCAAAAACCAACGCTATTTTCTCAGCTATGAAATTGTAGTATTGTATAGGCTTCCACTAGGCCCATGAGACCGTTAGATAAGGGTTTTGGATGACAAACTGTAAAACTGCATCAAAATAATACAATTATTCAAACCTATCCCACAAGACAGCCTTTTTGCGATGGCTTGAACTCTTCTTTCGACGTTCTTTTTATGGTTAAATTGTAAATTTCGAGGGGGCAAAAGCGTTTGTTAACAAGTGCGACTAGCAGAGATACTTCTTAGATGTCTCAGAAAAGACTCGACTTGATATTGAGAATTAGACGGCATTTTACATAGGCGAGACTTTGATTTCTTCTTTCATTTGTTTAAGGTACTCTTGATAAACAATAAGTTTTATATAACCAATAAATTAAGGCAGGTTAATAAACTTTTTGCTGCTTTGGACTTCATTTTTTTTTGTAATTTTGGTTTTTTTAGAGCTTATTCACTTATTATTTGAGAAAAACTATCTCAGTCAAAAACCAGGCTCGAAAATTCATACAATTGTACTTTTCTCTTGCTCTTACTCTTTGGCGTTCCGTTTTCAAGTAACAAAGTAGGTCAAAAGGGAGTTCTATGTTAGGTATCATTAAAAATTTAGTAAATACTGATTGCTCCCTAAGGAGAAAAGTCCATATAAATAGATAAATAAAATTAATAAAGTTGTGATAAGCAATCTCAAAAGCAAAATTTTCAAATTCTTTGATAATCTACTTCAAAAAAGCTTAAAAAAGGTAGTTAGATTTGCTAAATAACATATTTTTACTAAGCCAAACAATTAAAATCTTTGAGGTGTTTTATCTGGTATTCAAAGCAATACCCAAAAAAGACTAAGGCATTAATCTTTAAACTTTCATATGTGATCTTTTGTTGAAAACAGCTCTAATCTGAACAAAAGCTTAAGCCTTAGCTCAGTGTATAAAGAAATGTTCATTTCTGTGAATGCAAAATCATGAGTCCTCATGGGCAACCTAGACTTCATCTTCCTCTAAATTTTAATAATCGAAATCATCATCTTTCTTCTGTTCAAGGCTTTCAATCTATGCAAACTTTTACCGAACTGTGACCTACTTTTTTATAGTTGTCTGTGATTTGCGTCTTTCACGCTCTTACTCCAGATCTTTCGCAAGCATTTCTTCTATCCTCTGATTAGCCTAACGCTTAAGTTGATTATGCTCTTTGATGTTCCCTTCAATGCTTCTTAGATCTTCCAAATGATGAGTCAATCCAAATTCCTAAATACATTAATGATTACTTTTAAAGCAGCTTAAAGATGCTCAACACTTATTGTCTTCTTTTGCATGCTTTCGCACATTATGTTTGATTTATCTGCAACTCTTTCTACGAATACTAAATAAAGAAAGTTTTACACTTGGAGAGATGTAGGAATTTGGCAAGGTATTCAGCACTGAAAGGAGAGGTAGTTTGTGTTTTGAGAAATGAGTTCATGGTGGCTTTGGGCAACTGTTATCCGCTCATTGTTTTGCTTATAAATTAACATTTATTGATTATATTTAATGGTTTTAAGGTACAAGTGCTCTCGAAACATATAGAATTGCCAATAAATTCAACTAGCTCCCTCAGTTCTCTCCTTCTTTTTTGTTACAAATAAATAAGCATCTATCATTCAAAATCCTTGACAAAACACTTATCTCTGCTTAACTAAACTAAGTTACATATACATAGCTCTTAATTTGACTCAAGATTCTACCTAGCGAAATCAGGTCCAAGTTTCAAACAGTCTTAGAACAAGCATAAGAATGGTTTCAGCTGCATATTTGGAAAGTTTTTTATTGGAAATCTTCTTTTTATTTGGACAAACGTTATTCACGGTAAGCTATTTCAGGATAAGAAGAGAGTAGTCAACTCCAAACACACATTTTAACTGACTGCTTTAGGCAAAAATTAAGTTAGAGGCTGCATTCCAATCATAGTGTTGTCTCTTAAGGGATTTCATTAGGTTACTAGTAGACTCATGACTAATGAAGCAGCAATATAATATATGAAGACGTTGGTAAAGAAGCGCGATTTGAAAAAGCTCTACAAACCACCTGGCTAGCAAGACTACTCCTAGAACTACAAGAGGCTGGTAATCGTGATTCTGATATCCTTTGTCTTTATCGCTGCTGAGATAGTAGCAGGGACGATTGCGCACTCCATCGCTATCATCTCTGACGCCATCCATCTAATATCCGACACAATCGGTTTCTTCTTTTCTTTCCTATTCCTCTATCTCTCTAGATGGCCGCCCAACGCCAAAATGACTTTCGGACATCACCGCATGTAACTTCTAGGGGCTATCTCTAACATCTTCATCATCTGGATTTTAATATTCTTTGTGGTTTATGAGTCGACTAACCGTATCATCAACCGTTAGTTCGTTGAGTCCCCCATGATCATGCTCATCACAGCAGGAGGTGGTCTTCTTATCAATATCGTCATGTATAAGGTGCTGCATGGAGGAGCCAACCATTCTCATGGCTTGCTTTCAGACGGCTGCGGGCATGATCATGGCGAACATGGGCATGATCATGGTGAACATGGGCATGAGCATGACCACGGCCATGGTCATTAACATGAAAAGACATCAAACAAACAGTCAAAGGGGGTTAAGTAAAATTCAGCTTCAGGGGTCAACCAATTGAACCTAACTGAGACAAACTGCCTCTAAGAGATTTGCCAAGACGATGACTGTAATGTCAGCATCCAGGCGATCCATTGCCACAAAGATGCCAATATTCACAAACATGCATCATTGAGGGCAAGTCCACATAAACTTCCCCCAATAAAGCCCAATTAAAACGAAAACAAGCCCCAAACTCAGACCTTGATCTCCCATCCTCGTTAGATCAAAATCAGGAACAAGGTTGATGATTTCATTGTTGACAAGTACTGTGAGTAAGACCACTAGCACTCTAATTTATGCTACCTGAGTCCCGAAACCAACAAAAAACATCAGCACATCTGTAACCATCAACACTAGGACGGAGAAAGCTGTGAGAATAAACAGCAAACAGGCCAGAAGGAATAAGAGTCCTTTCAGCATATTCACAGTAAGAAGGTATAAGCCAATCAGCATCAACACGATGGCAAATGTTCTCATGACCATGGGCCAAAACAGGACGCCCATCAGAAGCATGAGCATAAGCATGAGGGTTGCGGAGGTCATGGCCATGATCATGGCCACCATGGGCACAACCACGGAAAAGGTCACTAACATGACTAGGAAAACGGAAGAAGTTCAAGCATTGGGATGCAAGCTGCCGTATTGCATGCACTATGTAAGTTTTGTGTTACTCAGCCGACATGATTATGAGCGCTGGCCTAATCGTCTCATCTTTGATCATCTTTTTTCTAGGCAACCCTGGCAAGGGCTATGCAGATAAATGTGAGGAATGGAATGCTTGGCACCTTTTCGACCCTATCTCCACCTATTTATTCTCCATTATCGCTTTGGGCTCCACAGTCCCAGTCGTTAAAAACGCCTATCTCCTCCTAATGGAATCCACTCCTCAGTACATCAATCTGGTCGAACTTCGAAACAAATGCGAGTAAATCGAAGGAGTGGTCGACGTTCATGACATCCATGTGTGGGATCTGAAGCCGGGCAAGACTTGTATGATAGCCCACGTTTTGGCCAAAACTGGAACCGAAAGAAAAGTGCTTGTAGAGTTGTCTGATATCGCACGTGAGAACAAAATCTTTCACACAACTTTCCAGGTCTAAGAGTAGGAGTGGAAACACGAGGATAGCTACATCCTTTGCGACCATGACATACACTGATACAAACACTGATTTCTAACCTAATCTCAATCTATCATCACTTATAACATGAGTGCACAAGGTTGTTATGGGCGTGAGTTTAAATAGATCACTTTTTGGGTTTGGATTGCTGGGCTCTGAGCAAATTCATCAGGTTTTCTCTTTTTAGCTTGGCTCTGCGGTGGGTTCCCAGCGCCTTCTTCGACAACTTGAGCGCACGTTTGGTGTCCTTGAGTGAGCCAGCCTTGAGGAACTCGATGACTCTCTTTTCGTAGGATGAGACACCTCCAACCTCATTAATGACTTGTCTGATGAGCTTAACTCTTTTCCCGAGGGAGCCCTTTCGACTTGCAGGCTTGACCTTCTTGGCTGCTTTCTCTGAGAGTTTAAATTTGGTGATTGCGTGGCCTTTGTGAATGCCGATGGCAATCACAGAAGGGTGGGTTTTCGCCATAACTTATATAATATTTATTAAATTAATAATATCAAAGTTCACGTGAGCCCTAGCAGTTATAATTTGCTAGGTTTTAAAGAAGGGCTGAGCCCAGGACTGAATAAATGCAATACATCACTCTTTTAGAGAGTAATCATAACGGTTGCCTTTGCCTCTTCTCCTTTTGACAGGCATTCTGCCTCCCATTTCCTGCACCTGTCTGTCGTAGATCCGCTTAGCCTCCTCGAACTTCTGCAAGTAGGGCTTCTTTTATTCCAGATTCATGTTAGTGTATCTTGCTGCAGCTATTCTCACGATGTCTGGAGCTCTCATGTGAGGGTGTTACTATTTTATCTTTACGCTCTAGCTCTGAACGAATAAGTTGTAGGCGTTTCGAGGTCTTTTGGCCATAAACGGTGGCTATTCACCTTCATCTCTATTTTTCGGTCGGGCCTACTTTACTGCTGCTTTATCCTAGTTTTGTATACTCTGAGTCGTCGGCTTTTTAGTAGAGGGAGGTATATAGCTTCTAGGTGTAAGGCTGACTCCAGTTGAAAGAGAAGTTTAGGATTATGAACGTTGGAGAAGGGCTACATTGGTTCCAAGTTAGTTCTGAGTTGAGAGGTAGGATCTATATTGTGACAGTTGGAGAGGGGCTACATTGATTCCAAGTTAGGACTGAGTTTAGATGTAGGATCTAGAAAAAGTTCAAAAGTTGCTTTTTTTCTTGGTTGATCTGGTTTGCCTTCTCAGTTTGCTTGGTTGTAACCTAAGAAAACTGCCATTTACATGCTGAACACTGTAATAAAAAACTAAACAATAGAAACTCTGCGAGAAGTAGATGTAGAGATTATTTGATTGCAAATACATTTTAACGAGGCCTTATCTCATCAGAAAAGATTTGGATTTTAGAATCATCTCAAATGGTGCAAGTTTTACATTTTAGCAGAGTAATGATTTTTTAGTCTTATATCACTAATAATAATCGCTAAAGTTCTATCTTTCATAACCAAAAAGGTAAAAACTTAGATTAGTGCCTCTAAAAGTGCCCAATCCGATAAAATTAGGCCTGAGATAACCATTAACAAATGGTTAGTTATGTCTATCTAACAACTTTGTTATGCTTTTGCAGTATCATGGCTCCATTTGAATATAATTTTGCCTGAAATACAGGAAGGTTTTACAATGTAAGAACTTATTTGAGTATGGATTATATTTACCCTTTGGTCCAAGAACTCTATTATGGCTTCTAAGGTCTAAAGAAAGTTAGATGAAAAGGATTTTGTTAAAAATTATAAAAGAAATAAAGTATTTATTTGTAGCTGAGCTTTAATAAATTTTGAAATCATTTGAAAAAATTGATTCTGTCATCCTTTTTACGAAAACCAAGACCTCCAAATTTATTTGTTGAGGAAAAGGTTGGCTTCTTATTTGAATTTTCCGCAATTGATTAGATTTTTTCCACAAAAGATACTTAAATTGAGGGTTTAGACACTTTGGCTGTTTAAGCTTTAAACATTTTCTTACTTGCGTTAGAAAAAGGATTACTATCCTACTTCTCAGAAGCCTAAACAGACTTTTCTTTCAACCTTTTGTATTTAATTTCATGTTCCTCTGACTTTTTCCGCTAAAGGTTGAGTTTTTCATTGATTTTTGTCAGTTATTTCTCCATTCTAGCATTAACTTCCTTAAGTTTTGAGATTTCCTAATCGTAGTACTTTAGTTTTTGCTACATATCCTTTAATTTCTGACGATTTTTACCTTCCTATAGCTTTCCCATTTGGCAGATCTCAAAAAATTGTTTTGCCATCTCTGCAGCTGGAACCTATTTATACTCCATTTCGGCTTTCAACCTTAAAAGCTCCTAAGAGTTTTCATTCATTATCTTTTTGTACCTTTTAAACTGCTCATAATCTTTGAGCTGAAGCTCCAATTTATCCAACTTTGCTCTCAAAAATGCTTCTGAACTTTAACTTTCATTAAGGTTCATTCTCAAGCTATCTCTTTCAAGTCCTAGTTGCTTATTTTCCGTCCTCAAAGACTCAATTTCATTCTTTTTTCTTGTTAGCTCTTGTTTCTGATTCTATAATTGGAATGTTCTAGCTTTTAACTAATGTTCGACTTGTATGTTTTGGTTTTGCAGTTTTTCTGCTTTTTAAGACTGAGTTTTCAGTTATTTTAGCAGTTGCTCCATTTGCTGTTTTTCAGAGACGCTCAAAATTGACATAAGAGCGCGCATCTGTGCACTGGTTTTGGTGTTTATGGTTACAGGAAAGTGAACCGTACGAGCTTACTTGAGACATGCTCTCTTTTGGCAGTTAGGACATGTGCCTCGATATTCGAAATGCTGAGTGATACAAATGAAGTGAAAGCAATGTCCACAAGCAAGATTACATAGGTCTTAAGAAAGTTCTTGTAAGCAGATAGTGCATGTCGGTATTTAGTACAGATTATCTGTGATAGTTGGTTCCTTTTTAGGACTATCCATGTTGGCGGTAAATTTCAATAGTTTAAATATAAAGCATCGATTTGAAACCATTTAAGTGCCTAACGATTATTTTTATGGGTATGTTTTATGATTTACCCAATGGATTGTCCTTAGAAAAACTTACATAGGCCTAGCAATGAAATTCAGCTTCATCTTTAATCTTTCTATAGTCCTTTTATATGTTATTATTGAAGATGATGGGATTCTATGGGCCAAATTCAGACTATTTGTTTGAGTGCCATCTGAAATAAGCAATTAAATCTAATATATAATCATTTTTATCTTCTTTAAAGCTCTAAATCAATAATTTCTTTTGTGAGTATTAGTCATTTATGAAGGAATCTTAGAATTACACATTTTACTTATTATCAATATAGCGGATCTTTGGTTATAAATTAGCTTTCACAATTTAACTAACTTTAAATTTCGTTTATAAAATCACTATCGAATTCATGAGCTCTCAAAGCAACTACAACAAAATCTTGCAGCAGTTCAAGGACTTGGGCTATAACTAAAACTCCTTCTTCGTCTAAGTTCAGCTCAAAAGAGCACTGGATAGTATTTGCCAAAAAAATGCCTATATCAACGATTTCAACCTGGAAGTTGCTGAAGAGCTTTGGAGCTAAACTGAGAAAAATAACGATGGATCTATCACTTTGCGCAACTTCATCAACGTTGTTACTAAAGCTCAGAGCATACTCCTCGAGAATATTAAGAAATCAAAGCAAGAACTGAATACAAGCAACTTGGATCCTGAACGAAAATACGAATTATAAGATAGTGTAGCTCAGTTCAATGATGACCTTAGATTACTGACTGTGCCTTTTCTGATTTCAGCCCAAACCTCTGCTGAGTCCCGGATGACCAATTCTTACAATCCTGGAGCAAACAGCAGATTGTCTCAAAACCAGAGTGGCCTGGAAGCAAGTGGGTTCTTTTCGGGGAGAGCAAGTGGTATTTTTGCGGATGTGCCTTCAAAAAGAGAGAATAGTACTTCTCTAAAGTGCACTTTCATCATAACTGTCTTTCTCTTCCTGATGGAAATGATCATAACATTCCACAAGCACCATTTCTACAGCATTTTGGTCTATATCTGCATTTTCTCAATCGTTGTGATGGGCTATTTCGATAGGTATTACATGAAGTTCATTCTTGTCAACCTTATTCTCTCGATTATTTTCGACTTCGTTTGGATTCTTGCTCAAGCTTCGGTATAGATGGTCTTATTTAGCCTTATTGGAATCCTAATCCTCCTACTCATCATTCCACCATTCAAACTCCATTTTTGAGGTTTTTGTACTTCTTTGTGATTATTCTCATGCTAGGAAAAGTAAAGATATTTCTATTTAGATTGTTTTAGCTCTGATGTTGTTCAGGTATCGAAATAATGACGATTCAGTGCGTAAATCTGTGTCAGTGATGGGAAACGTGTTTGAGATTGACGGAAGAGTAAAGTAAAACAATCCAATCAGTCAACTACTAAGCGGCCGTGGAGTTTTCGGTAGCACTTTCCAATGATATCTTAGTATTGATTAATTTGCCTTTCTAGTTTTACAAATCTAGCTGTAAGTTTTCTACAACAAAGCGATACTTTCATACTGAAGCCCTTTTTTACTATTATAGTTCAAGAAGATTCTAGAATATTTGAAGCCAAGCTTGACTTTTAAAGAATAAATTACTTAAAAAGCCTCAATAAATTGTCATTTATTCTTATTTTTTAACCTTTTCTCTTAATATCTATCTAGAATAAATCAAAAGTCTTGAGCTGACTATCACTTTATAAAATCCCAAGTTGGAACGTTTCACAACTCCGCTCTACTTTCTGAGTTCGGGTAGACTATTTAAACTTTATTTTGCACATTAAACTGCATATTAACCAATCTCCGTCTTCCAGGAGCAGTCTGGGTTCTCAATTCACTCTTGCACTCACGGCTTTTCAACATTTTCAACATCAGCTCATTCTTCTGAGCCATCATCAGTCGAAATTTACTGAAATCTAGGCTCTAGGCCAGTTTTTATTGAGAAAAGCTTTTCATTTTAGAAGGTTTCGAGAATCTATACTATTTGAACCAGCTTTCCTCCCTATTTGTAGCCACTTTAGGCTTCGTATCAATGACCATTTACTGAGATATCTAGTTCAAGATATTCGACCTTTGACTTTTGTTGAGAGCTATCTTCTCAATATGGTCTCTTTCTAAAGCTTGCTTCCTCGCTCTTGCAATGTCACCTTTCAAAATGATCTTTTTGGTGCGAGCTAGCACCATAGGGTCTTCTTCAGGTTTTATTTTGTTAATAAAAATATCGATAATGGCCCCTTTCCTCGAACTTTTGCTTCCTGCGACATTTTAACTTTGACGAGAACTGTTTTTGAAACGAATGCGTTGAGATTACAGCTACCTCTCTAGAGGCAAAATGTCGCTTTGATTACATCTTCTTATCCTTGTTTTTTTCTGGGGAGAGTTGTTTATGTAAGGGGATTAAGGTTATTTACGGCTGGGGTGGTCAGCAAGTCCGATAACTTTTGCTATTTTGGCCACCAATTCGAAATTTTAGATTGCCTATTTGCTCACCCACTAGTTATAACTCATCAATAATCAATAATACAACAGTTTTAGAAATGGTACAGATATTGAAATAAAATCTTTACTTTCATTTCAGTTTTTAGATTGTGATCTTGTACTCACTTCCGTTTTTGCCGATCAGTAGTCTTTCTACCTTCTTGAGTTACAACTCTTCTTTGGGTTCCTTTGTTTCCTTTGTTTCCTTTGCTTTTACTGGCTTATTTTTGAAGTAATTGGAAGATAGGAGCTTTTGGTAGGGTTTGTAATGTGTCAATTTGATTCTAGAGTACGTTTATTTGAATTATTTGTTATTTTGGCCAATATTCTTTGCCTTTTTAAGATCATTTACTTTCAAAACTTTTCCAATTTCGGAAAGATATTCAGTTTATACCAAATTTTCGATTTCTCTAATGCTGCTATTCGGCTTCTGTCCATTACGTTTGGTATCAATATTCTTTGTTTCCAAGAATAGTGGGTTGCAATTACCTTACTTTTTGTTTTTTCCGCTAATTGGCAAAGGACCATTCAACATCAGTTCTTACAATGTGCTATTTTCGCTCCATTTATGTTTTTCTGAGGGCAGCTTTACAGAACCTCTTTCTTGCCGATCTGAAGGTAAATCCGAAGATATAGTTGTGCTATCTACTAAGTTTTTAAGGTCCAAATCAAAGTATTTTATTTTCCTTTGAGAGGAATAACGCAAAGTTTTGTTTTTATTTGCCTTAGTTGTGAAATATAGCCCTTGGTTTTCGTTGGATTATTACTAAATCTCTACAGCCTATGATTTAAACTTTTGTGTGTTTGCTACCATATTTCTATCTTTTTCGTTTGAGTGAATGTAAAGGAGGCGATGAGAATGGATGTTTTAGTGTGGGCTTTCTCTAAAAGTGAACATTCCCTAAAACTTAGTATTAAATATTATGCATTGGGCTTAATAAAATAAAAAGTTTCTTATCTAACAAAAATAATAATCTCAAGCTTTTTAAACATGATTCTCTTTTAACTACGAAATTATAAAAAGCCTCTTAATTATTGTCTTGTTAGGGTTAACTTAATAAAAATTGAATCTTTGATATATCAATAAACAAAATGCTTGGAATTGGGTTCTAATGACATCAGGGGGTAATACGTTTAGGGTCACGTGGGAACAGGGAAGAATTTCTGATGTTTTTCAACGCGCAATAGAGCATGACCACTCTTTCTAGCCCAATACCTCCACCTCCGTGGGGATAGGCTCCGTACTTAAAGCTCTCAATATAGTCATTAATTGTGGTTGGGTCGATTCCTTTCTAAATGGCTCTTTGCCTCAAGATTTCAGGGTCGTGGATTCTTTGTGCTCCTGATAAAATCTCCTATCCTCTCATGAACATGTCGTAAGAGCAGGTATAGTTAGGGTCATCGTGGCAAAGCATGGTATAGAAAGGTCTTGCGGAGACTGGGTATCTGTGCAGCATGTAGAAGTCTGTGTCGTATTTGTTCTTGACTATATTACAAAAAAAGTACCAAATTCTCCAAGCTTCTTCTCTACCTCGGTGCTCAGATCCTCCATTTCAGGCCATTAGACACCATTTTCTTTGAGCAGTTGAATACCTTAAGCAAAAGTAAGTCTCAAAACGGGGAGTTTGCATTTGAATGGGGCGAATTAGAATTGTTAGTTGATTGCTTTCAGTTCTCGTGCGTATCTTTGTTCGAGGTGGTTAAAGATGAAAGGGAAGAGTTCTCCGAAGAAGTCCAAAAGTTCGAAGTAATGTTCTTTAATAGTCATTTAGATATCCAAGCCTACGAATTCGCACATGTGTCTGTGAGTGAATGAGTTCTCTGCTCTAAAAACTGGGCCTATCTCGAACACTCTCTGGAAGTCTCCCATAACACACATTTGCTTGTAAAGCTGTGGGGATTGGGCAAGACAAGCTTTTCTATTGAAATAGCTGAAACTGAAAACATTTGACCCTCCTTACGATGTGCCTCCGATTAGTTTTGGAGTGTGAATTTCAACGAAATCGTTGTTGAGACAGAATTCTCTGAAAAGTTGGCAAACTCCTGAGGAAAGTTTAAAGATGGCTTGTTTGCCTGTTGTCCTAAGATCGATGACTCTGTTGTCAAGGCGTGTTTTCATTTTGACGATAGGAGCAACTTACGGTTAGGCTACAACTTCCTTTGTTTACTTTACTTTCTCCTCTTTTTTCTTTTTTTCTTTCTTCGGTTTCTTCTAGGCTTTTCCTTCCACAGCTTCAGTAGCTCCTTCAGCTTTGACCTAAACCTTCTATTCTGTTGTCCCTTCTACTTTAGTCTCAACCTTCTCCTGAGCTGTTTACTCAACTTTGGTCTCTGCAGGAGGTAAAACAACTTGCTCCTCAACATTGGTTTCGATCTTGACTTATTCTTTCTTTTCAACCTCATCCTATTCAAAAGGATCAAACTCGTTGTGTTAGACTTTCCTGCTGGCGTCAGCTATTTGCAAGGGGAGCCGGTTAGTTGCCCTGTTAACAACGAAGAAACGAAGGATTTGTAGCTAGACCTGCTGAGTGCAACTCTCAATGGCCTTTTCAGGCTTGGAAACTCTGCCCACTATATCGACAATGCTCTCGTTGGGCACAGCAGTCATATACTTGATCATATCTTTGGAGATGGTTTCGGATTTGAAGGCACAGGCCTGCAAAGTGTAGAAGTTCTCTCTCAACACTATAAAGCAGGTGTTGCCTTTGCCCCTGACGTTGTGGATTCTGGCGCGGACTAGCACCTCCTGTCCCTCGAACGACTAATCAACTTGGGGTATAGCAATCCACTTGCGTCCTGATTGGAAGGTCGAGCGAATGAAAGGGTAGTCTCCGAACTGGTCGGTTGTGTAGTCGATGTATTTGATTTCTTTGTTGAGTTCCATGGAGTGGTAAAAAATATTTGTTGATTTAAATAAATATCTTGAAGCTAAACGACTTAATAACTTACCCCACATTTCTTTTATAAATCAACACAATTAATTCTAAGCTAAACTAAGATATTTCTCAGACCATATGAAGCACAGCCTAGGAGATTCTACTCCTGACAAACTAGCTCCTAAGCCATTAAAGACACTATTTATCAAGGGTGGCACTCTTTTTAGAACTCTAAGATTGAGTGCCTTCTTGAATCCATTCAGGTTTGAAAAGAGAATATCTGGCAGCTATTCTTAGCCTAATCCAGCAAACAAGCAGATTTAGGCATGTTTGTTATCCAAAAGGCAGAAATTTACTTTTTTTAATCCAATCTTTATCTCAGATACATGATCTTTCTTTGCTAAGAGTCCATTATGGGTGATTTTATATTGGTGGATAAGAAATAGTAAGAAGGAGCATATTTGCTATCAATATCTGCGTAGAGCAACCCCGTTAGCGGAGGTATTTAAACCTTGGCCGGATTCTTTCTTATTCATGAATTACAGCTTTTCCTGGTTTTGAGTCAGCATTTTTTGGAAGTTTTAAAGATTCGCGACCAAATTTTTCCTAAATAGAACCATGGGTACTTTTTGTTGCTGTTGGCGCCGATCTGCGACCCTTTTTTGTCAGACTGCCCCTTATCGGCCATATTATTGAAGTCACTATACCTAAACTTATTGGAATCCTCCGGTATTTTATTGGATGAGCTGATGTTGTTCTGACTGCCCTTGTTGTTGCTGTTGCCCTTGTTGGCCAGCAGCAGATAGAACTCGATCTGCGAATAGTCGATGGGATCGGTGTTGATGATTTTGCTGAGGTGGTTCCACTAGCGCATTATGTCTTCGTTTTGCGAGACGTAGGGAGCCACTGATTTCTAGAAGAAGGTGCGGAAGGCCTCAACTAGTTTTTTCTCAGTCATTAATAATAATCTTTATATCCGGCTGCTCAACTTTCAAATCTCTAACTAAGGCCTATCCAGCATCAAATCTAGCTCCAGATTCGCACTGGTGTTTGTTTTTGATTCAAATAGCCGGAGATTAGGAAGATCGTCTTTAAATTTAAATCATATTAGTGATTGGTTGTTTTTATGGATTATAAAGTGATAATGAACTATCATTTGATTGCTTAGGTTTAGGAATACATTTGGGTTCTTTTTTGGTTTATTTTATCTTCTTTCTTCTTTCCTTAGGGTTATCTTCAGCATAACTTTTTCGTTCTCTCAGGGATAGAAAAGGATCGTAATACATCTTATTACTGATGTTGAGTGGTTCAGGGATTGATCATTCCAAGGTTGACTCTCAACAACAAATGGCAATGATTTTTTGGTAATTACAGCATAATTCACTGAGATATCGATATTTTGTCTTCATAAGATCTTCGGCAACAAATAAAATACTAAGTGGAAAGTACTAAAAAACAGGCCATATTAATATCACATCTTTGTAGCAAACAATCTACGGACATCCAAAGCTAGAGCTGAGGCAACAAAGATCCCCAACCGATCTTACAATATTGTTATTATTAATTAATTTGATCTGCCTTCATAATATCACTTAATAAGATAACTAATCATGAATAAAAACAAAGCCTTATCATCAATCCAATCAGTTAGAAATTCTCTGCATTTTTAGCCAGAAGCCAGAAGAAACAATGGGCTGACTGCCAAATACCAAAACTCAAGGGACAAGGAAACCATCAGGTTCCAAAAATTATTGAAATTGATTGAAAAAGGAGCATAAAGGACTAGCTAACAAAATCGAATCAAGCGAAATATTGAGTAAAAGATCAATTTAAGTTTAGCCTATTTGGAAAAGTCACAGAAGATGGTCACCAATGCCACAAGAGTGAATGAAAAGATTCAGGCAGCCAAAGAAAAGTGCTTCAAACGAGGGAAGATAAATACCTAAGAGTCCAAATAAACACTCAATGACTCTCTGTAAAGCCTAAAGTAATGGTAAGTAAAAATGAACTCAAACCAGCGTTCCATCAAATTCCCACAGCTTGGCCTGTTCAAACAAACTCTGATAATCGAATAGAGTCCGATGTGCCAAAAAAAGTCAAAGGAAAGGCTAAACTTTCTCTAAGGCAGAAGAAAAGAAGAGATGAAGGAAAAGTCAAGTTTGTCCAAAAATGGTGCGAATATACTCAAGAAATAAGCCGGAGTTGAGAAAAATCCCAAATCCCTATTCAACACCTTGTAGCAGTCTTAGAAAACTAAGATCACGAAATGGACAATAAATGAATGGTATTGATTTTTAGTCTTTTTGCTAAGCGCACTAAATCTGATTTGTCACTTTGTATCAAAATAGGGTCAGAATGGGTTTATTTCTGTAGAATGGACTATGTAATTGAAAATAGCATAAAAGAGGGTGATGCTAATAACTACTTCATTGACACTGTTATATTTGAACCTTAATGACGATCAAATTCTGTGCAAAACTTTGATTCTGGATCCCTTTATTAGCGTTGATTTTTGAATGATCAGTTTCTTTGGATGCTTGGTCTTGATAAACTACCCATCTATCTGCAGATAAACTGTATGCTCGTCATTAGGGTACTCCCTAAATTTCACATAGAAGGGCCCTGTGCCTTGGACAATCCTCTAAGCGAAGCCTAAATCGAAGGCACTGCCGAAAGTTTTCTCCAGTCCGATTTTGCCTGAATCCCCGAAGCTTACGAACTCTAACTTCCCATCCGAATGAGATGGCTAAGTAGCCTCGCTCTTCAGCTTTATGCTCTAGTTTTCCTTGGCCTTTTTCCAGATGTCACTCACTCCTCCCATATAGCTATTGATGTTCAAAGCTAGCAGATTCTGGTTGTTGTGGAAGCTGGTAACCTTTTTGACCCCCTCCACCAGATCTCCGAAGTTGAAGCTGAATGGATTCTTGACGTAGTCGAAGAAACCTTTGTTGTTGCCTTCGAAGACGGTTTCTCCCTCCCCCATCTCCATGATTTCTACAAGTTCACCCAGATTCTTGGCTTTCTGTAGCCCAGTTTTGATGCCCATCATCCCATACATAGCCATGTTGCCTAGCCGAGTTGTCGTTCTGTGCTTGTCGAACTCATAGCCGATTTCACCATCGACTCCGAAGCTGAAGTAGTTGCAAAAGTGTCTGGTGAGTTGCTTCCCTGAGATCTCCTTGTCTTCGCTGTTGTCAACCTTTGAAAACTGGCCACTTTACAACACTTAGACCTATACTTCCCAGAGATCAAGATATTATTGCCTTGCTTTTGTCCACTCTCTTATCAGCTGCTTCAGCTATTGGAAAGAGTTCTAGGTCAGAGTATCCTGCTTGCCTCCCCACCCCAGATTCCTCGAAAAGTCGTTGCCCGTGCCTAGAGGAATGATGGCTATGCTAACTTTTTCGGGGTCGATGGCATATTTGGCGATTTCCGAGACAACCCACATCACAGTTCCATCTCCTCCGCATATCACTGCGATGACTTCTTTGTCTTGGCTGGTTGTCTGTTTGAGGTGTTTGAAGCCAGGTTCAGAGGATGTGCGCAAGTTGTAGAAATAGACTTCGTAGACTGAGCCCTGCAGATTGAAATCGATCCTGTCTATCTTGATGGTGTGATTGGTACTTCTTGCTACTTTAGAGTTTTGCCGACGCCGCTGCCTGAGGCACTATTGAAGAACAAAAAGATAGTGCACTACTACTTCATTTATTAAACTAATAGAACTGTGTCTG
>Ga0316217_10002636_pt1 | contig 21315 bp, 17 predicted proteins | sample 1anoAmetaG_FD_203633 | JGI IMG/M metagenome (GOLD analysis project Ga0316217, IMG submission 203633) | Freshwater microbial communities from Trout Bog Lake, Wisconsin, USA - 1anoA | ecosystem: Environmental > Aquatic > Freshwater > Lake > Hypolimnion/Profundal zone | place: USA: Wisconsin...
CGCCCAAGGCGGTGCCCACCTTCCCCGAGCTGACCTGCCACAGCGTGGAGGACCTGCGGATCCTGGATTCGCGCAAGCTGACCCAGTACAAGGTCGACCCGTCGGTGATCGAGCTGTACCGGACCGAAGTGATCCCCTACTGGCAGGGCCGCTCCCTGCGCGACCTGATGTTCGCCGAACTGCCCCAGGCCTGGATCGACGCCTACGAGGCCGGCTGCTTCACCGAGTTCATGGAGCAGCGCGCCCCGGGCCACACCGTGGCCGACGGCAAGCTGTACCGCAAGGGCATGCTCGACTTCAAGGCCGACATCGCCCGGTCCATCGAGGCCCTGGACTTCGAGCGCGACCCCGAGGCCCTGGACAAGCGCGAGGCGCTGCGCGGCATGGACCTGTCCTGCGACGCCATCATGCGCTGGGCCGGGCGCTACGCGGAGCTGGCCGAGGCCCGGGCCGCCCAGGCCGGGCCCGCGCGCCGGGCCGAGCTGCTGAAGATCGCCGAGGTCTGCCGGCGGGTGCCGGCCCAGGCGCCGCGGGACTTCCAGGAGGCGCTGCAGTACTACTGGTTCTGCCACCTGAGCGTGATCACCGAGCTGAACGGCTGGGACGCCTACAGTCCCGGCCACCTGGACCAGCACCTGTGGCCGTTCTACCAGAAGGGGCTGGCCGACGGCAGCCTGGACCGGGAGCGGGCCAAGGAGCTGCTGGAGTGCTTCTTCATCAAGTTCAACAACCACACGGCCCCGGCCAAGCAGGGGGTGACCGCGGCGGAGAGCGGCACCCAGACCGACTTCGCCAACCTCAACCTGGCCGGGCTGACGCGGGACGGCTCGGACGGCTCCAACGAGCTCACCCACCTGCTGCTGGAGATCATCGACGAGATGCACCTGCTGCAGCCCAGCAGCAACATGCAGGTCTCGCGCAAGACCCCGGACGCGGTGCTCAAGCACGCCCTGCGGGTGATCCGCAACGGCTACGGCTTCCCCTCACTGTTCAACGCCGACGCGGTGGTGGAGGAGCAGCTGCGCCAGGGCAAGACCCTGGAAGACGCCCGGGAGGGCGGCTGCTCCGGCTGCGTGGAGGTGGGCGCCTTCGGCAAGGAGGCCTACATCCTCACCGGCTACTTCAACCTGATGAAGATGCTCGAACTGGCCCTGCACGACGGCAGGGACCCGCGCACCGGCAAGCGCATCGGCGCCCGCACCGGGGATCCGGCCGGATTCAGGAGCTACGCCGACCTGTTCCAGGCCTTCGAGGCCCAGGTCCGCTTCGTCCTGGACATCAAGGTCCGCGGCAACCAGCTCATCGAGCGGATGTACGCCACCCGCATGCCGCACACCTTCCTGTCGGTGATCACCGACGACTGCATCCTCAAGGGCAGGGACTACAACGCCGGCGGAGCCCGCTACAACAACACCTTCATCCAGGCGGTGGGCATCGGCAGCGTCACCGACAGCCTGTCGGCGCTCAAGGAAGTGGTGTTCGAGCGCGGCGAGCTGCCCCTGCCGCGCATGATCCAGGCCCTGGACGCCGATTTCGCCGGCCAGGAGGCGCTGCGCCAGCGGGTGCTGAACAAGACCGCCAAGTACGGCAACGACGACGACTACGCCGACGACGAGATGGTCCGCACCTTCCGCATGCTGTTCGACGCCATCGACGGCCGGCCGAACACCAAGGGCGGCGCCTACCGGGTGGAGATGCTGCCCACCACCTGTCACGTCTACTTCGGCGAGGTCTGCCTGGCCTCCGCCGACGGCCGGCGCGCGGGCCTGCCGCTGTCCGAAGGCATCAGCCCGGTGCAGGGCGCCGACCGCCAGGGCCCCACCGCCGTGCTCAAGTCGGCCGCCAAGATGGACCACGTCAAGACCGGCGGCACCCTGCTGAACATGAAGTTCTCGCCCAGCCTCCTGGAGGGCGAATCGGGCATCGGCAACCTGCACAGCCTGGTGCGCACCTACTTCAAGCTGGACGGGCACCACCTGCAGTTCAACGTGGTCAACGCCGCGAAGCTCAGGGAGGCCCAGGCCCGGCCGGAGCAGTACCGGGACCTGATCGTGCGGGTGGCGGGCTACAGCGACTACTTCTGCGATCTGTCCCCGGCGCTGCAGGAGGAGATCATCCAGCGCACCGAGCATGCCCAGTTCTGAAAAGTATCATTTGATACACTTGACAGGGTCCTGAACGGGACTACCTTGGGCACGAGAGGGGACCGTCCGTGGCTGCCCGCAGGAAACCACCCGAACAACCGCCCGCCCAAGGCCCCGTATGCGGGGACGCCGAGGCGGCGGTCTGGCCCCTCCCGCCCGCCACGGGGGTGGCGGAGGGCGTGGCGGTCCAGTGGCACTCCCCGCACCTGGGCAGCCGGTTCTCCCTGCCCCCCGCCCCGGCTCAGGCGCCCGCGGGAGCGGCCATCCGAGCGTTCCGGCGGCTGGCCGGCCTGTGGCGCCTGGGCATGGCCGACCAGCTCATCCTGCTGGGGCTGCGGACGACCCAGAAGGCGACCTACTACCGCTGGCTGCGGGAAGCCCAAGGGGAATCCGGAGCCCTCCAGCTGGACCGGGACCAGCTGGCCAGGATCGGCCACCTGCTGGCCATCTTCGAGGCCATCGGCCACCTGTTGCAGGAGCCCGAACAGGCCGACGCCTGGGTCCACCGGCCCAACGCCCACCCGGTGTTCCAGGGCCGGCCTCCGCTGACCCGCCTGCTGCGCGGCGGGATGGAGGATCTCATCGCGGTCCGGGCCTACGCCGAAGGGGCCCGGGAAGGCCTGGCGTGAGCCCGCCGGTCATCGCCTTCCACCGTGACTGCTGGCGCCTGCGGGCGGAGCGGCCGGCGGCGCCTCTCGCCCGCCTGGCCGAAGCAGGCGATCTGGGGCCGCTGCGGGACCTGGTCCGGAGCACCGCGGTCCAGCCCCTGGGCTCGCGGTTTTCCGACGGGAGTTTCCGCCCGGTATATGCGGCGCTGGAACCGCGGACCTGCCGGGCGGAAGTGCTGCACCACTGGACCCGCGCCTTCCTGTCGGCCGGATGTCCGCCTGGGGCGCCGCTGCGCTGCATCCAGTTCAGCCTGGCCATCCATGGTGCCCGCTTCCTGGATGTGCGCGCCGGTCACACCGAACTGCGCGATCCGGACAGCTACCGGGCCAGCCAGCGGTTCGGCCTGGAGGCCTGGATGGCCGGGGAGGACGGGATCCTCTACCGGAGTGTTCGGGATCCGGGTGGCGCCTGCGTGGCCGCCATCAGGCCCCAGGCTGGGGGGATGCCCCAGGAGCGCTCCGAGGTGTACCTGGCGTGGACGGGCGAACGCTTCGAGGATGCAGGCCGAGTCGGATGAACAGTCGACTGGCGATGCAGCAACAAGGAAATCGCACCCGATCGGCCATCCCTGTGAGCGTAGAATAAGCGAATGACGAGGAGCCCAGTGTCACCCGAATCTCAGAAGAAAGCCAAAGGATCCGCCAGTCTCAGGGCCACGGAAGGATTGCCGGCAAATGCGCAGGGCGGGTTCGAACCTGATCAGCCGGAAGCCCCGCGCGTGTCCCCCTTCGAGGCCATCAAGAGGACCAATGAATTCGACCAGGATTTTTGGCCGAGCCGCGACCTCGCACGCCTGATCGGTTACAACGATTACCGGAACTTCAGCGATGTGATCGCAAGAGCCAAGGTCGCATGTAAAAACAGCGGGCACGAACCTTCCGATCATTTCGGTGACGTCACCGATATGATCCCCATCGGCAAGGGTGGCAGGCGAGCGGTCCCTGCGGTCGAGCTTTCACGATATGCCTGTTATCTAGTCATCCAGAATGCGGACCCCGAAAAAAAGCTGATTGCTGCTGGACAGACCTACTTCGCAGTCCAAACCCGTCGCCAGGAACTTGCTGATCAGGATCAGGCCGTGGAAGACCAGCAGCGATTGGTCATCCGGTCGAAAATGCGGGAGCACAACCTCAGACTGGCTGATGCCGCGAAGAGTGCTGGGGTCACCGAACCCTGGGACTATGCAATTTTCCAGAACCATGGTTACCAGGGTCTATACGGAGGCCTGGGGGTCCGGGAGATCCACAAGCGCAAGGGCCTGGGCAACAGCCAGGAAATCCTCGACCACATGGGCAGCACCGAACTGGCTGCCAACCTGTTTCGCGCCACCCAGACCGAGCAGAAACTGCGCCGCGAAGGAATCACCGGCAAAGCCAACGCGAACCGCACTCACCTGGAAATTGGCAAAATCGTCCGTGAAACCATCAAACGGATCGGCGGAACCATGCCCGAGGATCTTCCATCCGTGCCAAGCCTCAAGATGCTCGAAGCCAAGGAACGGAAAGCTGCCAAGGCCCTGGAGGGTTCAAAGGACGAGAAAGAATAGAAAAATCCATTCAGCCAACCTAGAGGTCTCTAGGCATGGGATTCTCATTTGGACGGGGCAACCTTTCGCATCATTTCGCCTTCGTTACCTGCGGCTGATATGCCACTTCCACCACCCTCCCACGTCCCACCTCCGCCGCCGGCAGCTCCACCTCCAGCACCGCCCCGTCCCGGGCCGGCCCCCGCAGCTGGAACGGGGTCTCCGGCAGCCCCTGGGGCATCAGCCGCCAGCGCGGCTCCACGCGCCCGTCCAGCCGCACCTCGGCGATGCCGCCCATGGCCGGGTGCAGGTGCAGCCGCAGCACCCAGGCCCGGGCTTCCAGGGCGCCCGGATAGGCGCCGGCAGCCGGGGCGATGCGCACGGTGACCACCCGGCCCGGCCCCACGCGGGCCTCCAGGGCGGTGCGCCGGCAGGCCCCGTCCCGGTAGCCGTTGGACAGGCCGTCGTCCTCGTACAGTTCGCCCAGGGCCGGCTGCACGGGGTCGGGGTAGACCTCCAGGGTGACCGGGTCCCAGGGCTTCTCCCCGGTGTGCAGCATGTCCGGGGCCAGGGCGAACAGGCTGCCGGAAAGCAGATACATGGGCAGCACCGCGGCCGGCGCCAGGGCCCGCAGGACGCGCGGCCCGCGGTGTCGCGCGCCGGTCCAGGCGTCGATCCACTCCCCCTCCGGCAGCCACACCGCGCGCTCGGCGGGCCGCACCGGCAGCTCCATGGGCCGGAAGAACAGCTGGCAGCGGGCCTCTCCTTCGCTGTGGCGCAGTTCCACCCGCAGGTCGTGGGCCTGGCCGGGATCCAGGGTCATGGGATCCAGGCCCAGGTTGCGGGCGCTGGGAATCCACTGGTCCACCACCAGCCGCCCGTCCAGCCACAGCCGGCCGCCCTCCTCCATGCGGATGCCCAACTGCACCGGCCGATCAGGGGTGACAGCGCCGGTCCAGCGGGCGGAAAAGTGTTCCAGGGGAATGCCGGGGCCGGGCCGGGCGTCGGACCAGCGGACGTCCACGCAGGCCTCCCGCCGGCTGGCCAGGGGCCGCCCCAGCAGGTTCTCGTTGGGGAACAGGTCCAGCAGCAGCCCGGGGCGGCCGTCCGGGCCGCGCAGCCACGCGGCCGGCACCGGTTCGCTCCAGGGACCGCCATCGACGATGGGGGCCACCAGGAGGCCGTCGCCCAGCAGGTACTGGTCGTTGGCGGCGGCCTCGGGAACCTGCGGCCAGACCAGGTCCAGCCGCCGCAGCAGCGGCTCGCCGGTGTCGAAATTGCGCCGGGCCGCGAGGTACAGGTGCGGCAGCAGCCGGTAGCGCATGACCAGGTAGGCGCGGGCGATGGACTCGACCTCCGGCCCCTGGGCCCACGGCTCCCGGGTGAAGTGGACGCTGTTGGAGCAGTGCGGCCGGATCACCGCGGACAGGGCGCCGAACTGGTAGGAACGCAGATACAGCTCCGGCGAGGGGATCCCCTCGTGGCCGCCCAGGTCCTCGCTCAGGTACGGCACCAGGGAGTGGACGCCCAGCTTCAGGGCGTTCTCCAGCCCTTCCCGGACGCTGCGCCAGCCCACCTGGGTGTCGCCGGTCCACTGGAACGGGAACCGGTGGGCAGCGATGTCCGAGGCGCGGTTCAGGTGGCCGTTGTCCACACCGTCGGCGTTGGCCATGATCAGCGGCCGGCGGTCGGGCCGGGCCCGCAGGGTGGTGTCGCGGAACACCTGCATCCCCCAGACCTCCTTGGCAAGGCCGGGCAGCGGCTCGGCCAGGCTCACCTCCCAGTTGCGGTCGAACCACCAGAAATCCACCCCCAGGCTGAGCCAGCGGCCCAGGTTGTCATGTCGGTAATGCATCTCCAGGGGGTCCAGGGCCAGGTCCGCCACCGGCTTGGGATGGTCGTTGAAGCCGATCCGGATTCCCAGGCGGTGGGCCTTCTCCAGGAACTCGGCCATGTCCGGGAACAGCTTGAGGTTCTCGTCGTAGCCGAAGCTGGCGCTCACCCGCCAGTCGGTGTCCACCATGAACACGTCCAGGGGAAAGCCGCGCTCCCGGTATTCCCGGACCAGGCCCAGCACGCCCCGGTCGGTGTAGGGGTGGTAGCGGCTGTGGAAGCCGCCGAACAGGTACAGCGGCGGCAGTTCGGCCGGCCCGGTGAGGCGCAGCAGGTCGGCCCGGAGCCGGGCATAGTCGCCGCCGGGGAGGAACACGTAGACATCCGGCGCGTCGTTGCCCAGGTCCCAGCCGCTGGTTTCGGCGAAGGGCGCGCCCTCGGGCGCCGGGGTGGCGCCCCAGGCCGGCGGCACGAAGCGCGGGGCGTCGGCCACCGCCCAGGCCAGCGGCCGGCTCCCCGGCGCCGGCAGGGCGCGGGTCCCGGTGAGCCCCTCTTCCCAGCGGTAGAGCACGGCCCCGTGGGGGTCTCGGATCTGCAGGCCGCGCAGGTCCTGGGCCCGGGCCGGCACGCAAACGGTCCAGCGGCCGGTGGCCAGTTCCACCCAGCGGGGGGTGTCGCTCCGGCGCAGGGGGACGCCGGGCCAGCCACGCTCCACCGCGCGGAACGTGGGCCGGTCCTCGAAGCCCCGCGGGCCCCGCAGTTCCAGGCGGACCAGGGTTTCTGACAGGGCCTGGACGCGGATCGGACCGAGCTCCGCGCAGGCGCTCTGTATTACTTCGGATTCCATGGACAGCAACAGCGACTCCGAGACAAGGGCTTCAGACGGGCTTCCGGACCGTTTTCTCCAACGCCAGCCGACGACACCGCTTGATATGCCGGGTGGCCTCCTGCTATTTGATGCCGGAATGGCTGATCCGTGCCAGGCTTCCTGTCTGCTGGAAACTGCGAACGGTAGCCGACAGTTCGCAATATTTATCAATGAAAATCTGAACAGTTCCGGACCCTCCGGGTCTCCATCAGGTCCTGGAGGATCACGGCCGCGGCCGCGGCGTCCAGCCGGGCCTTGCGGTCCTTGGCCTTCACCCCCCGCTGGGCGAGCAGACGATCGGCCTCGGCGCTGGACAGGTGCTCGTCCCAGAACACCAGGGGCAGGCCGGTGCGTTCCCGCAGCGCCTCGCCGAAGGCCCGGGCCAGAGAAGCCGTGGCGCTCTCGGCGCCGTCCTTGTGCCGGGGCAACCCCACCACCAGGCTCTGCGCCCCCTCATCGGCCGCAAGCCGGGCCAGCCGGTCCAAGGTCGGCGCTCCCTGGTTGGGCCACACCTCGTAGGGGCTGGCCACGATCTCCAGCTCATCGCAGAAGGCGATGCCGATGTTCTTGGTTCCGTGATCGAGGGCCATCCAGCGCATGGGTCTGCATCCTGGAGCCCATCATGAGGAAAAAACCGGCCAAGGCAAGCGGATTGTTGATCTGTTCCAGAAATCCGTTCGTTCATGTCGGTCATAATGATCGCCATGCCGCTCCCGTTCCCGGATTCCCTGATGGCCGTCCCCCACCGGCGGGATGTGTCCTTCGCCCGGCTCACCACCCTGGGCGTGGGCGGCTGCTGCCGCTGGCTGTTCGAGCCGGAAACCGAAGCCCAGGCCCAGGCCTTCGTCCGCGCCTGTGCCCGGGAGGGCCTGGACTGGCGGGTGCTGGGCGGCGGCAGCAACCTGGTGGTGCTGGGCGACGTGGAGGTTCCGGTGCTGCGCCTGCGGCTGCCCCGGGAGCTGCGCCGCTCCGGCCCGGAGCTGCAGGCCACGGCCAGCCACGGCCACATCCAGCTCAGCGCGGCCACGGCCGAGCTGGGCCTTTCGGGCATGGAATACGCCTCGGGCATCCCCGGCACGGTGGGCGGCGCCCTGCACATGAACGCCGGCGCCTACGGCCGGGAGCTGGTGGACGTCCTGGCCCGCTACCGGTTCCTCACCGCCGGCGGCGAACTGGTGGAGAAGGCGCCGGAACCCGGGGAGTTCCGCTACCGGTGGAGCGTGGTCGGGGACGGCCGGGTGGGCCTGGGCCTGACCCTGCGCCTGGCGGAAGGGGACCCGGACCGGATCCGCGCCCAGGTGGCCGAGTACCGCGCCCGGCGCGGCACCAGCCAGCCCCTGGGCCGGCGCAACGCCGGCTGCATCTTCAAGAACCCGCCCGGCCAGAGTGCCGGCCGGCTCATCGACCAGGCCGGCCTGAAGGGGCTGCGGGTGGGCGACGCCGAGGTCAGCCCCGAGCACGGCAACTTCCTGGTCAACCACGGCCAGGCCACCGCCGCCCAGTTCGCCGAGCTGATGGCCCTGGTGCGGGACCGGGTCAAGGCGGTCCACGGGGTGGATCTGGAGCCGGAAGTGGAGATCTGGGCGGCCCAGGACCCGATTATTCGCTAATCTAGCTTCCCATGGCCATGCACTCCCGCAACCGCGCCCGCCGCCCCTGGCTCCCCTGGGTCCGGGTCGTCCTGGTCGCGCTCCTGGTGAGCGGGGCCGGCTACGGCGCGCTGGAGCTGGGCCACCGCTACCTGGGCCTGCAGAAGCTCACCATCGAGCAGGTGACCATCTCCGGCTGCCGGGGCCAGCGGCTGGCCCAGGCCCAGGCCATCGCCGACCGGCTCTGCCTGGGCAAGCCGCTGTTCTGGTTCGACGCCGAGCGGCTGCGCGCCTCGCTGGAGAGCCAGCGCTGGGTCAAGGACCTGCTCATCCGCCGGGACCCGCCGGACCGGCTGAGCCTGGTGGTGGAGGAGCGCCAGCCGGTGCTGTGGCTGGCGCGGCCCCAGGGCGTGTTCCTGGTCTCGGACGACGGCATCGTGCTGGATCGGCTCAATCAAGTGGATTTAATGCCCATTCCTGTGGTCGCCGACCCGAAAAGCCAGGAAGACCGGCCCATGGTCCAGCTGATCCGCGCCGCCACTGGCTTGCGGGACAAACAGAAGGAATTTTACGACCGGATCACCGAATTCCGCTGGAGCGAGCGGGGGCCGGTAGTGTACCTTGAAGGGCTTGACGCGCCGATCTATCTTTCCCGGGAAGATCCCACCAAGAATATTCCCAATTTTCAGATGCTGTTCCTGAACGAGTTGTCCAAGCGGCCCGATATCGCGCAGCTGCGCTATGTGGACCTGCGCTGGGACGAGGAAGTGGCGGTGGGGGAGCCCCTGGCCACCCAGCCCCCCAGAGGGCAGGTGGAACCGCGCTAGGGACCGCCCCCGGCAGGATGGTTCATGTTATTCAATTCTGAAATTTCCGGGCCGATGCGGTTATGATTGCCACCAAGGAAATAGGGAAACTCATGGTGCAACCTGCCGTTCTCCTCGGATTGGATCTCGGAGCTAGTAAAATTGTTGCAGTTGTCGCCGTGCAGGAAGAGGGTGGCGCACTGAACGTCACCGGCGCCAGCCTGGCCAACCCCGAGGGGGGCATCCGCCAGGGGGAGATCACCGACATCAACCTCACCGTCACCGCCGTGAACAAGGCGGTGGAGGAGGCCATGCGCACCGCCGGCCAGACCCGGCTGGACGGCATCCGGGTGTCGGTGGACGGCATCCAGTTCAAGGGCGAGAACCTGCGGGACTCCATCACCATCGCCTCGGCGGACCGGATCATCACCGTCCAGGACCGGGACCGGGTGCTGGAGCAGGCCACCAACGGCTGCAAGCTGGCCAAGGAGGAGACCGTCCTGCACCGCATCCCGCAGATGTTCCACATCAAGGGCCAGCGGGACATCCGCAACCCGGTGAACATGATCGGCGACACCCTCGAGGCCGAGGTGCGGATCATCGTGGCCCCGGGCTCGGTGCTGGAGAACATCAACCGCGCCATGCAGTTGTCCAGCCTGCAGGGCGCCGGGCTGATGTACTCGCCCATGGCCTCGGCCGAGGCGGTGCTGTCCCGGGAGGACGCTGAGAACGGCGCGGTGATCGTCGACATCGGTGACCAGCTCACCCACCTGGGGGTGTTCCTGCGCGGCACCCTGTTCCACAGCGCCGTGATCCCCATCGGCGGCATGCACTTCACCAAGGACCTGGAGATCACCAAGCACCTGGGCGGGATCAGCATGGCCGAGCGGATCAAGCGGATCTACGGCACCGCCCTGCCCAACCAGGTGCCCGCCGAGGAGCACATCGAGCTGGAGGAGGAAGGCCGGCAGGTCTCCCGCCGGGAGCTGGCCGAGGTGCTGCACGCCCGGGCGGTGGAGCTGCTGAACATGGTCCTGGCCGAGATCGGCCGCTCCGGGCTGATCCACGAGATCCACGGCGGGGTGCACCTGGTGGGCGGCGGCGCGCTGCTGCCGCACCTGCCCATCCTGGCCCAGAACATCCTCGGCCGGCCCCGGGTGGTGCTGGGGCGGGTCACCGGCGTCCAGGGCCTGTCCCAGGTGATCGCCAACCCGCTCTACACCAACGCCCTGGGGGCGGTCAAGGCGCTGCACCGCGGGCTCAACGAGACCGTGAACAAGCACAGCCGCGGCAGCAGCTTCATGGAGAAGTTCAAGCGATGGATCTGAGCACGCCCAACGGAGATTTCATGTCCGACATTCCCTTCCTCCCCACCCCCGTCACCCTGCCCGGCGCCAACATCAAGGTGGTGGGCGTCGGCGGCGCGGGCTGCAATGCCATCGACCGGATGATCCAGAGCGGCGTGACCGGAGTCCAGTTCATCGCCATGAACACCGACCAGCAGAGCCTGGCCATGAGCAAGGCCCACGTGAAGATCCCGCTCGGGCCCATGAGCATGCGCGGCCTGGGCGCCGGCGGCAACGCCGAGCGCGGCGCCGTGGCCGCCGAGGAGAGCCGGGACGAGATCCTGGCCCAGATCCAGGGCGCCGACATGGTCTTCATCACCGGCGGCATGGGCGGCGGCACCGGCACCGGCGCGGCCCCCATCGTGGCCAGCTGCGCCCGGGAGTTCGGCGCCCTCACCGTGGCCGTGGTGCTCACCCCGTTCCGCTGGGAGGGGGTCAACAAGGCCGACAAGGCAGCAGCAGGCCTGGAGAACCTGCGCAACACCGCCGACACCGTGATCGTGGTGTCCAACGAGAAGCTGCTCAGCCTGTGCGACAAGGGGGTCAAGGTCAAGGAGGCCTACCGGGTCGCCGACGGCGTGCTGATCCAGGGGGTGCGGGGCATCACCGACCTGATCCTGCGGCCGGGCTCGCTCAACGGCGACTTCGCCGACGTGGAGGCGGTGCTGCGCAACGGCCGCGAGGCCCTCATCGGCACCGGCGCGGGCCGGGGCGACGAGGCCATCCTGGACGCGCTCACCCGGGCCCTGGACTGCCCCCTGCTGGAGCGGGAGAACACCGGCGTGGCCTCCCAGGTCATCGTCTCGATCATGGCCGACTGGGACCGGGTGGAGCTCTCCGCGGTGGAGACCGCCATGGGCTACCTGAGCCGGCACTACCACGGCCACGCGGACATCAAGCTGTGCCAGGTGGACGCCCCGGAACTGGACGACCGGGCCCTGGTGACGGTGCTGGCCTCGGGCTTCACCGATGGCTCGGACGAGCAGCCCGAGGCGGCCCGGGAACCGGTCCGCGCCGGCGCCGAGGCCCGTCCGGGCGGCGGCGACGGGCGGCACTACGGCGACGCCCCCCAGGGCCAGCAGGGCGGCGACCAGCCGATGACGCCCACCCGGCTGCTGCCCCAGGCGCCCACCCCCAGCGGCGAGCTGGCGACCATGGCCGAGGATCTGCACGTCCCGGCCATCATCCGCATGACCCAGGGCCGGCTGCCGATCGAGTAGGGCGGGCGCCGCCGGGAAAAGAGGCGCGCGGCGGTTCATCCTTGCTATTCCGCGGAGGGTCCCGGACCATGGGGTGCGCGAAGACCGTCCCGTGTCCGACTTCCGAGGTGCCCGATGAGAAGCTCCAAGACCCGCTGCATTGGCATCCTGACCGCCGGGGGCGACTCCCCCGGACTCAACGCCGTGGTGCGGGCCATCACCAAGGTGGCCATGGGCGAGTTCGGCATGCGGGTGCTGGGCATCCAGGACGGCTTCCGGGGCCTGGTGGAGAACCGGGTGATGATGCTGGACGACGCCACCGTCTCCGGTGTGCTCACGCGGGGCGGCACCATCCTGGGCACCAGCCGGGACAAGCCGCACAGCATGCCCATGGGCGGCCGGCTCATGGACATGACCGACGCCGCGGTGGAGAACGCCCGCAAGCACCAGATGGACTGCCTGGTCTGCCTGGGCGGCGGCGGCACCGCCAAGAACGCCTTCCGGCTCTGGCAGAAGGCCGGGATCAACGTCATGACCCTGCCCAAGACCATCGACAACGACGTGTTCGGCACCGACGTCTCGTTCGGCTTCGACACCGCCGTGAGCATCGCCACTGAGGCCATCGACCGCCTGCACACCACCGCCACCAGCCACCACCGGCTGATCGTCTGCGAGGTCATGGGCCACCGGGCCGGATGGCTGGCCCTGCACTCGGGCATCGCCGGCGGGGCCGACGTGATCCTGCTGCCCGAACTGCCCTACGACCTGGAGAAGATCGCCGAGTTCCTGCTGGAGCGGCGCCGCCACGGCAAGCGGTTCTCCATCATCGCCGTGGCCGAGGGCGCGCTGTCGCGGCGGGAGGCCGAGGCGGCGGCCAAGCTCAAGGACAAGGAGAAGGACAAGAAGAAGGCCAAGGACCCGGACCGGCCGGACAAGGCCGAGGCCGCCCCGGAGGCCGCCGCCGAGGGCGAGGCGGTGGACGCCTACCGGGCCGACCTGCCGCTCAACGTGAGCCGGCTGCACGACGAGACCATGGCCTACCACGTGGTGCAGGAGCCCATGGCCTCCCGCCTGGCCCGGCACCTCCAGGCCCTCACCGGGGTCGAGGCGCGGGTGACCTCCCTGGGCCACGTCCAGCGCGGCGGGGTGCCCACCGCCTTCGACCGCACCCTCAGCACCATGATGGGCGCCCAGGCCGCCGACCTGCTGGCGGAGGGCCGCTACAACGTGATGGTCGCCTACCGCAACGGCCTGTGCGTGCCGGTGCCGCTGCAGGACGTGGTCGGCCAGCGCAAGCTGGTGCCCGCCGACCACCATCTGATCCACTGCGCCCGCGAGGTGGGGACGTGTTTCGGGGATTAGAAAGTTAATTTCATCCCAGCGCCACAGGCACGTTTTCCTCGATTCCGCCATTTGTGGAATGCCCTCGTCCGTTCGGGGGGGGCCTTGAGGACCTCGACGGCATAGGGTTTTCAAGCAGTTAATAACACTTCATTCCATTCATCTAACCGGATGCTCCGAAAGGAATGACCATGACTAGTGGTTTGTACAAGTATGGCCAAATCTTGCTTCTGGGCCTGGCCGCCTGGTCCGCCCAGGGCGCCGAGCCGCCCCGGTTCGGCGCCCAGGTCCTGGGCAGTTGGCCCACCGGCAGCATGCGCGGCGATTATTCCTCGGACACGGGCTATGGCCTGGGCGTGTTCGCCCACTGGGAAGCCGGTCCAGGCAGGGCCCTGCGGGTGGGCTACGACGGGATCTGGTACCCCACGTCCAGCCAGCCGGTCCAGGCCGGCGGCGAGACCATCGCCAACCTGCCCTCCAGCAACGACCGGAAATGCCGCAGCCACGCCGTCACCTCGCAGGTCCTGTTCTACCCCGGCCGGGACAACGAAGGCTTCTACTACAAGGTGGGCCTGGGCGCGATGAACTACCTGACCCGGATCGAGACCAGCGGCGGCCCCACCATCCTCCAGGACACCGGCACCAGGCTCGCGTGCCTGGCCGGCGCGGGCTACGAGTTCGGCGAACACTGGGGCGTCATGGCCCAGTATTCTTTCATCACCGTCAACAACCACACCCTCGGCGCCGTCCAATCGGGGGTGACGTTCCGGTTCTGATGCTTGATCGTCCGGGTCCCCGCATCGAGTCGCCGCAGGGTCGGCGCGGCTGGCGCGCGCCTCGCCTTCGGCGTTACGGCGGAGGGGGGTGGGACGTGTGCCATTGGGGAGATCTCGTCTCCGAAAGCGCTCCGGACGTTCGGGTGAAGTCGTCGGAGGAGTATCCTATCCAGTGGCACACGTCCCCGTGCCGACATCCGTAACGCCGCAGGCGAGGTGCGCCGCCAGGCGCGCCGACACTGCGGCGACGATCGTCAGGCGCCGAGCACCTCCAGCAGGGCAGGCGCCCCAGGGTTTGCCGGGTGCCAGCGGTCGAGGCTCTCCTTGGCGTCCTTGGGCAGGAGGTAGGATTCCTGCTGGGCGGGGAAGGAGCCGGTCCGGACGTCCTCGCCCCATTCGGCCAGGGCGGCGCGGATCTGCTCGAAGGCGTTCATGTAGACCCGCACGAATTTCGGCGGCTGGTCCTGGCCGAGGCCGACGATGTCGTGGAACACCAGCACCTGGCCGGAACAGCCCGGGCCGGCGCCGATGCCGATGGTCGGGACGTCCAGTTCCCGGGTCACCCGGGCCGCCAGGTCCGCAGGGATGCCTTCCATGAGGACGCAGAAGCAGCCGGCGTCCTGCAGCCGGAGGGCGTCCTCCACCAGCTCCACCGCGTCCTTGCCGGCACGGCCCTGGATCTTGTAGCCGCCCATGCGGTGCAGCGCCTGGGGGGTCAGGCCCAGATGGCCCATCACCGGGATCTCGGCCGCCACCAGCGCCTGGATCACCGGCACCCGCTTGGCGCCGCCCTCCAGCTTCACGCCCTGGGCGCCGCGCTGGATGAAGCCGCCGGCGTTGCGCACCGCCTCCTCCAGGCCGAGGTCATAGCTCAGGTACGGCAGGTCCGCCACCAGGAACGCATGCGGGCGGGTGCGGGCCACGGCTTCCAGATGATGGTTCATCATGGCCATGGTCACCGGCAGGGTGTTCTCGAAGCCGAGGCAGACGTTGCCGACGCTGTCCCCCACCAGCAGGATGTCCACCCCCGCGGCATCGGCGATCCTCGCCGTGACCGCATCGTAGGCGGTGACCATCACCAGCTTCTCCCCGGCCGCCGCCCTGCGTTGCAACTCCGGAATCGTGACGTTGTTGGTTTTAGAAACGTGGCTCATATGCGCCTCCGGTCCAGGCCCATGAGGGGTCCCGGCCAAGGCTCCATGCTACTCCAAATGGAGCGAATGGGATCCCGTAGCCCGGGCGGCGCCAGTACGGATAGGCTGGAGGGCATGCAACCCGAATCGCAGATCTCCAGCCGGGCCAACCCCCGCTTCAAGGCTCTCAGGGGGCTGCTCGCCCCGGCCGGGCCGCGCCGCACCCACACCCTGCTCCTGGGGGAGAAGCTGATCCTGGCCCTGGCCCAGGCGGCGCCGGAAATCCGGGACCGGTTCCGGCCCGAATTGTGGCTGCGTCTGGACGGGGCGCAGCAGCACCCGCTGGAGCGGCGCCTGGCGCCGGAGACCCTGGTGCTGGGAGAGACCCTCATGCGCGATCTGGCCGAGGCCGGCAGCCCGCCGGACCACGCCCTGCTGGCGGCCATCGGACCGGAACCGGCCGGCCCGCTGGCGGACCGGGTGATCGTCCCCTGGGGCATCCAGGACCCGGGCAACCTCGGGGCCATCCTCCGCAGCGCCGCCGCCTTCGGCTTCCAGGAGGCCCTGCTGGGCCCGCTGTGCGCCGACCCGTTCGCCCCCCGTGCCCTGCGCGGCAGCATGGGCGCCGCCTTCCTCATGCCGCTGCGCCGGACCGGGTCCCTCGCCCCGGACCGGGGCCGCTGGCTGGCCCTGGATGGCGGTCCCGGGGCCATCCCCCTGGACCGGGCCGACCTGTCGGCGCCCCTGCGGATCCTGGTGGGCAACGAGGGCCACGGCTGGCAGGGCGCGGAACTGCCCGTGGGCGTGGTCCGGGTGGCCATCCCGACCCAGGGCGTGGAGAGCCTGAACGCCGCCGTGGCCGCGGGCATCGCCTGCTTCGAATGCGCGCGCCGGACCTCGCCATGAAGCGCGGGACAGCCGCGCTGGCGGAAACGCTGGCGCTGGCGCTGGTGTTCGTCCTGGCCTTCCGGTTCCCGGCCAGCTCCGGCCGGGGCTACCTGGAAGCGGCCGCGGCACTGATCTTCCCCACCCTGCTGTTCCGCTCGGTGACCAGTGGCCGGCGGCCGGGCTGGACCTATCTGGCCCTGTTCCTCGGCCTGGTGGGCATCTTCCACTGGGTGCCCGGCACCATCGCGGTGAAGGGTCCGCTGCCCTATCCCGTGGCCCTGCTGGCCTCGGGCCTGTTCTACGGCTGGGAGGCGCTGGGCTTCCTGGCCGTGGCCCGGTTCGGCCACTGGGCCTGGCGCCGGGGCGGGGCCAGGGCCGCTGCCTGCGCCGCGGCCCTGGCCATGCTGGTCTGGGAGGCCTACGGGTTCCACGTGTACAGCTGGAGCTGGGGCGCGCCGCTGGGCGGGGTGCCCTGGATGGCCCGGTCCGCCGCCTTCCTGGACAGCCACGGCCTGGCCGCGCTGCTCTGGGCCTGCGGCGCCTGGACCGGGTGCATGCTGGCCGAGGGCCGCCGGCCCCGCCGGGTCCTGGCGGGCCCCGCGCTGCTCCTGGCGCTGCTGCTGGCCGGCGCCGGCCTCTGGCGCACCCTGCCCCGGGGGCCCCTGCGGGCGCTGGACGTGGTGATGATCCAGCCCGACTTCGAGGCCGGCCTGCGCCGGCCCGGCATGGAGCAGGACATGTGGCGCCGCTCGGACGCCGAACTCGGCCTGCTGGGCTGGCCCCGGCCCGAGGCGGCCACCCTGCTGCTGTGGCCGGAGAGCTCGGTGATGGGGCGGGACGACCTCCTGCCCAGCCTGCGGCTGCAGGACGAGGCCCGGCGCCGGGGTCTCGCCTGGCTGTTCGGCACTGAGGGGGGCGGCTACAACCTGGTGCGCGGCGAAGCGGCCGGCCAGCCCAGCTTCCTCCAGGCCAAGGTGGACCCGATGCCGTTCGGCGAGCGCATGCCCGGCCCGCCCTGGCTGCGCCAGTGGCTGGACCGGCAGCTGGGGTTCGAGTCGCAGCGGGCCGGCAGCCTGACCCCGGCCAGCAGCTTCCAGTTTCCCACCCCCCAGGGGCCGCTGAAGGTCCATCCCCTGCTCTGCAGCGAGGCGCTGCTGACCGGCCGGGTGCGGGACGGGCTGCGCCTGGCCGGAGGCGACCTGCTGACCAACCACACCAACGACGGCTGGTTCGAGCGGGGCCCGGCCACCGATCTGCACGCCGCCCAGATCCGGCTGCGGGCGGTGGAGGCGGGCGTGCCGCTGCTGCGGGCGACCCTCACCGGCAAGTCCGGGGTGTTCCGGGAGGACGGCTCATGGGAACTGTGGGGCGAGCCCATGACCGAGGCCGCCTACGGCTTCCAGCTGCGCTGGCGCCCCATCGCCACCCCGGCCCGCAGCCCCTGGGTGCTGCGCGGCCTCCTGGCCGCGCTGGCCCTGGCCTGGGCGGGACTGTGCTGGGGGCCGGGGCCGGGGTTAAAGACTAAAGACTAAAGATTTGCTGTAATTGTCAAGGCAGATCATTTATTTGATTTCATTGATTCTATCTCCTTAATCCCCCCAACTCCCGTCCCCCCAGGAGTATCCATGTCCACCTCCCCGCTCCAGCCCATCCTGGACTCCCTGCTGGACGGCCGCACCAAGGGCTTCCCCCAGGACCGGCCGGCCACCCGGCTCGGCGACGTGGGCACGCTCGGCCTGCGGGTGACCGAAGGCGAGGTGGATTTTCCGGCGGCCATCCTCCGGCGTTCGGCCCTGGAGCACAACGCCCGCTGGATGGCCGAGTTCATCCGCCGCACCGGCGCCAGCCTCTGCCCCCACGGCAAGACCACCATGGCCCCGCAGCTGTTCCACCGCCAGCTGGCGGACGGCGCCTGGGGCATCACCCTGGCCACCGTCCAGCAGGTCCGGGTGGCCCGGGCCCACGGGATCCAGCGCGTCCTGCTGGCCAACGAGCTGCTCCTGCCCGGCGCCATCCGCTGGATCCAGGATGCCCTGGACGCCGACCCCGGGTTCGACTGCACCTGCCTGGTGGATTCCGCCGAGGGCGCGGCCAGGCTGGCGGCCGGCGCCCGAGGCCGCCGTCCGCTCCCGGTGATGGTGGAACTGGGGATCCCGTCCGGTCGCACCGGGGCCCGGACCCTGGAAGCCGCCCTGGCGGCCGCCCGGGCCGCGGCGGCGTCTCCGAGGCTGCAGCTGCGCGGCGTGGAATGCTACGAGGGCATCGTGGTCACCCAGGACCCCGACGCCGACCGCGGCCGGATCGGGGCGTGGCTGGACCACCTGGCGGCCCTGGCCCAGGCCTGCGACCAGGAGGGGCTGTTCGAGACCGAAGAGGTGCTGCTCTCGGCCGGCGGCTCGGCCTACTTCGATCTGGTGGCCCAGGCCCTGGGCCAGGTGCGGCTGTCCCGGCCGTCGCGGGTGGTGCTGCGCAGCGGTTGCTACTTCTCCCACGACGCCGGGCACTACCGGCGCCTCCTGGCCCTGCTGGAGGAGCGGCTGCCGGAACCGCTGCGCATGGAGCGCCAGCTGCTGCCGGCCCTGGAGATCTGGAGCCAGGTGATCAGCCGGCCGGAGCCGGGCCTGGCCTTCCTGACCATGGGCAAGCGCGACGCTTCCTTCGACCTGGGCCTGCCCACCCCGGTGCGCTGGGCCCGGCCGGGCGGCGGCGGTGCGCGGCCGGTCCCCGGCGACTGGCGCGTCACCCTGCTCTACGACCAGCACGCCCGGCTGGAGCTGCCGGCCGAAGCCGAGCTGCAGCCGGGGGACCTGGTGGGCTGCGGCATCAGCCATCCCTGCACTGCCTTTGACAAATGGCAGGTGCTGTTCGAAGTGGACGACGACGACCGGGTGCTTGGCGCGGTCCGGACCTTCTTCTGATCTATCCTGGAACCATGGACACTCCCCTCTGGTTCCAGGCGCCCCTTTTCGCATCGCTCCAGGCCGCGCAGCGGGCGCGGCTGGGCCAGGTGGCGCGGCCCAGGAACCTTGATCCCGAGGCGGTGCTGTTCCTGGAGGAGGAGCCCTGCACCGGCTTCTTCGTCCTGGAGGAAGGGGCCATCCAGCTCACCCGCTGCGCTGACGCGCCCGGAGCCCATCCGACCCTGGCGGTGATCACCCCCGTGGCCAGCTTCGCCGAGGCCGCCATGTTCGGCGGCGAAGCCTTCCCGGCCACCGCCACCGCCCTGAAGCCTTCCCGGGTCGTGCACTTCCCCAAGGGCCCGTTCCTGGTGGCCATGCGCGAGGACCCCGACCTGGCCCAGGCCATCATCCACGCCCAGGCGGTGTGGCTGCGCAAACTCACCCACACCGTGGAGCAGCTCACCGGCTCGGACAGTTCGGACCGGCTGCGCAACTGGCTGCGGGAGCAGATGCCCGCCAGCGGCGCGCTGGTGCTGCCGGTCACCAAGAAGGTGCTGGCCGCGCAGCTGGGCATGACCCCGGAGACCCTGTCCCGGAGTCTGCGCAACCTGCAGAACCTGGGGGTGCTCCGGGTGGCCGGGACCACCATCCAGCGGCTGAAGCGGCTCTAGCATCTGCCGGGCGGTGCTAGCCGAGATCAAAAATATTTTTCAATCATTTTTACAACCAAGATTCCATGGCGATTGGACCCTGCATCGAAACCATGGATGGCCAGGCCGTGGCAAGAGACTCCAATCACAAATATTCTTGCGCTAATAAAAGATGGCTGTATCCTTAATTATCCAGGGGACAAAAAATGCTGTTTTCTACTGCCACCGGGTATGCTCTGCGCGCTCTGGCAGCGATGCCGGAAGACGGCAGCTACAGTCTGGCCAAGGATCTGGCCAGCAATCTGGAACTGCCGGGCCCCTATCTGGCCAAGATCCTCCAGTCGCTGGCCCAGGAGGGCATGCTCCATTCGGTGCGCGGGCCCCGGGGCGGCTTCCGCCTGGCCCGTCCGGCCCACCACATCACCGTGGGCGAGGTGGTCGGGGTCATGGACGGCATGGAGTCCATGTCCGGCTGCGTGATGGGCTTCGTCAACTGCGAAGGCCGGGAGAAGCCCTGCCCGCTGCACACGGCCTGGCAGGAGGTGAAGAACCACCTGGAGCAGACCATGGCCACCGTCACCATCCGCGATCTGCAGCTGGTGGACCTGCGCAACGAGACCGGCGCCCCCTGGCTGCGGAGCCTGGAGCGCAGGGCGTCCGCTGCCGCGCGGCCCGTCGTCCGGGGCCTGGCCAGGGAAAGCTAGCCGCCTGGCAGCCACGCAACGCAACGGCCGTCCGGGGCACAGGCTGCCCTGCGGGGATGGCCGAGGCCATGGCACCTATATTTCGATTAATATTTTATTGTTTTTGAGCACCCCCGGCATAATTTTTAATTAATACGTTCTTCGATCCTTGCCAATCCCCTGGCCAGCCTTCGGAACCTATGCCTGGACGCCCGCAGATCCTCCACCTGTTCCTGCTTTGCGCGGCCCTGCTGTCCGGCTGTGGCGGCGGAACGGTCCCCGGCGAGACCCTGCCCCAGGATTTCGCTCTCACCTTCCTGGATCCGGCCGGGGGCTTCCCGGTGGCCGTCACCAGCTTCCCGCTCCTGCCCGGGGAAACCCTGACGGCGCCCTTCGCAGCCTACGGCGCCAGCGCCCCGGGCGGGCTGGACCTGGCGCTGCAGGACGTGCCTCCGGGGCTGGAAGTGACGGTGGACGGCAGCCCCGCGCCCACCGTCTGGATCCAGAACGTGGAGTGGGGCCAGAGCGTGCTGGGCCCCGGGCTGCGCCTGGTGGGCGGCAAGCCCGCGCTGCTGCGGGTCCAGCTGCTGGCGGACCGCGCGGGCGTGCCGGCGCCCCCGGTCACCGCCACGGTCCAGGGCCCCGCCGGCGTCACCCTGGACAGCCTCGAGCTCCAGGGCCCGCCCCAGGTGCCGGTGTTCATCCGGGAGGGCGATCTGCCCGCGGCCGGCGCCCCGTCGGGCTCCAGCTACACCGCGATCCTGCCCGCCCGGGACATCGTGCCGGGGATGCGCCTGACCCTCCAGGCCGGCGCGTGGGCCTCCCGGGACCTCCTCCCCCAGGTGTCCCCCGGCCCGGTGCTGCACCTGACGGTGGTGCCGGTGGTCTGCGCCGGCCAGGCGCCGGTGCTGCCCCAGGACGAGGCGATGATCCAGGCGCTCACCGCGCAATGGCCGCTGGCGGGG
>Ga0316217_10002638_pt1 | contig 21313 bp, 15 predicted proteins | sample 1anoAmetaG_FD_203633 | JGI IMG/M metagenome (GOLD analysis project Ga0316217, IMG submission 203633) | Freshwater microbial communities from Trout Bog Lake, Wisconsin, USA - 1anoA | ecosystem: Environmental > Aquatic > Freshwater > Lake > Hypolimnion/Profundal zone | place: USA: Wisconsin...
CCGCTGATGCTGGTAATGGACCAGACGCCCAGGTTGGTATTCAACACCGTCACCTCGCCGATGTTTGCCGCGGCGTCCGCCGGGCTGCCGTCGGACACGCTGATGGGGGGATTCACCCCATCCGAGATGGTGATGGTTCCCGAGGCGCCGGCCCAGTGGGCCAGGCCCGTGACCGCCAAGCCGGCGATCAAACCGCTTAACTTCTTGTTCATATATGTTTACTCCTTGTGTTTGCTGGTTGTTTGGTTAAGAAGTTATTCAAGGTTCAGGTTCATGACCGGACAGGGTTGAGAATAAACGGACCCCGGACGCTGCCGGACAGATGCCGGCCCGCGCCAAGATTGAGCTGCAATACGTTTTCATCGCCGCTGTGCAAAACCGACCACGCTTCCGGTTGACCGTGCCAAAGTTGGCAGCGCAGGCAGCCACCAAGCCCCCACCGCCGCCACCTTGAAAAACGACCGCAACGCCGGATGAGTTGATCATCAGTTTTTTGTCAATTCTCCTCCAGCAAAGCGAGCAACAAATATGCCATAGAAGACCACCCCTTTTAGTAGCCGGTGCAATGCACTGCTTGAGAGCAGCTTATGAGCATTCGGCGAAATCAGCGCCGCCACGCCAAGTCAATGAAAGCGTAAACAAATCCGACAAGTTTACATTTTGCGGTTCCGGCTCTGGAGGCCCGGAGCGCGGATGGTCTCAATCCGCCGCGCGCGGACGCTGGCGACCGCGTGCAATTGGACGGACCCGTCCGTGGCGATGGAGGGCCGCACGGTAAAAACGGCTAACGAATGCCACATTCAGAGCTGGACCGATGGCCTTGGGGTCTGAAGGACTGGGTGAGCCGCCAGTTTGAGTTGCAAGCAGACATAATGGTAGCAAGCCAGATACTCCATTTCCGCCGGGGTGAGGGAATCCAAGCATTCCAAGCGCTCTTGATCATTCAATTGCCGGACCGGAAACAAAGGGCAGTCCTCCGGGTTGCATAAATCCGCCGGGCAGCGTTCAATGAGGGTCATCAACTCGGCCCGCAAAACGGAACCGGACAAGACCGCCGTTGAAGTTGGATCTGTATCATTCATCGCCTTTAATGGAACAGTTTACTATCGCACAAAGGAATGTGGTGTCAACCGACGCCGGGCGTTCATTGCGGGTCCGCAAGCCGAACCGGGCGGTTGAGAAAGTAGCCGCCGACGTGCGGAGGCGGAATTGGGCCAGCGATCTATTTAAAAAGAATCCGCCTCTTGCGTCGGCGGCTACGGATCCTGCCGATTCTGTCGCTTCCGTTGTCAAATCGCAAAACAATCGCCAATCGCGAATTCATCCGCTAAGCTCCCGGTCATCATGCAACCCGCATTTGCCACCATGGCCGCGCCGCTCCTGTCGCCGGGGTGGTTGCTGTTGGTTTATTGCGTGCTGGTCCTGGTCGCGTCGCTGGCCGGCGGTTGGCTGCTCCTGCTGATCCACTTGAACCACACGCGGCTGCAAATGGCCGTCAGTTTCGTGGCCGGCCTCATGCTGGGGATTGCCCTGCTCCATTTTCTGCCGGATGCCAGCGAACAATTGCATTCGCTGGACAAAACGGTCAACTGGATGCTCGGCGGCTTTCTGGCGATGTTTTTCGTGCAGCGTTTTTTCCACTTTCATCACCACGACCTGCCAGACGGCGACCCGGAAGATTGCTGCGGGCATGACCATGAGCACGATCACGCCCGGCTTCACGCCCAGCATGCGCACACGCTGGCGGACAAATCGGCGAAACAACTTTCCTGGGTCGGCACCGCGCTGGGCCTGACGCTGCACTCGCTGCTGGATGGACTCGCGCTGGCCGCCGCCGTGGCTGCGGGCGCACAGGGCCGGGAAAAACTGGCCGGCCTGGGCGTGGCGCTGGTGGTGATTCTCCACAAACCTTTTGATGCGATGGCCGTTTCCACGCTGATGGCGGCCGGCGGCAGCTCGCGGTTTTCGCGGCATCTCCTAAACGGATTGTTCGCGCTGGCCAGTCCACTGGGCGCGGGGTTGTTTTATTGCGGGGCAAGCTATCTGGCCGGCGGCAGCGCGCCCATACTGGGCTGTGCGCTGGCATTTTGCGCCGGCTCCTTCCTGTGCATTGCCAGCAGCGACCTGCTGCCGGAACTGCAATTCCATTCGCACGACCGGTTCAAGTTGTCTTTCATGCTGCTGGCGGGGTTGACCGTGGCCATTTTGATCAAGCAACTTGAAATGGGTCAACAATGATGGTATTGGCCGCTTGGCCATGTCCTGCAAGGAGATTGACGCCATCGTCATCGGTTTCACCAGCCAGGCGCAAATTGACGAAGCCATCGAACGGATGAACCGCAGGCTGAAAGATTTCCCCGAAACAATTCCCGCATTGAACCCCTGAATCATTGGAAAACATCCAACACCCAACCTTCAACCTCGAACATCCAATGCCTTCCCTTCCGCATCTTCTCTGGATGTTGGGCATTCGATGTTCGATGTTGGATGTTTTCCGGGTTCAGTGGGAGGGGGGGATAGAACGCCGTCGGGTTGGGCGGCGAGCTTTACATGCGGGTATCAATTTTCTTGATTCCGGGGGCATTGTGCTAAAATGGTTGAATCATGGCATCTGAGTCTGTAGTGAAAACGCCGGTTTCGTCCCGCCCGCCGCTCGATCTCGCCGCGCTGGCCCGCGAGCATGCCGGCAAGAATTATGAATTGCACGCCGAGCACATCAATCCCGCCAATGTCCGCACGCTGAAGACCATCGGGTTCGACCGCTGCTACACGCGCGCCACGGGCGCGTATCTCTGGGACGTGAAGGGCGAAAAATATCTGGATTTGCTGTCCGGCTACGGGGTGTTTGGCCTGGGCCGCAATCATCCCGAAGTCCGCCGCATCCTCAAGGAATTTCTCGATGCCGAGTATCCCAGCCTCGTGAAAATGGAGGCGCCGCTCCTCTCCGGTTTGCTCGCCGCCGAGTTGAAGCGGCGCATGCCCAACGAGCTGGACATGGTGTTCTTCACCAACTCCGGCGCGGAAGGCGTGGAGACCGCCATCAAATATGCCAAGTGCGCCACGGGCAAACCCGCCCTCATCCATTGCAAAAAATCCTTTCATGGTTTGAGCAGCGGCGCCCTATCCATCAATGGCGACGACAGTTTTCGCGACGGCTTTGCGCCCTTTCTGCCCGACTGCCGCGCGATTCCGTTCAACGACCTCGCCGCGCTGGAACAGGAGTTGAGAAAAGGCGACGTGGCGGCGTTCATCGTGGAACCGATTCAGGGCAAGGGCGTGAATCTGCCGGCGCCCGGCTATCTGCTCGCCGCGCAGCAACTTTGCCGCAAACACGGCGCGCTGTTCATTGACGACGAGGTGCAATCCGGCATGGGCCGCACGGGGAAATTTCTCGCCATCGAACACGAAGGCGCGGTGGACCCGGACATCGTCGTGCTGGCGAAAACACTTTCCGCCGGCTTTGTGCCGGTGGGCGCGGTGCTGTGCAAAAAATGGATCCACGAAAAGGTCTTTTCCTCGATGCAGCGCTCGGTGGTGCATAGCTCGACGTTCAGCCAGGGCAGTTTCGCGATGGCGGCCGGTCTGGCCGCCCTCGATGTGCTGGACCGCGAGGAGCTCATGGCCAACGCCGCGAAAATGGGCGAGTTCATCGGGCAAGGCGTGCAGGCGATGGTTCCGCGCTTTGAATTTTTGAAGGAAGTCCGCTGGCGCGGCCTGATGGTGGGCATCGAATTGGGATCGCCGAAGTCACTCTCACTCAAACTTGCCTGGACGACGTGCCACACGCTCGACAAAAGCCTGTTTCCGCAAGCGGTGGTGATTCCGCTGCTGGACAAGCATCACATCATCACGCAGGTGGCCGGCCACGCGGTGGATGTGGTGAAACTGCTGCCGCCGCTGGTAATCACCGAGGCGGATGTGAAATGGTTCCTGACGGCGTTCGAGGATGTGATGGTGCAGATGCATAAATTCCCCGGCCCGGCCTGGGACGTGCTGACCGGCATCGGCAAGATGGCGCTCACTCAGCGGGCAAGGTGAGGTGGCGCCACGCTTCAATCCGCTGGCAGCATCGCTTTCAGCGGCGCGAGATGTTTTTCGTAATGCCGCCAGTTTTCCAAGGCATGACGATAAATGGGCTGGCGCACCTGCCATTGGCTGGCGGTTTCCACCGCATACCGGTTGGTATGGGGGGCCAGACAGCGCTCGTCCCAGTCCAATCCCAGAAAATCCAGAAGCGTGCGCGCGGTTCGTTCGGTATCCAAAATCAGGTCGTCGTAACTGACCTCGATCATCTTCAGCGCCGGGAGCTTCCGCCAATGTTCCATGAGCCGGGCATATTCCCGGTAAAAATGACCAAGATTTCGCAGATCGAACGAGTAATCCAAGTGCAAAGGAAACCGCTGGAAATAGTTGGACAGGCAGGTGGCCAGCGGGTGACGCGTGCAATGGATGATCCGGGCCTGGGGAAAGAGCATGGTGATGAAGCCCAGATGCCGGAAATTGAGCGGATTCTTGTCAATCACATGGGAAATTGCCGGCTCCACATCCCGTCGCAGCCGTTTCAAGTAGCCGGTGGTGATCTGCTCCGCCCCGGCGGCAGTGAGGCGCCTGATTGCCGCCGGGTAAGATCCAGCGCTGCCGGTCAGGGCCGGAAGGCCGGCGGCCAAGTCACCCAAGGTGGACAGTTCGCCGGCCGTGGCGATGGCGCGATGATTGGATAAAATGCTGGCCAGCAGCGTCGTGCCCGACCGGGGCATGCCGACGACAAACAAAGGCGACCGGTCATCCGACGCAAACGCAAACGGGGAGGCCAGGAAATCCTGGCTGAAGACCTCGATGATGCCATCGGTCATCCGCTCCACCAAGCCGGCATCATAAGCCACCTGGGCATTGCGGATCTGATTGGCCTGCTGAAAGTACGCAAAGGCCTCATCATGGCGTCCGCAGTCATCGTGGATTTTTCCCAGGCTGAAATACAATTGCGCCTGGTCTTCCGGCTTGAGGCCGGGTTTTGCGAGCAAGGCGCGAATGTGCTTCACCTCGCCTTCCTCCACGGACTGATGCTGGCGAATATTCGCCAGATTGAACCACGGGTCGGGAAAATCCGGCTTCAGTGCGGAGGCCTGGAGAAACATTTTCTCCGCCCCGGCCATGTCGCCTTTGCTGGCCAGCACGATGCCACGGTTATTATGGGCTTCGGCGTGGCTGGGCTGCAATGCAATCGCCTGGTCATAACTCGCCAGCGCCTCGTCATACCGCTTCATTTCCTGCAAAACCACGCCCCGATTGTTGTGCGCCTCCACGTGACCGGGGTTGAGTGCCAGGGCCTGATCGTAACTGGCCAGCGCCTCCTCCCGGCGCATCATTTTCTTCAAAACCGTTGCCCGGTTAAAATGGGCGTTGGCGTAACCGGGCTTGATGGCGATGGCCCGATCATAGCTTGCCAGCGCCTCGTCAAGCCGCTGCATCTGCTGTAACACCACGCCCCGGTTGTTGTGGCCTTCCGCGTAATCGGGAACCTGGGCGAGCATCAGGGTGTAGATTTCCACCACCGCCGGCAAATCGCCGCGCCGGTGCTCCGCCAGCGCCAGCGCGCCAGCGTCCGCGAGGCGGAACGGTTTGCCGCGCCAACGAATCACCGGCTCCGGCCCGCGCCTGGATGGAATCATGCCTTGCGGCTTCATGTTCGTGCCTAGAGTCCCAAGGACTCACGTTGATGTAAAGACTGGGAAAACAATCTGGGAAAACATCCAACATCCAACATCCAACGAGCGGCCTACTTGGGAGGATCTTGGATATTTGAAGCTGAAGTAGAGCTTCACCTTATTTTGTAAATCAGAAAACAAAATATGTGGATTGACGAAGTTGGCCGGCTTTGGTAAGCTGGATCAGTCACCCGAGTTCCCGGAAGAAATGGCCATGCCAAAATAAAAAACACGCAAAAGGAAACCCATGAAAACCAAACCGCAATCGTTGCTCATTGTGCTGGCGCTGCTCGCTGGCATTCACCCAAGCCCGGGGTCGTCTTTTGTCAAGGTGGACGGCCCGGCTGATCCGGGATCCCCACCTTCGGTTGGCGGCTGGGCTGGCGCAAGCGCAGTTCGGGCTGCGCACGCGCCCGACACCGCCCCGCCGACGCTCGTCATCACCTCGCCGACGCCCAACCAGCGCTGGAGCAACGCCGTGTTCACGATTGCCGGCACGGCCAAAGCCAGCGTCGCGGTTTCCAATGTGCTCTATTCCTTGAATAATGCCGGTTGGAACCCTGCGGCCACGGGGAACCGTTGGACGAACTGGAACGCGCCCGTCACGCTCATTCCGGGCACCAATACGATTTCCGCTTGGGCCATTGACGTCAACGGCCTGGTTTCGAAAACCAACACGGTGAAATGCTGTTATGTGTTGAATGCCATCCTTTCCGTCCGCACCAACGGCGCCGGCACGATCAGCCCCAGTTACAATGGCGCCACCTTGCCCATCGGCAGCCCTTACAGCCTGACGGCCAGGCCATCCAACGGCTTTGGTTTCGTCAACTGGACCGATGGCAGCGGCAACGTCATCACCAACGGCACGACGCTCAAGTTCATCATGGCCTCGAATCTGGTTTGGGTGGCGAACTTTGTGGACACCACGAAGCCGACTTTGAGCATCGCGGCCCCCACCTCCAATTTGCGCGTGAGCAACTCGGTGTTTACCGTCACCGGCAAGGCGGGTGACAACGTGGCGGTTTACCAAGTGTTGTTCTCTTTGAACGGGGGCGCCTGGACCCCGGCGTCAACCGGCAACCAATGGACCAATTGGACGGCGACGGTGACCCTGTCTCCGGGGACCAACACCCTCAAGGCTTGCGCGATTGGCGCCGGCGGCCTGAGTTCGCTGACGAATAGCGTGACTTTTTTCTACCAGTTCGTGCCCTTCTCCATCGCCTCGGTTTCCAGCACCTCCCCGACGCCTTTAAGCCCGCTGACGATCACCCTGGCGGGGAGGAAATACAGCGGCGAGGTCTCGGTCATGTTTTATGATGCCGCAGGTTTTTCGTTTTACACGTCCCCGCTGCGGTATGCCACCAACGGCACGGTCATCGTGGCGGTTCCCCTGTATGTGGATCCGGTCACCAGCCTGATCACCAACGGAGTGGTTTCGCTCGCGGTCCAAGAGTCCCTGCCGCGCAGGCCGCTCGAAACCAAGGGCGGACCGGCTGCGCCAGTGCAGCCCCACGACATCACCGCACCCGTCACCCTCAACATCCAAAACCTGCCGCCGCTGAGCAGTTATGGCACGCAACCGGGTGAGATCAGTCATGCGTTCCTCATCTACGAAGCGATGCTCATTGCGGACCGTCGCGGTTTGTTGCAGGCCGTGCAGTTGCTCGAGCCCAGCATTGACACCTCCACGACCCAGTCACACTTGACCACGCTGTTGGAAAAATCACTGGGGGCCAGAAGCGAGGTGGACAGCCTGCTCCTCACCAATGCGACCGTGATTAGCTGGGGCACCTTGCCGGACGGTTCCCCCGCCCAGTTCGGCCAGACGGAACTCGACTTGATGGACCGGATCTTCGCCGTTTATCTGACCCAACATTTCGCGGGCTTTCCCAGCGCGAACTTTTCATCCGCGGCCGGGAACCCGGCGCGGAATCTCACTTCGACGTTTAACGAGATTATGAGCATGCTGGTGCATCAGGATGGCGTCGTCAAACTCTTCGAGTATGCCCAAGGCAAGGGCGGCCCGGCGGATGCGGGCCTGGCGGTCTTGGATGCCGGGCAGCATTATCTGGCGGCCGCCGAAACGCCGGTCGGGGAGCTGGGCATGTTTGCCGGTCTGGCGCATGTCCAGGAGACGGTCAATGAAGAATTGGCGCAACTGATTCCCGCGGCAACCTGCTGTGCTGACCCCGCCTGCACCAGCACCGCCGCCGGCGAAGCAATGACCAGCGCCGGGCTGCAAGTGGCTGGCGCCGTGGGCTCGGCGATGAGTGGGGCCTACCTGGTCGCGTGGGGCGAGGAAAGCGCGCTCGGATCAACCGCCGCTGCCGGTCTTGACGCCGTGGGGACCATCGCGCAGAACTTCACTTCCGGCACCGCCGAGGCTGACGCCGCGCTGGGGGTGACGGTCGCCAGTTCACCTTCGCTCACCCAGAAATACACGACAGGACAAGGCCTGGCACAAATGCCCGGAACCGCCGCCAATGGCAATGACTCAGGCATCGGGGGACCCCAAAGTTCACTCAACCTTTGTTGCCTCGGCGCCAGCGCCTTGGGCATCCAGGGGCTGGCCGATCCGAGCGGAGATTATGATTTGTTCGTGGCGCTGGGGGTGCCGGGAACCGATTACAGCAAACTCACGCTCACAGCCAGCAGCGGCGGCGTCACCTGGGGGTCTGAAACGGTGGATTTGACTGGTCTGGACACGGGCAAACCGGTTCAGGTGCCGCCCGTGCCGCCCCCGCCGACTTACTACACCTTAAGTATTGCCACGGCGGGGACTGGCACTGGCACCGTCACGGCGAACCCAGCCGGCTCGGTTTACGTCAGCGGCACGAAAGTGGCGCTCAGCGCCGTCCCGAATACCGGCTCGACTTTTGTCAGTTGGAGCGGAGACGCCAGTGGTTCGTCGCGCTCCACCACCCTCACCATGAATGCCAATAAATCGGTCACGGCCACTTTTAACAATCCCGATGCGGTTTGGAACGGAACCTGGTCCGGCTCTTGGAGCTACAGCGACACCGGCGGCTGCGGCTTTAGCGGCGGCGGAAGTATTGCCATGACCTTTTCCGTGGCGAATAATGCCGTTTCCGGCAGCGGCAGCATGGACGGCATCGAATGTGAGAATACGTCAGATTGCACTTTTGACGACTATGACAATTCCGCCGGCAGCGTAGCGGGAACCGTTTCGGGAACGACCATCCATGTTAACTATAGCGGAACCACCACCTCGGGTTCCTGCGCCGGCGGTTCATGGGATCTGACTTTGACCGGAAATTTGAGCGGGACCACTATCACCGGTTCCCTCTCCAAACCAGGATATTCCGAGTTTTCCGGAAGCTTCAGACTGACCAAGCAATAACCATTGACAGCTTTCGCTTGGAACTGATACAGGCGCGGTTGCCACCCGAGGGAGAATTGACCGGTCAGCTCACGCTTCGCCGGAGACGCCCCCGATCATGACGTTCATTTGGAGCGCAGCTATGCCGTCGGCGGCGATTCAGCACGTCTTGACAGGATGACATAATGCCACTATATGATGTTGTATTATGACAGATTTGTCAGGCTTGCGGGCTTTCCTAGAGCGAACGCCGGCGTGTGCCGCCGCCGTGCTGGCTTACAACGGGAAGGAAGCTGTGAAATTGGACGAACGTCTGTTCGCCATCCCGCTGGGGCTGCTGCTGGAGTAAGGAAGCGCTGATAAATTGAGGTTCCAAGGGGTGCACAGGCGCCATTTTGTTCGGGAAAATGAATGGCGTGGTGGTGTTCAAGGGCGCAGGCCAGTGTCCGCTGGGCGCGGAACCAGCGGCAGCCGTGGCGCAAATGCCGGCCTCTGCGGAGCTGCACTACGCGTTGCGCCAACCTTTGCCAACCCGCCCTGCGGCTCCGGAGTGACTCACCCGGAAATTAAAATGGTATTGGCGTACTGCACGGTGTCGCCGGTGCGGATGAGGCCGATGGCCTGCGGCACACGCCGCTTGAATTCGACGTGCGGCTCGTGCGTCGTCGGCACGCCTTTCAGGGCGGCGGCAAATTTCTGGCGCACCGCTGGCGAGTTGTGCTTCAAAAACTCCTCCGCCTGGTAAGCCTGCGTGAATTGGTGGTTGGCGCGCACGGCGGCGATGAGTTGCAGCACCGAGGGCAAATCGTCCACCACCGAAACATCCACCGTCTCGATCATTGGCCAGAACGGGAAACCGCGGTCGGCGATGACGAGGGCGTTGGTGTGGCGCACGCGGGCGAGCAGGGACAGAATTTGCGGATTAAGAATGCCGTGATTAATCATGCGCGCAATTTAGCGGGAACACCCGCCAACGCCAAGCTGTAAAATGCCGCCGTAAAATGCATTTTCCAATCAACGCAGAGACGCGGAGGAGGGACTACGGATTTCGGATTTCGGGTTAACCTCAATCCGCCCCGGCGGGATACAAGTTGGGGAAATAATGGCCGGCGGCAGCTCCTGGAAACCCCAGGCGCAACGGGCCCTTCGCCGAATTCGAGGTGACGAGCCTTTGCCGGAGCAGTTCGCCGGTGACTTTTTGGGCCGTCCGCGGTGACGCGGCAATCAGCCGGCTCACCTCGCCGCGGGCGATTTCGCCACGGAGAAAGATCTCCCGCAACACCAACGCCGACGCTGGTGGCAATTCCCGGGCGAATGCTCTTCGTTCCGCATAGCCGACAATGCGATTGAGCAAGCCGTCGAGCGCCAGGAGTTCCTGCATGAATTCAACTTGATCCACGGCGGCGGCCAGCAAGAACCGGCAGAACTCGCCAAGATAACGCTGTGAAAGATAACCCCGGCCGTCGAAATCATTCATCCGCTTCTCATCCGCATTGGCCAAAGCGACCTGATATTCCGGTTTCTGCCGGGCCAAACCGCGTGACAGCGTCCAAAGGCCTTCACTGTCAACCCCTGCCTTCACCAGCCAGGCTTGGGTGAAAAGCCGGGCCACCCGGCCGTTGCCATCCAGAAATGGGTGAATCCACACGAGGCGATGATGCGCCGCCGCCGCCGCCACCAGACTCGCCGGCTCGGTCGTAACCAACGGTCCGTAAAAACTGGCGAAGCGCTTCAGAAACTCGCCCAGTTTACAGTGGGTGGGCGCTAGATGCCGGCCCACGCTGACCTCGGCCTGACGGGCCTTGCCGGGTTGCACTTCATGCGTCTTCCCTTTTTCATCCTCCAGCGTACGGAACTCCGCCGGCAGCCGCCGATAGAATTCCGCATGCAGCCAGCACAAGAATTCAGTCGAGCAAATCTCGCTCGCAGGCATGACGGCCAACTTGGATTCCATTTCCGCCTGCACCTCGATATGGGCCACGTGCTGGGTTTGGAGGGATCGCTGCGCCGGATCCGTGGAAAAATCCTTGCGAATCGCGGCGTCAATGTCCCGCGGCCGGGTGCGATGCCCCTCGATGAGGTTGGAATAATAGCTGTTCATGGACCGCACCAAATTCGCCACCTGTCTGCGAGTGATCGGATGCAGCACACCGCGAAGCCGCTCACTGCCCCGGACCAAAGCCAGGGCGGAAGCAGCAAGCTGCCCTTCATCCGCGCCGGGCAGGAGAGGCTCCATGTCCGATGGATGATCGTAAAGCTTTTTTCTGGCGATGCTCTTGGTCATTTTTGCCGATATTTTTGCCGATGTAATAATGCATGGTTTGCCAATATATACAAGGCACAATTACCGATGTATTCGGTTGCTTTTTGGACACCCTTTGCCGATATTTTTGCCGATAGGTTGGAAACGAGCTGGATCGGAGGCCGGCGCGCCGGTTCGTGGAGAGCTCCTTGTTTGTTTTAGGCCTGCTCGCCGGCCATGAACCGCGATCGAAGCGCCGAGCATTGCTCGGCATTGTTAAAAGGCGCGTTTTCGCTGGCCGAGCAATGCTCGGCACTCCGGTTCATAGGAGCGCGGACATTCTTGTCCGCTCTTTGGGGCGGTCGCGGGTGTCCGAATATTCTTGTCGGCATGGGGTCATCGTGGGTGCACGAGCGGACAGGAAGGTCCGCGCTCCGGTTACTGCCGAATGCGTGATATGGACTACATGTCGGAGCGCGCCCGTCCTCGGGCGCAGCAAGGTGCGAACATGAAGAACGCTTGGTTTATCCATGAGCCTCAGGTATGCGGACGTTGCTGCGGCCGAGGACGGCCGCGCTCCGGTTTATAGGCGGCTTGGACATCCTATTTGGCCGGATTGCTATCCCACGATTTCGCACCTCCGCTGCGACGGAAACCGGTCATTGAACATTGTTTGCCTCCAGCAGTCGCACGGGACCGAGCAGTCCGGCGGGTTCGAGCGGGGTCTTGGCCGTGAGCTTGCGGATGTTGGTTCGGGTCAGCCGCTGCGCCGGCGGCAGGCTGGCATCGCCAATAATCCGGTTCGGCCAAAAGTTCACCACCTCGATTTGCAATCGGTTTTCGCCCGCTTTCAACGCGTCGGTCACCTCCACGCGGAACGGGGGGCACCACACGATACCGCAGGATTTGCCGTTCACTTTCACTTCGGCAAGCTCGTGGAGGTCGCCCAAATCCAGGAACACGCGGGAGGCGTGACCCGCCTTCGCTGCGCTCCGGCGCGGCAAGTGCGGGAGGCGTGATGTGTCGGCTACGTCAAATGTTTTCTCATAGGTGGCGGTGCCGGAATAGAATTTGATTCCAGGCTCGGGGCGGGTGGGCCAGCTCACCAGCGAGTCGAACGGCACGGTTTCCGGGCCGCCCCATTGCGGGTCAAAATGCACTGTCCACGGGGCGGATATTTCCTGGACGGGGGCGGTTTCCAGAGTGTTCGATTTGGCGACCGCTGGATGCTGGGACGAGGGTTCGGAAAACACGACGAACCACGAGCCGCAAGGGGCAAAATCCAGCGGCAGGAAGGTGCGCCCGTCTTTTTCCTGGTATGCGGTGGCAAATGTTCGTTCCCCTGTCACCGCGTTCCACAACTCCGGCGCTTTGCCGCTGACGCGGAAAACGCACGTTCCCGAGGCCGCCAGGTTGGTGCGGTTGGCCACAAAGTAAATTTCCGTGTCACCGGTGGTGCGGTGGAGGTAGTCAAAAGTGGAGGGAGCGCCGGTTTCCGACCCGGCGGGATGGAATTCACAGTCTGGCGGCACCCCCTCCGCCAGCAATACTTCGCGCGCGGTTTTGCCGGTGAGCACGCGGCCTTGGCCAAAAAAATTAGTTTGAGCCTTCTCACGCCGACTGCTACCGGGGTTGATTTGGCCACCCCATAATTCACCGGCGATTTTTTGCACCTCCGCGTCCGTGGCGGCAAAGTCCACCAGGGTTTCGCCGCGCGCGGGTTGGGGGCCGATGACCGTGGCGCCGGCCGCGACGAGCGCCTGGATTTTTTTCAGCACGGGCAGCGACATCACGTCGCGCTCCGGCAACACCAGCACGCGGTAGTTCATGCCATCGGGCAGGATAATCCGGCCGTCGCGGACGCTGGCGCGCTCGATGAGCGCCTCGGCGGTGATCACGTCGTAATCGTAGCCGGGCTCGCAATGGGCCGGGTCGGAGCGTTTGAGCTGCGAAAAATTGGGGACATGGTCGCCGTAGTAATAACAGGCATCGGCCACGAACAAGCCCTGCTGCAGCATGAACTGGCAACGGTCAATGTAGCTGAAAAACGGCGCGGATTTTGCCCACCACGTCACCTTGGGGTTCAGGTGGGTGCCGGCGAAATACTGCTGGCCGGGAATGCCGGTTTCGTCCGGCGAACAGACAAACGCGTGCCAGACGAGGCGGTTCATGCCTTCGCACAGCGCCTGGTCAAAGCTGGGTTTGAGATTGCTCCAAATTTTTTCCTGCCAATGGGGTCCGATGCTGGTGAAACCCTCGTCCTGCGTGATGCGGTGGCCATAGGTGTGGGCGGCGCTGGCCGGTTGCTTGACAAAAAAACGGTTGGCATCGCCGATGCGATGCATCCAGGACCAGGCCCAGAATTCGCTCATGGGCACGTCGTCCCAGCCCAGACAGCGCTGCGCGTCAATGGGCACCGCGTGTGGGCCGCCGCTTTCGGGATGGATGCCGAGTCCGTGTTTATGCGCGTTATCGCGGAACCGGCGGTAATGATTGTCAATCGCCAGATCGCCCAGCGTCTGGCGGTAATCATTCAGAAAATGGTCGCTTTCCGCGCGCGAATTGACGATCCGGCCGGCCAACACCGGCAGCCAGGAGCCCAAATCGTAGCCGTGGCGCTTTTGAAATTCCGCGCGCAACGTGGGCGTCCAGTTGGCGAGTTCGATTTCCCAACTGTCGGTGTGCAAATATTTCAGGGCGGTTCCCGCCAGCGGGCCGGCGTCTTGAATCAGCGGCTCAATGATCCGATCCCAGTAATTTTGAAACGCCGTCGCGCTGTAAACGTCCAGCGCAAAACCGCCCCAGCCATCGCTGCTGGTGGACACATAGGCGTGATCACCAATGGTATAGCCGAACCGGAGAATCTGCCAATCGCCGGCGGGGGCATCCCAGGTCAAGCGGCTGTCCGCGCCGAGCTTCGCGGTCAGATCCACCACCTCCGCGGCGTTAGCATCCTGCTCGCCGGGCGTGGCGGGCACTTCGGCGAACAGCGGCGACGAGTCCGGCGAGGAAAACGGCATCAGCGATTCCTGCAACGCCTTTTGTTTCCAATTCTGCAAGGGCGGATGCGGGGCGGCCTTCAGGCGATAGGCCACCACGGCGATATCCCGGTAAAATTTTTCCCGCGCCGGCGGCGAAGGCAATCGAATTGGCAAATTCGTGCCGCCGGAGACCTTCCATTCCGACCAGACATATTTTTTGGCGGCATCCTCGGGCGTGACGACCGGCCCGCCCAGGTTCCAGCCGCTTTGGATGTTCAAGCTCATTTCCAGGCCGAGGCGGCTGGCTTCGCGCAAGGCGTGCCGGTAAAGCTCGCGCCAGGCGGGCGTGAAAAACGTGGGTCCATGCGGCACCTGGTCGTTGCCCTCCTGCGCCGCGCCGCCGGCGTCAATGATCACCGCGCCGCCAAAGCCCTTGGCCTTCATTTCCTCCAGGTCATGCGTGATGGAGGCCTTGGTGACGTTGCCGTTGAGCCACCACCAGTAGGCGCGCAAGCGGGCTTCCGTGGGCGGATTTTGCCAGCCGGCTTCGAGGGCGGATTCCGCGCGCAAAGCGGGCTGGCCAAGGCTGAGCAGGAGCGCCGCGCAAAAGACAACTTTATTCATGGACATGACGTTGATTCGGATGCAAGGGAAAATAACGAATTGAAAAAAAATGAAAACCCTAATCAAGGGGAAGTCCTCCGGTGCTGCCGGGGGAGGGCGGCATCCCTGCTGCCCGGAAATGGCGTGGGAAGTTTTGGCGCGTGAGAGAATTCCAACGTGCCGTGGTTGACGCGGCGTTTCTTCCGCCGGGCTGGGAAGCCCGGCTCTCCGGCAGGCAGGGATGCCTGCCGCTACGATGCCGGTGCGGCGAGTTCCCGCAAATCCGCGACGAAGGCATCCACGTCATCCGGTGTGGTGTCCCAACTGCACATCAGCCGCGATTCGTCCCCGGTGATGACGCCGGTGTAAAAATGCCAGTCGCGCGCGTGCAGTTTTTCCTCGGTGGCCGGCGGAATTTTTGCGAACACTGCGTTGGACTGCACCGGATGGGAGATCCGCACGCCGGGAATCTGCCGCAGCCCAGTGGCCAACCGTTGCGCCATTTCATTCGCGTGCCGCGCGTGTCGCAGCCACGCGCCATCCTTCAACATGCCCAGCCACGGCGCGGACAAGAACCGCATCTTCGAGGCAAGCTGCCCGCCCTGTTTGCAGCGGTAATCGAAATCGCGCGCCAATGCATGGTCGAAAAAGACCACCGCCTCGCCCAGCGCAATCCCGTTTTTGGAACCGCCGAAGCACAGGACGTCCACCCCCGCGCGCCAAGTCAGGTCCGCCGGGGCCACGCCGAGCGCGGCGACCGCGTTGGCAAAACGCGCGCCGTCCATTTGCACCCGCAAACCAAACTTCCGCGCCGTTTCCGACAACCTTTGCAGTTCGGCCACCGAATAGACGGTGCCGACTTCCGTCGCCTGCGTCACACTCAAGGCCCGGGGTTTGGGATAATGAATATCCGTGCGTTTTTTGACGGCGGGTTCGATTTCGGCCGGATCAATCTTGCCATTCGCGCCGGCCAGCAGCAGGATTTTGCTCCCATTGGAAAAAAATTCCGGCGCGCCGCCTTCGGAGGTTTCCACGTGCGCAAGTCCATGGCAGAGGATGCTGTTATAGGACTGGCACAGCGACGCCAGGGAGAGCGAATTGGCGGCGGTGCCATTGAAGACAAAAAACACCTCGCAATCGGTCTCGAAAATTTCGCGGAGGCGGTCGGCGGCGCGCTGGGTCCAGAGATCGTCGCCGTAGCTGACCTCATGGCCGGCGTTGGCCTCGGCCATGGCGGCCCAGGCCTCGGGACAAATGCCGGAATAATTATCACTGGCAAAATGGCGGGTGCGTTTCATGTTAATCCTGTTATATTAGCTGCCACCGAGATAGGCATTTTTGACCAGCGGGTTTTGGCGGAGCGCCGCCGAGTCGCCTTGCAAAGTTATTTTGCCGGTTTCCAGAACATAACCAAAGTTGGAAATTTCCAACGCGCGGTTGGCATTTTGTTCCACCAACAGAATGGTCAAGCCGCGTTCGCGGTTAATCTCGACGATTTTTTCAAAGATGGTTTTCACCAGCAGCGGCGCCAGACCAAGCGACGGTTCGTCCAGCATCAGAAATTTCGGTTTGGCCATCAAGGCCCGGCCGATCGCGAGCATCTGCTGCTCGCCGCCGCTCAACGTGCCGGCAATTTGCGCCGTGCGCTCTTGCAAGCGCGGGAAAATGGCGAAGACGAATTCCAACTCGCGTCGGACCGAGGCTTTGTCCACCTGCAAGTACGCGCCCATGTGCAGGTTCTCCAGCACGGTCAGGTTGGCAAAAATCATCCGGCCTTCCGGCACGTGCGACAGGCCGCGCTTGACGATTTCATGCGGCGGCAGGCCGGCAATGTTCTCGCCCGCGTACCGAATCTCGCCGGACTTTGGCTTCAGCAGACCGGAGATGGTTTTCAGCGTCGTCGTTTTGCCCGCGCCGTTGCTGCCGATGAGCGTAACGATGCCGCCGGCCTTGGCGGAAAGGGAAATACCGTGCAGCGCGCGAATGGCGCCGTAGCTGACGGTCAAATTGGTGATTTCAAGCATTTTCCGTGGTGGCCGCGGCGCCTGCGCGCGCGGCAAATCTTTCGTTCAATCCGCCGCGCTCGCACGCGGCGCGGCCATGGCATCGTCGCCGAGGTACGCCGCAATGACTTTGGCGTTCCCGCGGATTTCCGGCGGCGTGCCTTCGGCAATTTTGATGCCGTAATCCAAAACGGCGATGCGCTCGCAGATTTGCATGACCAAGGGCATGTCGTGCTCCACGAGTAAAATGGCAATTTGAAATTTGTCGCGGATGAAGCGGATGAGCCTGGCCAGTTCGGCCTTTTCAGTCGCGTTCATGCCGGCGGCCGGTTCGTCGAGCAGGAGCAATTTGGGCTGCGTGGCCAAGGCGCGAACGATCTCCAGCCGGCGCTGGTCACCGTAGGGCAGGCTTTTGGCCGGTTCGTCGCGGCAGTGCTCGAGGTGGAAAAGCTCCAACAGTTCCAAGGCGCGGCCGGCGATGGCGGCCTCTTCGGCGTGATAGCCCTGGCCGCGCCAAAGGGCGTGACGCACATCACCCCGGAGATGGAGATGGAAAACAGCGCGGACATTGTCGAACACGGTGAGGGAAGGGAACAGCCGGATATTCTGAAACGTCCGGGCAATGCCGCCCGCCGTGATGCGATATGGCCGGCGGCCGACAATGGATTTGCCATCGAAGAGGATATTGCCGCCAGTAGGCTGGTAAACGCCCGTGATGAGGTTGAACGCGGTGGTCTTGCCCGCCCCGTTCGGGCCGATGAGGCCGACGAGTTCGCCCAAGCCAATTTGAAAATCCAAATCCGAAACGGCCGTCAATCCGCCGAAACGAATGCTCACATTTTCAAGTTGTAATAAAGGTGCGGACATGTGAATGCCATGACCCTGAGCAATGGCTGTTGCCGCCAATTTCACCCGGACCTGCCTTTCTTGAAGGAAAACAAACCCTGGGGCCGCGTGAGCATAAGCACGATGAGCAACAGCGAATAAATGATCATCCGCGTGCCGCCGATCCAGCCGAGCGGGTGCTTAGCGGCGAGGCCCGGCAGATGTTCGAGGTCGGCCAGCAGCCGCAGGCCTTCCGGCAGCAGCGTCAGCAAAACCGCGGCCAAAATCACGCCGATCGTGTTTCCCATGCCGCCCAAGATGACCATGACGACGAAGGTGATGGATTGCAGAAAACCAAAACCGCCGGGCGTGAGAAATTGTTTCGAGTGCGCGTAAAGTCCGCCGGCAATGCCGGCGAAAAACGCGCCGACCACAAAGGCGGTGACCTTGTATTTGGTGGTGTTGATGCCGATCGCCTCGGCGGCAACCTCGTCGTCTTGGACGGCAATGAAGCCGCGACCGTAGGTGGAATTGACGAGCGACGCGACCACGTAAATCGTCACTGCCGCGAGGCCAAAGGTCCAGAAAAAATTCGTCCAGCCATGCATGACGCTCAGGCCGCGCGCGCCGCCAACGGCGTTCATGTTCTGTAGGATCACGCGGATGATTTCGCCAAAACCGAGCGTGACGATGGCCAGATAGTCGCCGCGTAACCGCAGGGTGGGAATGCCGACCAGCAGCCCGGCACCCGCCGCCGCCAACCCGCCCGCGAAGAGGGCGCCGGCGAAAATACCGTTGGCCGCAAAAAAATTCAGCGGTCCAAACTGGTTGGTGATCATCGCCGCCGTGTAGGCGCCCACCGCCATGAAACCCGCGTGGCCCAGGGAGAACTGCCCGGTGTAGCCATTGATGAGATTCAGACTCACGGCCATGATCATGCCGATGCCGATGTCGTAAAAATTATTGAGCCAGTAACCATTGATCCGGCCGGCAAAAAGCGAAACCATCAGGCAGGCGGCCAGCGCGCCCAGCAGCACCGTTTTCGCGTGGCGGAAGTTCATACTTTTTCCGTCTCCTTTTTGCCGAGCAGGCCGGACGGCTTGACCAGCAAGATCAGAATCAGGACGGCGAAGGCGATGGCGTCGCGGTACGTCGAGGAAATGTAGCCGGACACGAGCGTTTCGGTGACGCCGATGATGAGGCCGCCGAGGGCCGCGCCGGGCAGGTTGCCGATGCCGCCCAAAACCGCCGCGACGAATGCCTTGAGTCCGGGCAAAATGCCCATCAGCGGGTCAATGGCCGGATAGTTGACCGCCCATAGAATCCCCGCCGCCGCCGCGAGCGCCGAACCCAGCGCGAAGGTGAAGGAGATGACGACATCTGTGTTCACGCCCATGAGCGCGGCGGCCTCGGGATTATAGGACACGGCGCGCATCGCCGTGCCGATTTTGGTTTTCAACACGATGAACCGCAGGCCAAGCAGCAACAGCAGCGTGACGCCAAGCACGATGACTTGATTGCTGTTGAGGCTCAAACCGCCGAGCCGCGGGAGGGGATAGACCGGCAGTATTTGCGGAAATTTTTTGGGCGCCGCGCCAAAAACGAACTGGCCGGCGTATTCCAGGAATAACGAAACACCGATCGCCGTGATGAGCACGGTGAGTTTGGGCCGGCGGCGCAACGGGCGATACGCGAAACGTTCAATCAAGACGCCCAGCGCGGCACAGATGGCCATCGCCACGAGGAGTACGGCGATGCCACCGCCGAGGGACGGCAGCGGCAGCACGGTGGCGATTTTCGGCGCGAGGTAAAAACCGGCAAACGCGCCGAGCATGAACACATCGCCGTGGGCGAAATTGATGAACCGCAGAATGCCGTAAACCATCGTGTAACCAAGGGCGATGAGCGCGAGGATGGACCCGAACGCAAGTCCATTGATGAGCTGTTGGAGGAACTCGTTGATAACTCTAGTTGATGGTGGTTAGTTGATCGTTGCTGGATGATGGGGAAATGGCGGTGCTTTAGGCGCGCTCCGAATCAGGGCTGAATGGTTTCAACGTATTTAGGCTGGCCGCTCTTGATCGTCACGATGACGGCGGGCTTGGAGGCATTGCGGTTCTCATCAATGGTAATGGTGCCGGTGATGCCGTGGAAATTTTTCGTGGCGGCGATGGCATCGCGAATTTTTGCGCCGTCGGTGACGCCGGCGCGCTTGATGGCGTCCGCCAGGATCAATGCCGAATCGTAACCGAGCGCGGCCATGGAATCTGGCGTTTCGCCGTATTTGTCCTTGAAATGTTTCACGAACAACTGCGCGGCGGGCGAGACGTCATCTGGCGAAAAGTGGGTCGAAAAATAATCCCCTTCCAACGCCGAACCGCCAATGGAAACCAGCACGGACGATTCCCAGCCATCGCCCCCAAACAATGGCAGGTTGAGGCCCAATTGCCGGGCTTGCAGGGCAATCAGCCCCACTTCGGTATAATAGCCGGGAACACAAATGGCGTCCGGCGCGGCCGCCTTGATGGCCGTGAGCTGCGCGCTGAAATCCTTGTCGCCGCCGCTATAATTTTGCTCCGCCGCGATCTTCCCGCCACGGCGGGTGTAGCCTTCCGTGAAAAACTTCGCCAGACCGACGCTGTAATCGCTTTTGACATCTTTCAGCACGGCCACGGAATTGGCCTTGAGCGTATCGCGGGCAAAGCCGGCCAGCACTTTTCCGCCCTGGAAGGAGTCGAGAAAACAGACGCGGAAGATATAATCGCCCACCTGGGTGACTCGGGGATTGGTGGAGGACGGTGAAATCATGGGAATTTTGTTTTCCTGGCAGATGGGCGCGGCTTCCAGCGAACGGGAGGAGGCGACCTCGCCGAGGATGGCCACGACGCCATCACTGGAAATGAGCTTGCGCACTACGGTGGCCGACTGGCCGGCCTGGGACTGGTTGTCCTCGGTGACCAACTCGATTTTTTTGCCGAGCACGCCGCCGGCGGCATTGAGTTCGTCAATGGCCAGTTGCGTGCCATGGTGCGACGACTGGCCGAACGTGGCTTCACTGCCGGTAAGCGAGGCATACTCGCCAACCTTGATGGTGTCGCCACCGCCGGCGCCAGGGCCGGATGACGGTTTGCAGCCGACGAGCCAGGACGCAACCGTCGCGGCGAGCAGAAAATGTCCATGCCAGATTTTCATATTTTCACGTAAAATGTTACCCAGTTTGACAATGATATCCGCGCCGTTCCTGGGCGCACTGGCAGACTAGGAAATCCATGGCCGGGTTTCAATCTTGTTTCCGTCGTTTTTCGGTGGCATGCCGGTGAAAATAAATCAACTAGCCTGAACGAAAGACGGAAAATATGAATCAAAAAGAATGCGTGATCGTACCGGCCGGCATGAGTTGGAACCACAGTTGCCGCTGGGTAGCCACAAAGTCGGCATGGCCTTGTTTGATGGCCTGTTCGGTTTCATCATATTGATACTGGGAAGCCCGGCTCCACGTCCGGCACGGATGCCCGCCGCCACAGTGTGTGGCGTCAGGCATCCTTGCCTGACGTGGAGGGCGGCATCCTTGCCGCCCGGAAAAGGCGTGGGTTGTTTTATGGCGCGGGAAAGGT
>Ga0316217_10002639_pt1 | contig 21309 bp, 14 predicted proteins | sample 1anoAmetaG_FD_203633 | JGI IMG/M metagenome (GOLD analysis project Ga0316217, IMG submission 203633) | Freshwater microbial communities from Trout Bog Lake, Wisconsin, USA - 1anoA | ecosystem: Environmental > Aquatic > Freshwater > Lake > Hypolimnion/Profundal zone | place: USA: Wisconsin...
CCGTAGGGGCGCTGCGAAACACGACGATGGCGGGGACGCTCATCGGGAATGGGGCTCCGCGAACAACCCCTTCCAAGCCCCAAAACGAGCGGGCGGCTTCTACAATCGAGTCAGGGAAGGTCAGGGGGCACGATGCAGGGTACCGGCAATCCGCGCAGTCTGCGCAGCGACATCGTCTTCGCGTTCATTCTGGCCCTGGCCTGCTACCTGGCCTGGCTGATCCGCGACGTGCTGGTGCTGCTCTATGTCAGCGCGCTGTTTGCCGTGGTGCTCAACCCGGCGGTGAGGGCTGTCTCCGGGATTCGCATCCGGCGCTGGCATCCGTTCCAGGGCTCGGCGGTCTTTGTCTTGCTGCTGGCGGTGGTGGCGGCGATGGCCGCCTTCGCGGCTCTGGCGCTTCCGCCGGTGATTCGCGATTTGCAGGCCTTCAGCGGAGAGATGCCGACACGCGTTCCGGCGCTGATGGAGAAGCTGAAGCATGTTCCCTTTGCCGACCAATTGAACACCGACGAGATGAACTCCCGGCTGCAGGACTTCGCCAGCAACGCTGCAACCTACCTGCTGCTCTCCATCCGGGACTGGGCGGGCAAGCTCCTCGATCTGATCATGGGCTTCATCCTTACCGTCTATTTCATTCTGGAGGGCGAACACGCCTACCGCTGGTTCCTCTCCTTTTTCCGGCCGGAGAGCCGGGAGCGGCTGGACAAGACCCTGCAACGGGCGGAGCTGCGCATGGGCAAATGGCTGCTGGGTCAGGGCAGCCTGATGCTCATTCTGGGCGTGGCCAGCACCATCGTCTATCTCACTCTGCATGTCCGCTATGCCTATGCGCTGGGCGTGCTGACCGGCGCGCTGAACATCGTTCCGGTGCTGGGCGCTGCGGTCTGCGTGGCGCTGGCGCTGCTGGTGGCGGCCATCGACTCCTGGGGCCGGGTGCTGGGCATTGCCATCTTCTACGTGATCTATCTGCAGGTCGAAAACGCCTATCTCACGCCGCGCATCATGCGCAACAGCGTGAACCTGCCGGGCCTGGCCATCCTGATTGCCCTGGTTCTGGGCTCCGCGCTGGAGGGCGTGGTCGGGGCCATGGTCTCGGTCCCCACTGCGGTGCTGGTGGCCGTGCTGCTGGACGAGTACCTGGTGCGCAAAGAGCCGGCCTGAGCCGGCATTCTCTCCCCACAGCCGTGTCATCCTGAACGCAGTGAAGGATCTGCGGCTGCTTTTCGGGCTTCGACGTGGCGTTGGTTCCGAATCGGGGACGATAAGGGCACGTTGTGCCGTCAGAGGAACGAATCGCCGAGTCTAATTGTTCTCATGGCCGAACCGGTCCCTCCCGAAGGGAGGTCAAGAGAATAGCCCAGGGTGAAACCCTGGGAAGGCATTCCCATTGAATCCATCCGCCCTATTGGGGCGGAATGAAGGAACCTCTGGCGCCGGCGGCGAAAACCTGCTGTAGCATGGTGTGCGTATGCCGCACACCTTTTGTTCCTCGCTCTATCATTGCGTCTTCTCCACCAAGGAGCGGCGCAAGATCGTCCCGCCGGATGTACAGGAACAGCTTTGGGCCTACATGGGAGGGATCGCGCGCGGGCTTCAAATCAGGGCCCTCGAAGTTGGAGGCATGGATGACCATGCACATCTCCTGCTCTCTCTGCCGTCCACGATGACGGTCGCCACGGCCATGCGCGAGATCAAGAGTTCCTCGTCCCATTGGATGCATGAGAACTGCACCTCGCCGGACTTCGCCTGGCAGGAGGGCTATGGAGCTTTCTCTATCGGAAGCGCGCAAATCGAAACGACCGCAGCCTACATCGCCAATCAGGTTGAACATCACCGCAAACGGGATTTTCAATCGGAGTTCCTGGCCATCTTGAAGAAACAGGGAATTGCCCACGATCCCCGCTTTGTCTGGAGATAGGTTCGAGCTGGGCGCGTTCACGTCCTCCCGGAGGGAGGAATAGACAATAGCCCAGGGTGAAACCCTGGGGACGCATTCCCATTGAATCCATCCGCCCCGTCGGGGCGGTGAGAAGCGAGAATACGAGGCCGGCGGCAATCCAACAACAAGCCGCCTCTCTATCCGCCCCTACAGGGCGGAATCCATTCGCCACATATCGTTCCCAGGGTTTCACCCTGGGCTATTCTCTACGGCTCCCTACGGGAGCATTCAACCCGGCTCATGCGCATTCCGGTGTCCGAGCAGGCTCAAACCGAGGTTGGCAACGATACAACCACAATGCCAGTCCGGCACCATCATCCTCTACCCACGGCAGTGTCATCCTGAACGCAGTGAAGGATCTGCGGTTGCTTTTCGGGCTTCCAAGTGGCGTTACTTCCGAATTGGCGACGATGCAGCCGGAATAGCGGGACTTAGGGGCTGAAGATCACGTGCAGCAAGGTGCTCGCCAAACCATAGTGGGCGATGGAGTAGAAGAAGAAAGCGACGCCCAGCACAATAACGATCACCCTAGCCCACGAGGGGAGCGCATCGATCAATTCGATTGATGAAGGCAGTCCGGTCCACGAGCGACGCTTGGAATGCCGTGTTTGCGGTGACATAGCAATCATGATGCTTGACTGTTACGTGGAATGCAATAGATTGAACGCAGAATCTGCGAGAGTCGCCGGCAACTCGGCCACGATGCATTCCCAGATATCGGAATCGAGATCTGGGGGTGCCCGGTCGGCCTGAGTTTAGCGCGAGTTAGTCTATCTTGCCGCTTCGACAGCGGCCTCGACCACGGCTTTCATCACCCCGCAGTTAGAGAAGAAGCGAATCAATCCCGCGCTGAGCGGTTGCAGGGGCCCCGCTTGGTCGAGCGTGCTCTCCCCGGTCTCAGAATCGAGACCGGGGGCACCCGGTGTGCTGCCGGACACGCGAAACGCAGGTCCTTCGACTCGCTTCGCTCGCTCAGGATGACAGCAGGAGGGGGTTTGGGCCATCTTCAACTCGCCGGTGCCCTGGGCGTCTAGGATGAGGGCGGCGAGTTGGCGGGCCATGTCGAGGTCGAAGCTCTCGCTCACGAAGACCATCTTGCCGCGCGTGGTAATCACCACCGGGCCTTCGTCGGTGGAGAAGATTTGCTCTTGCGAGACCGGCTCGGGCTGCCCGGCGCTGAGCCTGGCTGGGGCAGAGTTTTCCGCGGTTCGCTCGGCCTTGAGGCCGGAGTATTTGCGTCCCAGGGCATCGGCGTACATCTGGGCAAAGGCCTGGGCGGAGGCTGTGTTTTTCCAGGCGGAAAGATAGAACATGGAGATGGATTTGGTGCTGGCCTGCTCGGCGGCGGTCTTGGCGCTGAGCCGCTGCCCGGCCCAGTAGAGGCCGCCGTCCCAGGCAGGCGTTAGGTCGCGGGCGGCGTTGTCGCCCCCGTAGACTTCGGCCAGAATGTGCAGGTCCAACTGGCCCATCTGGCCGATGTCGTAGGGCTTGTAGAGCTTGTCCACCAGGGGATGGATGTTGGGCAGCAGGGGAACGGCCGGCACATGTTTCTTTTCGTATTCGAGCGGGTTGAGGATCTCCCAACTGGAGGTGGGCGGGCGGTCCATGGCGCCGGCAAAGGCCGCGGCCTGGCCCTGGTCCATCCACACATCCTGCTCGAAGCTGAGCCCCTCGCGATAGGGGAAGAGCATGGACTCGGAGAGCATGAGCGGCGCGCGGGCCAGTACCGGCGAGTTCTCCGAGCCGGACATCTGCTGCTTGAGCAGGTCCAGCACATCGGGGTCCTTGACCAGGCTCTTGCCCATCGGCTTCAGGGCGTAATCCATCATGACGGCGGTTGCCTGGCCCTCGACCACGGCCTCGCGGGCGGTGTCCATCTCGTCCTTGGCCAGGTGGTCGGTGTCCTCGCTCGAGTTGCGCGAGACCTCGGAGGGAGTCTGGTCGTTCCACTTCTCCAGGTCGGAGTGCTGATCCTGGAGGGCGTGGGTCAGCTCGTGCGCCAGCACCGGTTTCTGCTCTTCGATATCGACCCAGTCGAGCATGGTTACGGTCTTGGTCTTGGAGTCGTAGTAAGCCTCGATCTGTTCCTTGAGCAGGGCCAGCAGGAAGGGCTTGAGGGCGAAGTCGCGGTCCAGCAGCCCGAACTTCTTGAGCACGATCTCGCCGCGCTGCATGCGCTTGGCGCCCTCGTCTTCCTCGAACTTCTCTTTCAGGTAGCTCTCCACCTCGGCCCGCGAGGTGATCTTGCGCTTCACATCGCTCTTGATGGGCAGGCCGGTCTCCTGGGAAGAGAACTTGAGCAGCTCGTCCACCAGGGAGAAGAGCTGGCGGGCCTGCTCGGGGGTGATGTGGGAGTCGGGCCGTTGCTGGGACGAAGCGGCCGGCGGGGCGGAAGGCGCCTGGGCCCAAGCCGCGGGGCTTACCGCCACGCACAACAGGACCGCCAAGGCGCTTGCGCGCCAGATGCTTGCCACCGCTCCGCTCTGCCTGCTCATTCTCTCTCCATGGGTCCGGACCCTTTGCCGGGGGGACCGCATCTATATTCCAAGGCTATAATCAGGAAGCGGTTCGGAGCCCGGTTTCCGCTGGAAATCTGCATCCGAGACCACGGAAAAGCTCCCCCATGACCGAAAACACGCTCGCCCAGCCCACTTTTGCCACGCCGCTTGCCGTTCAACTCGAATCCGCCGGCAAACTCTCCGCGCTTACCGCCTATCGCGGCGCGCTCACTGCTCAGGAGTTGGACGCGCCAGCCAACGAAATAGCGGCGCTGGCCTGCGGCGCGGCGGTACACGATCTGGGCTGGTTGAGCCGGGTGGCCGTGCGCGGGGAAGACCGCTTCCGCTGGCTCAGCGGCATGGTCACCAACACGGTCAACGACCTTGCCCCCGATGCGGGCGCGTGGAACCTGGTGCTGAACGCCCAGGGGCGCATCCAGGGCGACCTGCATGTGTGGCGCGAGGGCGACGCACTGGAGCTGGAGTTGGCCGCCGATCAGCGCGAGAAGCTGCTGGCCCACTTGGACCACTTCATCATCATGGACGACGTGGAGCTGGCGCCGATCGAGGGCGAGACGGCTCTGGGGCTGACCGGGCCGCTGGCCGGCGAGTTGCTCGACCGGCTCAGCTTGCCGCGGCTGGCCGAACCGATGACCGCCAAACGCGTGGAGTGGAATGGGGTAGACCTGAGGATCTTGCGCGGGTATGGCACGCTGGCCGAACACTACGAGTTCTGGTTCCCGCAGGCGCAACTGGTGCGGGTCTGGAAATATCTGCGCGCGGCCGGTGCGGTTGCGGTGGGCGCGGCTTCGCTGGAGGCGTTCCGCATTGCCGAGGGGATTCCCGCCTATGGCGTCGATATGGCCGAGCGCGATTTGCCGCAGGAGACCTCGCAGATGCGGGCCCTGCACTTCACCAAGGGCTGCTACCTGGGCCAGGAGATCGTCGAGCGCATCCGCTCGCGGGGCAGCGTGCACCGCCATTTGCGTCCGCTCGAGTTGACCGGACCGTTGCCGGAGATCGGGACGGAACTGACCCTGGCCGATGGGACCCCGGCGGGACAGATTACCAGCGCGGCCGCCTTGCCGCTGGCGACAGGAGAGCGGATCTTCGCGCTGGGCATGATGCGCGGCGAAGCCGAGTTGCGCAAACAGGATTTCAGCTACACCGCCGGAGCGGAGACGGGCGTTGCCCGGATTCTGGCTGCGACGCCCACTTTTTAGCTGCAACGGGCCCCGTACGAACGGATCGTCAGCCAGTCAACAAGAGAGATCGGAAAACAAGGAGCTATGAGCGAAACCCCCAAATTCGAAGTGATCGATCGCCGCAAGTTCAAGGCGGAAGAAGAGCAGGAAAGCAACGCGTCGCAGCCGGCCGTATCGACGCCGCCCGAGTCGGGAGGTGGTCCCCGGCTGGTGGTTTCCGAACCCAAGCCCGCGCCCGAGCCGGTTGAAATCCCCGAGCAGGAAGCGCAGCCGGAGATGCCTCCGCCGCCCACCGCCGAGGAAAGCCGCGAGCAGAAGATGGCTTACGACAGCGCCGCGCAGCGGCTGGAAGACATCGTCCGGGCGCAGAATCCCGCCATGGGCCCGCAGCCCAAGGTCTCCTTCGAACACCTGGTGCAGCAGTTCTACGTCTCCGCCATGATTCAGATGGGCGCCGGAGCGCAAGAGGGGCAGCGCCCGCGGGTGGATATTCTGGGCGCGCGCACCACCATCGACCTGCTGGGCGTGCTTGCCGAGAAGACCCGCGGCAACCTGACGGAAGCCGAGGATCGCACCTTGCAGACGGTGCTCTTCGAGGTGCGCATGGCCTTCCTGGAGTTGACCAGCATGATCAGCCTCCAGGGCATGCAGCCGCCCCAGCCGCCGCCGCCGGGATCGGGAAGACGGTAAAAGCAGGGAATAGGGAATAGGGAATTCGGAATAGGGATTGAGGGACTAGGGACTAAGCGGGGAAGGCTCTAAAGCCAATCCGCCCCTTGGCCGCATCGCCACAAAGGTACCGTGCCCCATCCTTGCGACTTTTTTCCGTCGCAAGGGTGGGAGACCACAACCCTCCATTCGCCTGGTTCCAATCTGCCGGGTGTTCCACAAATGCAGGGTTGGGAAACCACAACCTCCGCCAGCCTCGAACACAGGGAGCGCATGGAAGGTCTTCTCACATTTCTGGGGACGGGGACTTCGATGGGGGTTCCTACGCTGGGGTGCCGTTGCGCGGTGTGCACCTCGGTGGACCCGCACGATCGCCGCTTGCGGCCCTCGGTGCTGCTGCGCTGGCAGGCGGCAGGCCGGGAGCGGGTGGTGGTCATCGACACCGGCCCGGATTTCCGTGAGCAGGCCCTGCGCGCCGGACTGACCCGCGTCGATGCCGTCTTCTATACGCACGCCCACGCCGACCATATTCTGGGTCTGGACGATCTGCGTCCGCTCAGTTTTACGGTCTTTCGCGAGGGCGGGCCGATCCGGCTTTTCGCGACGCCGGAGACCAGGGCGACGCTGGAGCACATCTACGATTACACCTTTTCGCCTCAGGCCACCTATCCCAACCGCGCCCGGGTGCAACTGGAGCCGCTGGCCGAGCGTACGCCGGTGCATGGCGTGGAGTTCGTACGCGTGCCGGTGATGCATGGGGAGATGGAGATCTGCGGCTTCCGCTTTGGCCGCGCCGCGTATCTGACCGATGTGAGCGGCATCCCCGAAGAGAGCTTTGCGCTGCTGGAGGGGCTGGACCACCTGGTGCTTTCCGCGCTGCGCCACAAGCCGCACCCCAGCCATTGCACCGTGGAGCAGGCGGTGGGCTGGGCCGAGCGCATCGGCGCCAAGCACACTTGGCTCACCCACATTGCCCACGAATTGGGCCACGAAGCCGCCAACCGCGCGCTGCCGCCGGGCGTTCGCCTGGCCTACGACGGCCAGACGCTGCCTGTGAGCCTATGAGCGACGGCCTCCTTCCCATTTATCGCTCGATCGACGAGATTCCGGCAGGGTTTGGCCCCAGCGTGGCCGCCATCGGCAACTTCGACGGCGTGCATCTCGGGCACCGCGAAGTTCTCTGCGCGGTGGCGGCCGAGGCGCGGGCGCTGGGGGCGCGCGCGGTGGCCATCACCTTCGATCCGCACCCCGAGCAGTTTCTGCGTCCCTGCAAGGCGCCCAAGCTGCTCACCCTGATGGACGAGCGGCTGCGGCGCATGGCGGAGACGGGCATCGACGCGGTACTGGTGCTGCCCTTCGACGAGGCGCTGGCCAAGCTGCCGGCCGGAGAGTTCGTGCGCCGCATCCTGGTGGAGAGACTGCACATTCGCGGGCTGCACGAAGGCGGCAACTTCCGCTTTGGCTACCATGCGCAAGCCGGCGTCTCCGAGCTGCACGCGTTTGGCGAAGAGTTCGGATTTGCGCTGCATGTCCACGCGCCGGTGCGGGTGCATGGGTTGGAGGTTTCCAGCTCCGCCATTCGCGAACTGGTGGCGGCGGGCGACATGCGCCGCGCACGCTGGATGCTGGGCCGGCCGTTTGCCGTGCTTTCGACGCAGGCCCGCGGGCGCGGCATCGGCACGCGGCTGCTGGTGCCCACGGTGAATCTGGCTGCCTACGAAGGACTGCTGCCGGGCTTTGGGGTCTACGTCACGCGGTTGAAGATCGGCGAGCGGAGATTCCAGGCGGTGACCAATGTCGGCAACCGGCCGACGTTCGGCGAGGCGTCCTTCGCCGTGGAGTCGTACATCCTGGACTTTGAGCCGGTGGAAATGGACGAGCGGACGCCGCTGGAGCTGGAGTTTCTGCTGCGGCTGCGCGGCGAGATGGAATGGCCCTCGCCCGAGGCGCTGAAGGCGCAGATCTTCAAGGATGTGGCGCGGGCGCAGAGGTATTTCCGGCGGACGCAATAGTTCGGGCCTATTTTCATTCAGCCCCAAAAGCCCCGTGCCCCATCCTTGCGGCTTCTTTCTGCCGCAAGGGTGGGAAACCTCCACGGCTGGCGCAATAGTTCGGGCCCATTCTTAATTACCCCCAAAAGCGCCGTGCCCCATCCTTGCGGCTTTTTCCTGCCGCAAGGGTGGGAAAGCGAGAATCTCCGCGCTAAGATGTCTCAAGTCGATCTTTGCAGCATGGCAGGTCCTTTATGCCCGACGGACTCACGCGGCTCCACCACTCCGGCCAAGCCCACTTTCTGACCTTCAGTTGTTACCGCCGGCAGCCCCTGCTGGCCCAGATGCACATGGAGAATGCCTTCCTCCATGCACTCGAACTGGTCCGCCGTCGCTATCGGTTCTATGTCTTTGGTTACGTCGCGATGCCTGAACACGTGCACTTGTTGCTGAGCGAGCCTGCCGGAGAGACACTTGCGAAGATCATGCAAGTGCTGAAGACAAGAGTCTCAGTTCAAGCAAGAAAGAAGGGGATGAGAATCCCAGGAGAAGAACCCTTCTGGCTGGCCCGTTGTTTCGACCACAACGTGCGAAACCACGAGGGATTTGTCACTCAGCTTCGCTATATCCATCGGAACCCGGTAAAGCGGGGACTCTGCCGCGCGCCAGAAGACTGGCCTTGGTCGAGCTTCCGCGCCTGGGCTTCGGGCGAGGCCGGGTTGGTCGAGGTCGAGTCGCCGATGGCGGCCGCGCTGAGGAGATCGAGACTGGATTCCGATGGGAAGTTGGGTCGGCGGTAGTGCTTTCCCACCCTTGCGATAACAAAAAATCGCAAGGATGGGGCACGGAGCTTGTTGGCTGGACACGGAGTCTTTGTGGCGGGCCTGCGGCGGCTGGCAGACGTTCCTTACCCCTCGTCGTGATCTCAATCCAAAATGTGCAGATCGATGGCGGCCCACGGCCTTATCCTGAAACCGATCGTCGGCACTTACGAAGAATGGAATGGAGCACAACGACATGAAAGCGAAGCAATGGAGCAGGCGGCAGGTGCTGAAGGATTCCGCACGGGCAGCAGCGGGAGCGGCGGTTGCGGGGTTGCTGGGCGGCAGGCAGACGGGTGCGCAAATGCCTCGTCCGGAACCTCTCAAGGATGACCGGCTCACGTTTGTGAGCACGACCGAAGCGAATCCCTGGCAGAGCGCTTCTGTTTTCAAGCCTTCCTTTGGCTGGGACATGCTCGATCTCAATCTCGATCCGGCGAGCGCGGCAGAGAAGAGCCGGCCCGTGGCGGGTTTCGGCGCTTGCTTCAACGAGCTGGGCTGGACCTCGCTCAGCGCGCTCGGCGAACAGGACCGGGAGAGCGTGCTGCACGAGCTGTTCGATCCCGCCGCCGGGGCGCGCCTCAGCTACTGCCGCATGCCCATCGGCGCTAACGACTTTGCCACCGGCGCGTACAGCTACGACGAGACCGACGGCGACTTCGAGCTGAAGCAGTTCAGCATCGAGCACGACCGGCAGACGCTGATTCCGTTCATTCATGCCGCGCAGCGCCATCAGCCGAAGTTGCGCCTGTGGGCCTCGCCGTGGACGCCGCCGAGCTGGATGAAGCGCAACCACTTCTACGCGGAGGCCAAGGGCTTCCCAGGAATGGTGGACAACGGGATTCGCCCCGAGCAGATCGGCCACGAAGGCGAAGACATGTTCATCCAGGAGCCGCGCTATTTCGAGGCCTACGCGCGCTACTTCGGCCGGTTCGTCGATGCCTACCGGGCAGAGGGGATTCCCGTGGGCATGGTGATGCCGCAAAACGAGTTCAACTCCGCGCAGAACTTCCCCAGTTGCACCTGGACCGCCGAGGGCCTGGCGCGGTTCCTGCATTACCTGGGGCCGGAGATGCAGAAGCGCGGCGTCGAGATCTTCTTTGGCACGCTGGAGCGCGGCAATCGGAAGCTGCTGGAAACGGTCATGGCCGACAAGGACGCCGCCCGATTCATCAAAGGCGTGGGCGTGCAGTGGGCGGGCAAGAATGCCCTGCCCGCCATCCATCGCGAGTTTCCCGAACTGGCGATCTATCAATCGGAGCAGGAATGCGGCGACGGGAAGAATGCCTGGAGTTACACAAGCTATTGCTGGCAACTGATGAAGCATTACTTCCGCGGCGGCGCAAACGGCTACATGTACTGGAATATCTCGCTCGATCGAACCGGCAGGAGCACATGGGGCTGGGCGCAGAATGCACTGGTAAGCGTGGACGCCGCGGCGAAGACTTATCACTATAACCACGACTACTATCTGCTGAAGCACCTGACGCACTTTGTCGACGTGGGCGCCAGGAGTGCGGAGGCGACGGGCACCTGCGACGATGCGCTGGCCTTCGTGAATCCGGATGGCTCTGCCGTTATGCTGCTGCGCAATGAGTTGGCGCATGCCCAACTGGTCCAGGTGCAGATCGCGGAGCGGACGTTCGCCGTCGAATTGCCCCCGGACTCGGTGAGCACACTGTCAGTGAAACAGGGGTGAGGAATTGGCGGCGGACGGAGTAAGTTGGACTTACTCCGCCGTCGCCCAGAGATTCGTGCTTTCCCACCCTTGCGACAGAAAAAATTCGCAAGGATGGGGCACGGGGCTTTGTGGGCTGTTACGGGCGAGTTTTCGGTTTGTCCGGGCCGGGGGATGGTTCCAGGGCGGGTTTGACGGCAGCGGCCGGCTTGGCAGGTGCGGCCTGCGGGGGCAGCGCGGGTTTGACTTGCAGCTTGGCCGCGGGGGTTGGCTCGCCCGGCGCGGCAGCTTTGCCGGCGGGTGGGGCGGGCGGCTTGTTGGCGGCAGCGGATGGCGTAGGCGGCTTGTCCTTGATGGGCTTGACGGATGCGGCAGGAGTGGCAACGGGGGATTTCGCGACAGAGCCCACCGGCCCTGGCTTGGCTGGCGGCGCGGCGGCAGCGGCTTTGAGCACGGCGGGCTGCTTCTCGTCGGCCAGGAAGGTCTCGTCGTCCTTGCCGGCGATGGCGGCGCGCATCCAGGCCATCCAGATGGGCAAGGCGGCCTTTGCGCCGGTTTCCTTTTCGCCCAGGGACTGGTTGCTGTCGTAACCCACCCAGACGCCGCAGGTGACGGAGGGCGAAAAGCCCAGGAACCAGGCGTCGGTGTAGTCGCTGGTGGTGCCGGTTTTGCCGCCCAGCGGGTGGTTGAGCTGCGCGGCGGCGGCGCCGGTGCCGTGCTGGGTGACGGCCCGCAGCAGGCCCAGCATGGTGCGCGAGGTCTCCCGGCCGATGACTTCGTTGACGGCAGGCGTATCTTCCCACAGGGTGATGCCGTCGGCGTTCTGCACCTTGCGAATCAGTCGCGGAGCGACGCGCACGCCGTCGTTGGGAAAGACGGAGTAGGAGGCCACCTGCTCCTCCAGGGTGATCTCCACCGCGCCCAGAGCGATGGGCAGATAGGCGGGGATGTTGGTGGTGACGCCGAAGCGGTGGGCCATTTCGATCACCTTGCCGATGCCCACGCGCGCGGCCAGCTTGAGAGCGGGAATGTTGCGCGATTCGGCAAAGGCGTTGGTCAAAGTCATCGCGCCCTTGTAGTCGTTCTCGTAGTTATGCGGGACATAACTGCCGAAACTGACCGGCCCGTCGACGACGATATCGTCCGGCTTGGCGCCGTCCTCGATGGCCGCGGAATAAACATAGGGCTTGAAGCTGGAGCCGGTCTGGCGCTGCGCCTGGGTGGCGCGGTTGAACTGCGAGAGGGCGTAGTCGCGGCCGCCCACCATGGCCAGCACGTCGCCGCTGGCGTTGTCGACGGCCATCAGGGAGCCTTGCGCGCCGGAGTCCTGCTCCAGCGTGGCCCGGTAGGCGCTGCCTTCCATGGTTTCGGCCAGGTGCACATAGACGATGTCGCCGGGCTTGAGCAGCGCTTCGCCGCTGTGCAGGCCGGTCCATTTCCAGTCGTCGGGCAAAAGCCGCACATCGTCCGCGCCGGCGCGGGCGCGAATCTCGCCGGGCAGCGCGCTGACGACCACGGCATGAACATAGCCGCCGGGGAGGTTCTTCACGGCCCAGTCGGGATGCTTGTAGTCCTCGATGTCCGTGCCCAGGGTGAAGACGTTCTCCAGTCGGCCGGTCCAGCCATGCCGCCGCTCGTAGACAGCCAGCCCGTCGGCCACGGCGCGGTTGGCGGTCTTTTGGAGGTCGAGGTCCAAGGTGGTATCGACCCGCAGACCGGCCTCGTGGACCTGCTCTGTGCCGAAGCGCTTTTCGAGTTCCTGCCGCACCGCCTCCTGGAACCAGGGCGCAACCGAGGCCTCCGGCTGGGAGATGCGCAGGCCCAGCGGCTCGCGGCGGGACTGCTCGGCGGCCAGATGGGAGATGAGGCCGTCCGTCTCCATTTCCGTCAAGACCAGGTTGCGGCGGCGCAGGCACTTGTCGGGGTTGAGCAGCGGGGAATAAGCCGCCGGGCCCTTGGGCAGCCCGGCCAGCAGCGCCGCCTGGGTAAGGGTCAGGTCCTTGGCATGTTTGCCGAAGTAGAACTCCGCGCCGGCCTCGAAGCCGTACATGCCGTGACCGACGTAAATCTGGTTGCCGTAGAGGGTGAAGATCTGCTGCTTGGTGAAGACGCGCTCGATCTGGATGGCCAGATAGGCTTCTTGCAGCTTGCGGCTGGCGGTGCGCTCGGGAGAAAGAAAGAGGTTGCGCGCCAGTTGCATGGTCAGCGTGGAGGCGCCCTGCGGGCGGCCGTGGTTGCGCAGGTCGTGCCACACCGCCCCGCCGATGCGCAGCACGTTGATGCCCCAGTGGGACTCGAAGCTCTTGTCCTCGATGGAGAGAACGGCCTGGCGCAGCACGGGAGCAAAGTCGTCGTAGTTCACCACCACGCGCCGCTCCAGCGCAAAGGAGCCGATGATGCGGCCCTTGCGGTCGTAGAGATCGGTGGTGGTGGAGGGGCGGTAATGCTCCAGGTCGTTGATTTGCGGCAGATCGACGGAGTAGACCAGCGTGAGCCCGGCCAGCGAACCGGTAACCACCGCCAGGGCCAGCAGCGCGGCCAGCACGGAGCGGCCCGCCAGCTTGCGCCGGCGCTGCGCGGGAAGCGGATCGGGCCGGTGCGGGCGCTCGGGACGGCGCGGTTCTACATGCTGGATGGGGGCAGCCAAGGGGATCGTGCCTCATGGGCATCTCTCAAACGTGCGGGGAGAAAATGCTTCAGCCTTCAGGCTAGCATTTTTGAAGCTCGATGAGGGCCTGAAGGCTGCATGGGTGCACCACACCGAGCAAGGGAAGGAACCCGTCCGCAAATGGAACTTGGCTCAGCAGGCGATCGGCAGCAACTGCTCGGACTTTCGCTGGGCAATCTCGACCAGGGGCGTCTGGAAACTCACGACCGGAGCCTTAACGACGGGGTTCCTGTTTTCTTCCTTGCCGCCAACGTGGAAAAATGTTCCCTCACTCGGCGTTGATTTGTTCCCAAAACGAAATAGCAAGCCAAGACAGCGCCCTGGAGATACTGAATGATCGAAAGCTGCTCGTCACAGCTAGATCGGGTGTAGAGTGGTTAGCGATCGGAGGGTGAGGTGAAAACTTCGGTATTAAAAGTCAATCGGCGTCTGCACTCGGATTCGCTGCTTGCATGCCTGTTTGGAATAGCCATTCTCTCATTGTCTGCCGCGGCACAGACAACAGCTCCCAACGAATGGACCTGGGTGGGTGGCAGTAATACCGCAAGCCAGAGTGGAATGTACGGATTGAGGGCATCGTTTGCTGCCGACAATCGCCCTGGCGGCCGCGATGCGGCGGCAAGCTGGACCGATGCCAGCGGCAATTACTGGCTCTTTGGGGGGGTGGGTATCGATGCCAGTGGCGGGGAGGCAGCCTATCTCAACGACCTTTGGGAGTTCAATCCAGTTACGAAACAATGGGCATGGATGACCGGCTCCACCTTGGCCGGTATTAATTTTGGCCAATCTGGGACCTATGGCACAAAAGGCGTGCCCGATGAAGCAAACACCCCTGGAAGCCGGTCATGCGCTGCAAGTTGGGTGGATAGCAGCGGCAATCTCTGGCTCTTTGGGGGCTCGGGCTTCGATGCCAGGGGCCATTATTATGGGACTCTCAACGATCTCTGGAGGTATAACCCGTCAACTAACGAGTGGACCTGGATGAGTGGGAGCAACTACGAAACCATTGTGAATGGAGGGCTCGGACAGGTGGGAGTCTACGGCACACTGGGAACTCCGGATGCCGGAAATGTCCCCGGAAGCCGGTGTGGCGCGATGAATTGGATCGACAGCGGCGACAATCTCTGGCTGTTTGGCGGGCAAGGCTACGATTCGTCCCGGCAAGGCTTTCTCAACGACCTTTGGGAATTCAATTCCGGCACCAACCAATGGGCATGGATGGGCGGAAGCAGCACGGTCAATCAATCCGGCATATTCGGCACATTGGGAACGCCCGTAGCCGGAAACACGCCGGGAGGGCGGGAGGGGGGAGTGAATTGGCTCGACAGCAGCGGCAATGTCTGGCTCTTCGGTGGGACGGGTCTCGACGCGACTGGAGCGATTGGCAACCTGAACGATTTTTGGAAGTTCGATCCTTCTGCCAAGGAATGGGTCTGGATCGGAGGCAGCAGTGCAATCGGAACTTGCACGGTACCTGGTGGAGGCTGTAGTTCTCCGGGCGTCTACGGCGCTTTGGGCGTTCCTGCCGCGGGGAACATCCCCCCAGGCCGCGGGGGAGCCGTGGGGTGGATCGACAACCGAGGGAATCTCTGGCTCTTCAGCGGGGATGGTAATGGGTCGGATGGATACGATCGCGAATTCAACGATCTATGGAAGTTCACTCCTTCCACAGGTCTGTGGGTATGGATGAGTGGAGGAGATACGATTTCGGGTTGCAGCGACTTGGGCCGTTGTGCCAACCCCGCAGTCTATGGCACCTTGGGTTTACCGAGTGCCGGCAATGTTCCGGGAGGCCGCGACGGCGCAACGATATGGGCGGATCAAAGTGGGAATCTGAGGTTCTTTGGGGGCTATGGCATCGATATCGATGGCCGATTTGGCGAACTGAACGACATCTGGGAATACCAGACTTTCGTACCGCCGCCTCCGGCCGCTACGCCGACCTTCAGCCTGGCCTCCGGCACTTACACCACAGTGCAAACGGTGACCCTCGACGACCAAACGGCTGGAGCAACTATTTGTTTCACCACCGACGGCGTCACAACGCCGACCGTCAACTCGACCCAGTACAGCGGCGCGATCGCGGTTTCATCAACCGAGACCATTCAGGCAATCGCCGTAGCGGCCAACTACGCGAACAGCGCCGTGGCCAGCGCGACCTACGCCATCAACCTGCCTCCAACCTTTACGATCGCCGGCACGGCGGTAGCCATCGTGGCGGGGGCAACCTCGGGCAACTTCTCCACGATCGCCATCGCTCCCGTCAGAGGATTCACCGGCAACGTTGCGCTGACTGCCGCGATCACGTCCAACCCGCTTGGCGCCACACAGTTGCCCACTCTGAGCTTCGGCTTGACGACCCCTGCCAGTATCGCCGGGGAGACGGCCGGGTCGGCGACCCTCACCATCGCCACGACCTCGTCCAATACAGGGGAATGCGTCTCCCAATCCCGGCGGCCGCACGGCGCCCTCTGGTATGGCGGCAGTGGCGCGCTCCTGGTCTGCGTGTTGCTGTGTGGCATTCCGGGCAGGGGACGCAGGCTGCGGTCCATGGTTGGAATGTTCCTTCTTCTTGCGGTTCTTGTTGTTGGAGGTCAGGCGTGCGGAAAGGGCCATTCGAGCAATGTGTGCCCGATGAACATCGTCCCTGGCACCACGGCGGGGGCCTATACCATCACCGTAACCGGCATTTCAGGCCCCACTACGGCGACCGGGACAATCGCTCTCACGATTCAGTAATTGGCACTTGTTCTTGATTTCGTCCAGGTGGCCGGAATCGCTGCGAAACGAGGAATCAAGACTTCTTCCATGCGATTGAGGAGAGGTCTTGAGCTTCTCGGACGTAATCTTCAAGGCGCCGGAAAATCGGATGGCCCCATGGCCCCGCCTGGCGAAGGGCGTGCGCGGCAAGCAACTCCGATAGCTGGCTGCGCCGGTGCTCCAATGGCGTCCGCCACTCAGAGGAGCGCTCTAATCTTGGAAGGGCTAGTCAGGGAGTCGTCCCGCAGCCTGTCAAGCCCCTGAACTCTCTTCTACGAATTGAGCCCATTCGCGGCCTAATTTAGCCGTTCTTCGCTTTCAGCAGTTCCAGGGCCTTGTTCAGGGGCTCGTCGCCTTTGGCGGGAGGAGCTTCCTCGTCCGTTTCTTCCTCTTGCGGCGTGCCCACCACCACGCTGGGGGTGACGGCGACGTCCTGAATCTTCTTGCCGGAAGCGGACTGGTATTTGGCCACGGTCAGCAGCAGGGCCGCGCCGTCGGGCAGTTCGATGGTCTTCTGCACCGAGCCTTCGCCGAAGGTGCGCTCGCCCACCACGTCGCCGCGCTTCAAGTCGAGGATGGCCGCGGCCGTCAACTCCGCCGCGCCGTAGGTGCCGCGATTGACCAGAACGGCCAGCGGTGCGTCGGTGAGGAACTTGGCCGGGTCGGCGGCAAAGGTCTGCACGGGGAACTTCTGCCCTTGCAATGTGGCCAGGGTGCCCTGATTCACGAAGAAGTTGGCTAGCCGCAGCCCCTGCTGGGCGTCGTCGCCGGAGGCGTCGCGCAGGTCCAGCAGCACTTTGCGGCCCTTGCCGGCGGCCTTGATCTTGGCGGCAATCTCGTCCACGTGGGCCGTGCTGAGGATGCCGGGCTTGAGGTAGAGGATGGTGGAGTTCTCGTACTGCTGCTCGGCCAGCGGCAGCGGCGCGGCGATGGAGCGGGTCAGCACGATCTTGTCGGGGTCGGACTTGCGCGGGCGCACCACCGAGAGGGTGACCGGCGTTCCCGGCTTGCCTTCGAGCATCAGGCGGATCGCGGCCAGCGACAGCTCGCGGGTGGACTGCTCGCCGATGGACTCGATGACGTCGCCGTCGGAGAGGTGTTCCTTGTCCGCGGGCGAGCCGGGCAGGACGCTCACGATGGTGGCGTAGCCGTAGCGCTTGGAGACGTTGATGCCCACCTGGGCAACGCCGGTCGTGGGCCGTTCCTTGTAGATCTTGTACTCGGTCGCGGTCAGGTAGCTGGAGTCGGCGTCGAGGGATTCGAGCAGCCCGTGCAGCGCGCCGGTGGTCACGTCATTGATGTTGGGCTCGGTGACGTAGTCGGTCTGGACCTTCTTGAGGACCTCGGAGTAGACGCGCATCTGGCGGTAGGCGCCATCCTGCTCGCCGCCGGCATGAACGCCAAACCAGCCAAACCCAGCAAAAAGGAAGCTCAGACCGAGCGAGGCAAAGATGGCCAGGGAAAGCACGAAGACCAAACGCTGAAAGAATCGCGACACAAACACCACCGGAGACGGCCTCATGGGGGAGAAAAGCCGCTCACTCTATAGACGTAATGATAGCGCATTCGGGAATCGGGAACCTGGAATAGGGGCAGCTGGCCGGGTGGGGTCTGTGGCCTCCCAGGTCTTAGGAGCGATACGTGGGGTCCCGGTGCCTTGGGACGGCTGGAGACGGGCCGCCTTCCCGCTCATCGCCATAAGAAATTCCGATGAACGGAGTACAACTCCTCTTGGCCTATTTCGATTCTTGCGCCCAACGTCTTGCCACTGGTCAGGCTTGCCGGCTGCCCTAGCCAGATAATCTGGACCAGGGCAGCCCCGTTTTTGGATAAACAAATGCTCGGAAAAGCCGAAACTGGGCGCTCCTCGCGTTAGACGTGCTGAGCCGGCTCCGACTATTTTTGCTTCCAGAGTTGGTTCGTGCCGCCGTTGCAGGTCCATTGATCAATCAGAGCGCCGGAGGATTTCGACCCGCTGGCGACATCCAGACACATTCCACTGTTTACGTTCGTGATGGTGAAATAGCCGCTGCCGTTACTGGTGAAAGTCCACTGCTGATTTTGGCCACTATTATTGGCCCAGTCATCGACTAAGGCGCCTGTCGAGGTGGATTGGTTGGCAACGTCTACAACATAGCCAGTGCTTTTGTTCGTGATAAAGTATCCGCTGGAAACTTCCCACTCCTGAAGGCTGCCGGCATTGCAAGTGATCTGCTCCAGTTGCGTTCCTTCGGCAGTATTAACGGCGCTCAAGCACATACCGCTGTTCTCGGAGACGAGTTCTTTGTAGGAGCCGGTTACTGGCTGAGTACCGCTCGTAGCCGACCAGGCGCCGGTAGTCAAGTCGAGGTACCAGGCGGGATGGTTGGCCATGGAGAGCGACGTGCCGGAGATTTCCAGAGGCAGCCATAGGTAGGTTGAGTTTCCGACATTGCCGGCAATCCAACTGTCGCCCATGTACATGTATGTGGTCCCAGCGGAGCCTGTCACCGGCACAACATATGTTGTTTGCGAGTTATACGTATTTGTGCCGGGAGTGGCGAAATCCTCCAGGGGGGACCAGGGGCCGGCGATGGACGTCGCAGTGGAATACTGGTTGTCGTTGGAACTCCAGCCGGTTTGATAGGAGGCCAAGAGATAGTAGATTCCGTTGGCCTTGAACATCGCCGGGGCCTCTCTGTCTCCCCATGTCGACACTCCATCAACAACGTTGACCGGAGACAAATAGTCGGAGGACATCTTATAGACCATGAGGCCGTAGTACCAGTTTGCGCTCAGCAGGTACGCCGTTCCATCCGTATCCTGGAAGCTGCCGATATCGAAGCTATCGTTGCCCAATGGCTGCGAGGAACCCAAGTAAGTGTACGTTCCGCAAACAGTGGGGCTCGTCGCGTATCCCACCCCCGAGGTATTCCATATGTGCATCCACATGACATATTGCTTGGTTGACGCGTTGTACAAGACCTTTGGCCGCTCCACGAGGTCGTTGGAGGTTAAGTCACCCGAGGACTGCGGAGGCAAAATATCGCCAACGAGGGTCCAATTGGTCAGGTTGGGGGAGGAGTAACAATTGATGCCCGCAAATCCTCCTCCGCTGTTATCGACTTCGCCAATCCAGTAATAGGTCCCTCCGACTTGGAGGATCTGGCCGCCATGGGCGTATATCTGAGTCCCATTTGTGGTGTACCAGGGGTCTCCGAACCACGAGAGTTCTTCGACCGTGTCGGATGCTTTTGCCGGGGTGGAACCGACCGCAAGGGTCAGCAATGCCAGCAAGAAGGTGCTAACCCAGAAGTAACGCCGGAATGTCCGGCGAGCGAAGGTGTTGCGACTTTGCATGTATTCGCCTTTTCAAGGTGCTAGATGTTAAGCTGGATCGCCGCGATCAGCGCAGGAGAACCATAGCGGACCTCACTTGGCCAGCGTGTTTGCATTTCGTGACATATCGGTCTAGTGGATCGAGCCAATTATCACACCGACTTACTTTCCTGTATGCCAAACCGCGCGCCGGAAGGGGGGCTCCGTGCAAATCTTGCCGGAATCGTGTGTTCGGACATTGCGAGCGATCATAGGTGCAAAAATTCACAATTGTCAATAATGGATGCGTTTACATTCAATAGGGAAATATAACATCAAGATGCGTCGATATATAGGAATATAGGGCAGTTGTCGCGGAAAATACCGAAGCCATCCTGGGCAGGATCGGGGATTCTGCTGTCTTATGACCTGTCCGAATGAACAATGAAAGCCCGAGTAAGTTCTTGTATCTCAAAAGATGAAACGATTAAGCAGGTTCCCCGGCGAAATATTTTTCTGCGCGCTGAAAAATATGCAAAACATTCGGTTGATCGGGCCTCGTTTCGCGTTTCTCGGAGCCTGTTCCCGTCTCCAGATAGACTGCTCCTGTTGCGAAAGCAACTCCGCAGCCTTATTCGATCTTTTCCCGCCGTATCCCAGGGCCGGCATTCAGCGGGGGAGGCGCCCGGCGGGCCGCCTCAAGAAGCCGGCGAGAGCCCGACGTGGCGCTGCCAACGGGGCGATTTGACTGCGATACGGGGCAGTCGGTGCGGCTGGAACTGGCTCTGCGGCTTCAGGGGTATAGAACTGCGGGCTATCCCGCCGCGCTTATTCGATCACTTGCCAGCCCAGATCGCAGTTGGTCTGTGCGCCCTGGATCAGAGAGGTGAGGATCACGTCCTTGGTGCCGTCGGCGTTGGGTTTGAGGGTTAGCCGCCACGCAGTGTTGTCGAAGGAGAACTTCAGCCGAGCCTTGGGCAAGTTATGGAAGACGACCTGTCCGCCATGGGGCACGGGCGGTCCCGGATAGTGCTCGACGCCGGAGCGTCCGGCCACGTTCTGGATGGGTTTGGGCGCGGGCGTGGGAAGAAACGCGGGCGTGGGAGCCGCAGGGTTCCCGTGCCCGCCGCTTGCGGAGTTCTGCGCCGGCGGCGGAGGCAGGGGCGCGGGAAGCGGCTTGGGCGCGGGGCCGCTGGCCGCTTGCGACGCCCCGGAACCGCGACGTATACCCGTACTCGCGGACGGCTTGGCGGCCGGGCTGGCGGGAGGCGTGTTCTGGGCGGTTGTTTGCGCAATAGGCGTCTGGGGAGTAACGGTTCCGCAGTTCGCGCAATGGTGGGTATGGGCATACCACGCCCAGCCGCCCCCGGCCGCAAGCAGCAGGGCCGCGGAAACTCCGATCAAAACTCCGGCCCTGGCTTTGGAGAGAGCAACTCGAGGAGAAGCCGTGGCGGGCTCAGAGGGAACTACGGGGGCAGCTTCGGAGCCATATTCGACCGGCTCCCACGCGGGCTCTTTGGCGGCAAGCGGCAGGGGAGGCGCCGGATAAGACTCCTCTGGAAACTCGGCGAGAGTCTGCCGCGGCGCTGCATGTGAGGCTCGAACCGGCGCTGCAGGATCGGTTGCCGGGATCGCCGGAACCGTTTGGGTCTCTGCCTGGACCGCTTGGCCGCACTGCCGGCAGAAGCGCTTGCCGGGAACAACAACGGCTCCACATTGCGCGCAGGCGGCCGGTGGAGCGGTGGGCGGTGCGATTTCGGCGGCGGTTCGGCGCGTCTCCTCA
>Ga0316217_10002640_pt1 | contig 21304 bp, 18 predicted proteins | sample 1anoAmetaG_FD_203633 | JGI IMG/M metagenome (GOLD analysis project Ga0316217, IMG submission 203633) | Freshwater microbial communities from Trout Bog Lake, Wisconsin, USA - 1anoA | ecosystem: Environmental > Aquatic > Freshwater > Lake > Hypolimnion/Profundal zone | place: USA: Wisconsin...
AAAAGCTGGTGGGCACGGAGATTACCTGCCGGATCACCAAGCTGGACGTGGCCGAGGAAGATGTGGTGGTGGATCGCCGCGTGGTGCTGGAAGAGCAGGCGCGGGGAGTCTTGCAGGCCCGCCGCGAATCCCTCAAGGACGGCGACGTGGTCAGTGGCACGGTGCGCAGCCTGGTTCCCTACGGCGCGTTCATCGATATGGGCGGCGTGGACGGCCTGCTGCACGTCAGCGACATCTCCCATGCCCGCGTGGCCAAGCCGGAAGACGTGCTGACCGTGGGCCAGGAGCTTCAGGTCAAGATTCTCAAGATCGATCCGGAGACCAAGAAGATTTCGCTGGGACTCAAGCAGCTCCAGGCCGAGCCCTGGGAGACCGCTCCGGAACGGCTGGTGGCCGGGCAGCGCATTACCGGTACGATCACGCGGCTGGCCGACTTCGGCGCATTCGTGGAGATCGAGCCGGGCGTCGAGGGGCTGATCCACATCTCCGAGATGGCCTACGGCAAAAAACTGCGCCATCCGAGCGACATCCTCAAGCAGGGCGACAAGGTGGATGCGGTCATTCTGGGCATCAAGCCGGAAGAGCGGCGTATCTCGCTGGGCCTGAAGCAGACGCTGACCGATCCGTGGTCTGAAGTCCAGAAGAAGTTCCCGGTCGGCTCACAGATCGCCGGGCCGGTCACCAAGCTGATGAACTTCGGCGCCTTTGTGCAGTTGGAAGAGGGCATCGAGGGGCTGGTGCACATCAGCGAGATCACCGCCGAGCGGCGGCTGAACCATCCCTCGGACGTGCTGCGCGCGGGCCAGGTGGTGCAGGCGCAGGTGCTGGCCATCGATGCGGAGAAGCGCCAGATCAAGCTGAGCATGAAGCAACTGATCCCCACCGACATCGACGAGTACATCGCCGAGCGCAAGGTGGGCGACAAGGTGACCGCGCGGGTGATCGAAGCCTCCCCGGCGCTGACCGTGGTGGAGCTGGGGGATGGGATTCGGGCGGTCTGCCGGGGCACCTCCGGTGCGGGAGCCGCGCCTTCGGCGCAAGTGCCTGTCTCAGCCGCCAAGGCCGAGGGAAAGGTCGATCTGTCGTCGCTCTCGTCGATGCTGAAGGATCGCTGGAAGGGCAATACGCAGGCCGCCGCCGCCAAGCCGGAGCCGCTCGCCGAAGGGCAGATTCGCAGCTTCAAGATCGTCAAGCTGGATGCGGACGCCAAGAAGATCGAGGTGGAGCTGGCGTAGGGGCCCGTTCCAGGAGTTGGGACCGTAGCGTGCAGCAGAAAAAAGACCGGCGCGGAAGGGGAAGCCTTCCGCGCCGGTCTTTCTCTTGGTTTGAATGCCGACTAATTCGTCTGAGGGGCGGCAGGCAGCGGCTTGCTGGTTTTGAGGTGCGGGGTCTTGGACAGATCCGGCGTCTTCGGGTAGGGCGGAACGTTGAGGATCATCGGGGCCGGTCCTGCCGGGACGGGCGGGGTGGCCGGGAAGGCGGTACTGCCCTTCTTGATCTTCACATCGCCGTTTTCCGCGCTGAGGACGATGCGAGCGCCGCCCGAGCCGACGTTGAACACAGCCGTCTTGTTTTCGCCGTCGCCCGTGCTCGGCAGGGGATAATCCGAAACGATGTCCCCGTTGCGGGTGCGGGCGCTGACCGCGGCCGAAGCGTTGGGCGGTAGAGTCACCTCGACATCGCCCTTGGTGTTCTTGGCTTCCACACCGAAGGCGCCGGCCGGCTCGACGGAGATGCGGCCGTCGCGGTCTTCCACATAGCTCTCGCCGTAGATTTGCGTCAGGTCCACATCCTTGGAGTGGGTGGTCACGCGCACCTGGCCCTTGGCTTCGGTGACGCGCAGGTCGTCGGGATTGAGGGTCAGGTCGCCGGGCAGCGAGGCTATCTGGAGATCGGTAACCGAGGTGTGCAGGCCGATGGGCCCGGCGACGTTCTCCATATGGACTTCGCCGAAGATCTCGCCGCTGAGGGCGATCTTGCCCTTGATCTCGGAGAAGGTGAGGTCGTTGCAGTGGCCGTCGAGGGTGATGTCGCCCTGGATCTGGTGCGCCGAGAAGTCGTGCTTGTCGTTGGCCAGGTGGACCTGCACAGAGCCGGCGATGGAGTTGAGGTGAACGTCGCCATGGGGGGCGGTGACGACGATACCCGAGCCGAGGTCGGCGGCGGTCAGGTCGCCGCGGCCGGCGTTGACGGTCACCCGCGCAGATTTGGGCACGGTAACGGTCAGATTGACGCGGCCGCTATTGCTGTTCTCCGTACGGATGAGCACCGCACTGCCGCTGACGGTGGGGTGCGGGGCTTCGGCGTCGAAGACCTTCTTGGCTTCGCTATCCGAGCTGGCGTAGGCCACCTCGTGCGCCTGCACCAGGACGGCGTTGCCGTCGCCGGCCGTGACGCTGACATCGCCGCGGGGGTTCTGAATCTCGACGGTCGAGTTGGCGGGAATCTGCTGGTTCATCACCTGCTGGTCGTTGTCGTGCTCAGGCAAGCCAAAGGAGTTGAAGAAGTCGTCGTCGTGATCGCCGAACTGGGCGCGGAACGGACCCCAGAAGTTGTTGAATCCAGCGGCGCCGACCCCGATAATTGCCAGCAGGATGAGGATGCCGACGAAGCTGCCGCCGCGGCGAATCGGGGTTTGGCGGCGCATGTCGAGCGCCCACTCGCCCAAAAGGGCCAGGCCGGCGAGGATCAGCAACAGCGGCCACCAGTGTCCGTACCAGCCCCAGAAATCGCCGGCGGCGATGTGGCCGGTGTAAATCAGCAGAGCGATGACGCCGACCCCAATCAGGATGATGGGTCCGACGACGGAGGGCACGCGGGGGCCGTATGCGCCGACGTAGCCGGCTTTCATGGCGTGCGTTTGGGCCTTCCAGGCATCGCGTTGCGCGCGCCAGGCGGCCTTTTGCTGCTCCCGATAGACCCGCCACTGGGTCTTGGGATCGTAAGGCGGATAGGGAGGCGGAGCGCCGCCTCCGGGAGGCATGTTGGGAGGAACGCTGCTCATTGCTGGCCTCCTTCGGGGTCATGCGAGATCTCTTGCGAGCGAGCGGGCACCATGGAAGTGCCCGGTTGCGCCGGGGGTTGGGCGGCAGCGGGATCGGGCCCGCCGGGATAAGGACCGCCTGGATAGGGCGTGCCGGGGTACGATGCCGGCGGGTAGCCTTCGGCGGCCATCGCGGTGCGCTCCGCCAGGGCCAAGACGCCGGCCAGGATCAGAAAGAAGGGCCAGCTCTTGCCCCAGTGGAGAATGTCGGCCTGGTTCAGTAAAGCGAGTGCGCCAACCAGGAGAAGAAAAGCGGGGCCGCGCAGGCGGCGAATCATGATGTAACGGCTCATTTGGAACCTCCTTGGGACTCTCCAACACGGCGAACGATCAGCCAGACGCCCAGCCCGATCAAAACCAGCGGCCAGGTAAACTCCAGCAAGCGGCCGTGAAACAGGTCCAGTTGCCCGAGCAGGAACAGCAGGCCCAGTCCGATCAGGACGATTGCGCCAATCGGCTCCTTGCGACGCCAGCAGAGAGGCGGTCCGGGAGGAATCGGCGGCATGGCCGGATCGGGGTAGCCCGGCGGCGGCGGCGGATAGGGCGGCGGATACGGCGTCTGGTAGGGCGGCTGGTACTGTCCCGCTGCAAAAGGCGGCGGGTAAGGGCCAGAAGGCGGGGGCTGCGGATTTGGCCCGGGCACCGGCTGGCCCGGCGAACGCTGCTGCCCGCCCAGGTTAAGCCAGTTGCCCACTTCGTTCAGCCCCAGCGGATCGGGCAGAGGCTGGCCGTCGCGCATCGCCTTGGCGGTATGGTAGGCCTCGAAGGACTGGTAGAGAATCCAGGCGCCGATGAAGATGCCGAAGATTCCGTGAATGCTGCTGGTAATGCTGACCAGCACGGCGAAGATCACTACATGGATCAGTCCCTTGAAGAACTGACCGTTGTACATGGCGCCCACGCCGGGAATGAGGCCGAGCACCGCAGCCGCGGAGGGGTTGGGCCCGCTGGCGGCGGGCGGGACAAAAGGCTGTTGAAAGCGCTGCCAGGCCGTGGAGCAAGGCTCGCAGAGGATTTGCCCTCCGGGGGCATTGCGCACACAGGCAGCGCAGAGCGCCTTGCCGCAGCTCTGGCAATAGGCGGAGGCATTGGTTCCCAAATGATTTACGCAGTCCATCTTGTGCTCCTTTCCCGTATTTCCTGTGCGGAGCCGCCGGAGTGCGCGGGCCGTTCCTGAAACATAAGGGAAGTTTCCAAAAAGTCGTTGAGTTCGGTACGCGCCGGGACCACCGACTGCTGCGGGGGCTCAACGCGCGTGCCCCCGTCCTTGTGTCCCGGAGCTTGTTTTGACTCGCCCGGCGCGGGCGGCTGGGCGTCGTTCTGCTTTTGCTGGATCTCGGTGTCTCCGCCCTGGCCCTCGCCCTGCGCGCCGCGGCGGAGTTCGCGCATCTTCGACTCGACTTCGTAGACGAAGCGCAGGTGATCGTAATAGCGGATGATCGGGGTCGAGGCCATGGTCAGCCGCCGCTCGACGAGTCCGCGCAGATTCGAGGGACGCAGGTCGCTCAGCCGCAGAGCGGTGACCCGCACGCCGGTCAGGTTGAGGGTGAGGGCGATGGAGAAGAAGGCCATGGCCGCGGTCATCATCAGCCGCGGCTCGGCGAAGCGCCGGACGCGGCCCATCAGGCCGGGGCGCTGCCATGCCGGGGGCATGGGAAGCACGTTGCTGCCGGGGGCGACCAGGCCGAAGCCGGCTACCTGCCCCGGACCGGTCTGGGCCAGGATCTTATCCAGCAGGCCGGCCGGGACCTCGGGTTCCGGGCAGAGGAACTCCAACCACTCGCGGCCGCGCCGGGCATCCTCGAAGAGAGCGGTGCAGGCCGGGCAGGCCGCCATGTGCGCGGAAAAGGTCGCCTCGTCCTCGGGCTTCAGCAGCCCGTCGAGCGCGTCCGCCAAAAGTGTCTCCCAAAGCCCGCAGGCCGGAGAACTCGGAATGTTTGTGCGCTCTGTCATCACATCACCTCCCGTTTATTACGTTCCAGCAGGCGCGCCAGTTCCGCACGGCCTCTGCTGATGCGGGACTTTACCGTCCCCTCGGGAATGCCCAGCACCTGGGCGATTTCCTTGTAGTCCAGATCCTGCAAGTCTCTTAAAATGACCGCCTCGCGCAGCTCCACGGAGACGCGCGCCAGGGCTTCCTGCACCATTTTGGCCAGTTCCTTCTGGGCCGCGGATTCGTGCGGCGAGGGGCCACGGGCGGTGAGCCGGTCGATGGGCTTCAGCTCCTCGGCCGATTCCCATCCGTCGTCCAGCGAGCCGGTGGTGCGCAGGTTCTTGGTTCTGCGAAAGTTATCTACCAGCAAGTTGCGGGTCAAGGTTGCGATCCACACCTGGAGGCTGCCGCGCTGGGTGTCGAAGCTGGCCAGATTCGAGTAGACCTTCAGGAACACGTCCTGGGTGAGGTCCTCGGCGTCTGTGGGGCTGCCGGTGAATCGATAGCAAAGCCCGTAGACGCGCCGATGGTGGAAGCGGACCAACTCGGCCCATGCGCCGGAGTCCCCGTCCATGCAGCGGCGGACAATGGGTTGCCAGTCGATCTCCAGCGGCTTCCCCTCAGGGTGGGGCTGCCGGGCGTCTGGAGGAATCATCTTGCCTCCCTGGATGCTGCCGTGTCCGGGTACCGGCGTCCGCGGGACGCCAATCTCCGGCGCCTCCATGGTACGCCGCGACGGCTCGCCCGGCGTTGCCAGTTCCATCGCGCTCCAGCTTAATGTGCCCACGCATTGCATATTGCGTTAGTACGCGGGCGGCGGGCGATTGGTTCCGTGGGGTGAATCGGGCAGATGCGTGGCCTCACGTAAAGCAGCCGCTGTGACCTTTCCCCGTCCGTCTCATCTATAGGGGCACGGGCTTGGATTTCTTGGCCCCGGAGGTCTCCATGTTTCTTTCAGCCCGCTTGCGCAGCGTCGTCTTCCCCATGCTCCTGGCCGTGGCCGTCAGCCCCGCCTGTCGTGCTGCGACCAAGACGCCCGTTCTTGCCGCGGCTCAGGATGCCGCTCTCGCTCAGACGCCGGGGAAACAGACTGCGGTCTTTGCCGGGGGATGTTTCTGGGGGACGCAATCGGTCTTCGAGCGGGTCAAGGGCGTGGTGGACACAACCGCGGGGTACGCCGGCGGCTCAGCCGGCACAGCGACCTACGGGCAGGTGACCACGGAAACCACCGGCCACGCCGAGTCGGTGCGCGTCGTTTACGACCCGTCGAAGATCACCTACGGGCAACTCCTGCGGGTCTTCTTTTCTGTCGCGCACGATCCTACCCAGCTCAATCGCCAGGGGCCGGACGTGGGCACGTCGTATCGCTCCGCCATCTTCTATGCCAACGAGGAGCAGCGCAAGATCGCCCAGGCCTATATCGCCCAGCTCGACGCGGCGCACGTCTTCGCCAAGCCGATTGTGACCCAGGTGACGCCGTTGAAGGGCTTCTACGATGCGGAGACTTACCACCAGCACTACGCGGACAACAATCCGGGCAATCCGTACATTCTGGTCTGCGACCGGCCCAAGATCGAGGCGCTGAAAGCGCAGTTTCCCGAGCTGTTCCAGGACTACAAGGGGAAGTGAAGGACTGGCGCGATCTCGGGAATGGGGTTATTTCCGAATAGGCGGTGATACACTCGGAAGCTTAGCTAAGCTTCAGATCACATTTTTTGAAGCCAACTTATTGAGCCGAGAACCCGCTTCCGCAACAGGCTCCTGGCCCGAGCTGGTGGGTTATTTACCATCCAAGCAACGATGTCAAACTTATTCTTGTAGGTCGCAGCATTGTTGAGGGAGCATGGACGAGAAGAAAAGATGGTGGATCATAGCTTGCGCCTTCATCGCTTATGGCGCCCTCCTGGTCAGAATCGTGGTCTTCAAGGCCATACCGATCGTCCACCTTGGACATTTGAGGCTCAAGTTCAACGGCACCCACACAGGTCCTGGCAACTTCACTCCCTTCAAGAGTATTTGGCCATTGCTGAGTGGCCAGACGAATCACCTGATTGCAATGGTCAATCTGGTTGGGAACATCGTTCCGTTCATGCCGATAGGCTTTCTCGCTCCTTATATCTACCGGCGGATGACATGGCGTAGGTCGATCATTCTCGCAATTGCCACTGGCCTGACAATGGAAATAATGGAAGTGGTGTTCCGAGTAGGCATCTTTGATGTTGACGACATCATCCTGAATGCATCCGGCGTCATGATGGGATACTGGGTGTTCGCAATGTTTAACAGAGGGCGCGGCCTCTCTTAAGGTCTTCGGAGAAATCCGCCGCATTTCTGTGAGGTAGAGACGTTCTACGGAGTTCGGGGCGTGTCGTCGCCAAGCCGGAAGTTTGGCAGGTCCACCCTCAGCTATTCTTCACAAGGCGCATCTCATCCGAGTTCCGTTGCAGCCACTGCGCGAAAGCCATTCGCGAGTGGAAAACTGTCCGGTGTACGCGAGACAACCGCACCTGCAGCGAAGTGGGGCGCTCCCGTAGGGAGCCGTAGAGAATAGCCCAGGGTGAAACCCTGGGGCAGCGTTCGCCCAGAGGCTCCTCCGCCCTGTAGGGGCGGATTGACGGGCGGAATTCTTGCTTGCCTCGTATGCACGTTTCTCACCGCCCCGACGGGGCGGAAATTCCTTGGGGAAACGGTCTCCCAGGGTTTCACCCTGGCCTATTCTCTTCTCCTCCCTTCGGGAGGAGCCTGTGTCGCGCGCCTATCGGCCTTGTCCAGCAGGTTCGCCGAGCACATGGCGCAGGCGCGAGGGACTCGCTCGAAATCGCGTAGACTGCCCGCGTTGGCCAAGAAGCGCAAAATATACGATTCAATCGCACAATTTGCATCTTCGGCCCAAAGCACACAATAAACAAGATTTACGTATGCCTCCTTGGGCAACATTCTACCCAAAGGGCCCGGGCCAAGTGGACAAGATCCACTCCTGGCCCTGTCGAGGGGCCTTAGGCACCCAACGGACGGAAGCGGGTACCCATCATGCCAGCGCCACGAACCGCATTGCGACCGAGTTCATGCAATAGCGGAGCCCGGTGGGGGCGGGGCCGTCGTTGAAGACGTGGCCCAAGTGCGCGTCGCACAAACGGCAGTTGACGGCGGTGCGGACCACCATCAGGCTGCCGTCGATCCGATCGACCACATTCTCCTCGGCAATCGGCTGCCAGAAGCTGGGCCAGCCGGTGCCGGAATCGAATCTCGCTTCGGAGCTGAACAGCGCCAGGTCGCAACAGATGCAGCGGAAGAGGCCGCGCTCTTCGAGATTCCACAGCTTGCCGCTGAAAGCCCGTTCGGTGTCGGCATGTCGGGTGACCCAGTAGGCAGCAGCGGTCAACTGCCGCCGCCACTGGTCGTCGGTCTTGATGAGGCGGGGAACGGTCACCTCCGCGCCCCGCTTGCCGTCCGCGGAAAACTCGACGACGGTTACATTCGCAGGCCCTTCGGAGGCGGCCAGGGGCCTGGCTGCCGCGATGGTGCAGCGACGCAATCCCCAGAAGGCCGCTGCACTCACGGCTCCCGCCGCGCCGAGGATGAAGGCGCGTCTGCCGAAGCGTCCCAGGACAGAGGCGCCGGTTGCCGCATCCGAATCTTGCTGCCCTTGCGAATCGTTGCCTTCGAGGACTCCCATACACACCTCCAACCACGTCACTGAGATGTTTTGGGAGCAGGAAAAGTTACCCGAAGCGAAAGGGCGCCGAGCCTTGCGTGACCTGCCTGCCACGCGGTGGGGACCAACGCGGGACCTGGCACAGGACAGTCGCATGAATAGCGGCCACGAAGCTAACTGTCTTGAAAGGGCACGGCTTCGGCCCGGTTGAAGCCGGGCCCTTTCAAGACAGTTGCGCCTTGCGATTCGCGATGTCCGTGCAGTTCCTCCGCTCGCGCGGCACTTCGGCAATCGGAGCACCGAGTACACTGAAATGTTCCCCTATTTCCGCAATAGCCCGCAGGAGGCCCCTATGGCATCGGTCATTCTTCCCTCAGTCCCATCCGAGTCGCGGCCGGGACGCTTTGGCGTCTACGGCGGGCGGTATGTGCCGGAGACCCTGGTCGCCGCGCTGGACGAGTTGGAGCACGAGTACGATCTGGCCAAGGCCGATGCGGCGTTCCAGGTCGAGCTGGCCGATCTGCTCAAGAACTACGCCGGCCGTCCCACGCCCCTCTACTTCTGCAAGCGGCTGACCGAGGAGCTGGGCGGGGCCAAGATTTACCTCAAGCGCGAAGACCTGCTGCACACCGGCGCGCACAAGATCAACAACGCCCTGGGCCAGGGGTTGCTGGCCAAGCGCATGGGCAAGAAACGCATTATCGCCGAGACCGGCGCGGGCCAGCACGGCGTGGCCACGGCCACCGTCTGCGCGCTCTTGGGCCTGGAGTGCGTGATCTACATGGGCGACGTGGACATGGCCCGTCAAGAACTCAATGTGCTGCGCATGAGGCTGCTCGGAGCGGAGGTGCGCGGCGTCTCGTCGGGCTCGAAGACGCTGAAAGACGCCATCAGCGAGGCCATGCGCGACTGGGTCACCAACGTGCGGACCACCTACTATCTGCTGGGCTCGGCGCTGGGTGCGCATCCATACCCCACCATGGTGCGCGACTTCCACCGCTGCATCAGCCGGGAGATGAAAGAGCAAATCCTGGAAAGAGAAGGCCGGCTGCCGACCGCGGTGATCGCCTGTGTGGGCGGCGGATCGAACGCCATCGGCGCGTTCTACGAGTTTCTCGGCGACAAGCAGGTGCGGCTGATCGGTGTCGAGGCCGGGGGGCGCGGGACCAAGCTGGGCGAACACGCGGTGCGCTTCAGGGGCGGGCAGCCGGGCGTGTTGCAGGGGACTTTTTCCTATGTCTTGCAGGACGAGAACGGGCAGATCGCGCTAACCCATTCGGTGTCGGCGGGGCTTGACTATGCGTCCATCGGACCGGAGCACGCGGCGCTGCACGATTGCGGGCGCGCGGAGTACGTCTCGCAAGACGATACGGCGACGCTCGACGCGGTGGTGAAGCTGGCGCGCACCGAGGGCATTTTGCCTGCACTGGAGAGCGCGCACGCGGTGGCCGAGGCATTGCAGATGGCTCCGAAGATGCCGGCCCATGACATACTGGTGGTGAACCTTTCAGGACGCGGCGACAAGGATATGGGCATCCTGGCGCGCGAGTTGAAGCTCCAGGGGGCGTAACGATCCAGCCCTTCTGGGTTGGAAAGGAACACGGCGAAGACGAAAAGCAACCGCAGGTCCTTCGACTGCGTTTGTCGCGAAGAGCGCGCCAAACTTCGCTCAGGATGACAGATTTGTGGTGGTGCAATCGTTTTAGGCCCATGTAGTAAGGCAGATTCTTCCATGGCGATACGGTTCGATCGAAAACCCGGGCTGGTGGTTTATCTGACGGCTGGCGACCCCAGCTTGGAGGCTACGCGCGCGATTGCCGTAGCGGCCATCGACGCGGGCGCGGATGTCATCGAACTGGGCGTGCCGTTCAGCGATCCGCTGGCCGACGGGCCGGTGATTCAGCGGGCCATGGAACGTGCGGTTGCCCATGGGACAAGCCTCAAGGACGTGCTGAAGCTGGCAGGCGAGATTCGCGCCGCGCGACCGGCCGCGGGCCTGGTGATCTTCAGCTATCTGAATCCGATTTTGAGCCTGGGCCTGGGGCGGTTTGCGGATGCCGCTGCGGCGGCGGGCGTGGACGGCGTGCTGGCCACCGACCTGATTGTCGAAGAGGCGGGCGAGTATTTGGCGGAGATGGAGCGGGTGCAACTGGCCCCCATCTTCCTGGCCGCGCCCACCAGTCCCGACGACCGGCTTGCGGCCATCGCCGCGCATACCAAGGGATTCGTCTACGCCATCTCGCGGGTAGGCATTACCGGCACGCAGCAGAACATGACCTCGGATGCGGAGGCGCTGGTCGCCCGTATCCGGCGATGGACCACGCTGCCGGTGGCCGTGGGGTTTGGCATCAGTAACAGCGAACATGTAGCCCAGGTGGGCCGGTTCGCGGATGCCGCGGTGATCGGCAGCGCGATTGTGGAGTTGATCGAGAGATCGGCTCCCGAGACGGCGCCCGGCGCAGTGGCCCGATTTATCAAGGGCCTGCACCTGCCTGAGGCGGCGCCGGCCCGGTAGAACGCTCAGCTCTTAGCTGTTAGCTCTTAGCTGCTGGCTTGCCCGCCGCCAAATTCAGCGGGCGAAGCTCCCAGCAGCGCTGAGAAGCTAGAGGCTAATAGCTAAAAGCTAGCCTTTCACTACGAGGATGGAATGACGCTGGAAGAATTGCGAGACCAAATCGATATTCTGGACCGCCAGCTTGTTGAACTGTTGAGCGAGCGGGCGCGCGCCGCGCAGATGATCGGCCACCTGAAGGTAGAAACATCGCTCCCGGTCTACGAACCGGCGCGCGAGAAGGTGATCTATGCCAACGTGCGCGCGGCCAACAAGGGGCCCCTGCCGGACATCGAATTGACGCATATCTACGAGCGCATCATCGACGTGATGCGATCCTTGCAGCGCAACGAGCTGGCATCGCAGAGAAATGCCTTGGCGGCAACGCCGGGCCTCGCCACGGGCGCCGAAGCGCCTGAGACAGGGAAGAAGCAATGATCGTATCCATGCAGGAAAAGGCCACCGAAGAACAGGTATACGCCGTCATCGAGGCGATGGAGGAGGCCGGAGTTCACGTCCACCGGACCACCGGCGCAACCCAGAGCATTCTGGCCGGGGTGGGACCTACCGCCGGACTGGACCTGAGCAAGTTCGAAGTGCTGCCGGGCGTGATGAACGTGCTGCGCATCAGCTCCCCCTATAAGCTGGCCGGGCGGGCGTTTCGGCCCGAGGGCACGGTGGTCGAGTTCCCCAACGGCGTCAAGATCGGCGGCGAGCAGGTTGCCGTCATCGCCGGGCCGTGCGCCATCGAGAACCGCGAGCAAATCTTCACCATCGCCGCGCGCGTCAAGGCCGCCGGCGCGGGCTTTCTGCGTGGAGGCGCTTTCAAGCCGCGGAGCTCGCCGTATGCTTTCCAGGGGTTGGGCATTCCGGGCTTGCAGATGATGCACGAGGCGGCGCAGGAACACGGCCTGCTCACGGTCAGCGAGGTGATGGAGATCGCGCAGATCGAAGCGATGCTGCCTTACACCGATTGCTTCCAAGTGGGCGCGCGCAACATGCAGAACTTCAACCTGCTGCGGGAATTGGGCGTGGCGCGCAAGCCGGTGCTGCTCAAGCGTGGCATCGCCGCCACCATCGAAGAGCTGCTGCTTTCGGCCGAGTACATCATGTCTGGCGGCAACTACGACGTGATTTTGTGCGAGCGCGGCATACGCACATACGAAACCGCAACTCGTAATACCATGGACATCGCCGCCATTCCGGTGGTGCACAAGCTTTCGCATCTGCCGATTGTGGGCGACCCCTCGCACGGCACGGGACGCCGCGACATGGTTCCGGCCATGGCCAAGGCCTGCGTGGCCGCCGGGGCGGACGCGATTCTGGTGGAGATTCACCCCAACGCCGACAAGGCTGCCAGCGACGCGGCGCAGACGCTGTATCTGGAGCAGTTCGACAAGCTGATGGGCGAGATGCGGGTGATTGCCGGGGCGGTGGGAAGAACGCTGTAGAAGGTGCGGTTTTGCAGCAATGATGCTCTGGAGGAAAGGGGCCTGTGCTATTTCTCACGCCAAGCCAACACAAGGATGTTTTACAGCGCTTAGTCGATCTTGGTAGTCGAGTTGCCCAGGGTGTACCCGATGATGGAACGGACCTTGGGTACACCTCGCTGATGGTTTGTTTTCTTCTCCAGAATCTATCGGCCGCAGAGACTATATTGCGGATTTCGAGTTCGTTCGACGACGAGTGGTTCCCTGCTACCGTGGGCTACACGATTGTTCGCACAATGTTTGAAGTTGATGTGAACGCTCACTACATCACGAAGTCTCCAAAAGAACGCGGTCCCCAGTACATCCACTTTGGTGCGATTCTGAACAAACATGCGATGGATGCATGTAAGAAACACTGCAATAGCCAAGATCCCCAGTGGCTAGAGGGCATGGCCCTTGAATGGCAGCATCGCTGGGAGAAGCGTGAAAATGAAGTCGTTTCGAGATTCAATGCAGTTATTTCACAATTCACCCGGACTGACAGGAAAGGGAAGACTTCCGAATTCAATAACTGGTCGGGGAAATCTATCCGCCAGATGGCGTCTGAAGTCGATCATGCGGAAGCCTACGATATCTTCTATTCAGAACTTTCCTCATTCACTCATGCCGACGTACATCTTGCAGATCGTTATCTCCAACGTCGTCCTGACGGCCTTGTTTGGTCCCAAAAGGCAAAGGAATACGACGTCGGAAATGTGTTCAGACACGCGGCATCATTTCTGACGTGCCACATGGAGTTATTTGGTAGGCAATTCAAGGCTTGGACCGATGCAGAGGTAGGCGACTGTTGGAAAGTTTGCAAGGAAATGAAGGTAGGGATTCAAGGGGACCGGGGATGATCTCACGCATCGCCATACTCGGGACGGGACTGTTGGGCACTTCGGTGGGGCTTGCCTTGCGCGCGGCCGGCTTCAAAGGCTCGATTGTGGGCTGGAATCGCGGTGCGGAAGGGGCGCAACTGGCGCTGGCAGCCGGGGCCATTGACTCGATCGCCGCCGATCCGCTGGAGGCGGCGCGCGCCAGCCAAGTAGTGTTGCTGGCCGTGCCCATCTACGCCACGCTCGATTTTATGGAAAAGCTGGCCCCGGTGCTTGGCTCCGAGCACCTGGTGACCGACGTGGGCAGCACCAAGGGGCAGATCTGCGCGGCGGCGGCGCGGCTCTACAACACGCCGGAGCGGGCGGCGTTTCTGCCCGGCCATCCCATGGCGGGCAAGGAGCGGGGCGGCGCGGCGCTGGGCGATGCAGAGCTGTTTCGCGGAGCGGTTTGGCTCTTCACCGACGATCCCGATGCGCGGCGTTCGGCGCGCTCGGCTGAATTGGTAAAGGGCTGGCGGGAGTGGGTGGCGGCCATGGGCTCGAAGACCCTCGATCTGGACCCCGCGCGCCACGACGAGCTGGTGGGCTGGGTAAGCCATCTGCCACAGTTTGTAGCTACCGCCTTGAGCGCGCTGCTTGAAGAAGAAGTGGGCGATGCGCCGGAGCTGAAAGACGTGGGCGGACGCGCGTTGCGGGAGATGACGCGGCTGGGGGCAAGTCCTTACTCCATGTGGCGCGACATCGCCTATACCAATACCGAAGCCGTGCAGGCGGCGATCTTCGCGCTGGAGCAGCGGCTGGCGCATCTGCGCGAAAACCTGCGCACGCCGGGGCTGCGCGACGAGTTCGAGCAGGCGAATCGCTTCCGGCGGGAGTAGCGGGCTCGGCCCTTGCCAAATTGAGCTTTGTGTCCTCCCACCCATTTCAAATTTTTTCCTCGAAACGCCGTGAAATGGATGGGGCACCGACGCCAGGTGGCGCTGCGGACTTTCTCGATCCGCTAGCGGCTCCGCCGCGACCGGCCAATTCAAGCGATTCGCCAGGCCGAACGCGGTTACACTGGAAAGCATATTCACGATCAATTGCGAGGGAAAAGCATGGACCCTAGATTTGCGCGTCGCATGGACAAAGTGCGCGTCTCGACCATCCGCGAGATTCTCAAGGTCACCGAGCAGCCGGACATCATTTCGTTTGCCGGTGGACTTCCCGCGCCCGAGTTGTTCCCTGTCAGCAACGTCCTCAGCGCCACGCAGCGGGTCCTGCTCGAGAGCGGGGCGGGCGCTCTGCAATATAGCCCCAGCGAGGGCTTTGCTCCGCTGCGCGAGACGTTCGCGGCGGAATCGCGCAAGCGGGGCATCGAATGCTCGGCCGAAGACATTCTGATCGTGACCGGGTCGCAGCAGCCGCTCGATCTGGCAGGGAAGATCTTTCTCGATGCGGGCGACTGCGTCCTGACCGAGAGCCCGACGTATATGGCCGCCATTCAGGCGTTTCAGACCTATGGGGCGCGCTTTGCCGCCGTGCCCACCGACGCGCGGGGCCTGATTCCGGACGAGCTGCCCGCACTGATCGAGCGCGAGCGCCCCAAGTTCCTGTATACGATTCCCAATTTCCAGAATCCCACGGGCGTCACGCTTACGGCGGAGCGGCGCAAAACGCTCTATTCGATTGCAGCCCGCTATGGGCTGATTGTGCTGGAAGACGATCCCTACGGAGCCCTGCGCTACGCCGGGGAGAACGTTCCGCCGATCAAGGCGCTGGATACGGAGGGGATCGTGATCTATCAGAGCACGGTCTCGAAGACGATTGCGCCGGGGCTGCGGGTGGGCTGGGTGGTGGCCCCGCAAGAGATTCGCGCCAAGCTGGTCATCGCCAAACAGGCGGCCGATCTGCACACGTCGAGCCTGGACCAACGCATCGTTCACCAGTACCTTTCCGACTTCGACAGCGACGCCCACATCGAGCGCATCCGGCTGGCATACGGAGAACGCTATGCCATCATGGACGCGACCCTGCGGGAGTCCATGCCGCCGGGATTCACCTGGACGCACCCCGAGGGAGGGATGTTCCTGTGGGTTACCTGCCCGGAGGGAGTGGACACCAACGAGCTGATGCGCGCCGCCCTGGAGCGGAAGGTACTGTTTGTGCCGGGACAGGACTTCTTTTCGAGCGCCCCCGGCCTGCGCTTCATGCGCCTGAACTTCTCGAATGCCTCGCCGCAGCGGATTCGGGAAGGGATTGGGCGGCTGGCCGAGGTTTGCCGGGCCGCGGTGCAACCAGCGAGCGTTTGAGTGCGGAAGAGCAGATTTGCGCGGAGAGGCCCGCGAATGGTTGGAACTGGCCGGCCGGTTCCGGCGGGGGCAGCAAAACCGGTCCAATGCAACTCGGCATTCGTTGCTTCCCATCATTGGCGCAAAAAATGCGCATAAAGGATGGGCACCCGGCTACTTCGGATGAACGGCAAGCCACTTTTCCGCCCTCTCCTGTGTTCTGGTCCGCTGGTCCGCAGTTAGCATCGCGCCGACCACATCGCGCTCAGCAATGGCATGCCGTTGATCGTCATGGTCTTTCAAGCCGACGGCTGCAAGGCTGAGCCAGAAATAGCTTTCAGTGTAGTTTTGAATGCCACCCTTGCCCTCGTGAAGCATAGATCCAAGGCTGAACTGCGCCAGCGCAAGCCCTTGCCTGGCAGCTTTGCTATATAGAAAGGAGGCCTTTACCAGGTCTTGCCGGATTTCTCCATCCTGTGCAAATGGGCTGGCGTTCTCGTACTTTTGTCCCAGGTTGAATTCGGCATGCTCCTCGCCCTGGTCAACCGCCTTTTGGAGCCAGGAGAGGGCTAGCGCTTCATTTTTCGGAACTCCCATGCCATATTCATAAAACATGCCGAGCATGTTTTGCCCCATTGCGTTTCCTTGGTCCGCAGCCTTGCGAAACCAGCTTGCGGCCAGCCCTTCGTCCTTGGGAAGACCCTGTCCTTGCATGTACAGCAGGCCAAGCTCGACCTGCCCTACCGCATCACCTTTATCGGCCGCCTTGCGGAGCCATATTGCCGCCTGCTCTGGATCTTGTGGAACCCCGTTCCCCTTCAAATAGGCGAGGCCGACAAGCCTTTCAGACGTCGCGTCTCCCGCCCGCGGAATTGGGGGAGGGGCAGCGCGTCTTTCTATTGTCTGGGCGAAACCAAAGAGGTGCCCGGACAGAATGATCGCAGTGAAAGTCAGAAACTTATAGCGCAAACTCATAGCACCTCCAGAATATTAGCAAGGAGGATAGCACAGTTGATCCTGGACATAGAATGGGAGTTGCGCGAAGGAAGGAGCGGACTCACGCCGCATCCTCGATACTTGTCTGAGTTTTCCATCCCAGCGTTGAGGCAATGTTCCAAGTGCGTCGATTGGGAGGCGCGATGCGCCCGCGGAGCAGATCATTGATGCGTGGTTTGGGGTATCCCGCAGGGCTTGGCCGCCTCTGCCTGACTTCAGCTGATTTGCTAGGTGGTCGCCTAGATTTCGTCCGTAAGTCAGGAGCGCCGGATGTCCTATCGTTTCCCGCACTTGGCGAAAGGGTGGGAGTGCGATTGGCCCAGATCTGACCAGCTTGGAAGCTGGGCGCCTCATGTCTCGCTTTTGAAATGCTGAACCCGCTCTGCTATTCCGCTTCCTTGACGACGACGACGGCGGCGGGCTCCTTGGCGGGGTCGAGGGCCCGGAAGCCTTCGGCTTTGGCGGCTTCCAGCAACTGCGGCGACGCCGACACGAAGACGATCTCGGTGCCCTGGAACAACTCGCGGGCGACGATGGCCGCGCCCAGTTGCAGGGTGTCCGGCCAGCGCAGGGTGGTGCGATCGAGGAGTTGGCGGGCGGCTTCGAGCACGGCAGGATTGAGCGGCTGCTGCACCATGCGGGCGGCTTCCAGGCGGAGAATGTCGAGCGCGGCGGCAGCGTCTTCGGCGGAGATGGCTCCGCTGCGCTCGCGCCGGCGGACGGCTCCGTAGACCTCCAGCGGCGTGGAGGCGGAGATCAGCTTGCGATTATCCTCGACGGCCTCCATCAGGCGGATCAGGGCGTCGGTTCCCTGCTCCTGCACAAACAGCTTGGCGAAGGCCGTGGATTCAAGGAAGTAGCAGCTCACAGGTTGCCTCGTTCTTCTTCAATGGCCTCGGCAATGGAGTCGCCGTGCACGGCGACGGGATGGAAGCGCTGCGCCTCCTCGGGGATGCCGGCTTCGGCGCGGTTGAGGCGGATGGTGGTGGTGGGATAGGCCGGGGTCTTGGGGTTGGCGATCTTGCTGGTGAGCACGACGCCGCGCTGGATGGCCTCGGCCAAGACGGCCTGGCGGGACTCGGGGTGCTGGTTCCAGCGGAAGGCTTTGCGCGGCAGGAAAGAGTCGCGGAACCACTTGAGGGCGATGAAGGCGTGTCCGCCGCGCTCGGCCTCGGCCAGAGCGGCGCACAGCTCTTTCACGCGGGCGTCCAGGTCGGCGGGAATGATGGCCTCCTGGCTGTCGTCGTCCTCGTCCTCGAAGACCGGCTCGGGCACGGCGCGCGGGCTGCGGGCAGCGCGGGGAGCGGGTTCGCCGTCGCCGATGCGCTCGAAGTAGATGCGCACCTCGTCTTCTTCCGGGGACCAGGAATCGGCCTGGGCGTTGCGGCGCTTGCTGCGCCCGTTGTCGCTGCATAACTCGACGATGGCCTGGTATCCGGCCGGGGCCAGGAAGCGAAGGGCGCGGGCCATGCCGGGATCGGGCGAAAAGGCCAACTCGTTCAGGGCTTCTTCAATGATTTCTTCGGCGTCGGGAATGCTCAGATTGCTAACATCTACGCTGCTCGGCGCAGCTTTCGTCGATTTCATTTTCTCTTCTCCATATGCGGCGTCTGTCGCCTGCCGGTTTTGCAGCGTCCGCGGCAGGCCCCTTTTTTGGCCTTTTCCCAGGGGAAGCGCCGCGCCGCGAACGGCGGGCAAAACAGAGCAGCCTTGCTTCTAAACCTTCAAAGTGCGATGAATGAGTCCCACTCCACCACCCGGAAGATCGCAAATCCGATGTGAGTTGGCAGGTTTCGCGGCCGGTTGTTCCGCGCGGTTTAAGAGCGCTTCCCGAATATCTGTAAGGCGATCGATGGCCCGGCAACGCTCTTGACTATAGGAGCCATTTTCCATTGTTTCGACTACCTTACATGGACTCGAGAAATACTTTAGCTAATCCCTCAGTTCAAAGCTATACAGCGTTCAGTGTACCCGATCATACGGCGAAGCAGGCGGAAGTGCAAGAGAGATATGCGGCTTCCACCATGGCGCAACCCTGATTTTTGGAAAAAGTTGTGTCCGGCGAAGAATTTCCCGAGCGGCCCAATCCGTACAATGGAGATATGCGCCGTTGTTTGCTGCTGTTGTTCTGGTGTTTGGCTTCAACCGGACTGCACGCCGATGGCCCGGCTTTCGACCTTTCCGGACCCAAGGTGGACGTGCATGTCAAGCGGGGCGAGGTCACGCTGCCGATTGCCGAGACCCCCAACCTGCTGCCGGGAGACCGGCTCTGGATTCATCCCGACTTTCCCGAGAGCCAATCCACACGTTTTGTTCTGGTGGTCGCGTTTCTGCGCGGGTCCACCAACCAGCCGCCGCCGGAGTGGTTTACCCGCGTGGAGACCTGGACGCGGGAAGCGCGCAACGAAGGGGTCTTTGTCACGGTTCCCGCCGAGGCGCAACAGGCGCTGCTGTTTCTGGCGCCGGAGACCGGGGGGGATTTCAGCACGCTGCGCAAGGCAGTGATCAATCGTCCCGGCGCTTTTGTGCGCGCGGCCCAGGATTTGCAGGCGGCCAGTTGGGACCGAATGCGGCTGGAAGCCTATCTGGCCGAGGTGCGGGTCACCTCGCAGAGCGATCCCAAATCGCTGAAGGAACGGACGGAACTGGCGGCCCGCAGCCTGGGCATCAAACTGGACAAGGAATGCTTCGACAAGCCCAGCGACCAGCAGGCTCCCTGCCTGGTGCAACACACCGAGGGACTCGTGCTGGACGACACCAACGCACAATCGCTCGTGAACCAGTTGACCAGCGGATCCACCGTGGACCTGATGAACCAGATCAGCGCCACGAGCATGATGGGCGGAGGCGCTTATAGCCCCTATGTTGGCGCCATCGTGGACACGGCCAGAATCCTGGGCTCGTTGCATACGGCCCACTTTCAATACATTCCCGCCCTGGCGCTGCCTACAAAAGACACGCTCAATTTGCGGCTGAATGTGCCGCCCTCGTTTCACGACCCCAAGTCGGTGGTGGTGGTGGCGCTGCCGCCGGTGGGTCCGGCCAAGCCGCCGCCGCTGCATCCGGTCAATCTGACGGAGGCCTTTTGCGCGCAGAAGCCGGGGCTGGTGCTGCCGGCCGAGGGCGCCCCGCTGCTGTTTGCCACCCAATTGGCCCACGCGCTGGTGCTGCACATCGAGCCCCGCACCGGGTCCATAGTCGCCACGATCGATCTACCGGTCATCGCCGAGCCTTCGCTGGGCGGGCTGGTCCTGAAGCAGCCGGCGCCCCCGCTCTCGGAAGGCGATTTGAGCGGGAGTTTGCGCGGCAAGTGGGGCTTCGACGACTGGGAAGGGCCGCGCTTCCACTTGCACGCCGCGGAGTCGGCCAACTGGACCCTGGCGGCCGCCGACCAGTCCGCTCTGGTGGTGGGCCGGGAAGACACGCTGCACTTGGAAGGGGAAAGCTCGCTGTGCGTCGAGCGAGTGGAGGAACAGGCGGCGGACGGCAGCCCGCTGAAGCTGGCCTGGAAGTCGCCCAAACCGGAGATGCTGGAGGTTGCCGTACCGCTGAAAGGCGCGGCTCCGGGGCCGGTGAATCTGCAAATCTTCAAGTTTGGCTTGGAGAAGCCGGATCGGCTGGCGCTGACGGCCTATGCCGAGGCCGCCTCGTTGGACCGCTTTACGCTGAGCGCCGGGGATACCCAAGCGGTGCTGAAAGGCAACCGCCTGGACGAGGTCGAAAAGGTTGCGCTGGAGGGCATCGCCTGGACACCGGCGGCGCTGAACCGGGTGCAGGACTCCGACCAACTGACCATGGCAGCCGACGGTCCCACGGGCAGTCTGGCAGCCGGAAAACGCTACTTCGCCAGGGTGCAATTGCGCGACGGCCGGGAGTTGAAGGTGCCGGTGGGCGTCGAGCCGCCGCGCCCGCAGGCCGTGCTGCTGAGCAAAGGCACGCAACATGAAGCCTCGGCAGCAGATTCGCCGGTGCATCTGGGCAGTCCGGACGACTTGCCTGTCGACGGCCGGCTGGTCTTTTTTCTCAAGTCGCGCGTGCCGGTGGACTTTCCCCGCAATGAGAAGGTGGAAGTGGCGGCGGCCGACGGCAGTTTCCGCACGGTGCTGGGACTGGCCGACGGCAGCCTGATGCTGGAGGACGCAACGACCGCCCTGGGCGTGGTGGAACCGCTGGCCCGATTCGGCTCTTCGGCCTTCGGGCCGGTGCGCACGCGCGTGCTGTCGGCGGACGGGGCGGCAGGCGACTGGATTCCCCTGGGGACGCTGGTGCGGTTGCCGGGCTTCAAGGAACTGCGCTGCCCGCACCCCGCCAACAAGCCCTGCACGCTGGTGGGAACGAATCTCTTCCTGGCCGCGTCGATCGCCGCCGCGCCGGAGTTCGACAACGCCGCCGATGTGCCGCCGGACTTTACCGGCACGCAGCTGAGCGTGCCCCACCCGGTCAACGGAGTGCTCTATCTGCGCCTGCGCGACGATCCTTCGACGGTGCAGACGCTCACCCTGCCGGTTGCGCTCGCCGCCACGGCAGGGCAGCAGGCGACGGCGTCGC